>Ga0315282_10012810_pt1 | contig 12770 bp, 14 predicted proteins | sample YL17G07_20_MG_FD_203693 | JGI IMG/M metagenome (GOLD analysis project Ga0315282, IMG submission 203693) | Sediment microbial communities from Yellowstone Lake, YNP, Wyoming, USA - YL17G07_20 | ecosystem: Environmental > Aquatic > Freshwater > Lake > Sediment | place: USA: Wyoming | collected... | reverse complement strand
AAGAAGTTTAAAAAGAACAAGAAAACCTCAAAGACAATGAGGTATAGAGGATTAGGTTAGATAATGATCATCGCTTTTTTCAGCTGTAAAGTCACCATTAGAAAGTGAGAAAACTAACTGCCGGCTACATAGTCAAGTTCATAGCTATGGCTACAATATTGTGAAAGTTGTCGATGATGCGTACCATGATATTCTCCATGTGTAGTAGTATGTTCTTCGGTTCTTGCTCAGACCTTTCATGAAAGTGTCTCTGACTTTTCAAGGAACTTTAGCCAGAAAATGGAGGAACAGATATACATCTTTCTGATGCTGAATATGTGTAATAGAAGTTCCTCACTCGTTATAAGAATTATGGCAGAAGACCACCGATTTTAATCGGTGGATGAATGCCGAAAGGCATAAAATAAATATTGCAGGAGAATCGATAGAGGATGTTGACAAAGGCTGTTTGGTTGGGCGTGTCGCCCTCGGACGGAGGGTTCCTCCGCACCCAGCATCCGACGGTGTACGGAGAGGGAGGGACGCCCGCACCTCTCCACCAGGAAGGCGTAAAGCCACTGGCTGGAGAAGAGCCCTGGGGCCTCTGCACCATGAAGGGTGCGTAATGCATCCACTGGTGAAAAGCCCTGGGCTGTGAAGCGGGAAGCCACCGGTTTTAACCGGTGGAGGGCATCACCAAAAATACGGTGAATTCGATGCTGAGCCAAGCTTAAGGAGACAAATGGTGGCAAATCTGACACAGGTGATACTATGAACTTTCTGGGTGCCCTCAACAGAACCTTCCAACAAAGTTACATGGGCAAATGGGCTGTACTGGGTGTGCTTATTGGAACAATCGCTGGAGTAGGCGCTCTAGCCTTCTATTTCTTGATTCAGCTTTCAACCAATTTAATACTGGGCGGGATAACAGGTTACTATCCTCCCGGTCCTGCCGCCGAACCACAGCCATTAGCGTCAATAAATCCGAACTTTTTGCTCGTGCCCCTATCGACTATTGTTGGTGGGCTCATAGCAGGCCTCTTAGTGTATAGCTTAGCTCCTGAGGCAGAAGGACATGGAACAGACGAAGCAATAGCTGCCTTCCATCAAAAAGATGGTAGGCTCCGCAGGCGTGTACCTATCGTGAAGGCATTTGCCTCAGCTTTTACGATAGGCTCGGGTGGTAGCGGAGGACGAGAGGGTCCAACTGCGCAAATTGCTGCAGGTTTCGGTTCCTTCATTGGTGACGTGTTTAAATTGGCAGTTAAGGATAGGAGAATTGCCGTTGCGGTTGGAATAGGTGCAGGTATTGGTTCTATCTTCAAATCGCCATTCGGTGGCGCTATCTTAAGTGCCGAAATTCTGTACTGTGGAGGCGACTATGAAGTTGAAGCCCTAATTCCGGCCTTCATCGCATCGCCCGTCGGATATATCATCTTCGCATCGGTCACAGGATTCACGCCAATCTTCGGGACTTTAACGTATGAATTCACAGAACCGAGGAATCTATTGATTTACGCTCTGCTTGGCATTGTCTGTGGGCTTGTCGGACGGCTTTACACCACAACGTTCTACTTTACCAGGAAGTTCTTTGCATCGCTGTCGATTTCAAAGTTTGTCAGGCCAATGGTAGGTGCTGCAGTGGCAGGGGTAATTGCAATATTCTTTCCTCAGGTGATCGGTCTTGGATACGGTTTCCTCCAGTATCTTATTGATGGAAAGTTGTATTTGATCACTACGAACTTCTTCACCATCCCTCTGATCGCAACTCTTATTCTTCTTATACCTCTCAAGATTGTTGCTACGTCATTCACCGTGGGCTCTGGGGGGAGCGCTGGAGTTTTTGCTCCTTCATTGGTGATAGGTGGTTTTGTGGGAGCTACATTTTGGGTGGTAACCAGCTCGCTGATTCCAGGCTGGATTACAGTCCCGGCTCCCTTGGTAATAATTGGCATGATGGCTCTCTTCGCTGGGGTAGGTCGTGTCCCCATTGCCGTCATACTTATGGTCAGCGAGATGACCGGCACACTCGCCCTCCTGGCACCGGCGATGGTCGCAGTGGTCCTAGCATACTTCGTTACTGGCCCGAAGTACACCATTTATCGGAGTCAGGTCTTGAGAAGGTCGGAGTCGCCTGCACACAGAGGCGAGTACAACGTGCCTCTCCTGAAAAGAATCTACGTGATAGATGCGATGAACCCCCATGTTCTTTCCTTGTCACCAGAGGACAGTGTGAAGAAGGCTTACCAGATGATGCTGGATAAAGACTTCAGAGGGATACCGATAGTGGAGTCAGAGAGATTAGTTGGAATAGTAACAATGAGTGATCTTCTCAGGATACCCAGAGAAAAGATGAATTCCACGGACTTGAAGAGTATTATGACGAGAAATCTGTTGGTAGCGTACCCCGACGAGTCGCTGCTCGATGTTCTGAACAAGATGACACAAAATGGAGTGGGACGGCTGCCTGTGATTGCAAGGGAAACGAATAAGCTCATCGGCATAATCACAAGAATAGACGTGATCCGATCATATGAAAAAGCCGTGGAATTACTTGAGTCCAAGCCAGTACACAATGACAGAACCATTCCGAGCGCAAGCTCCCGACTTTAGTCGTGGAGAGTGTCAATCTTAGGGCGCTAAATATAATATTCAATAAATGACAAAAAACATCCGAGCGCAGGCCCATGAATTCATTCATGGGGGTGTCAATGCATCAACTGACAATAACGTACCCCAAAGCTGATATGAAATGCCACAAATTATACCATATGGTGAATTCTGTGGAGGAAATTGTGAATATAGACAGGCAGGGCAGGGTAGTTCTTCCATCACGAATCAGGGAGGCATTGGGCGACCGTGTCATCATAGAGCGGGCTTCAGTTGACTTCAAGGCAAAGACCGCAGAGTGGGGCAAGCTCGCAAGGGGCCTCAAGGCTGAGGCGTTCTCGGCGGAGGAGGAAGAGAGCAACAAGTGGGTGAGCCGCGAATATGCCAGGAAGAAGCCCGGTCTGTCCTGAAGGGGTCATCGACGTAGGCATACTTGTGCCCGCCTGCTTTGAGAACCCGCTCAAAGAGGAGAGCATTGAATTCATAGAGGATGTGCTCGCGCAAAAGAAACGCGCACTGCTGCCTATTTACCAGTGAGTGATGTGGTGTTGTTTAATGTGCCGGCTACTCTAGCATCGATCTTTCTTTGATCTGTTGTGGGGAGGCGTCACTCTCCGGCCAGCTCCCGCACTTTATCCGGAGCCCTCTCCACGTTAATCGCATTTATGCCCTCCGAAATGGCAACCTCTGCGAGCTTCTCATCCCCGCTCAGCAGAGCATCGCACCCTCTCCTTGCCAATTCGACCTGGAGCGCGTCAGCAACATAGATGTGGCGCCTCAATACCAGTAGCCAAGAATCAATCAAAGCGTCAGCCGTCATAGGCAATATGGAGAGTCCCCCGAGCTTAGTGAGCTTGGCATTCTCGGAGAGGAAGTGCGCCACCACGTTCCCCATTTCCTCTTTCGATATCAGCCCTCTCCTGCAGTATCTGTCTATCACGCCGAGGACCTCGCCCACATTCCAAACAGAAAAGAGGAGCTGAACGCTGCCAGTCTCGGCCCTATCAAAAATCAGGTCGACCGCCTCGCTGCCGGCCTCTGCAACATACCTCTTAACTATTGCGCTTGAGTCTAGATAGACGGTCTTCATCTCATTCACCCAAGGAGACCCCGCCCGAAATGGCGGGGAGGAATTGGGTTCTAAATGCTATCCTTGTAAGTATCTTGAGTTCTTCTCTCTTTGCATTCTGCGTAAGCCTCTTCCCATCCTTAAGGCTGTGAAGGCTGAACCTCTCTCTCAGGTTACCGCCGATATAGCACAGACCATATTTGACGTGCTTGACCAGTGTTCCTTTCTTCAGTCCGAGAGACATCGTCCCACCGTACCTCTTTCTCATCCCTCCTCCCTCAAACTCGAGCCTGTGCAGCTGTCTCCTGTGCCACCTCAATGGAATGGGGTAATAGAGAGACTTGGTTGTAGGATAACTTGCCCCAGTCTCCGAAGCGGCAAGGACCCACGCATCCACACAGTGAGTTTCAAACACCTGTTTGGACTTGTTTTTCAGTTTGGTGAGCCCGAACTGCTCCCTGAGTTGTATGGTCTCGGTTCCACGTTTTGTGACTATCTTTAATCCCATCCTCTCAAGCTCCGAATAGAGGTATTGTTTTCCAGCTTCGAGAGGGCTGAAATTGGTGTTCCATCTTCTGCATCCTTTCCTTGTTTCAGCCTTCACGTCCTCCACGACTGCTACTCGTATTGGTATTATCCTCTTCAGCTGCTTCATGATTCTCAGCTTGGCATCCCATCTTGCTTTCGTAGAAGGTGGCAGTGAATTCTTATTCCTGAGCCTGTTGTCTCCTCTGTACCCTCTTCGTCTTGTCTTTCTGTATCTCCTTGCCCTCCGCATCTGCCTCCTCTGCTCCACAGCTCTCTTCACCCAGTCAACAGCCTCGGACATGGTGTTCAGCACCGTATCCTCTGTCCCTACTACTGAAAAGCCCTCGAACTTTGAGCCTGGGTCAACACCGACCGCTAACGGCTGATATGAGGGTTTCGCTGGGTTGGACCTCAGCTGGATGTAGAAGACCCCGAGTTTGTCCCATTTCTTGACCGCCCTTCCCGCTTTGAGAAGCTTCCTAGCCTTCGCTGGCTTGCAGGGCATCAGCGGCGTTCCGTCCGCCGATACGACGGGCACCCTTGAGACGATTGCGTCCTCGGGTGCAAAGTTGAGTTTCCCCTCGCCAATGTCCATCGGGCTTAGCCTTTTCGGCGTGGTATTCAGTGGTTCTCCTGCAGAGGTCCAGACTAGGGAGGCATCTGGACGTGCTTCTAGCTCCGAAGGCGTAGTCCCGTTTGAACTTAGGCTAGTCAACTCTTGCATTGCCACCACCATCACAAGCCCCGTCCGCTAGGGCGGGGTAGTTGACGCTCGTCCCTCATCTCCCTGACAATGTCGCCAGCAGAAACTTTCACGGAGGGTCTAGCCTCCTTCAGCTCCTTAGAAGAAGGATACGTTGAAATCGTCAGACCAAGCTTCTTGCCAAGTTCCTCCATGAGCGACCGGGTATCGTACGTTCTCAAGGCCTCCTCAACGATCGAACTGAGCCTCTTAGTGCTACCGTACCTCCCTAATGCCATCTTCCTGAAGTCCTGCCAAACTTTCTCATCTATCGACAGGCTCGTTTTTACTCCCATACCGCTACCCCTCTTTACCTAAAAGACTAAAACCATATAAATATTCTGTCCATTTAAGGAGGCGCTGGGCTTTGGTCGTGTCCGCCTGCTGGACGTAGTTCTTTATCGGATTGGGGACGTAAGTGGGCTTTATTGCGGTGCCGAGTTCCCCGTTGAGCAAATCTACTATGGTGTTGAAGCAGGATGCCATCGATTTTAACCGATGGAGGGCGTCACTGGTTCCCGATATGAATTTAAGTTCCTTCTTCATACATGAAAATTGGTGTAGTCCTTGAAGTTCAGTGTAGTTATTGAGAGAGATGAAGATAATTATTACGTGGCATCAGTTCCAGAGCTCCCGGGCTGTCATACCCAAGCTAAAACCTTGGACGAGCTGATGGAAAGGATAAAGGAGGCGGTGGAGCTTTATATCGAAGTAGAAGGCGCCATGAACGAGACGAGAAGAAATTTTATCGGAGTTCAATTCCTAGAGGTTCTAGCGAGTGAGCCTAAAACCACTTCCAGCCGATAAGGTCATAAAAGCACTCACGAAAGCTGGATTCAGGCCTGTAAGACAGCGCGGCAGTCATGTGGTGCTGAAACATAACGATGGAAGAGTAACTGTCATTCCAGTTCATAGAGGTGAGGAGCTAGGGAGAGGGTTACTCTCCAAGATCATTAAGGATGCAGGACTAACAAGAGAAGAATTCCTGAAGATGCTTAAAGATATCTAGATTTCTAACATCTGAGTATTTTTCCTCTTTTTCTAACCTGGCAGAAGCCCCTACGAGAGCCGGGGGCAGCTCGCAAGCGGCATGCTGTGGCGCGTATGGGCAACTATTTCATTAATCTCTTATAGTATTCGAGAGTCTGTTTGATCCCTCCCTTCAGGGGCACCTTTGCCCGGAAGTTAAGGAGGCGCTGGGCTTTGGTCGTGTCCGCCTGCTGGACGTAGTTCTTCATCGGGTTGGGGACGTAAGTGGGCTTTATTGCGGTGCCGAGTTTCCCGTTCCCCCATCCTCTATTCCGTTCGAGGAAGTTCAATCCACCCTCAGGTGCTCAATCAGGGATCTGAGGGATCTGTTCGCAGAAAACGATAAAACAAGGCGCGTCAAATGAGGACAGGTTGTCATCGCCATTACAGGTGAGATCCATTGCCCATCCTCCTCACACATATGCTGTCCGGCATTGCAGTTATGGGCGCGATCGCCCTAGTATACCGTCACCATTCGCCAAAGAAGATCTATGTCGTCGGCGTGCTGTTTTTTATATTGCCGGACCTCGATCACCTGCTAACCTGGCAGCCCTCCATGTTGGGCTATATCTTTCCTGTAACGCTTTGGGACCTGCTCAAAGACATATTCGTCCCGCGCCACCCCCTTCTCCTCCACAACTGGATATTCCCCGCCTCTCTTGCGGTGTTAACCGTCGTAGGCTTCCGTTATGGCTGGAGCATGTGGAAACTTCTCGCAATCCTCACGCTGGGGTGGGCGGTCCATCTCCTTCTCGATGGCGTGCTGCTGATATGAAGGTCTCTTGTAAATGTGACGTACAAATATTGTAAATTAGCACTGTATTGTATAAATAATTGGTAAAGAGAAGTCATTTGTGTTTAGCCGGGGTCTCCATGAGTCTGGGGAAGGTGGTTAGGAGCAGTCTTTGGCTGTACGTCGGTGGAGTCGCCTCAAACTTGCTTTATTTTATCTATTGGCTCATCGCATCCAGGATGGTCAGCCCTTCTACTGTCGGAACAGCTGCTGCCGTGATAGGTGTGGCATCCATTCTTGCCGGCGTCTTCAGCTTTGGCATCTCTCAGGGGACAACCCGGTTGCTTGGTCAGACACACGGGCGTGGCGACTCTCGGGCATTCAACCTTTACTTTACATCAAGTTTCATCATGAACATCTGTGTTTATTCTATCCTCGCCATCACCATTCTTATTCCCGGGGGCTTGTTTGGGCTCTCACGTTACCAGCTCTTCTTCGTGGCAGCCCTTGTACTTTCTGGAGCTGGCTTGATGAACTCCCTCGGACCGCTTTTCAATTCAACACTAAGGACTGAGGTGGTCGCCTTTTCATCAGTGCTTTCGGCCACCTTCCGCCTAATCTTCCTTGTTGCGCTCCTATCCCCTGGCTTGGATTTCTTCGGCGTAATTGTCACGTATATAATCGGAAACATTTCAGCTGACGCCATATACCTCTATAAATGCAGAGAGCTCATCAGATTCGAGAAGCCCTCCCTGAAATCCGCTAAGGAGATACTTGCCGCCTCCATCCCCTCTTGGATCCCGTCGCTGTTTGCTACGGCCGGGACCTGGCTCGGGATAATCGGGGTCTACGGGATCGCAGGCAGCACGCAGACTGGCACGTACTATATGGCCTTCGCGATGGCCTCTCTTGTATATGCGATCCCGACAAGCCTGCTCTCCCTAATGTTCCCAGTCCTCAGCGGCATGGATGACGGGAGGAAGCGGGCCACCAACAGGTCTGTGCGGCTAACTTTCGTCATCCTAGCCCCCTTAGCAGCTGCCGTAATCGCATACCCCACGGTTCCACTGGGGTTCCTCGGCACATCCTACGTTTCCTCCTCACTCACCCTGCAAATCCTTCTGCTCGGCACCATCATATCCCCGATCTCCTTAGGTTTTAACAGCCTCATTTACGCATACGGCAAGTATCGCTACGTCACGTTACTCGGCCTAGCCTCAAACGTGCCAAGAGTTGCCCTCTACCTCCTGCTGGTCTCGATGTGGGGTGCGAACGGGGCCGCCATCGCCTATGTCTCTGGTTATCTTTTTGAATTTGCTGCCACCGCCTTTTTGTCAAAACGAGTGAAGTATTCAATCGACCTCCTGCCGTTACTCGCAATGTCTAGCATACCCTTTACCCTCGCAATCCTCTTCTACAGCATAAACGTCTTCTGGGTTGCCGGGGTGGTCGTGATCCTGGCTGTCTCATTTCTCTCTTACGCGAGGCTCGGTCTGGTCAAGAGGAGCGACCTGGCGGAGATAGCTAGCGCCTTCTTCTCTGAGAAGCGCCTTGACGAGCTCCGCCCCTATGCAGATTACATCATGAGGCTTCTTTACGGAGCTTGAGCTTGAACCGCGTTCGCAAATGTTTATACAAATTAAGGCAGAAGACCACTGATTTTAATCGGTGGATGAACTTACTCGGCGGGAAGTCCCACACCCTTTAGGAGTGGGATGAAAGCCGAAAAATATATACCGCAACATGTCGAAAAATACAGTCAAGTAGGGAGGGGCTACCCCGAATCTAAGCCCGTGGAGACTGCGACCTCCGTAACCGACGACCCTTCGGGGAATGAGGGTGAGGGACCGAGTCCAGCCTGTGAAGCAGGAACCGGAAATTCCACGAAACGCTCCCCAAGGCAGAGGCGGTGCGGGAGTAAAAGAAAGAGGAAAAGTGGAAGCCCACAGCCAATAGCACGTATGCAGATTAGATCTTCATGAAAGAACAGTTCAGTGCGTCCGCGCTCACGGCAAGCGGGCTAAAGAGCTTGCAATATTTCCAAAGTTTGCAGTTAAAAACAACAAACTTTTTAAAGAAGTTTGTGAAAATAAAAAACATGGACATTGAAAGCATAAAGCGAATTATCGCCTCACAAAGGGAAGAAATTGAAGATCTCTTCAGAAGTGAGAGGATGATAGAAAGAGAGGTCAACAAAGAATCGCTTAGAAACTTTCTGAAGCATCCAAACGTCCTAGCGATTTTAGGGGTCAGGAGATGCGGCAAATCGGTGCTCTCTTACATGCTTCTTCGGAATGAAACTTCAGGGTACATCAACTTCTTCGATGAAAGGCTTGCGGGCTTGACCGCTAAAGACCTGGAGAATGTTCTCCAGGCCTTTTACGAGCTTTATTCGCCCGGCATTGAATTCCTCCTCTTCGATGAAATTCAGCACGTGAATGGATGGGAAAGGTTCATTAGCAGATTAAGGACATCGAAAAAAATTATCATTACTGGCAGCAGCTCACAATTACTTTCAGGGGAGTTATCCACATCTCTAACCGGAAGGCATATGGATCTTGAGCTCTATCCATTTAACTTCAGAGAATTTCTGAAGATCAACGGCGTTGAATTAACAGATGATTGGGCTTACTCCACCAGACAAATTTCTGTTGTAAAAAAGAATTTGGAGAAATTTTTGAAAATAGGAGGTTTTCCTGAGACAAGCAAGTTTGGGGCAAGAATGCTGCTAACCGTTTATTCGGACATCCTCGAGAAGGACATAATAAAGAGGCATAACATAAAAAAGGAAATGACGTTCAAAGAGATCGCAAAGTACCTTGTTTCAAACTTTTCATCGGAGTTCACCTTCAGCAAGCTAAAAAGAATCTTTGGCATTAAGGATGTGCACACGGTCAAAAATTATGTAGAATACATGAGAGAGGCTTACCTTCTGCTCGTTGTTGAAAGGTTCTCCACCAAATTAAAACAATCATTCATCGCTCCAAAAAAGATTTACTGCGTGGATACAGGAATAGCCAACGCGATCGGATTTAAACTCTCTGAGAGCATGGGTAAGCTGATGGAAAACACGGTGGCTATAGAGCTGACTAGGAGGAAGAGCTACGAGTTCAATGACTGGGAGATCTTTTACTGGAAAGACTATCAGCAGCATGAGGTAGATTTTATTGTTAAGGAAAAAGAGAGAGTGCCCCAACTTATTCAAGTAACTCATGCTTCAGCAAGAGACGAAATCGAGAAGAGAGAGTTTGAGGCTCTGGTCAAGGCCGGTGAAGAGTTAAGATCTAAGAACCTGTTGGTGATAACTTGGGATCTGGAAGACGAGGCTGAATATAAAGGAAAAGAGATTAAATTTTTGCCTCTGTGGAAATGGTTATTAACGCCATAATTATGACTGATGCACTTGGCGTCGAGTACGTGAACCCCGTGCCCCCGGAGGTATTGAGTGCGTTCAGAAGAGGCCTCGTTTACAGCAAGGGCATTAGGGAAAAGAGCCACTATGCCCTACTCGTCGCGCTGAGATGCCTCTTCTCCGACGACCTCGGTGTCGAATTGGTGGCACGTTTTGGGAATGCCATGAACCTAAGGGAGGAGGCCGACTATGGTCTGACCTTCTCCGAAGCGGGGGCTATAGAGGCAATAGAGACAGCTGAGGCGCTCCTAAAGCGGGCAAAGGATATCCTGAAGGTTTGATACAACCCTAAGGAATCTGAATAAAGTGGCGCCCCTCTAGTTCGCTTCGAGGGGCAAAGAAAAGGGCGAGTTCGCTAGGGCGTTGTAAACTGGGGCCGATGCGCCACGCCAGGTGGCCACCTTCACAGTTGGCACACCCACGGTCATTCTGTCTGGGAGGAGGTTTGTTGATCTCGTGCCCCCTATAAAGCCCGTGGCGAGGCGGGCGCGGGTCTGATCCTGATGAAAAGCCGGGGGAACTGTATATGTCCCGTCTGATGCAGCTGTATATGTCCATATGAGGTTCTGTGAACATCCTCCGGTGATGGTTGCTGATGAAGGAGGGGGTTCGATAAACGCCCATACCTCCACACAGGGAGTCAAAACCCTCTAATCGTCGTCAACATGCTGGCTACATCGGCAGACCTTGATGTAGCAATAAATATAGGTGAGCAGTTCTTGTTCAGTTCCCAGACTGGTAGTTCTGGTCCACTAAACTCGGGTCTGAGATCATGAGAGGTAGAATATTGAACAAAACCGACTATTCTAATGGGGCGCCCGCATATCAGAGGATCAAAACGGCAGAGAATGAGCGGGCATCGACTTTCGTTGAGGCGCTGATGGCGGCGCTTGCCCTGATCTCGATTGGGCTGTTGTTCATCGAGTACGTTGTGCAACTCGAGTCTCGGTGGATCAACGCGATCTACCTCGTAGATCTCGCGATCTGTATCCTCTTCGCAATCGATTTTGTGGTAGAACTTATCAGAAGCAAGAGTAAAGGGAGGTACCTAAAATGGCACTGGATAGACGTCCTAGCAATGATCCCTGCCTACGCATTCTCCTTCTTCGAGTTCGCCTCCGCCTTCGGAGCCGGGATAAGGTCGCTCAGAATGGTGCGCCTTGTGCGCTTCCTTGCTGTTGCGGCTAGGATCAGGCGCAGTAACATACTGATCGGCGTAAAGTCAAAGTCAAAGCCAAGAAAAAAGGAGCTATTTACAAACCTAATCGTGGCTACCGCCATCGCCGCATTCTACCTGATATTCAAAGACGAGATCTACGCGTTCGAGTATGGCTCCTATATCGCAGAACTCCTCGTCTCCCTCCTCATAGTGGTAGTTGCACTCACCGTTGCCGAGTTTCTATCTATCCTCTTCATATCTAAGATAAGCGACCGTGCCTCGAGGATCTCTGCGGAGCGGGCCGTAAAGCTTGTGTTTATATCCCTGGCATTGATAGGGGTGGCCTCCTTTGTCTTCAAAGAGCTCCTCATATTCGCATTTTCTCTCGGCATCATCGGCCTCGTACTCTCTTTCTCCTTGAGCCCCATAATATCCAACCTCATCGGCTGGATCTACATAAACGTGAAGAAGGTCTACTCGGTAGGAGACTATGTGGAGATAGGAGAGGTCAGGGGCATAGTCTCTAACATCGGATACATGACAACGACGCTCCTAGAGACCAGGGACGAGTCCTCGTTCGGGTTGATCACAGGTAGGGTTCTGACAGCCCCCAACTCCCTCACACTCTCAGGAACTGTATCGACCTACAGTGAGAGGTACTCTCCCTTCGTGGTCGTCACCTTAACCTTCGACCTGGCTTACGAGAGCGACCTCAGCACCGTTAGGGATATCATATTAAGGGATGTGAACGAGTACCTCAAGCATGATCTAGAGAAGATCGCAGAGAGGTGCAGGATAGAGGAATGCGATCCCAAGTTCTCCGAGGTTCTCAACGCAGGCCCGAAGGTGGTCTTCAGGCCAGAGGAGAGCTGGATCGAGGTGAAGGTTCGGTATCCGTGCCCTTCATCGAAGCGGATTAAATCAATGAGCGATCTCACAGAGATCATCCTCAAGGAATTCAATGCACAGCCCGAGGTCGTGAAATTCCCCCTGGGCAGAAGCCGCTGAAGCTGCCCAGCAGTGGTACCTCCGGTTCTGCTTCTTCTACTCTGCAATACCGATCTCCGCGATCCCGCCCAAGGTACCCATCCGGGCTTAAATATTATTGAGGATTTCGAAAAACCTGCCAAAAATGGGGTCCAATGGAAAATTTGGCCGTTTCTGATGGTTTAAAATTGGAAAGAGGGGGTTTTTCAAAAACCTCTATAATTTGTATTGTGCATTATGGTTGGGAAGAAAGGTAGGCCAAGAAAACTCAGCCCAGAAGTCTGCGGCTCATTTTATAAAGGGGGCGCCCAGAAAACCCCCAACTTTAGTTGGGGGATGAATGGGCTTTAAATATCCTTTTCAGGTAGATATTTGTGGTGGCTGGTGTGCTCGCCGCCTTCAGGTACCGCCTTTACCCAAGACCGCAGCAGGAGAGGCTGCTGAAGAGCCACCTGTCTGCCTTGTGCCGGCTGTACAATGAGCTGAGGGATCTGAGGATTAACACATGGAGGGAGAAGCACG
>Ga0315282_10012809_pt1 | contig 12771 bp, 7 predicted proteins | sample YL17G07_20_MG_FD_203693 | JGI IMG/M metagenome (GOLD analysis project Ga0315282, IMG submission 203693) | Sediment microbial communities from Yellowstone Lake, YNP, Wyoming, USA - YL17G07_20 | ecosystem: Environmental > Aquatic > Freshwater > Lake > Sediment | place: USA: Wyoming | collected... | reverse complement strand
GACTCTCCAGAGAATTATCAGCTGCTCAAGAACGCCGGAGCCAAGGAATGAGTCAAGAACCTGTCTCCGTCCATCCAGCCTTGTCCCGACGAGCGTTTCTCCGCCTGGCCGCGGGGAGCGCAGCATTCACTTTTGTGATGCCCAACAGTCTGATACCTCGAGAGAAGCTCCCGGCAAACACGTCTCTCGTAGAGGACAAAATCTACCTCAAGCACGAAACCGGGGAGCTCGCCTGGGAAAATGTACGGCGCCTGAAGGCCCTTCACGACGGACTCAAAGATGCCAATCTCCTTGATTCTCTGCATCCCATCAGCCCTCAAAAAGCCGACACGGAATGGGTGGCCTTAGTCCATCAGAGAGAGTATATAGAAACGGTCAAGAGGGACGCCGAGAGCGGCGCCAAAGTGCTTTCGACCGGGCACACTCTCCTATCGAAAGATTCATTCGATGTGGCCTTGTGGGCCGTGGGCGGAGTGCTCAGCGCCTGTGACGCGGTCATGGATGGGAAAACCCCGAACGCTTTCTGCGCAGTCCGTCCCCCGGGACACCACGCCACCCGTGACAAGGGCATGGGATTTTGTATTTTTAATAACGCCGGCATCGCGGCCAGATACCTGCAGAAAAAACGCCGCGTGGGAAGAGTTTTGATCGTCGACTGGGATGTTCACCACGGAAACGGCACCCAGGACATTTTCTATGAGGACAGGAGCGTTTTTTATTTCAGCACCCACCAACGGCCCTGGTACCCTTTTACCGGGAGCGAGCAAGAAACCGGTGAAGGGGAGGGGAGAGGGACGACTCTGAACGCCCCCCTGCCGGCCGGCTCTGGAGATGCGGAGCTGATCGAGGCTTTTGAAAAGAAGTTGCTCCCGCAGGCCCTCAAGTTCAAGCCGGACTTCGTTTTGATCTCGGCCGGGTTTGACTCGCGGACGGCCGATCCTCTGGGACGGTTCAGGGTGACAGACGATGGGTTCAAAAAACTCACCCGGATCATGCTCCACATTGCCGCCGAATGTGCGGAAGGGCGCTTGGTCTCAATCCTGGAGGGAGGTTACAGCTTAAAGGGGCTCTCGACGGCGGCGCCGGCTCATATCGAGGCCCTGATCAAAGGGTAGGTTAGACAGGTCCCGACGGGTTCCAAAACTTAGTTTTCTAACACTTTGTGAGATAAGAACACCCCTCGTTCGGCCAGACCTTCCTTAAAGGGGGGGAAAAGTCCATCGGCCAAAACCTGCTCGGGAAACACGATGCCTTTCCTCGCAATCTTTCCGGACACAATCATCTGGCCCACGATCGAGGCAGGGAAGGCGGTTGTCTTGGCCATCGAAGTGTATTTTTTTTCGGGATCGAAGCGGTCGATCATCTCAAAGGCGTGGACCTGGGGTTCCCCCGACTTTCTTCCCGTGACGATGATCCTCAACAGCGTGACATCCGTTTCCTCACCCAATCTCAACTTGGGCTCCAACAAGGCTTCAAGCAGATTTCGGGGGACAATTTCCCGCGCGCCAAAAGATAAAGCGCGGGTGGAAAAAAGTCCGCATTCCTTTAACGTCTTAATCCCTTGGATATGACCTCTGTGCCGGACCGTTTTTTTCGAGAGTTCCCCTTGGATTTTCCCTTTCATTGTGAGCAAAAGGGAAGACAGCCCATGAGTATAGAAACATTCCATGTCTGGAAAATCCGGCGGAAAAGCGATGGGTTCGACACCGGAGAGGGGGGGCAGCTCCAGCTCCTTTCCATTCTTCAAGAGTTGGGCGTTTTTTTCATAAAAATTTAGAAAGCTGCTGAACGCATAGACGGTCCGGTGATTGAGAGGAGGGGCTGGACGGAGGGGAATGCCTCCCACAAAGATGCGGGCATCTTCCGTTTCGTCGAGAAGACGAACGGCCCTGGCGACGCAGGCATTGGTGATTCCCGGGGAGAGACCGACGCCTGAAATGGCCGTGACGCCATTTTTTTTGGCCTCGCTGTCGAGCTCGAGCCTTTCTAAAGGAGCCTCTCCGACCAAGTCCACATAGTGGACCCCTTGACTAACCGCAGTCTCCAGGGAGGGCAGGCTCTGTTTGTGAGGAAGCGCGGAAAAAACGACATCCTGGCCCTTCATAACGTCATTTCTCTCAGACTGATTCTCCATGTTGTTTTTTAGAAGAATGAGCCTCCTGCTGGCGATAAACCGCTCTGCTTTTTGGAGTGCGCGCTCCCCGTCGTTCACCAAAGTGACGATATGGTCCTCGCGGCTTTCGATGAGATCCTTGGCCAGGACTGTTCCCATCCTCCCGGCGCCGAGGACAAGAAAGTGAGCCATCTATTGTGTCTCAGCCTGAAATGTCGGGCGGATTATTCTTTGATCCCTTTTGCCTTTTTGTATTTTTTGCTCCGCTGGTGTCTCTCCAGGCCAGTCGGGCCGATGCTTATTTTCTCACCGCGGAGCAGAACCGAAGTTCCCTCTCTGTTTTCAAGATAGGGGAATTCTTTGCGCAATGCATCTTCATCAGGGCAGCCGCCTTCCGCCGCCTCGGGTTCTGTATAAACCGAAATAACTCCTTCATAATTGCGAAGGATCACCCGGCGATCGCTCCTTGACAAAAGATAGGTGGGCATGACGGGAGTCTTCCCGCCTCCGCCCGGAGCATCCACCACAAAGGTGGGGATGCACAGACCTGAAGTGTATGCCCTCAGGTTCTCCATGATTTCCAGCCCCTTGCTAACTGATGTCCTGAAATGGCCAATGCCCTGGGAAAGGTCGCATTGGTATATGTAGTATGGGCGGACCCTTATTCTGACCAGGTCGTGGACCAATTTTTTCATCACAATCGGAGAATCGTTAACCCCCCTGAGGAGAACGGATTGATTGCCGAGCGGGATGCCTCCGTCGGCCAGCATCTCGCAGGCCCTTTTTGACTCGGGGGTGATCTCCTTGGGATGATTGAAATGGGTATTGACGAAGAGGGGATGATACTTCCTCAGCATCGTGATCAGCTCTGGGGTTATCCGCTGAGGCATGACCACGGGAGCCGCGATCCCCAGCCGCACGATCTCCACATGGGGGATCTTTCGCACCCCTTGAATGATGTCCTCGAGAAAATCATCGGACATGGTCAAAGGATCACCGCCGGAAATCAAAACGTCCCGCACCTGGGGTGTTGCCTTGATGTATTCGATTCCCATGTCGATATCTTTTCTGGCCATGGGCTTATCGGTGTCACCCGCTTTCCTCCGCCTCGTGCAGTGGCGGCAGTACATAGAGCACTGGTCGGTGACGAGGAAGAGCACCCGGTCGGGATACCTGTGAGTGATGCTCCGAACCGGTGATTCCACGTCTTCATGAAGCGGATCATACATGTCTTCTTCGCTGATCTCGACTTCTTTGCCAGTGGGGATGGCCCTCTTGCGGATGGGACAGTTTCTGTCGGAGGGATCCATGAGACTTGCGTAGTACGGTGTGATCGCCATCCGTAGGGACTTAAGGGAATTATTGACATCCCTCTCTTCTTCTGCGGTTATTTCGACGACCTGTTTCAATGCGTCGACTGAGGTAATCCTGTTCCTTAGCTGCCATTTCCAATCGTTCCATTCGATCTGAGACACGTTTTTCCAAAGGGGAATTTCTCGATAGTTCCTTCCTCCGGAAACCTGGCCATTCTTCCTTATCATTTTGCCTCCTTTTTTGCTCTCGGCTTCGAGATCCCTTTTTCCCCGGTGATGGACCCCGAGGAAAGACTGATTTTTGAAAAAGAGCTTAACACACATGATCGGCCGCGGTCAAGAATTTGACTCTACGCATCGGCTGTGTTAAAAGACGGCCAGGAGGGGTGACCATGAAGATCTTTTCGCCATCGAGACAAGGAGATTTCAAAAAAACCGTCCACTCTGCGCTCTTTCTTCGGCTGACAGGCATACTGGCCACTTTGGCGATCCTGTTTGTTTGGGCTGGAGAAACTGACAGGAGAGATGAGCAACGAGGATGCACCATGATCTTGGCCGCTAAGCAGGCCACCGCAGACGGGTCTGTGCTCATGTCCTACAGCAATGATTGGGATGGAAAAGGGGCCTCCCATGTCATGGTCGTTCCGAGACAGCAACACAAACCAGGAGAGATACTCAAGCTCGTAAACGGCGCTGAAATACCGCAAACGGAAGTGACCTTCGGTTATGTTGGAAACGAGCTCCTCTGGACGGACCACTCGACGTTTGAGAACGGAATCAACGAGAACCAGGTAGCCGTGTGCTTCGGGACGGCTGTGGGCGTCAACCCGAAGGCGAAAGAAGCTGACCCTTTGCTAAAAGAAAACGAAAAGAGCGACGGCCTGCTCATCCCGTGGCGTCTTGTTCTGGAAAGGTCTAAAACGGCCAGGGAAGGCGTGGATCTCGTCGAGAAGCTCTTTAATCAGTACGGGCTTCGCGAGGACGGCTCCTTTGCCATAGCCGACCCCAAAGAAATCTGGGTTTTTCAGATAGGGGGCGGCCATCACTGGGCGGCCATGAGGGTTCCGGACGACTGCTATGTGATCTATGATAATACCTTCCGTATGGGAGAGGTCAACTGCAGCGACAGAACCGATTGCAGGTGCTCCCCCGGTCTTGTCCAATTTTCTACCGAAAAGGGCCTCTACAACCCGGCCTCAGGCCCGTTTAACTTCAAGAAGTCCTGGGGACGTGTTTATACTAAGAATCCTCCCGCCGACCGACGCATCTGGCGGGTGCAAAGTCTGCTGACTCCCGGGTCGAGCCTTTCACCGGACACGCCATACTTTGATTTTCCTCTCGCCCTTCGTCCCGAACAAAAAATCACCAGAGAAAAACTGATGTCCATCATGCGCGATCATTATGAGGGCAGCAAACTCGACCTGACAGACGATTACAAAAAAGGAAATCCCCATCAGACAACTGAGAGAACTCTCTGTGTCACCAGAACTCAGTACACAGCTGTCACGCAGCTGAGGAGCTGGCTGCCCGGTGAGATTGGCGGAGTCTTTTGGCTCGCCATGGCCAACCCGGACGTCAGCACTTTTATTCCCTGGTATCAGGGAGTCACCGAAACGCCCCCCGTGTTCCGTTCCGGAAGCGGTCGATCCGATCAGGAATCCGCTTATTGGGCGTTTAAAAGGATTGGTGTCCTGGTCAACGCCTTTTATGGAACGCTGATCGACCAGGTCCGGAGCACCTGGAAGGCTCTCGAAAATGATGAATTCGCCCAGCAGGACGCGATCGAAAAAACGGCCCTCGAATTGTTCCGGAAAGACATCTCTTTGGCCAAAGGCTTCTTAACTGCCTATTCCAATTCCCTGGCCCTCAGAGCCTATCAGACAGCCCAGACGATGATCAGAGACCTTGAGACACGCTGCGTCGAGCTGCAGAATCGTCAAATCGAAAAATCGAGTTGGGTCGGCTGGCATGAGGGTGAAGAAAGACTGGGATCTAGGCAAGGACGGCGAGGAGGAGAAAGTGAACGCATCGAGATTTTTTGAAGTGTCGAAATGGCTCTTGTCCCTTCTGGTGTTTGCCGTCTTAAGTATCAGCGCGAATGGTGTCTCCTCCCAATCGGCCGGTTCGGAGACCCCTCATACCATCATAGATCCTTCCCTTTACCAAGCCTTGAAATACCGTCCAATCGGCCCTCATCGCGGGGGCCGCTGTTCAGCGGTCACCGGGGTTCGCGGGCAGCCGCACACATTCTATATGGGGACAGGAGGGGTGTGGAGGACTGTGAATGCCGGACTGTCGTGGGAAAACATATCGGACGGTTTTTTTGAAACGGGTTCGATCGGCGCCATCGATGTCGCCGATTCCGATTCCAGCGTTATTTACGTCGGGACCGGGCAGTCAACCATTAGAGGAAATGTCTCGACGGGAAAAGGAATCTATAAATCCACCGATGCGGGGAAGACCTGGGTCCAGGTTGGATTGCGGGATGCCGGACAGATAGCGGCCATTATCATCCATCCTTCAAACCCCGATTTGGTCTATGCCGGAGTGATCGGCCACGCCTTCGGCCCCAACGAAGAGCGCGGAGTCTTCCGCACCTCGGACGGTGGAAAGACTTGGAAAAAGATCCTTTTCATCAGTCCCAAAACAGGCATTGCAGACATGGCTATGGATCCAACGAATCCCCGGGTGCTCTACGCTTCTGCCTGGACCGTCGAGCGGAAGCCCTGGACGATCATTTCCGGAGGCGAAGAGTGTGGCCTATATAAAACGACAGATGGCGGAGAGACGTGGAAAAAGCTGGAGCAGGGGCTGCCGACGGGATTGGTCGGGAAGATAGGAATTGCAGTCTCACCGGCCAATCCGAGCCGCCTCTGGGCACTCGTTGAAGCGGATAAAGGAGGGCTCTACCGCTCTGATGACGGCGGCGCCAGCTGGTCGTATCTTGAAACAAACCAGAAACGCAAGCTCTACCAACGGACCTGGTACTATATGCATATCTATGCCGACGCAAAGAATGAAAACGCCGTCTACATCCAGAATGTCGAGTTTTTCAAGTCTATAGATGGCGGCAAGACGTTTGAAGAAATCACAACCTGGCCCCATGGAGACGGCCACGCCATGTGGATCAATCCCGATGATCCCAAGGTTATGGTTATCGGAACCGACGGCGGAGCCAGCGTGTCGCTGGATGGGGCCAAAACCTGGTCGACGATCGACAATCAGCCCACCGCCGAACTATATTACGTCTATGTCGACGAGAAGTTTCCTTACCGGCTCTATGGTCCCCAGCAGGATGATACGACGATCTCGGTGCTGAGCCGCTTTCCCCGCCAGCTCACCTGTTATGAAAACTGGTACGAGGTCGGGGGCTGTGAGGACGGCCAGATTGCCTTCGACCCCAAGGATCCCGTCATTGTTTATGCCGGGTGCTACGGCGGCGAGATCACCCGCTACAACGTTGAGACCGGCGCGGAACGCGACATCCTGAGCTATCCCGAGATGGAGATTGGAAAGGCGCCCAAGGACATGCGCTACAGGTTCAATTGGAATGCGCCGATCCGGCTCTCTCCCCATGACCCCAACGTGCTTTACCATTGCTCCCAGTACGTCCACAAATCGACCAATCAGGGACAGAGCTGGGAGATCATCAGCCCGGACCTTTCTCGCAATGAAAAAGATAAGCAGGACTACGCCGGCAGCCCGATCACCATGGAAAACACGGGCGTCGAGGTCTACTCGAACATTCTCTCTTTCGAAGAATCGCCGCAAACCCCGGGCCTGCTCTGGGCCGGCAGCTGCGACGGCCTTGCCCATATCTCAAGGGACGGAGGCAAGAGCTGGTCAGATATCACCCCTAAAGCAACGCCCAGGAACGGCATCATCAACATCATCGAGCTCTCGCCCCACGACCCCGGCCGCGCCTTCATCTCCGTTCTCAACTACGTTTTCGAAGACTACCGGCCCTATCTCTTCAGGACCAACGACTACGGGCAAACCTGGGAGCTTCTGACCGACGGGAAGAACGGCATCCCGGCGGATACGCCGACACGGGTGGTCCGCGAAGATCCGGATAGGAAGGGACTTTTGTACGCCGGAACAGAATTCGGCATGTACATTTCCTTTGATGACGGCAAGCACTGGCAGTCCTTCCAGCTCAACCTCCCTGTGATCCCGGTCACGGATATCAAGGTCCATCATCGAGACCTGGTTCTTTCCACCCAAGGCCGGAGTTTTTGGATACTCGACGACCTGACCCCTTTGCATCAACTCTCTAACGAGTTGGCAAATAAACCCTATCTTTTTAAGCCCCGGGATACCTACCGAATGCAGCTGGCCAGAACGAGGGACCCGAATTCACCCTGCGGACAAAATCCTCCCAACGGAGCGCTGATCTTTTATTCGATTCCAAAACCGCCAGAGGGTGAAGTGACTCTTCAGATCTACGCGCCCGGCGGCCAATTGATCCAATCCTACTCCAGTGAACGGGACCCTTTCCCGAGCCCGGGGATTGTCAACATGAGCTCTCTGGGTGAGAAGAGAGTCCCCAAGCACGCCGGCATGAACCGTTTCGTTTGGAATCTGCGTTATCCAGTCGTCAACTCCGCCCCGGGGGCCATAGTGTGGGGCCTCACCGGAGGCCCAAGAGTGGCTCCGGGAACATACACCGTCAAGATCTCCGCGGGCGATTGGAGTCAAACACAACCCTTCTCAGTGCTCAAAGACCCGCGAGTCCAAACCACTCAAACCGAGTTCGATGAGCAGCTTGACCTGGAGTTGAAAATGCGCAACAGCCTCGACAAGATTTATGATGGTGTGCGGACTGTGCGCGAAGTGCGGCGACAGGCTAAGGATCTGATTCAGCGGTTGCATGATGCTTGCCGTGACGTGGACAACATCCAGAAAGCCGCCGATGCTCTTTCAGAGAAGCTCACGAAAATAGAAGAAGAGCTGATGCAACCGAAGAATTCGGCAGAACAAGATACGGAAAACTTCCCCACCAAGCTGGATAACCAACTGGCCTATATCTATATGAAGCTGGATTCAACGGATAACCGGCCGACCGATGGACAGAAAGAACGATTCCAGGATTTGGAGCGGGAAAAAGAGGCTCTATTGACCCAACTTCAGCGCATCATAGATACGGATGTAGCCGAGTTCAACGTCCTGATCCAAAAGCTGGGCACGCCGCCCATTATCCTGCCCGCTCCGACCAAAGATAAAAAATAGCTCAAATCGCGGCACCCCGCTGTCATCGCGAAACAATTGGGAGGCGGTCTCCTTTTCTTCTAGAAGATAGCCGGCTGACCCACCGACCATCATCCCTGTACGATCCAATTTGGAAAATAAACCCACGGTTTTGGGCCTGGCCAATTTAAAATCCTACGCCAATATGAACTTTTGCTTGACAAATAAAAAAAGAAGGGAATATGATCAGGCAAGGTGATTGGAGGCACAGAGAGTTCCCATAATGCGGAGCAATCTGAGATTGAGTGGGACCTGCGAACCGGACAACTCCCGTCGTAAAACTTGAATCTGCCGTTCTGCGTTCACCTTGGATGCTGCCTCAATTTCAATCCGTCTGCGGGTGGTATTCATTATTGAGAAAGGAGGATTCATGAGAGATCGTCAGAGGGTATTTCAACCGGCTGCTTGGATTCTTGCGCTTCTTTTGATTGTATTGGTGGCGGGCTACGGCTTTGCTCAGACAAGAACGGGGACGATCAGGGGAACCGTCAAAGACGAAGGGGGAGAGCCTTTGCCCGGCGTCACGGTCGAGGTGAAAGCCGAAGCCCTGATGGGGAAGAGGACGATGACGACGGATGCTCAAGGCGGCTTTCGTTTTCCGGTCCTCCCGGTCGGCAGAGACTATGAGCTAACCTTCACTCTCCAAAGCTTTCAGACGCTGACCCGGTCCAATCTGCAGATCTCGATTGGGGCCACCTTGATCCTAGACATCACACTCAAGCCCGCTACGCTCGAGAAGCAGATCACGGTGACGGCTGAATCCCCACTGGTCGATGTGAATAAGAGCAGCTTTTCTTCAACCTATGATGCAAAGACTCTAGAGAGTATTCCGAACCGTCGTTATACGTTCTTCGACATGGTCCAGGCTTCACCGGGGATTACTCCTTCCAGCCTCGAATCCTCGCGGGTGAGCGCTTTCGGGTCTGGAAGCGAGGACAACGCCTATTACATGAACGGCATCAATAATTCTGCTCCCTCGACCGGGGCCTCATGGTGCTGGCCAACGCCTGACGCCATAGCCGAAATCGAAGTGACCGGAGTCGGGGCTCCCGCGGAATACGGCAATTACACAGGCGCGGTCATCAACATCGTCAGCAAGTCGGGCTCAAACACGTTTCACGGGGCGGCCAAGTATTTTTTGCAACCCGACAAACTCACCGGAAACAATACGCCCAACGAAAAATGGCCCTATCACCGCGAGCACTGGCACGACGGAATCCTGAGCATGAGCGGGCCCATCGTCAAAGACAAACTGTGGTTCTTTGCTTCCTTCCAGCACAACATCGGAAAAGAGACGGGAGTCGGGGCCAATCCGGCCTATGCCGCCACCTACAGAATGGCGCCGATTTTCAATGTCAAAGTCGACTACCAACTGAACCGCAAAAACAAATTGAGCCTGTTCGTGGACTATGAAGACTACAGATGGGACGATACACCGACGGCTGCCGCGCCTTTCGAGACGATCAGCTTTGAGGCCTCTCTTTCGGCGGCTCCCACGCTGGAATGGCTCTGCATGCTCAGCGACAAAACGTACTTCGAGATCAAGTATGCAGGGTTCTATACCTATCTCAAATACGACCCCTCGGCCGGAAATATGACGACCCCGGGACGGGTGGATTGGGGCACCGGGGTTCGGTCCGTCAATGCGACCGGCTATTACCACTGGAAGACCAATCGGACCGGGTTCAACGGCTCAATCTCCCACTATGCCCAGGATTTTCTTAAAGGAAACCACGATTTCAAGGCGGGGGTGCAGTACAACCACGGCTATTCGGATTTCATCTGGGGTTATGTCGGCGGGGTCGAATATTATGACTGGATGGGATACCCCTATGCTGCCTATGTCCGGAATCCCTCCCATTATGGCGGCGTGATCGATCAAATAGGAGTTTTTGTTGATGACTCCTGGGCGGTTACGGACAGGCTGACCCTTAATTTGGGCCTTCGTTTCGACTACAACCATGGGGCGATCCCCGACTTTCAAGAACTGGACAGGTTCGAGAAACCCACGGGTAAGATTATCCCCGGGATTCCTAATGTGGCGAATTGGAAGACCCTGTCTCCTCGTCTCGGAATCAACTACCAGCTCACCCCGGACCGGAAGACGAGCTTGCGGGCATCCTATGGACGTTATTACAGCTCCTTGATCATCGGAGATTTCCAGAACGCAACACCCGCCCAAGGCACACTCTATGTTTACGGATACAATTGGACAACCGGGGCCTACAGCGACCTCTGGCGTTCCTGGAATCCGTTGACCGACCTGGGTCTGGACCCCAACCTGAAGGCTGAATACGCCGACCAGTTTTCTCTCGCCCTTGAACGGGAGATCTTCACGGATTTCTCCCTCTCTGCGACTTTCATTTATAAGCAGCAAAAGAATATCATTGCCAGGACGAACACGGCCGCTCAGTACGCACAGATTCCCTATTATGATGCCATCAGTGGGAAGACGATCATCGTTTACAACCAAGTGACTCCGATTCAAGATTTCTACCTGGTGACGAATCCCGGTGACGAAATCACTTACAGGGGCTTGATCCTGGTCGCCAACAAACGATTTTCAAACAACTTCCAATTCTATTCGTCTCTGACCCTCTCCAGGGCCTGGTTCAATCCGAAGGGATTCAGCGACAAGAACACACTTGTCAATGCGGCCGGGCCGACAGATCGGGACAGGAGATGGATGTTCAAGATCGGCGGCTCGTATTTGGCGCCCCTCGGCATAGTCTTAGGCACCAACATCATTTACGAGCAGGGCTCTGCCTGGCAGAGGACCGCTCGGATCAGTCTCGATCAGGGATCGAAGAGCATATTTGCCGAACCGAGGGGAAGCGCCCGTTTTCCCAACCATCTTTACATCGATCTCAAGATCGAGAAGAAATTCAGGATCGCTTCGAGGTACACGGCGACCCTGAGCTGCGATATCTTTAACCTTCTCAACAAAGATACCAATCTGAGCTGGGTCAGTACTCTCGGAGGCAGTCCAAACTGGATGGTCCCCACCAATATCATCCTCCCCAGACGGGCCATGGTGGGAGCGCGGTTCGAATTCTAGGAGACAATGGGAGAACAGAAAAAATAGAGCTATATCCCGAGTTCGCTCAAGATCTCTCGGGTAACATTGATCAATCGCGTAAACGCGTTTCTGTAAATTGCCGTCTGCTCCCTTCCTGAAAAGCCGGCGAAGCTTGGCCCAGGAAGGAAGTAGCAGCATTATAGGAGCGCCAGCAAGACTTTGCAATGGAGTTTTGCCAGAGCTCCAAGGACTGTAAGGGGTCAGCTCGGAAGCTTGACAGAGCAAAATGCTTATGAGAGAATCTGCCCCTGAAAGGAACCATCAAACCGCATGAAAACAATCATCGGCATAAGGAAAGAGGATAAAAACAAGTGGGAGCGCCGCACCCCTTTGATCCCGTCTCACCTCACTGAGCTGATGCGGGAGCATCATCTCGATATTGTGGTCCAATCGTCTCCCCTGCGTGTTTTCCCCGACGAAGATTATCGACGCGAGGGAGCCAAAGTGGAGGAGAACCTCGGAGCCTGTTCCCTGATCTTGGCCATCAAGGAGATCCCTGTGGGTCTCCTGGAAAGGGGAAAAACCTATCTGTTCTTTACCCATACCACGAAAGGCCAGCCGCACAACATGCCCCTGCTGAAGAAACTCGTGGACCTCGGCTGCAGCCTGATCGACTACGAAAAGATCGTCAATGAAAAGGGGCAGAGGCTGCTCTTCTTCGGCCGTCAGGCCGGCCAAGCGGGCATGATCGAAACTCTCTGGTCGCTCGGCCAGCGTCTCAAAGCCGAGGGCCTCTCGGCGAATCCCTTTCAGTCTGTGAGGCAAACCTACACCTACAAGAGCCTCGTCGAAGCCAAAGAAGAGATTCAGAAGCTGGGTTGGCAGATTCATGACCGCGGACTTCATCCCAGTCTATCGCCTCTTGTCTGCGGCTTCTCCGGGTACGGCCATGCGTCTCAGGGGGCTCAGGAGATCTTCGACCTTCTGCCGTTCGAGGAGATCCAAGCCGAGGACCTGAAATCCTTCTTCGAGTCTGGAAATCAAAGTTCCAGCCGGCTTTATAAAGTCGTTTTCAAAGA
>Ga0315282_10012808_pt1 | contig 12772 bp, 10 predicted proteins | sample YL17G07_20_MG_FD_203693 | JGI IMG/M metagenome (GOLD analysis project Ga0315282, IMG submission 203693) | Sediment microbial communities from Yellowstone Lake, YNP, Wyoming, USA - YL17G07_20 | ecosystem: Environmental > Aquatic > Freshwater > Lake > Sediment | place: USA: Wyoming | collected... | reverse complement strand
GTCCGTTATCTTGTGGTAGTCGACGCTTACCGTGTTCGTAGACAGCCACCCCTTTCGAGCAAGAACTCGCTCGTCGGTAAGCGCGTAGGCCCTGGCCACCTTGAGGTAGAACCCGTAGTAGAGGAGAGCCGGTAAGAAGATGGCGAGGCTTACCAGGAGGGCATACATCGGCAAGCCGAGGCGTCCCTCTTCGGACGTGAATAAGACCAATCCGGCCAACGCACTTGCCACAAAGAGGAGAGCGCCTCCGACCCCGTAGACAAGCACCCTCACGCGCCGGTAACGGCCGCTGACGGAAAAGGCGTACCTCACCCCTTCCCCGTCACCCACAACCTTGGCCCAGATTCGGGATTGACTTTGGTCCATCGGCGGGTATTCCGGCGGGGAAGCCTGCTCGCGGAGAATGAGCTCCCGGTCCTCCGTCTCGACCGTGGACGGCCCTTCCACGGTAAGGGAAGCGCCGCAAGACGGGCAGCTTGCTTCCCTGCCCTTCATTGAGTCGGGCGCCTGCCAGGGCTTACCGCACTTCCCGCATGTGACCGTGAGAGACATGGCGGCCGCCTGTCACAGTTGCGCCCCCGACACGGGTCTGGCTTCCCGTTTCTGGCCGTCTTCAGTGCGGAGAGCGACCAGTCTCTGGGGGACGCGCATCTACGTGTTGGCTGACGATTTTGGTGACCTTGCCGGAACGGAGGCAGCGGGTGCAGATGCGCAGGCGCTTCACGGTCCCGTTGATGAGGACCCGGGCCGACTGGAGGTTCGGCTTGAACTCCCGCCGGCTCCGGCCGCTGATGTGCTGGCCGACGCCACCTTTTCGTTTCGCCAGCCCGCGCCTCACCAGCTTGTAGCCAAGGCTCTTCTTTCGTCCACAGAGTTGGCACTCAGCAGCCATCGTTTCACTCCTCGGTTCTTGTTGTCTCCTGGGCCCGGATGTCGCAGAAGCCCGAAACTCCCCCCTCCCGCTCCGGCCAAGGCGAAAGCCCTGTCGCCATCCGGCGACAAGACCTACATCTTCTCCAGGGGGCTGAGGCCCAGGAGGCGAAGCCCGTTCGCTAACACCTCCTTGACGCTCCAGAGGAGGAGGAGCCGGGCCTCGGCCAGCCGACGCTCCTCGTCCTTGACGCGCAGCTCATTATAACTGGCGCTCAGGAGCCGGGCAAGCTCCAAAAGGTACTGGCTGATGAGCGAAGGCTCGTAGAGCCGGGCCGCCTCCGCCACCACGTGGGGAAAGCGCTCCACGTGGCGGACCATCTGGTGGGCGATGGGTTCCCGGAGGAGCGCCGTATCCACCTCGCCGGTGAGTTCCACGCCACACTTCCTGAGGATGCCCGCAATGCGGGCATGGGCGTACTGGAGGTAGACGCCACTCCCGCCCTCGAAGGAGAGGACGCGGTCCCAGTCGAAGGAGGCGTCCTTGGCCCGCGCCCCCGCCAGGTCGTTGAAGAGGAGGGCCGAGATACCCACCTGGTCGGCCACCGACTCCTGCTCGTGGCTGTCAGGCTGCTGGGGAGGCTCCACCTCCCCAGGCGTGCTGCCGCCCGGCTCCCGGGGGTTCGAGGCCACAGCCGGTTGGTCTCCTTGGAGGGGCCAAGACCCCCGCGGTGGGGTGGCCTGCATCTTCTGGAGCGCCCGGGCCTTGGCCTCGTCCAGGAGTTCGCGCAGGAAGATGATGTTTCCCCTGCGGGTGGAGAGGCCGTGGACGTGGCCGAACTCCACGTGCACGCAGGAGCGGGCCCACCCGTACCCCATCAGTTCCAGCACCCGGAAGAGCTGGCGGAAGTGGAGTTTCTGCGGGGCGCCGACCACGTAGACGTTGGCGGCGAAATGGAACCGCTCCCACCGGCGCTCCGCGGCGGCGATCTCGCGGGTGTGGTAGAGGGTGGCCCCGTCGCTCTTGAGGAGCAGGACCGGAGGCATCCCGTCGGCGGAGAGGTCGACGATGAGGGCGCCGTCGCTTTCCCGGGCGAGCCCGGCCCGCTTCAGCCGGTCGATGGAGGCGGCCATGGCCTCGTTGAAGTCGCTCTCGCCCCAGATCTCATCGAAGTGGACGCCCAGGCGGTCGTAGAGGGCCACCAACTCCCGGAGGCTCAGTTCGCGGAAGCGCCGCCAGTGCCCGCAGGCCTCGGGGTCGCCCTCCTCCAGTCGGCGGAACCACTGGCGCGCCTCCTCCACCAGTTCCGGCTTCTTCTCCACCTCCCGGTGGAAGCGCTGGTAGAGGTCCACCAGATGATGGATGGGGTTCTTGGCCAGGGCTTCCTCCTCACCCCAGAGGAGCCAGGCGGCGATTACCTGACCGAACTGGGTGCCCCAATCGCCCAGGTAGTTGAGCCGGACGACCCGGTAGCCCGCTAGCTCAAGGATGTTGGCGATGGCGTTCCCGATGGCGGTCCCGCGCAGGTGACCCACGTGCAGAGGCTTACAGATGTTGGGCGAGGAGAACTCGATGACAGCCGTCTTCCCCGCCCCGACTTCCGAGCGCCCGAAGGCGGTGCCCGCCTGGCGGGTGCCCGCTTCGCCGCCACCCGAACGGTGGATGTGGGAGAGGGTTTCCGCGGCGAAGCCGGGTCGGTCGACGAAGAAGTTGACGTAGGGTCCCACCGCCTGCGCCCGGGTGATGAGGTCGGTGGGGCGGAAGCGCTCGGCGAGCGTCCCGGCCAGCCGGGCGGGGTTCTCCCGGCGGGCCTTGGCCAGGCTGAAGCAGGGGTAGGCGTAGTCGCCCATCTCCAACTCGGGCGGCTCGGAGAGGAGGGAGGCCACCTCCGCGACCGGGGTTCCGGTCAGTTCGGCCAGCTGCGTCGCCAGGTCATGAACAAACCGGTTCACAGGGCTGCCTCCGGTGAAGCGCAGGCACCAGCTCCCCCGGCCGCCTGCTCACGACGGGGGGCTCGCCCGGCGGGGCGCCGGGACGCGCCAGCGGGCCCGCGGGGCATCGCCCCAGAGCAGTTCCAGGTCGTAGTACCTGCGGGCCTCGGGGAGGAAGAGGTGCACCACCACGTCCACGTAGTCCATGAGGATCCAGCGGGCCTCCGTGCGGCCGGCGACGGCGAGCGCCGCCCGGCCGGCTTCCCCCAACTGGCGTTCGATGTCGTCGGCGATGGCCCGCAACTGGATGCTGTTGTCACCGGTGGCCATGACGAAGTAGTCCGTCAGGAAGAGCAGTCGGCGGATGTCCAGCACCAGGATATCGTGGGCCTTCTTCGCGTCCGCGATGCGGGCGCAGGTGACGGCGATCTCGCGCGGCCTTATGGAAAACCTCCTTTGCTTCCCTTCCCTCCGCGGCGAGAGGCCCCTGCCTTCCTCCGCTCGCCCTCACCCTTGCCCTCTCCCAGTGGGAGAGGGGGAGGTGAGGGGCTGCCCCTCCCCGTCACCGACCGATGTGCAACCACTGGGCAACCGTCGGGGAGAGTTTCACCACCACGCCAGCGAAGACGACCGACACCATGGAGACAAGTTTGATGATGATGTTGAGGCAGGGCCCGGCGGTGTCCTTGAACGGGTCGCCCACCGTGTCGCCCACCACCGCGGCCTTGTGCGGGGCGGAACCCTTGCCGCCCAGGTTCCCCTTCTCGATGTACTTCTTGGCGTTGTCCCAGGTGGCCCCGGTGTTGTTGAGGGTGACGGCCAGGACGAAGCCGGTGGAGAGGCCACCGGCCAGGACCCCCATCACCCCCGCGGGTCCCAAGATGACCCCCACCACCACGGGCAGGCTGATGGCCATCAGCGCGGGGAGCACCATCTCCCGCTGGGCGGCCGAGACGGATATCTGGACGCAGCGCGCGTAGTCCGGCTTCGTCGTGCCTTCCATGATGCCGGCGATGGTGTGGAACTGTCGGCGGACCTCCTCCACCATTTTCCGGGCCGCCCGGCCCACGGCCTTTATGGCCATGGAGCAGAACACGAAGGTGAGCATCGCCCCTAACACCAACCCCACCAGCACCTTGATATTCAGCAGGCTGATGTCGTAGTAGGCCGCCAGGTCGGTGAGGCGCGCCTTCCGCCAGGTGTCGAAACTCGCACCGGCCGGAACCGGTATGTTGGCCCGGATGAGCCCGGCCCGCACCTCCTCCACGTAGGCGGCGAGGAGGGCCAGGGCCGTGAGCACGGCCGACCCGATGGCGAACCCCTTGCCGGTGGCGGCGGTGGTGTTGCCCATGGCGTCCAGGGCGTCGGTCCGCTCGCGCACCTCGGCCGGGAGCTCGGACATCTGGGCGTTCCCCCCAGCATTGTCGGCGATGGGGCCGTAGGCATCGGTGGCGAGGGTGATGCCGAGGGTGCTCAACATCCCCACCGCAGCGAGCCCAACACCATAGAGCCCCAGCTCCGGGTTGCCGAAGCCCCCGGAGAACATGTAGGCGAGGAACATGGCCATGGCCACCGATAGGGCCGTCACACCGGTTGACCGCATCCCCGAGGCGATGCCGTCGAGGATGACGGTGGCCGGGCCGGTGAGCGCTTGCTCGGCGGTCGCCCGGGTGGGGGCGTAACTGTCCGAGGTGTAGCGCTCGGCAAAGTAGCCAACCACCACCCCGGAGGCCAACCCGGCGAGCACCGCCAGCCAGATGCCCACAGCACCCCGGTCACCCAACTGCCCCCGGAGCACCAGCCAAATGAGGAGGAAACTGGCCACCACGATGAGGGCCGAAGAGAGCCACACACCCCGACGGAGGGCCCGCAGGAGAACGCTCTGGGTGGCCTGCTCTTCGCTGCGGACGGCGAAGATGCCCACCACGCTCAGGACGACGCCGATGCCGGCCAGCATCATGGGCAGCACCGCCCCGGTGAAGTTCAGCTTGGCCGCTACCCCCAGGGCCGCAGCGGCGAGGATGCTCCCACAGTAGGACTCGTACAGGTCGGCCCCCATCCCGGCCACGTCGCCCACGTTGTCACCGACGTTGTCGGCGATGGTGGCGGGGTTACGGGGGTCGTCCTCGGGGATGCCCGCCTCGACCTTCCCCACCAGGTCGGCGCCCACGTCCGCGGCCTTGGTGTAGATGCCTCCGCCCAGGCGGGCGAAGAGGGCCTGGGTGGACGCACCCATGCCGAAACAGAGCATGATGACGGTTATTTCTTCGAGAGGCAGGTCCTGGCCAAACAGCGGCGCCACCCGCTTCAGGAGGAAGAACCAGATGCAGATGTCCAGCAGGCCAAACCCCACCACCACCAGCCCGAGCACCGCGCCACTGCGCAGGGCGATCTGCAGCGCCCCGTTGAGCGAGTGGCGCGCGGCGTTGGCGGTGCGCGCACTGGCGTAGGTCGCCGCCTTCATCCCCAGGTAGCCACAGAGCCCGCTGAAGAAGCCACCGGTGAGGAAGGCGAAGGGAACCAGTCGGCTCTGGGCCTGGTAGCCGAAAGCCACCAGGGCCAGGATGACCACCAGGAACGCAAAGACAATGCCCACCACTGTGTACTGTCGGCGGATGTAGGCCCAGGCGCCTTCACGCACGGCGGCGGCGATCTCGCGCATCCGCTCCGTGCCCTCGTCCTTGGTCATCATCTGCTGGTAGAAGTAGTAGGCGAAGTAGAGGCCCACGACTGAGCCGATGGGAGCGACGAGCCAGACGAACCACCAGTACCAGAACTCATTCTTCTCGCGGCTGCCTGGCCCGAACATGGCCCACAGGACAACCAGGACGAGCACGCCCGCAACCACCCCCAGAAGAATCCACTGGCGGCCGAGGGGAGGCTTGGGCTCTTCCGGCTTCGTCACCGGTGGGGTTTCCGACTGGACGGCCCGATCGAGGTCGTCGCCAGGCGCGCTCTCCGTCGTTGACCTCTCCCCGCCCGCTTCCTGGGCACCCGCCGTCTCCGCCTCCACGTAAGGCTCCTTCCCGTCTCTTACCCTACGAACCCGTTGGCATTTCCCGGTAGAAGTTCAACCGATACAGGGTCTGGACCACGTCCCGGTAGTCCACGTCGAATTCCTCGAAATAGGGGAAGGCCACGCCGTTACGGACCCGGAGCACTTCCAGCTCCTCCCTGACCTCCTCCAGGAGTTTGGTCGCCCCGGCCATGTCCCCGGCCTCCAGCAGTTCCTTGGCCTGGGCGTTGAGCGCGCGGTAGTACATGGACTCCATCTGCCCTTTGCCGATGAAGGGGTGCTGACGTTCGGGGTCGTCGGTCCGGGCGACAATCTGCGCCAGACGGAACCAGTAGGCCGCCTCCTGGTAGGAGGTGCGGCCCTGGGGGTTGAGTTCCTTGTCCTCCAGGAAGCGCTTGCGGAAGTAGTCGCGCGGACCTTCAGAGGGACCCTGGCTGATCTTGTGCCAGAAGAACCACCCCTTTTCGAAGAAGATCTGGATGGAACCGGGGTTCCGCCTCAGCCCTTCGTCCAGCCAGGCGAGGCCGTCCTTCACCCACTTCCACTGGTCCTCCGGGGGCACCCATTCGACGGAGATGTTGTAGGCCAGGTTCCAGGCGTTGAACACCCAGACCGTGGGGAAGTTGGGCTGGAGCCGGGCGATGAGTTCGGTCAGGGCCCGCACCTCGTGCCACTTGCGCTGGAACTGGAGGTTCAGGACCTTCACCCAGAGGTAGTCTACGGCCACGCCCCGGAAGCCCGCCATGCACAGGGTGGTGAAGACCTCGTCGGGGTCGAGGCCCTCCAGCCCGACCCGGAGCTTCAAGGCCTCCCGCTGGCGGACGATGCGCTGCTGCAGCGGGGCACCGGTCAGGACCAGCGCGAGCAGCACCAGCGCGACAGCGAGTTTGCTCCGCATCTTGAGGGACACCCTTCCTAAAGCATCTCCCGCCGACGGAAGAGAAGCCAGGCCACCACCAGGGCCCCTCCGCCATAGAGGAGGAGGTAGAGCGCCGCCGACCCCAGGAAGGACACCGGCACACTGTGGCCGGCCAGCAGGTAGGGGCTCGCGTAGAAGGTGCGGAAGTCAGGCACCACCAGGCTCACCCCCGTCAAGAGGTAGCGCATGACCAGGCCCAGGACCGTCATCCAGGTCGGCGGGGCCTCGGCCAGCCCCAGGGACGCTCCCGGCGTAAGGTTGAAGAAGACGGCCGCGGGCTGGGCCACCGACGCCGCCAACCCCTGCAGCCCCTCCACCACATTGCCGAGGAAGCACAGGAAGAAGCCGAAACAGATGCTCACCAGGGAGCTGAGCATGGTCGAGCCCATGACGGCGAGCGCCGCCGCCACCGTCAGCCCCATGAGGAGGGAGAGGACCGCCTTCGCCAGGTTCCACTCGAAACTGATGGGCCGCAGACGAAGGCGCAGGTCCCGGGGACGGACGCCGAGCGCGTCCTCGGTGGAGCTGCGCTTGACCTCGACGAGGACGTTGCCCCGCTCGTCCGCCAGGTCGGGGGCAAAGGCAAAGGTGCTCACCTTGTAGTTCTGGTACAGGAGGCCGATGTCCTCGGACCGCCCGGTGGTGGGGTTGGTCACCGTGACGACCCCGCGCAGGACACCCGTCCCCCGGGCGTTGCTGATGAACTCCAGCTCCCCGACGATGTGCTCCCCCCAGCGCGCCGCAGGGAGGACGTTGAGGAAACTGTAGCGGGCGACCATGTCCAGGTCCCCGTGCACCCAGTAGTAGCCTTCGGGGGAGGGGGTGATCTCCTGGACCTGCCCGCCCTTGAGCACCTGCAGGCTGGTCGCCGGGAGGAACCGTCGGCCCGCGAGGAGTTCCGCCTCCTGGGCGCGGTCGAGGTATCGGCGGGCCGTGAAGCGGATGAAGGCCCAACTGAAAACGCTCATGACCAGGAGCAGCAGGGCCGCCAGCAGGACGAAGCCCAGCGTCCGGCCGGCCACCAGCCTCCAGCGGGTGACCGGTTTGGCGAGCAGGCTGTAGATGGTCTGCTCATGGATGTCGTCCGGGATGTTGGTGGCGGCGAGGAAGACCACGGTGATGAGCCCGAAGAGGGCCATCCCCTTGAGGGCCACCGCCAGGGCCAGTTCGGTCCGCGCCTCCGGGTAGTAGGAGGGGGCCAGGCCGGTGCTCACCACGACCACCACCACGTAGAGGCCGGCGACCAGCATCACCTTCTTGCGCACCGACTCACGAAAGGTGTGCCGGGCGAGGCTCAGGATTTCCCACACCCTCCTGCTCCTTGATGACCCGTAAGAAGAGTTCCTCCAGGGTGGTCCGGGGGGCCTCCACCGAGATGAGGTCGTCGCCGACCACCTCGCGCAGGCGGGCCAGTTGCCCCTCGCTGAGTCGGCGGGTGACCACCTGGGTGAGGTCCCGCTGGGCCAGGAGGTCGCGCATGTTGCCGGTGACGCTCAACTCCCCCCGGTGGAGGATGGCGATGCGGTCACAGACGTCCTCCACGTCGGCGAGGAGGTGGCTGCACAGGAGCACCGTCTTGCCGTCGGCCTTCAGTCTCAGGATGAGGTCCTTGATCTCCCGGTTGCCGATGGGGTCGAGACCGCTCGTCGGCTCATCCAGGAAGACCACGTCCGGGTCGTTGATGAGGGCCTGGGCCAGGCCGACCCGTCGCATCATCCCCTTGGAGTACTCGCGCAAGGGGCGTCGCGCCGCACCCTCCAGGCCCACCAGGCCGATGAGCGTCCGGATGCGCTCCGCCCGCACCTTGCGCGGGAGCCGAAAGAGTTGGCCGTAGAAGTCCAGCGTCTCCACCGCGTCCAGGAACCGGTAGAAGTAGCTCTCCTCCGGGAGGAAGCCGATCCGTCCGGTGGCCTTCACGCTTCCCGGGCGGTACCCTAACACTCGGGCCTGGCCGCTGGTCGGGAAGAGGAGCCCCAGGAGCATCTTCACCGTGGTGGTCTTCCCCGAGCCGTTGGGCCCCAGGAGGCCGAAGACCTCCCCCCGGCGGATGCTCAGGTTCAGTTTGTGCACCGCCGTGACCTTCGGCCGACCCCAGAAGTCGGCAAAGACCTTGGTCAGGTCCCTGGTCTCGATGACCACGTCCTCACTCAGAACGGGGAGTTCCGGGGCCGCTGGCCCCGGGCCCGCTTCGCGGGCACCCGCTTTCACCTCAGCCCCGCCACCGACCGGGCTATTGCCGTCGCTCATTCCCTCTGCTCCCAAGAGCCTGCTCCCACCCACCGGTCGGCAGACCGACCGGCTCTCCGCTCCTCCCCGAGCCCACCCAAGTGAGCCCCGGGTCCGTCTTCGAGTCGGCAACCCGAGAGACACCAAGCCCCAGAGGACACGCTCTGCGCCCACCTCTTGCGGCCACCCGCTCTGCGTCTGCGCGCCTCGGCCCGCCGCCACGCGCGCGCCCCGGCGAAGCCAGGAGACCCGGGAGTCGCCGTCTCTTCGCGGGTGCTGCCGCCTCAGGCGCGGCGGAGCGACCCACGAAGAAGCCCCGTCCTCGGCATCGCCACCGAAATCACCCGGAGGGTGCTTCAGAGACGCGTCGCCGCCAGGGCCCGCTTGCGGGACTTGCGCTCTTTTCGCCGGCGACGCTCACTGGGCTTTTCGTAGTAGGCGGAGCGCTTGATGTCCCTGGTCAAGCCCTCCTTCTCGCACAGCTTGTTGAAGCGCTTGATGAGCTGCTGCACCGACTCGTTGCTGCGTACACGTACGCGGATCATAAGGCCCTTTCCGTGCTGACGCCAACAGTCACGCCTACCCGCCTCGCGGGTCTCGACCCGGGCGCCCAGCCCCGTACGCCGGAGGCGACGGATGCCCGCTTCTCCCGGTGGTCCCCCGAGCGGGGCGACAGCACACCAAGAGAGGTCGCACCTCTCCCTTCCACCGACAGTCGTCAGGGGGAGAAACCACCCCAAGCCTTTTGACTATAGCCACTTTTTTCTCTTTCTTCAAGCACAAATCGGGGAGCCGTCCACTTTTCCTTTTCCCGCCCTTCGACGGGCTCCCTTCGAGTCTGAGGCTCAGCCTGCAACGGACAGACCTGAAGGTCTGTCCCTACATTATTGTAGGGACAGGGCGGGTGCCCGCCAGCCCGACGCGGGCGCCCTGTCCGTGGTGGCCTGAGCCTGTCGAAGGCCGCGGCCCCACCGGATACAGGATGAGCGGCCATGCCAAAAGAGGCGGAGCCTCTTGCTTGAGCCCCAGGACCTCAGCCACCGCCTCATCAGCAAACGCACCCACCGCGCACGTGCCCAGGTCGAGGCCCTCGGCAGCGAGGTAGAGCCACTCCCCCGCCTCCCCCGCGGCGAGGTGGGCGTCGCGGTACCAGCGTGCTCCGACGGGGCCATCCAGGGCGCCGGCCTCCGCCACGGCCACGACCACGCACGGGGCCTCTGCGAGCCAGTCCTGCCCGAGCGCCGCGTCGGCCAACCCACCCGCCCGCGTCGGCGGGGCTTTCCGCTCCAACGCGCGCTCCCGGGGCCAGTACCGGTAGACGCCCGGCGAGACACCCTCGACCGAACTGACGACCAGATACCACTGGAGCCCGGGGAGAGGACGGGCCGAGCCGGGCCAGGCCAGGAGCGTCGAGAGGTCCTCCGTCGAGAGCGGCCGAGGGCGGAAACTCCGCTGACTTCGTCGGGAAACCAGGGCCTCCTCCAGACTCCGCCGCGGCTCTGCCAGGAGGGGAAGGGCGACCAACTTCGCGCCTTCGGGAGGTGCCTCCGGCCGCACCTCAGGCTCGCCGAGAGCCGCTGCCTCCTCGGGCCCCAGGCGCGTGGCCTGGTGCACCCGGCGCGAGAGCGCCGACGGTGCGGCCCCCGACCTCTCTGGTCTCATCCGGGTGCCCGGCGGGGAGCCCGCGAAGCGGGCCGGCTGGGCGCCCGCCAAGCGGGCGGCGGCGGCCTCGCCCGGCAACGCTGCCGCCTCGCCCGCTTCCGCTGTGTCCAGGGCGATGACCAGGAGGCAGGCTTCCTCCTCGCCGTCGAGCCCCAGGGCCTGGTTGAGGGCGCCGTCGTCGAAGTGGGGGAGCAGGCGAACGCCGAGGCCCTTGGCGGCGGCGGTGAGGGCGATGTTTCCGGCCACGTGCCCCGCATCAAGGAGGACGTAGCGGTAGGCCCGGACGTTGTACTTCGCCCGGGTGCGGGCGAAGACGCCCGTGAGGACGACGTAGGCCGCCGCGCCTCCCCGGCGGGCGGACGGGAGTGCCCCCTCGACCTCCTTCGCCGCATCGCCCCCAAGTTGTTCCAGTTGGTTGTGCGCGACGTCGTAGTGGTAGAGCCCGGGGGGAAGGTCCTTCACCCTCTCGGTGGCGACGTAGAGTTCAACGGGGTAGAGCGCCCCCGCTGACGGTGCTGAGCGGTACGACATGGTGGCCCGGCCGAAGCGCTCCACCTTGGTCACGCCCATCCCGCCGAGGAGCACCCGACCCAGGACGCCTTTGCCCAGGGCGGGGAGGGCAGGGGCCCCCCGCTCCAGCTTCTCGCGAGCGCGCGCAAGAGGTGTGGTCTCCCGGCAGAAGGCGGAGTGGAGCGCCCGCAGCGCCTCCGGCGTGAGTTGCTCGAGACGGGGGAGGTCGGGGGTGAAGTCAAACCGGGGGGACCCGGGGTAGGACTTGAACCCTCCCGGCGCGGTCGTCCGCGGCTCCGGTTCCCCGTACCCCTGCGGGCCGATGCTGCTCGCGCGGTGGTACTGGCGGACGAGGCTCACGTCGCCAGCCTCCGCTTCCATCGCCGCCCAGAATGATACCATGGCGACCAGCGCCCAGCCCGCCTGCTCCCACATCGGCGCCTCCTCCTCTTCCTCCACCGTGAGCGTCCCGGCCGAGCTTCCCCTTCCCCCGGCGACGCCCGCCCCACCAGCCCGTCTCGGTAAGAAGCCCGGAGCGGCCACGGGGAAAACAGCATAGCCGAATCGCTTCCCTCGGGCAACCCGGGTGCCCGGCCGAGAAGGCGGGGCGCCCGCGAAGCGGGCCCGCTGGCCTCGCCGCCCCGAGCCAGGTCGACGCGAGACCGGGTCCCCTGGGGCCGCGTTTTTCTGCTTGACGGCGTGGTATTATTATGTAATACTGGCGGAAAAGGGAGGTTCGAGTCCAGTATCGGAGGCACGCAGGGCATGAAGGATCAGAGGGGCCGGCCAAGACAGGCACGTGCCCCGGCCGGGCCTGCGGGCCGGGATGCCGCACGGCCCCCGTCCCTTGTCGCAGGAGCGCAGTCCATGAAGAATTCCAGGGGCCGGAGGCCCCGGAGAGGTTCGACACCCCAGGTGGGCGTGGTCAGTTTCAAGGCCAGCGAGTCCTTCCTGGAGGCGATGAAGGGCGTCCCGAACCGGTCCGAGTTCATCCGCGCCGCGGTGCTCACCGCCTTGGAGAGCGCCTGCCCCCTGTGCAAGGGCACCGGCATACTGACGCCGAACCAGAAGCGCCACTGGCAGGCCTTCGCCCGCGACCACTCCCTCCAGGAGTGCGAGGAGTGCCACGAACTCCGCCTCATCTGCGAGAGCGGACGCGCCGGCGATGGGGGGGACGAGAAAGCCCGGGCCCAGCCTGCTACGGGGACGTAGGGCAGCGAGGAGCGTCGGTGATGACAGGGCGTAGGGTGTGCCTCAGGGTCGTCTTCTGCCTCCTGGGGGTCCTGGCTGCTTGCCGGGTCGCGGGAGGGGCGTCGCCGGCGACGAGTCCAGCCGGGACGGGCGCCCGAGTCAAGGTCGGTGTCGCTATCCTGCCCATGAAGTACTTCGCCGAGCGGGTGGGCGGCGACCTCCTGGAGGTCACCGTCCTCGTCGGCCCAGGCCAGGAGCCCCACACCTTCGAACCGACCATGAAGCAGATGACCGCCCTGGACTCGGCCAACCTCTACTTCACCCTGGGGCTCCCTTTCGAACAGAACCTCTTGGCGAAACTCAAGGCCACCGCCAAGCACCTGACCGTGGTGGACGTCCGCCAGGGGCTTCCGCTTCGCCGGCTCACCCCCCAGGAGGTCCACAGC
>Ga0315282_10012807_pt1 | contig 12772 bp, 7 predicted proteins | sample YL17G07_20_MG_FD_203693 | JGI IMG/M metagenome (GOLD analysis project Ga0315282, IMG submission 203693) | Sediment microbial communities from Yellowstone Lake, YNP, Wyoming, USA - YL17G07_20 | ecosystem: Environmental > Aquatic > Freshwater > Lake > Sediment | place: USA: Wyoming | collected... | reverse complement strand
CGTCGCATGGGAAGGCTATCGCGCCGGTCGTTCGTGCAGCGCAGTGTTGGCGTGGTGATGGCATCCGGCGTGATGCTCCCGCTGCCGGCTGAAGACGCGCCGCCTGCGCCGGTGAAGCACCGCGCCGCCATCATCGGCCATACCGGCAAAGGGAACTACGGGCACGGCCTGGACGTGTGCTTCACCAACCGCGACGACGTGGAAGTCGTGGCTGTGGCAGACCTCGACGCCGCGGGCCGCGCCAAGGCCGCGCAGCGCGCCAAAGCCGCGCGCCAGTACGCCGACTACCGCGAGATGCTCGCGCAGGAGAAGCCGCGGCTTATCAGCGTCGCGCCGCGCTGGACCGACCAGCATCACGCCATGACGCTGGCGGCGCTGCAGGCCGGCGCGCACGTGTACAGCGAGAAGCCGTTCACGACGTCGCTCGATGAAGCCGACGAGTTGCTGGCCGTGGCCGCGAAAGCCGGCTTGAGGATCGCCGTCGCACACCAAATGCGCCTGGCGCCCAACGTCGTGCATCTCAAGAAGCTGCTCGATGCGGGGCAGTTCGGCGAGCTGCGGGCAATCCGCGCGCATGGCAAGCAGGACCAGCGCGCCGGCGGCGAAGACCTGCTGGTGCTCGGCGTCCACCTCTTCAACCTGATGTGCTTCTTTGCCGGCGAGCCGGCGTGGTGCAGCGCGCGCGTGCTGCAGAAAGGGCAGGCGATCACGGCGGCGGACGCACGGCCGGCGTCGGAGAACATCGGGCCGGTTGCGGGGGACGAGATTGCCGCGGAGTTCGGCTTCGCGAAGGGCGTCAGCGCGACGTTCACCAGCCGCGCCGCCGACCGGGCCAGGCTCGGACCGTGGGGTCTCGAACTGGTCTGCGCGAAGGCCGTCGCCAAAGTCGCCGCAGACATCCCGCCGAAGACGCACGTGCGCGAGGCCGGCGCGGACGAGAGCGCGTGGCAGCCGTTGCCGGGCGATCCGACGCTGAACGTCCCGCCGGACAAGGACGCGTTCGCTGTCGCCAACCGGCGCATGGTGGCCGACCTGCTGGCGGCGATTCGGGAGCAGCGCGAGCCCGCGTGCAGCGGGCGAGACGGGATGAAGGCGGTCGAAATGGTGATGGCCGTCTACCACGCGGCGTTGAGCGGCGCGCGGGTGGCCTTGCCGCTGGAACAGCGCAAGCATCCGTTGCGGGGTGCGTAACGACAGTCCTACTGAACCTTGATCCGCGCGTAGCTCATCGTCTGTGACGAACCTGCGCGGTGCCCGAGGAGTTCCAGCGTGTTCGATGGCGGAGAACCGCCGCGGACAGTCGCCGTGAAGAACTCGCTGAACGGCTGCTTGAGCGGCACGCGGACGTGCGGGCCGGCCGAACCGTCCGGGAGCAGTTCGAGCACGCGGTTCTCGGAGACGCGTTTGCCGGCGGCGTCCGTGCCGCTGACATAGTAGAACGCGAACAGGCGGCCGTCGGGTGTCACGTGGAAGCGGCCGCGTCCGGGAATCTCGTTCGCCCCGCCTTCCTCAGCCAGCACCAGCGTCTTGCGTGCGGCGACCTTGCCGTCGCGCATCACGGCGTAGTTGAGCGCGTGGGACTGCTTCTCGCCGGGGAAGAACTCCTTCCGGAGCCGCTCATCCAGAGCGCGCTCCGTCCAGAGGATGTGCACCGCGCCGTCGGCGGCGACCCACAGATCGCCGGGCGTGAGCCAGCCGCAGGTCTTGTCGCGGCTGGCGATCTCGACCCACGGCTGGAACTTGCCCGCCGTGATGTCCGGGCAGCACGTGTAGAACAGGCGGCGGAAATCGTAGTCCCATTCCTGGCCGGTGAGTTTGCGTTTGGCGTCGCGCCATTTCTTGTACGGCTCAACGACGTCGCTGACGCCGCAGAAGTGGACCGCGCGGTTCTTCAGCGCCACATTGGGGTAGCAGACGCGGATCGGCTCCGGCTTGTCGTATTCGGCGCCCCACGGCCAGGGCAGTTTCCCGCACGCCGCCCAACGGCCATCCTTGTCGCGGAAGGTCCATTCGGCATGCGTGTAGCCGATGTTCTGGAGCAGGATCAGCTCGCCCGCCGGTCCGTCGGCGGCGAAGCTGCGATACGAATGCTCCGTAAACTGCGGTGTGCCTTCCCAGACGGGCAGCAGCGTTTCGTACGGAGCTTTCGTGCCGGCCGCCGCGAAGCGCAGGATTTCCGGCCGCGCCGGGCCGGCCCTCTGGTCGGGCACGAGCGTGGGGTTGACCGACAACAGCAGCGTGCCGCCCGTCAGGGTCGCCAGCGGGCACGGCTCGCGCGTGCGGCCGTTCTTGTCGGCCTGTTGGAGTTCCCAGCCGTTGGGGCCGCGCTTGTAGAGCGTCCAGCGGCAGTTGTTGAGGGGCTTGGCGTCGGCGATGGTCTCAATGCCGCTGGCGAAGGTGTCCTCGCCGCTGCGTACCAGGCAGGTCGAGCCAAAGCACCACGTCGGTCCAGCGCCGTTGTTGGCGGGCGTGAAGCTGTAGACGTCCTCCTCGGCCTCGACGGCGGGCTGCAGCGCCCGCGCGTCTCCGGCCCGGCTCGCAGCGACGCTCATAGCCATAGTCAGCAACACCACGACGCGCGCAGCACGCTCTCGTCCGCTCCTCTTCGCAGTCCGCATCGGTCGTCATTCCTTCTGATACCGCTCGGCGAGCCTGGGGTCATGCCACAGCAGGTTTACCGGGATCTCCTGCCAGTCGAATGCGCCTTCCAGCCGCCACTGCACGCCGACACTGGCGCCGCCGCCGTACTCGCGGTACGTGACCTTGAGCTTGTGCTCGCCGCGCGCCAGCGCGACATCGGCTTCGTTGCCGTTCTCAACGACCTTGGCGCCGTTGACCCAGACTTCGACTTTGTCGTCCGCCCAGGCCTTGAAGCGGTACTTGCCTTCGCGCTCGATGCGCAGCGTTCCCGCCCACTTGATCGCGAAATTGTCGTTCGGGACCTTGGGATCGGGCGAGCCTTCGCCCCAGTTCCCGTTGAGCTTGGACTCGGCGCGCGCGAGCAACAGCTTGGCGAACCAGTTCTCACCGTCGCTGGACCAATAGGACGCCCACAACCCGGGCCGGGCCGGGTTGAGCTGGTCGTCCACCTCCGCCATCTGCTTGTCGAGTTCGGGCTGGAGCTTCGCCAGCGCGAGCGTGGCCGCATACTCCGTGCGCATACTCTCGATGGCGGCCTTCGCCTCCTGCCATTTCTTGTCTTTCACCAGCGCGTCCAGCTTGCCGTAGGCTTTTCCGACGGCCCCTTCGCGCTCGTATGCTTCGAGCCGCTCCAGCACATGCGCAAGCCCTTGTGCGGCTGCGCCGGCCTTCTTGGCGGCGTCGAGCTGCGCGCGGACCATCTTGGGCGTGACTTCCGTGACGCCGCCGTGGAGCAGCAGCAGGTTGGCGAAGGCCAGCTTGAGTTCCGCGTCGGGGCCGGCCGCGATGCCGATACGCGCCAGCTCGTAGCGCGTCCGTGGCGTCAACTGGTCCAGGGCGATCTTCAGTCCGGCCTTCGCGCCGCCGCCCAGGTCCATTTCGATCTCGATCTGTTCGTCCTTGACGCGCAACACCGCATTCTTGCTTCCCTGCCCGACAGGCGACTCCTTCCCGTCGCTCCTCTTCAGCACGAAGGCGCGTTTGTCGGTCAGCGCCGCCGCGCCTTTGGCCGCCGCCGCCTGCAGGTCTTCCACGTACCTGGCTAACTGCGCCTCCCGGTCGAGCGCCGCGCTGAAGAACGTCAGCCTGGCGTCGGCTTTGGCCTGGTCCAGCCGCGCCAGCGCCTGGCGCACGCCGCCTTTCAGCAGCAACGCATACGTGTCCGTTGCCGCCTTCTCGTATTCGAGTTTCGCTTCGGTAGCCGCATCGGCCGGGGCCTTGGCGACTGGCGTCGTGCTGGCGACCGTCCCGCTGGTCGCCGGCGCCGCCGGCGGGGCCGCGCCGCCTTGCGCGACGAGCAGCATGTCGTCCAGGAAGACGAAGTCTTTGCCGAGGTTCTTGTAGTAGAAGCAGACGGCGCTCGTGCTGTTGGGGCCGGTGGTGAACGTCGCGCTGAGCTGTTTGTACTCCGTGCTGGTGTTCGTGCCTTCGAACCTGTTGGGCGGGCCGCCGTAGTCGTTCACGCCGAGGGTGATGTCTTCGCCGGGCGAGCCGAGCACCCAGCCGCTCAGGACGTAGGTCGTGTTCGGCTTGAGGTTGGCGACCTTCTGGCCGGCGCCGCTCTTTGGGCCTACTTTCGCCGAGAACTTGCCGGTGCGTGGGCTGTTGTCCGAGATGGTCGAGGCGGGCTGCCATTGCTGCCACACGCCGAACGTGCCGGACTCGAAGCCGGGGTCCAGCAGGAGATTGGCCGGGGCGGGCGCGACTGCGGGCGCGGCAACGGGCGCGGCAACGGGGGCGGCAACGGGCGTGGCGACTGGTCCAGCGCCCGGCGCGGCGAACTCGATGCTGAGCACGCGCAGCGTGCCGTCCCGGGCGTGGAACTGCAGCGTGCCTCTGCGGCTCCGGCCGCGGACCTCGAGCGTACAGGGATTGCCGTTGAGCGTGGCGCTGACGGTCTCGCCGCGGCAGGTGAAGATGAGTTCCTGCTGCTTGCCGGCCATGCCCGGAATCTGGCTGCGGTCGAACTGCGCCGTGAAGCCGCCGTCGTCGCCCTGGCGCGCGGTGAACTGGATGTAGGTGGCGTCACGCACCTCGAAACGCACGCGGACGTCGCCGTCGTCGAACTCCTTCTGTATCTGCGCGGCCGTCCTGGCGCCGGCTGCGGGCACCAGGGCGCCGTTGTCCACAAGCCACGCGCCCTGGCCCTTCGCGCGCAGGCCGTCCAGCGTCTTGCCATCGAAGAGCGCCTGCCAGGCGCGCGTGGCCGGCGGGGGCGCCACCGGCGCGACGGCCACGGCCGTGCCGCCGCGCCCCGGCTTCCCCTTGCCGGTGATTTCGAGCAACTGGATGCTGTGGAAGCAGAACTCGCTCACGTAACTGCCGACGCCCAGCACGCTCGCATCGCGCAGCTTGAACTCGCCGAACGGGCCGAAGTTGCTGAAATCGGTGGTCCACTGGCAGACGAGCTTGCCGTCGAGCCAGGTCTTGATGCCGTCGTTGCGGACCTGCACGACCGACGTGTATTTCTGGCCGTTGTTGAACCACGCTTGAGTCTTCGCGCACGGCGGGGTGTCGGCGCAGCGCGCGCCGCCGATCTGGTCGAAGCCGGCGACGGTGTTCTGCCAGCCGCCGACCACGTAGCAGAAGTCATGTCCGTTCTTGAGGAGCGTCTGGAAGAAGCAGTCAATCCCGCTGCGGCGCGTGAGGACGACGCGGATGTCGTATTCTTCGGGCGGCTGGAACGGAATCTCGATGCGCGCGGCCCGCTCCGCCCCGGAGACAAGCCCCTCGCCCGGCTTGAGCGTCCAGGTTCCCTCCACGCGGTCTTTCGCCGGATCTATGAGCGCGAGCAGGTCCACGGCGTTCTGCCACGCCGCGTCGGCGGGCGGCGCGGCCTGAACGGTGGCGGCGGTCCAGGCAACGACGCGCGCGCCGGCAGAAGGCTGGCTCACGAAGCGCGGCGCCTGCCACCAGCCGTGCTCGTTCTCCCACATCGTGTTGTGGTGCTGGAGCGAGATGTCGGCCTCCTGGCCCTTCAGTGCCGTCAGGTCCAGGGCCACGGTGCGCCAGTTGCGGCCGCGCATCATCTCCTTCAGCAGCGTCCGGCCGGAGACCACGGCGATGAGGTCGAAGTCGCCGTTGTCATGCGCACGGATGTTGAACTCGAGGAACGGCTTGTCATCGGGGACCTTCCACGTGCGGCTCAGGATGGACGGCTTTCCGGGTTCCACCGGGTGCGTCGCGAGCACGAACCTGTGCCCGTCGAAATCGTCGTTCATGTCCTGCATCGCGCCGGGCGTGATCTGCCAGCTTCGGTGCCAGACGCTCGACTCCGGCGCGGTCTCGCCCTCGGGCGTTTTTAGCTCGGCGGCAATCTTCGCGGCTTCCACGCCGGCAGGGGCGGAACGGTAGGTGGCGGCCAGCGCGTTCAGTTTCTCCTTGTAGCCCCACGGGTCCTGGGAGTGCGCCCTGAACCAGGCCTTGTGTTCTTCCAGCAGCCGCGCGGCGCGTTCGTTCCGCATGGCTTCCATTTCCTTGTCGGCCGCTTTGGCGCGGTCGCCGAGTGTCGCCGGTTCCGTCGGCTCGACCTTCGGCGCGGTGAACCCCGGCGCTTCCGTCGGGCCGGTCTTGGGCTGCGGCCGCGTGGCGCCGCCATCGGGCTTCACCACAAGCGGCGGGCGGGACGTCCCATCGGTCTTGGCGACCGGCTGCGCCTCGTCCTTGCCGCGGGAGAACGCCACGATCAGGCCGACCAGGAACACCACGCCGCCCGTCGCGCCGAGGATGATCGGCACCATGTTGCCGGCCGTGGCCGGGGCGGGCGTCTTGGCCGCTGCCGGCGGCTGGCGCGTGGCGCTGCTGGCCGCGGCGGCGGCCGGCGGCCGCGCCGTCACCGGCAACTGGACCCCTCCGCTGCTCTGTCGCATGGGCGCTGCCGGCCGCGTTTCCGCGGAGGGCAACGTCGTAACGGGCGATGACGACGGCGTCTGCCGGGCGATGGTCAGCTTGCCCGACGGCCGCTTTGGCCCCGCGCCGGGGACGGCGCCGGCGCACTTGGCACAGAGGTAGCTGCTGTCGGCGTTTTTCACAGCCGTGCCGCCGGCGATATCGCTCTCCGGCACGCGCAGGCCGCATTTGTCGCAATACGCGATGATCATGTCGCCGCCCTACTTCTGCTCGTACTTCGCAATCTGCCGCGTGTCATGCCACAGCGCCGACGCCGGGACGTCCTCGAAGCCGCCGCCTTCCGGCTTCCATTTTACCGAGTAACTTGCCGAGCCGCCGCCTTCGGAATACTGAATGAAGAGCTCGTGATCGCCTTTCGAGAGGGAGACCTCTCCCTCTTTCTTGCCGGAGTCCGCGACTTTCCGGCCGTCAATGGTGAGCTGCATGTTGTCGTCGGCCGCGACCCGGAATGCGTACTTGCCTTCCTTCTCGATGCGCAGCAGCCCGCGCATCTTCATGCCGAAGTTGTCCACCGGCACCTTGGCATCGGGAGAGCCGGCCCCCCAATCGTGGTGAACTTCCGTTTCGGCGCGCCCGAGCTGGAACGTCTTGAACTTGTTGCCGCCGTCGCCCGACCAATACGCCGCCCAGACGCCGGGCTTGATGGGGCTTAGGCCCTGCTGTATCTCGGCCCAGTGCTGTTCCATGGTCGGAGAAAGCTTCGCGAGCGACTTCGTGCCGACGTACTCCTTGCAGAAGCCCTCGATGAACGCCTTGGCCTCCTCCCACTTCTTCTCCTTGAGCAGCGGGTCAACCTTGTGGTACGCGGCCTCCGCGCCCTGATCCTTCTCGTAGAAGGCGATGCGTCCGGCCAGATGGTTCAGCTTGTCGGCGGGCGCCTGCGCTTTGCGCGCCGCGGCGAGGTGGCTGTGCACCTGTTTCAGCGTGGCCTCCGCGTTCCCGCTTTGCAGCAGCAGGAAGGTCCCGAACGCGAGTTGCAGTTCCTTCTCCGGCTTGAGCGGCAGGCCGATCTCCGCCAGTTCGAAACGGGTGAGCGGGCCGAGCTGCTCGAAGCCGATCTTCGCCTGCGCCTTCGCGCCGCCGATAGACTCCTCGATCTCGATGTCGTCGCCCTTGACTCCCAGCACCGAGATGCTGCTGCCCTTGCCCGTTTTGACCTGCTTGTTGTCGGCCCTGGTGAACGTGAACGGCCGTTTGTCCACGAGGAGCGCCGCGCCGGCCAGCGCGGCTTTGCGCAGGTCTTCAGCATAGGCGGCCAGTTCGGCGTCGAGCCGAAGGGCGGGCTGCATGAACGTCAGCTTCGAATCAGCCCCGGCCTTGTCCAGGCGAGCCCGCGCCGCGGCAAAACCGTCCTTGGCCAGCAGCGCGTAGACGTCGGACAGCGCTTTCTCGTACTCCAGCGTCGCTTCTTCGGCCGCGCTGAGCTTGAGCGCCGCGGCCAGCGTTTCAGGCTTGGCGTCCGTGCCCGGGGCCGAGGCCAGCGGGGCCGCGGTACGGGTGGCCTTGCCCTTGCCGCTCAGGTCCAGCACTTCGATGGCATGGTAGGTCACGCTGCAGTTCTCGTTGCCCAGCCCGATCATCGTGTCGCCGTGCATCTTCCACTGCTGCGGCACGCTCATGTCCTTGTAATCGGTCTTCCACTGCACCAGCGGCTTGCCGTCGAGGAACGCGGTGACGCTGTCACTGCGGACCTGCACCACTGAGGTGTACTTGCGGCCGTTCTGCAGGTTGAGCGGCGTTTTGGACGCGTTGCTGCTGACGCCCTGGTTGCGTATCTGGGAGAAAGCGGTGACGGGCGTGCTCGCAGCGTTCAGCACCCACACGAACGAGTGCCCGCCGCCGGTCAGGTACTGGACCAGCACGCCGTTGGCGTCCGTCCGCGTGAACGTGACGCGCAGGTCGTACTCGGCCGACGGCTGGTACGGCAGGTGGAGCTTGCCCGCCCCGGTCTTGGGGCAGACGGCTGCGCCGTTCTGCAGTTTCCAGGTATTGGGCGTCGCGTCCTGCGGCAGGTCCAGCAGCGGCAGAAGATTGGTGGCCGTCTGCCAGGCCACGTCGTCAGTCAGCACCGCGGTGATGGGCGTGGCCGGGGGCGTCGGGGCCTCGGGGGTTGCGACCGCGGCCGGTTGCGCGCCGCCTTGCGGGACGACGTAGATGTCGTCACAGTAGGCGTAGGTCTTGGCGTTGTCCCTGTAACAGAAAACCATGGCGCTGGTGTTCGACGCGCCGGTGGTGAACGTGACTGAGACCTGGGTATACGTGTCCTGCGTTATCGTCTGGGCTCTCTCGTCGGCGCCGTACTCCTTGACGCCGATCTTCACCGAATCGCCTTTCCCTGTCTTGCCCCAGCCCGTCAGGAGATACGTGGTGTTCGGCGTCAGGCCAGTGAGCGACTGGCCGCAGCCCGCCTTGCCCGGGTTGAGCCGCAGGCAGTGATTCCCACTGCGAGCGTCGTCGAGCTGTCGCATCACAGCGACGTTGGACCACGACTTCCACGGGCCCCACTTGCCGGACTCAAAGCCCGAATCCGTCACCAGGTTCCCCTCGGGCGGCTTCTCCTCAGGCTTGGCCTCGTCCGGCGGTTTGGTGAACGCTGGAGTGTGCGGCGCTTCCGTCACGGCCTCGGCCTTCTTCTGGTCCTCTGCCGCGGGCGACGCCGGCCGGCCAGGTTCCGCAACCGGCTTGGCGGCCTCCAACGGTTGCGCGGATGCCGTGTACGCCGGCTTAGCGGCATCGGTCTTGGCGTCGGCCTCTTCGGCCGTCGGGGGGCCTTTGCGCGAGAGACTCAGCAGCAACGCGCCCACGAAGAACACCAGCCCGCCGACGCCTATGGCGACGGCCAGCTTGAACGACTTGGGCTTGGCGTCGAGGCCGTCAGTGCCGGCCGGCTCGAGCGGCACCAGCTCGGCCACCGGCTCCCGACGGCCCGACCCGGAGCGCTGGGGCAGAACTATCTCGCGGCTGGAATGCCGCGCGGGCGGGATGCCTGTCCGCGACGGGCGCGTTTCCCGCGCGGCCGCGGGAGCGCCGCTGGCGCCGCTGGCCCCTCTGGACTGGGCCGCCATGACCCTGCTGGACGGGCTTTTGGTCGAATTGGCAGGCGCGCACTTGGCGCAATAGGTGTTGCCTTCTGCGTCTTTGGCAGCAGTGCCCGACTCGAGCTCGTTGTCAGGTATGCGCACGCCGCACGTGTTGCAGTAGACAATGACCATTCCGGCCCCCGCTCCTTCTAGCGAGAAGCAGCTCTCTGATAGCGCTTAACTCCTCAGAGTACACCAACATCCCTGATTATAGACGTGAAAGACTCGGACTGCGATTCCGAATTGTCCAGAAAAAGAAACCCACTTGCGGACTTCACACGTCACATATAAGAGGGGAGGGAATTGCCGCGAGGGCTCTTGCAGGCTGGCACGAGTATTGCTTATGAGTCCTGCGGGTTCCGAGCAGTGGGGGCGCCATGCAACAGAAGTCCACAATTCTGATAATCGAGGACGACCAGGCGGCCGCGAAGGTGCTCGTCCAGCTTTGCCGCGACCTTGGTTACCGCCCTCTGGTGGCGTACGACGGAGTCACCGGGCTGGAGTTGGCGGCCAAGAAACGTCCCCGGCTGATCCTGTCCGACCCGGGCGTGCCCGGCCTGGATGGTTTTGAGCTGGCGCGGCGGGTTCGGGCCAATCAGCAATTGGACAAGACGGCGGTAGTGGCGTTGACCGGACACGTGCCGCCGACGCCGGCAGCGAACCAGATCGCGTTCGATGACTACCTGGTCAAACCCATAACGTCGGACAACGTTCAGCACGTTATCAGCAAGTACTGTTCACTGTCGTAACGACGGCGGCGCGGGCCTCCAGCTTGCCACAAGCGGCTGGACGCCTGCCCTGCCGGTCACAAGTCCTTCGAATACACCCACAACTCTTTGCGGTGGCGCCAGCCCGCGGCGGCGTACATGCGGCGGGCGGCGATGCGCACGTCGTCGCGCCGCGCCGTCAGCCGCAAGTGCCGCGCGCCCCAGGCTTGAGCCTGCCATTCGCAGGTCTCCAGCAGCAGCCGCCCCAGGCCGCCCGCGCGGAACTGCGGGTGCACGGCCAGGTGGTAGACATAAGCGCGGTGGCCGTCGAAGGCGGTCATGACGCCGCCGACCAGGCGCGGCACGCCGGGAGCGGCGGGCGCCACGCCCGCCGTCTCCACAACGAAGATGCGCAGAGAGTGCTTGCGGCGCCGCAGGTTCCTGGCGATGGATTCGGCGGTGTCAGTGTCGTCGAGGGAGATCTCGCAGGCTTTCCAGATGGCGTGCAGGGCGTCGAAGTCCTCCGGCCGGTAGGTGCGCACCCGGAACCCGCGCCTCCGCCACCACTCCTCGCTGTGCCGCGTTCCCGCGCGCGGGATTGCCGTCTGCGCGTGCGGCCCAGCGGCTTGGTCCTCCGGTTGATCCATGGATATTCCTTTCGCCAGCCGTGCCGGCGCCGTCAGTGCGCACGCGTTGTCAGTGATGCTCTTCCGCTCTTACTGCAATGTTGCCGGGGCGCAAGGTGAAAGTCGGGGAGAGCGGATGGTTTTGCGCGGGTGGCGCACCCCCGCGCTACGGGTGGGGTGACCCAGTCCGCGGCCCGAGCACTCTCACGCTGCCGTTCGGCCTTACCCTCGACACCACCGGCACATCGGCAACGCACTCGATCTCGCCCAAGGTGATTCGGACCCGGTCCGTCCAATACTGCTTACCTTTGAGCTGGCTCGAGTCACCGGGGTAAGTTACCTTAGAGCGCATACGAAAAAGCACTGAGCTTCCATCTGCTGTTAGTTTGAGTCTGGCCCTGGCGCCGGCGCTCTTGCCGGTCCCATTCGGCGACAAGAGCACTCCTGCTGACGATGCCCCGGCCATAACGTAGAAGTATTTTCCGGCGAAGCTGAAGTCTTCCGGGGCGCTTGGCGTGAGGTAGAGAGGGAGAATCCCGCTTACGGTGACGACGCCTTTGTCCCGTTCGGTACGGAAGAGGAGCGTTTTTGCGAGCGCAGAGATAGTGGCGCGACCGAGGAGCGCGAACGCGACTGACCCCGTTCCGGTATAGAACCCGTTGCTCTCGGTCCACTGGTAGTGATAGCCGCCTGGGCGGGTATAGACATGCGATCCTACGGTGTCAATTGTTCCATCGCCCCAGTCGTAGAGGAACGTCAGGGGGTTGGCGGGATCCGCCGGGCTAAAATCGAGCAGCTCGCCGACAAGGAACTCGTGAACAATGCAGTCGGTGGCTATGAATATGGGATCCACGTAGGTAAAGCCGTTGGCGAGTGTCACGTGGGAGCCGTCTGGGTTTGAGGCGTGGACCTCCACAGGAAGAGGCCAGTCCGGGTGAGAAGAGGCTCTGGCCGGTGTTACGATGGTGATCTGCGTGCCGCTTATGACTGTAACACTTGACGCGGGTTGGCCGCCGATAGTGACGGTTGCGCCAGGAGCAAAGCCAGTGCCGGTGATGATAACGGTAACGCCACCGTCGTGCGTGCCGTAGTTGGGGGTCACAGCCGAGACACTGGGTTCCGCACCAAGGAGGCGAGAGCAAAGAAGCAGGGCGCAGGAAACGTGCGGGAAGCGAGGATGAAACATATAAGTAGTCCTCCTGTCCATACCAAATGCGATGGCGAAGCATGATTCTAGCCGGCGGCCCTGCACCGGCAATCGCGTTCTCCGTTTTGACCTCCGCACCTCTTGCCGTATAGTCACTCCGCAGCAGGCGCGCACCCATGCGGGTTGCCGCCAAGAGCCAAGAGCCAAGAGCTAAGAGCCGCCATGGAACGCAAACAGTGGCTGACGCTGGTCTACCGCGAGGCCAACGTGTTTCTGGAACGGTACGCGCCGCCGGACGGCTCGCTGACGCCGGCGGAAGTGGATGAGCTGGAGCCTGAACTGCACCAGCAGTTGCAGGAAGTGCTGGGGCGCGTGGATTCGCTGGAGGACCTGATCAAGTTCTCGCTGCTGAAGAACCCGCCGCCGGACCTGTGGTATGGCGAAGGCATTTGGCAGCACGTGCTCGTTGCGGTCGCGTCCACCTGCCTGCTGCACGATATCAAAGGCATTGTGCTGAAGATCATTGAAGGCGTGCTGCCTCGGGCGCCATCCAAACAGATTTCCGACAAGCTGTGAACGGAGAAAGAGAGACACGCGGTATGAGCCTCACGCCCGATCTCAAAACCTTCACCCAACTCGCCGCGAAGCATCCGGGGCGGCTGA
>Ga0315282_10012806_pt1 | contig 12772 bp, 10 predicted proteins | sample YL17G07_20_MG_FD_203693 | JGI IMG/M metagenome (GOLD analysis project Ga0315282, IMG submission 203693) | Sediment microbial communities from Yellowstone Lake, YNP, Wyoming, USA - YL17G07_20 | ecosystem: Environmental > Aquatic > Freshwater > Lake > Sediment | place: USA: Wyoming | collected... | reverse complement strand
GGCCCCTCCTCCCTCTTGACATCCCGCCCCATTTACAGTATCCTTCGTACGAAACTCTTCGTATGAAACGGTGCCGCCATGCCACAGAAACGCAAGCGCCCCACCGAACTCGAACTGGAACTCCTCAAAGTCCTCTGGGACCAGGGCCCCTCCACTGTGCGCCAGGTGTGGGACGCGCTCAGCGCCCGCCGCCGCGTCGGCTACACCACCGTGCTCAAGATGCTCCAGATCATGGAAGAGAAGGGCCTCGCGCGCTGCGACCGCAGCCGGCGCGCCCACGTCTACCAGGCCCAGGCCGGCCGCAGGGCCACCCTCACCCGCATCGCCAACGACGTCCTGGAGCAGGTCTTCGATGGCTCCATGCAGCAACTCCTCGTCCACGCCTTCGCCCGCAAAGGCCCGACCCGGCGCGAGTTGGACGAGCTCCGCAAGTTACTCGAGATGCTGGAGGAGAGCGAGCGAGATGAACGCCCTGACGACGCTCCTTAGCCATCCCGAAGTCGCCCGCCTCAACCTCGTCCTGCTGCACTTCCTCTGGCAGGGGTTGATCCTCGCCCTGCTCGCGGGAGGCGGTCTCCTCGCCCTGCGGAAGGCCGGTCCGAACGCCCGGTACGCGCTGCTGCTCGCGATGCTGGGCCTGATGGCAGTCGCGCCGGTGGTCACCTACGGCGTGCTGCCCCGCGCCCCATTGCCCGTCGTTGCGCTGGCCCTCTCGGCAGCTTCGGTTCCCGCGCCTGTGGTGCATGCTCCGGCAGTCCCTACCGCGGCGACCACGGTCGTGCTTCCTCGGATGAGCGCCCGTGCCTGGCTGTTGGCGCGGCTCGATTGGCTCGTGGCCTTCTGGGCCGTCGGGGTCAGCGCCCTCTCGTTTCGTCTGCTTCTCGGCTGGCTCGGGCTGGGCCGGCTGCGCCGCCGCGCCCGCCCGGTAGGGGAGGAGTGGCGCGCTCGCCTCACCTCCCTTGCCGCGCGCCTCCGCGTCTCTCGCCCCGTCGTCCTCCTCGAGTCCGCCCGCCTCCACGCCCCCGCCGTCGTGGGGTGGATCCGGCCCGCGATCCTGGTGCCGAGCGCCGCCCTCCTCGGCCTCACCGCTGAGCACCTGCAGGCCGTCCTCGCCCACGAACTCGCCCATGTCCGCCGCCACGACTACCTCGTCAACCTCCTCCAGTCCCTCGTCGAAACGCTGCTCTTCTACCATCCCGCCGTGTGGTGGCTCTCGAGCCGTATTCGTCACGAGCGCGAGTGCTGCTGCGATGACATCGCCACCCAGGCCTGCGGCGACCCCGCCGCTTACGTGCGCGCGCTCGCCACCCTGCGGCAGCTCTGCGCCTCTGGGCCTGCCCTCGCTGCGGCCGCAGATGGCGGCGATCTCTCCTCCCGCCTGCGTCGCCTGCTGCGCCTCCCGGAGTCGAGCCGCCCGCACCTCCCGTGGGCCGCCGGGCTGGTCGCGTTGGGTCTGATCCTCGCGCTTGGCGTGGTGCTCCATCTGTCCGGCGCCGCCGCCAGTAAGAACCTCAACCTTCCCACCTCCCGCCGCACGTTCGAGGATCTCTTCCGCCGCGCGGACGCCATCGAGGTCTACAGCCGCGGCTGGCCCGGGGAGAACAAGCCCCACCTGCTGGCCACCGTCCGCCGACAGGATGATCCGAAGCGGTGGGACTCCTGGATCACGGACCTCCAGGGCGCCCGGCCCCCGCGCCTTTCGCTTCAGATCTCCCCCTCCATGGAAGCCCGCTTCCTCGCCGCTGGCAAGGAGCTGGCCAACGTCAAGTGCTACCCTTCGATCGGAAGGCTTTCGTTCCGCTCGCCTCAGGGGCAGGTTGCCGGCCTCGAGTTCGACTCCTCTTTCAACGAGATGCTCACCGGCTACCAGCGCCAGGTACGCAAGGCGGCGGAGCGGTGGATGGAGGCCTTCCAGAGGGAACATCCGCAGACCCCCAGCTTCCCCACCGAACCTTCCCTCAAGCCCGCCACGATGGGCCCCATTGACTCCGCGGAAGACGCGAAGAGGCGGGCGGCGGCCTTCGCGCAGGCCCTCTGGCTCCCCTGGGATGGGCCGGCGGAAGTGACCCTCCGCAAGGACGTGACTCCCACCCGCCCCGCCGAGTGGCTCGTCGCGTGCCCGGGCCAGGCCAGCCTCGGCCTCGACCCCCGCACCGGCGCCGTGCTCTCCGCGGTGGCCTACGCCAACGACCCCCGCTACGGCGCTTCCCCCCTGCAGACCAAAGAGATGGCCATCCCCCGCGCCTCGGCCATGCTGGTGAGAGCGGGTCTGTCCGACAAAGCCACCTACGCCATGCCGCAGGCCGAGTTCCGCCCCGTAGACCCCGGTGGCCCGCGTTGGTTCGTTCGCTTCCCCCTCCAGTACCACGGAATCGTCTACGAAGACGGTGGCGTCACGGTCGAATTCACCCCCGGCCAGGGCAAGCTCGCCTCCCTCGCCGCCGGCCTGGACGTCCTCGTTCCCCGCGATACCACGGTGAAGATCGCGAAGGACTCCGCCCTCCAGTCGGCCCGCACCTTCGTCTCGAAGGTAGGGGCACAGCATGCTGTGCCCCTAAAGCTCTCTGCCGCCCTGCGCATCGTCGTCCCCAACTCCCACTGGGCGCCCCGCGGCCTCGGCGCCCAGGAGAGTCGCGCCGCCTCCCGCGTCGCTTGGGTGGTGACAGCCCAAGCCCGCCCTGCGCAGGAGGCCGTCAGCCGCGAGTATGCCTTCTGGATAGACGCCGCCGATGGCCGCCTTCTCGGTGGGTCAGAGGGCACTCCCCAGGCTGCCGCACAGGTTCCCCCGGACCTCTCCCCCCAACCCGCCCCCGATCGCGCCACGCCCGCCCCCGCGGCCTCCGCCCACCCCGTCTCCTTCTCGCCTCCCGCGGCCTCCGTCGCCCCCCTCATCTCTCGTACGCACAAGCTGCAGTTCCTCAGCCCGCAATTCGTCGTGTACCAACTCGGCCTGAGTGACGATCCGGGGCCAGGCTACCCGGGGGCGCGCTCGGAGGCCGGAGCAGCGCCTATGCCTGACCATCCCTCGGGAGGCGGCAAGGGGCCCGGAGGCAGCGGCCGCGTCCAGGGAAGCGGCCTCTCCTTCCTGCCGTCAGGAGTGACCGAGGTCACGGCCCTTCCTGACACGAACTCTCTCCTCCTCCGCGGCACCCCGGAGGGCGTGGACAAGTGCATCGAGTTCCTCGACCTCATTGACAGGAAACCGCAGCAGCTCCTCATCACCATCATGTCCTACCCGGCGCTTCCCACCAATGGCCGGGAGGTCCCGGGCGGGGTGCCTCCCACCGCGGAAGCGGAATCGCCCGACCGGATGAGCATCTACTACCTCGACCCCGGGCAGGCGGCCTTCGACTTCGGCGGCGCAAAGCCCACCGGCGCCGATCGCGTTGCCACCATGGACCTCGTGACCGCCACTAGCGCCGTGAAGACGACCAGGTATCCGGACGGAAGCGTGGTGGCGAGTACCCTATCGGTGACCCCGCGCATCAACGGTGACGGCACCATCACGCTGACCCTGCACCTGGATCGGACAACGCAGGTCTCGGAGGCGTCCGCCGTTACCGAGGTCATCGCCATGACGCTCAACGTCCGTAACGGCGAAACCTTCGCCCTCATCTCCCGCAAGCACCACCTCACCCTCGTCATCACCCCCACCATCGTCAAGGAGAAGTGACCCACCTCGCCATCACTCTCCTCCCTAGACCCTAGACCCTAGCCCCTAGACCCTGCCCGGCAGGTCCCCCCCTTGCACCCCCCGAAGTCCTCCGATATGCGAGAGATACGTGTCAGTTGCCTTCAGCCGCGCAAGCAGGCCGCCATGTGGCCCTTCGCCGGCGAAACCGATCGCCAGGTCGGACGGAAGCTGATCGTCAAGAACCTAGATATGGCCTGCCGCCTGCTGGGACAGGCCGGTGCGGCTGGCTGCGACATTGCCTGCTATCCCGAAGACGTCCAGGGCATCGCCCCCTACGGCTACTGGCTGGAAGACCCCACCCTCTTCGCCGACTTCGTCGAGCCCGTCCCCGGTCCCGCCACCGATCGCCTCGCGGAAGTCGCCGCCGCCCATCACATGCACCTCGTCTTCGGTACGTACGAACGCGTGGAGGACCGCATCTACAACACCGCCGTCCTCATGGGCCGGAAGGGCGAGATCATCGGCAAGTACCACAAGGTCCAGCTCCCCGGCGTCGAGCGCTGGAGCGTCTCCCCCGGCGACGGCTTCCCCGCCTTCCGCACTGACTTCGGCACGGTCGGCATGCTCATCTGCTACGACCTCATGTTCCCCGAACCCGCGCGGGCCCTGACTCTTGACGGCGCAGAGATCCTCTTTAACCCCACCATGGCCTATGCCGTCCAGACCCAGTGCAAGGGCAACGGCCTGATCCGCGCGCAGGCGCGGGCGCTGGACAACTTCGTCCCCCTCGTCATCTCCCTCTGTGGCCGCGATTCCGTCATCATCGGCAGCGACGGCCGCCTCCTCGCCCGCGCGCACGCGCGCCGCGAGGAGATCATCTCCGCCGTGGTTGATCTCGACGCCACTCCCATGGACCACAGTCAGTGGGAAGTCCTCACCGGCACCGCCGATCTCAAGGCCCGGTATCTGCAGGAACGTCTCCCACAGACCTACGGCGTCCTGGTGGACCCCGCCCCGCCGGTCATCGCGCGCTGCCGCGAGGAGACGCGCCGGCTCAAAGAAAGCCCCGAGGAGCGCCGCGCCGCCTTCGAGGAGATCAAGCGCCGCTGGACCCCGAAGGCCTAGCCCGGCGCTGACGATTCGCGCGTGGAGACAAACGGCCCTCGGCCTGCATCTACCAAGGAAGAGGCGTCACGCGAGGAGAGCCGTGGACTTCAACGTCTCGCTGCTGGTCGAAACGGTCATCAAGCTGATCATCTTCATGCCCATCATGGGGCTGGTCGGCTGGTGGCTGTTCTGGGCCTGGTTCAGCGACAAGGAGATCACCGCGGAGGAGTTCGGCGTCGGCGCGGTCCTATGGGCCGTCGCCTTCTGCATCGGCGCCCGGTCCATCATGCTCGGCGGCTGGTCCAGCTTCACCGTCCTGGGCTTCGTCTACCTGGGCCTGCTGACCGTCGCCGTGTCGCAGTACCTCCACTGGCGCCGCGTCGAACTCCAGCACCTGCAGAGTGAGGTGACGCGCTACCAGCGCGCCATTGAGAAGGACTCCACCGCGATTGCCGCCTATTCCCTCCTCGGCCAGACCTACCTCAAGCTCCGCCGGTTCGACGAGGCCGAAGCCGCCCTCCAGCGCGCGCTCGAGATGGACCCCGAATCCAAAGACGACCGCCGCTTTCTCGAGAAGGCCCGCCGCCGCGAAGGCGGCCCTCCCAAGTGGTGGCACACCGACTGAGCACCACTCTCAGCCGTTCCTCTCCTCCACCCGGCCCGACCCATGAATCGTCCTCTGGAACCGCGCCGGATGGCCTCTGTACGTCACCGTCCCGCTCCCGTTGATCGTCGCCGTCATGCCCTCGGTCTGCCCCAGGTCAACCTCCCCCGACCCGTTGATCGTCGCCTCCGACTCCCGGCTCTTCATGCCCCCACCCCGGTAGTGACCGGACCCATTGATGCGCACCTCTTGCGAGTCCGCCGCGCCAGTCATCGTGATCTCCCCGGACCCGAAGCAGGCCGCCGTGACGCGCTTCGCCTCGGTCGTGCAGGTGATGCTTCCCGATCCCAGCACCGAGGCCTCCAACCTGTCGCTCCGCAGGCACGCACAGGTGACGCTCCCCGATCCCAGCACCTGCATCTCCGACAACCCCTTCACGGTCAGATACACCTGCACCGGTTTCGTGGGCCGGAGCGAAGTATGGGGCGCCGTCCACACGCGAAGGCGACCCTCGTCTACCGACGTCTGAATGAGCGGCAGCAGGTTGGCATCCGCCTCGATTTCCAGCGACTCCGTGTCGCCCTGGGTGACGAACACCTCCCACGGCCCGGCCGTCGCCAGCGTCTGCACGCCGGAGATGGTCCGCGCCTCTCTCCCCGCGGTTCCGGACCCCCGCACCACCGTCTGCCGGCTGATGGCGTCCACCACGTCCCGCAGGTGTCCGCGGCCCGCGCGCACCGCCCAGATCACCGCCACTTGCACACCCACCACGATCAGCAGCGCGACCGCCCACTTCCGCATTCTTCCGCTCCTTCCCCGCCCGCGGTGCCCTCCGGAAGACCGGTTCGTTCCGCCCTCTTGTACGTTCCCCGCGGCCGCAAGGTTTCATCCCGGCCCGCAGGCGCGTGCAGGAACAGGCTTGCTCGGATGCGAAGAGCCGTGACAGACCTGAAGCGAGGAGTAGCACTATGACGATCGCGTGGACCTTTCTGCTCATCGGCGGGACCGCACTCGCCGCCGGGGCCGCGCCCGGTCCGGACGCATTCCAGCTCTGGAAGCAGGGCGCGTTCCGCGGCGCCAACGTCATGGGCCGCGCCACCGTCGAGGATATGCGCGCCCTCCGTTCGTGGGGCGCCAATCTTGCCGAGATCGCCTTCGGCCGCGTCTCTGACTCCGACCCTCCGTACCAGTTCCGCGCGGACCGCCTGACCCGGGTGGACCGCTCGGTGGAGGCCGCCGAGGCGGCCGGGCTCTTTGTGGTGCTTACCTGTCGCAGCGGCCCGGGCCGGGCCAACTTCGACACCAGCTTCGAGATCTGGCACGACGAAGCCGCGCAGGCGGCCTACGTGCAGATGTGGCGGCGGATCGCCGAGCACTACCGCGGCCGCCCCTCCATCGTCGGCTACGACCTCATGTGCGAGCCCCACCCCGAGCAAGATCAGGAGAAGCCGTCCGGAGCGTGGAACAAGCTCGCCAAGCTGGTTACCGCCGCCATCCGCGAGGTGGACAAGCAGACTCCCATCCTCGTGAACTCCACCGGCTATGGGTATCCCCATCGCTTCACTGACCTCGAACCCACCGGCGACCCCCGCACCGTCTACGCGGTGCACATGTACAGCCCCCGCCTCTACACCCACCAGAAGCCGGAGGCCCCCGTTCCCTACCCGGGCGTCGTCGGGAAGCACGTCGAGCCGGAGCAGTACTGGGACAAGGCGACGATTGAGAAGACGCTCGCCGCCGTGCGGGCGTTCGAGCAGAGGTACAAGGTCCCCGTCTTCGCCGGCGAGTTCGGCTGCGCGCGCTGGGCCCCGGGGGCGGAGCAGTACCTGCGCGATGAGATGGATCTCTATGAGAAGTGGGGCTGGTCCTGGGCCTACTGGGCCTTGCGCGAGTGGGATGCCATGGATATCGAGAAGAAGCCCGAGGCGGCCGATCGCGAACGCTACGCAGAGACGCCGCTGCTGAAGCTGTTCAAGGGCTACTTCGCCAAGGATACGGTCTTCTTCCCGCCCTCCAAAGGCCCCGAGTTGCCGGCCGAGTCGAAGCCGCCGAAATAGCGAACCTGCGAGGAGCTTGACATGGCTTGGTGTCCGAAATGCCGAACCGAATATCGCCCCGGCGTGGCCCGCTGCGCGGATTGCGGCTCGGAACTCATCGCGGCACTGCCGACAGAGCCGGAGCCAGAGCCGGAGCCGGAGCGCGAGCCCCCGGCCTTCGGGGAAGGGGAGGAGTTCAAGCAAGAGGTGCTCTGCTCTGTCATCGGAGAGCTCCATGCTTCCCTGGTGATGAACGCCCTCAAAGCCGCGGGCATCCCCAGCCGCATCGAGCCCGCCGACGCGCGCGACATGGGCTTCACCGGCGCCCTCCGCCAGCTCCCCATCGGCATCTACGTCAACCGCCGCGACCTCGCCCGCGCCCGCGAGATCTACCGGCACTACGAGGAGCCCGGCTGATCCTACGCCTCCGCTGGCGCCGCGCTCGGCCCCTCCTCAACCGCCGTCACCATCGGCGCAGGATTCGCCGCTCGGTACCATAGGAACTGAGCAAGCGCCAGCCATACGCCGATCACCAGGTTAAGGGCGCCGATAGCGATGCCGAGTACGCCGCCCCAGGCAATGCCGAACGGGGACAGGTAGCCGTGGGAGCTATACAGCCGATGAAAGGCGACATCCCCGTAGGTGTTCGCCGGCAGGAGGAGCACGAACGTCGTGACCGCCAGCACCAGGAGCACCGGGAAGTCCCGCACCACCGTGCGGGCGCTCCGCCCGACGGCCTTCACCGTGCCCACTCCCTCGAGCGTGATGGCCACGAATCCGAGCGCCAGCAGGAGCAGTATCACCGGCTCGGCCCATGCCGCAGCAATGGCCTCGATGCGCGCCATGATCGGCGAAGGGGAGTAGCCCACCAGCAAGTGGGCGTTGCGAACTGCCCAGTCGGCCGCTACCAGCACGACCTCGTACCCCAGGAACGCCCAGTACCTCGCCCGTACCGAGGTCCAGAAGAGGCCCCGCCCCGGCTCCCCGCGGATCACCGCGCGCAACATCCCGTAGTAGCCCGCGCGGAACCACGCGATCAGTGGGGCCGACAGGATCAGCGAAAGGGCCAGCCACAGCCACAGCGACGAATACCACGGGTAGCGCCCGAAGCGCCCGCCGGTGACATTGGTGATGAGCATGCGAGTCCCCCGCAACTCCGGTCCCTGAACTGGAGCGTGCTGCCTCGTCAGCGCGCCCTTCGCCGCGCCGTACCCGATGTTGCTGAGCGACACGATCCGCTCGGCCATCTCGGGCTCGCGCCTCACGGTCCGCGCCACGTCGCGGCCCTGCGTCGTCGCTGTGAAGTACAGGAGGTTACTCGTCGTGATCTCGGCCGCGTTGAAGAGGACCACCAGCATCGGCAGCCACAGCAGCCCCGGCCGTCGCCACAGCAACCGCGCGGCCTGCCCTGCATACCCAAACCCCGCGACGAACCTAGACCCGAGGCTAGACAGGAACGAGACCGCGCGGCCCGGCGTGGGCGGCCCGGGCTGCACTCGCTCCGGCCGCTCCGCCACCAGCGCCACCCCGCACTCGTGGCACGTGGCGATTCCCTCCGTGTACTCCGCACCGCATCGTGGACAGTAAGGCATGGCTGCACCTCCCCCAAGCCGTCCTTCTTCAGCCGGGCTGAAGCTCCTACCGCCGCCTCAGGCGACAGGCAGCTTGCGCCCACAGACGTCATAGACGCCGGCGACCACGGGCGCGCTTCGAGAGATGCCCCGCACCACCACCACATGCGCCCGGGTGGCGAAGGCCTGCGCCCGGAATCCGAACACGGCCGAGTCGCCGATGTCCATCCGCGCCGAGTGAGGATCGAGCCGCGCGTAGTAGTCTATCCCTCCCGGCGGCTCGAAGCGCGCCTCCGCCCGCCGGTGCAACGCCTCGTCTCCGTCGCTCCCCACGCAGGCCCGCACCGGGTACGGCGGGATCACCGGGTCAATGAACAGCCCCCCGCCCAGGACGTAGCAGGCGTCCGGGTTCTCGTCCGTGATCTCCGTCAGGTAGCACATCGCCGGCAGCTCCGGCAGGTCCCGATACGCATGCCAGGGCGTCGTCCCGGTGAAGCCGTGCCCCGGCTCGACGTGCGTCGCCCCCGCCTCCGCCAGCATCTCCATCGTCGCCGCGCTCGTCGTCCCGGGTGCGTTGATCTGCGTGATCTCCAGGCCCACCTCCGACCGCAGCCGCTCCGCCGCCTCGGCGATGGTGTTCATGTTCGGGGTGACCAGGACCGTCTTCGCCTCCGGGTCGAACAGCAGCGTCGGAAAGCTCGTCACCCCCGTAACGCGCGCGTTCGGCATCTGCCCGATCGCCCGCGCCGCCTCCACCACTTCATCGGCACGGAACCCGCCCTCGTGCGTGGGATAGAACACATCCTCCGGCCCCACTACTCGCAGCAGCAAGTCCTGCACTCGCCCCGCCTGCCCGGCCGCCTCCGAGACCTCCCGCGCCTTCTCGAGGTTGTAGACCGTCCACACCTCCGGCGCCAGCGCGGCGATGCGCGGGGCCTCGTTCCTCGGGATCTGCACCAGGTGCCCCACGTGCCCGATGCCGACCTTCTGCCGCGCCAGCATCAGCGCCTCCATCCAGTCCACGCACACCAGCTTCGGCATCCCCGCGCGGGCCACCGCGCGCACGAAGAGCGGATTTCGCCCCACCTGCTTCGTCATCGGGTAGACCTGCAGGCCCGCCCGATCCGCGGCCCGCTTGATGAGCCGCGCATTGCGCCGGATCGCGTCCAGGTCCAGCACGTAGCTGTTCGGCGGAACCGCCCCCGCTTGATGCAGGTTCACCGCCGCGCGGATCAGGTTCGGATTGCGGCGTACCAGTGTCTCCAGGAACATGTCACTCCTTCGCGCCGGAGCGGGCCGCCGCCCCGGTGTGTGTGGTCACGGCGTCTCGAGAACCGGCCGCGGGAGATAGGTCACGGGGTCGTACCTCGCCGACCAGGTGCGTCGCATCGCGTAGAGGCCGATGGGACGCTCGTCCCGTGTTACCTCCAGCCAGTAGGCCTGATCCGTGGGAATGTACTCCAACCCCGTCCCCTCCTTCCGCGGCGCCGTCGTCAACCACAGCGCGTCGCCCTGCGCGCACCGCGACCAGAACTCCTCGCTCTCCCCCGCGGGTGCGAGGTTCGCCGTATCCATCCCCCATATCAGGCCCTTCCCCTGCAACCGCTCCCACTGTGCCCCGTTGAGTTGCGAGAGGAGGCGATACGCGGGCAGGCCCACCCTCGCGTTCACCAGCAGCGCCGCGGCCAGCTCGTGACGATAGGCCTGATACGGGTCCGTGGGATCGCCGTACAGGATCAATCCCCCGGCCCGCACCTGAAGCGTGCTCAGGCCGCTCAGCACGCGCGCCACGGCCCTCAACTCCAGCGGGACTACCACGGTCGGCCCTCGCTTCCCCGCTTCCACCTTGTCGGGGAGCGCCTTGTCCATCCACCCCCGCAGCGTCTGCCAGGTCTCCTCCGGCAGGAAGGCGCCTCGCCACATCTCCCCCTCCGCACTGCGGAACCGAAGGAACTGCCCCGCGCTGCCCCACTGCCACGACTGCGCGTTCGGCTCGGCCGGGTTCTCCAGCGCCTCCACCGCGGCGTACTCCGCAGGCGTCAGGCACACGGTCCCCATCCGCAGCGCCTCCAGCGCGGTGAGCGAGTCAGCGTCGGCAGGCGGCAGGCTCTTTGCCGCGTCTGTGTAGTTCCGCGCTCCCTGACGGAAGCAGTCCGACACCACGTGCAAGCCGGTGGCCGCGGCCGTCCCCTCCTGCACCTGCCACAGCGTGTACCACCCATCCTTGGTCCGCATGGGGAGATGAACCGACGACAGCCGCTTCTCCACCTCCTCCGACAGTTGGCACTGGTGCGCGAGCTGCTCCTCCGCCCCGCGCCGCAGGAGCAGGCGTTGCTGCTCCATCTGTCGCCTGCCGACCATCAGGTCTTCGTCGTACCGCGAGATCGTCTGTCCGAGTGCCCGCTGCAGATCGGCCTCCGCGCGGGCCATCGCCTCCGCCGACACCGCCGGATCACCGCACAGCGTGAGCGGCGCTAGTCTGAAGTACAGCGAGGCACCCCGCCTCCGCGGGTCCGGCGTGGACGTTGCGACGGTGCCGTCCAGATAGGCCCACAGGCGGAACTCAAGCTGGACGTAGAACGCCGTCTTCACCGCCTCGGCGCTCCACGAGGGCGGAGGCGCGTCTTCTTCGCCGCGGAGCTGTTGCCCCCATCGCCTTCGCTGGTCCCCAGCCTCCTGCGCCGTGATGGACCGGCCGAGGATCGCGCGTTGCGCCCCGCTGACCTCCGACCACTGCATGTCCACTTGCCCGGTCTCGCGCAAGCGGGCTATCTGATCGGGCCTGAGGGAGGCAAGGAACTCCAGTGTCGCGCGCCGCCCCGGGTCGAGCAGCGTCGCCAGCATCAGATCGTCTTTGCCTCGATAGCGCTCGACCGCCTCCGCCCGGGAGAGCCCCAGCGCCTGGATCGCCTCCGGCAGCTTATCCATGGTCCGCGCCCGCAGTTCCCTGTCGAGCGCCGTGGTGCTCTCTCCGATCTGTTGCCGCGCCTCCTCGGCCTGCTCCTCCAGCCGCTTGGAAAGATCCACTCCCAACCTGCCGGCCAGGAAGGAGTAAGTGATGGCCTCGCCCTCGGCGCTGTACCCGAAGCCGCACTCCGTCACCCAAGCGAGTTGCACCAGCAGATCGCGGATCGTCGGCGGCCGCTTCGGGTTGAGGAACAGGTTCACGCACACGCGCTCGTAGCCTGTGCCGGGAGGCGAGAAGCCGATCTCGATTCCGGTCTGCTGCCTCACCCGCGCGAAGGCGTCGGCCAGCGAAATCCCCGCGCCCCACATCTGCACCGTCCGGTCCAGCCGCGCGTCATACGCGCTCCCGCCCGGCCACGACTCCGCCGCCGTCCATTGCTGGGGGACGACGGCGGCGCAGGCGAAGGAGGTGCAAAGGAGCAGACCGAGGGCAAAGCCGCATCTCATGACGGTGACTTCCTCACGGCGGCCATGATACTCCTCGCCTGCTCCTACGTCGAGATGGGCCGGCCGTGCGTGCAGGACTGCGCCCCGCAGCCACCAAATACCAGAAGCCTCCATCATGAGCGCCGACAACTCACCAGAACTGCTAACCGAGGCGATCGCCCCCGCGGTGTCCCCGGCCGAGCCCGACGGCCACCCCCGCTGGCGCGTGACCCTCTATACCTGCTGGGTGGCCCAGCTCTGCGCCATGATGGGCTTCGCCTTCGTCATGCCCTTCATCCCCTTCTACGTGCGGGAGTTGGGAGTGACCGAGGCCGATGTGCCGGTGTGGGCCGGCCTGCTCACCAGCGCCAGCGGCCTCACCATGAGCGTGGCCGCGCCGGTATGGGGACATCTCGCCGATCGCTAC
>Ga0315282_10012805_pt1 | contig 12772 bp, 9 predicted proteins | sample YL17G07_20_MG_FD_203693 | JGI IMG/M metagenome (GOLD analysis project Ga0315282, IMG submission 203693) | Sediment microbial communities from Yellowstone Lake, YNP, Wyoming, USA - YL17G07_20 | ecosystem: Environmental > Aquatic > Freshwater > Lake > Sediment | place: USA: Wyoming | collected... | reverse complement strand
GGATGAGAATGCCCACCCCCATAAGGCAGGTCGGGTTGCCGTCGTCCACAACGGCATCATTGAAAATTATCTTTCTCTCAAAGAAATTCTGAAGAGCAGGGGCCATGTCTTCACCTCTGAAACAGATACGGAGATTATCTCCCACCTGGTCGACGAGTTCGTTCAGCAAGGATATTCCTCCCTGGAGGCCGTGAGACTGGCACTGGATAAGATCAAAGGTTCTTATGCATTGGGCATTCTTTTCGAAGGGGATGAAGAATGCTTGATTGCTGCAAGAAAGGAAAGTCCTTTGGTGATCGGCCTCGGAAAGGGAGAATATTTTATCGCTTCGGATGTCCCCCCGGTCCTTCCTTATACCCGGGAATTCATCTTTATGGACGATGGAGAAGTGGCCCTCCTGTCCTCCAAAGGAGTAAAAGTCTTCGACGCAAAGGGAGATGAGATTTCGAAGAAACCGAAGCAAGTCAACTGGAGTCCCTTGATGGCGGAAAAGGGTGGGTACAAGCATTTCATGCTCAAGGAGATCTTTGAACAGCCAAGGGCGGTTATCGATACCATACGGGGCCGGCTCTCCGAGGAGAAAGGCGATGCGGTTCTCGAAGGTGTCCATCTTGACCCGGAGCTTCTAAGAAAAATGCGGCGGATCTACTTGATCGCCTGCGGGACCTCGTATCATGCTGCTCTCGTGGGAAAGTTTCTCATCGAAGAGTTCTGTCGCGTTCCGGTGGAGGCAGATATCGGGTCGGAGTTTCGATACCGAGATCCGATTATCGGAGAGAGGGATCTGCTCGTGGCCATCTCCCAATCCGGAGAGACGGCGGATACACTGGCGGCCTTGAGAGAAGCAAAGCGAAAAGGAGCGAGGACATTAGCCATTTGCAATGTGGTGGAATCGAGCCTGGCAAGAGAGGCGGACCATGTGATCTATACCTATGCGGGCCCGGAGATCGGCGTCGCTTCTACCAAGACCTTCGCCACTCAGTTGGTCATCCTCTTTCTTCTTGCCCTTCGAATTGGAAGAGAGCTGGAATTCCTTTCAGACGAGACGGGGAAGAGTTTAGTCGAAGAGGTGGTGAGGATTCCCCACCTCATGGAAGAGATGCTGAAGGCATCGTCTCAAGTGGCCAGGATTGCCAAAAAATACCTCTACGCCAGAGATTTTCTCTATCTTGGGAGAGGGATCAACTACCCCATCGCCTTAGAAGGGGCGCTGAAATTGAAAGAGATCTCCTATGTCCATGCAGAGGGCTACCCAGCCGGTGAGATGAAGCACGGCCCCATCGCCTTGATCGATCGGGAGATGCCGGTCGTCGTCCTCGCCACCAAGAACGATGTCTATGAGAAGGTGCTCTCCAATGTCGAAGAGGTTAAGGCAAGGGAAGGTAGGGTCATTGCCCTTGCTTCTCCGTCCGATCGAGAGATCGTCAAAAAGGTGGACGATGTGATCTTCATTCCGGAGACGATTCCTTCTCTCACTCCCATCCTCCTTACCATTCCTCTTCAACTATTGGCCTACTATATGGCTGACTTCAAGGGCACGGATGTGGATCAGCCGAGAAACCTGGCCAAGAGCGTCACCGTCGAATAGTCATGCGGTCCAGTAGTCCGATAGTCTCGTAGTCCCATGGTCGGATAGTCCAAGGAATCGTTGTCAATTGGGAAATGTAAATTTTTTAATCCATCTGTTATAAAAGAAAAAAGGGTATTTACTATTTTCAAACTTGAGGGTTTATAATTCATAACTCATGATTCGTGATTCATAACTCATAACTCTCTATGCCCTTATTAAACGATCTCAATCCTGTCCAACAGAAGGCTGTCTTAGAAACCGAGGGGCCCCTCCTCGTTTTTGCGGGTGCGGGGAGTGGAAAGACCAGAGTCCTCACCTATCGAATTGCTTATCTCGTTCAAGAAAAAGGGGTTCAACCCTGGAACATCTTTGCAGTCACGTTCACGAATAAGGCAGCCGATGAGATGCGGGAGAGGGTTGAAAAACTTCTCGGAAGGTCGGCAAAGGGGACCTGGGTCTCGACGTTTCATTCAGCCTGCGCCCGCATCCTGAGGCAGCATATCGAGTCCCTTGGTTTTAAAAGAAATTTTGTCATTTATGATGACCAGGATCAGGGACGACATCTTAAGACGATCATGAAGGAGTTAAATCTTGACTTCAAGATGTTTCCTCCGAGGGCCATTCAATCCGGCATTGAACGTTTGAAAAATGAGGGAATTACGCCGGACCAATATTCTCCGAACCCCTATAATATTTTCCAAAAGAGGCTGGCCTTGGTTTACCAGCGCTATCAGGACGACCTTAAAAGAAACAATGCCGTGGACTTCGGAGACCTCCTTACCTTTGTGGCAATTCTTTTCAGACGCTTTCCGGAGATCCTCAGGTCTTATCAGGAACTCTGCCGCTATGTGATGGTGGACGAGTTTCAGGATACCAACCTGATCCAATATCAACTCATCAGAAAGATGGTTGAGAATCATCAAAACATCTGCGTGGTCGGGGACGATGACCAGTCGATCTACCGCTGGAGAGGGGCGGAGATAGGAAATATCCTGAATTTTGAAAAAGATTTTCCGGAGGCGAAGGTCATCACTCTGGAGCAGAACTATCGCTCCACGCAGAATATCCTCCAGGCGGCTAACCACGTCGTACGGAAAAATCGCTACCGAAAAGAGAAGAAACTCTGGACGGAGAATCCCGAAGGGGAGCCGCTCCTTTTTTATGTGGCTGAGGATGAGGCGGACGAGGCCCGTTTCGTCGTTCAGAAAATCATGGATCATGCCTCTCAGGGGAAATCGGTTAGGCCTTATCATGATGTTTCGGTTTTCTACCGGATCAATGCCCAGTCTCGTGCCGTTGAGGACGAACTGGTCAAGAACCGGATTCCCTACACGGTCGTGGGAGGGATGAAATTCTACGAACGGAAAGAGATCAAGGACGTGCTGGCCTACCTGAAATTGATCGATAATCCCTCAGACGGTCTCAGCTTAAGAAGGATCATCAATGTCCCTCCGAGGGGGATCGGGGAGAAGACCATCGAAAAGATAGAGGCCTTTTCAAGAGAGAAGAGGTTTCCACTCTACGAAGGGTTGAAACAAGCGATTGAAGAAGATTGGCTGCCCCCTGCTGCAAAGGCCAGGATGAACGAGTTTGTTCAATTGATTGAAGCGTTCCGCAAAGATGCGGAAATCTTCACCCTCAGTCAACTTACCTTAGCCCTTCTCGCCAAGACGGAATACCTCCAGAGATTAAAAGATGAAGGAACGGATGAGGCTCTCTCGAAGGTCGAAAATGTTGACGAATTGATCAACGTGATGATGGGACTTGAGCAGGGAGAAGAGAAGGTTTCATTGGAAAGCTTTCTGGACAAGGTCTCGTTGGTCACGGATGTGGATCTTTATGAGGACAAAGGAAATCGTGTTTCTCTGATGACCCTCCATTGCGCGAAGGGGCTGGAGTTTCCAGTCGTCTTCATCGTTGGGATCGAAGAAGGACTTCTGCCTCACTACCGGCGGGGTGAAGAGATTGAAGACATGGAAGAGGAAAGGAGGCTCTTCTATGTCGGGATGACCCGTGCCAAGGAGAGGCTCTTCTTTTCAAGGGCAGAGCAGCGGTCCACATTTGGGGTAGGCCGTGCCAATCTCCCTTCCCGTTTTCTTGATGAACTTCCCATGGAATTGCTGCAATTCGAACAGAAAAAGGGGAGAATGGAAAGTCTATTCTCACAGGAAACTCCCTGGAGAAATGATATGGATCAGACCGGGGTTAGGACGGATGACCTATCCCAAGAAACCTCCTTTTCAGAAGGGGGCGGAATTGCCCTGAGTCCCGAAGGTTTTTTTCAGCTTAAGATAGGAATGAGAGTGAGGCATCCCAAATTTGGCGAAGGAAAGGTCCGATCCGTGGAGGGGATAGACGAGGATCAAAAGGCGACTATTGTTTTTGGAAGCGTGGGGGCTAAGCGATTGAAGGTCAGGTATGCGAATCTGGAAATCCTGCAGTGATGCAGTCATTGGGTCATCAGTCATTATTTATCTTTGAGCTTTCAGCCTTGAGCATTGATCTGGCCTTTGGTCTGTGGTTTAATGACTCAGTGACTTAATGACCGCAAGGAGTATGCCATGAAGACGTATTTCATCCTGTCGGCTGTGGGGAAGGATCGGCCAGGAATCGTCTCTGACGTTTCAGAGGTGATCTACGAGTGTGGGGGGAATATCGAGGATTCGAGCATGAGCCTTCTCCGAAACCACTTTGCCCTTCTCCTTCTTTTTTCTACAGAGAGGGAAGAGGTGAACCAGAAGCTTTCTTCCGCCCTGAAGCGACTCGAATGGGAGAAGAAATTGACCGTCTTCTATTCTCCGATCACTTTTGAAGAGGCTTATCCCAAATTGAAGGAGGAGACCGACCGTTTCAAGATCACCACTTCAGGGGTGGATCATGCGGGGATCGTCTTCAAGGTCTGCCGGCTTCTCTCCGATCGGGGAGTCAATATCATTGACATGAAGACCCACCGGGTGCTTTCGGCGGAGAGCGGGACGCCACTGTTTGAAATGGATATCGATGTGGGAGTTCCTCGATCGATATCCGAGCAGAGACTGCGGGAGGAACTCCATCAACTGGCCAATGAATTGATGATTGATTTGGTACTCAAGAAAGAGATGTAGAACCTAATCGGACCAACCTCCGACAGCGCAACCTTAGAGCGCGCCACGAGCGACCTTTCGGGTATGAATGTTTCCTTTCAGTGTAGACCCGGGAGAGAACTCTTTCTGATTGACAATAAATTTGATTTTTGCTAAACGTAGTTTCTGCCGATTAGACTCTTCTAAATTTTAAGAATTATCAATGGAAAAAGGAGGTGAGATGTAAGAGAAAAGGTATTTTTCTTTATTTTACACATGACGTAACAATTTCAGAAAGGGGGGTAAACGATGTACAAAAACAAACGAATCTTTGGTCTGTGTCTAATTTCTTTCTTCGTATTTATCCTTTCAGTACAACCTGCCTTTACTCAAGGATTGACTCCGGCGAAGAAGACTGCTGTCTCCTGGATCGATGGGTCGAAGGCAACTTATGAAGAAATGGCAAGGTATCTTTGGGATAATCCTGAGTTGAGTTTGGTTGAGTTCAAGTCGTCAGCGAAGCTCCAGGAGTATCTGGCGAAAAATGGGTTTAAAATCGAAAAAGGTGTTGCTGGAATGCCCACGGCATTTGTTGCCACCTGGGGTTCGGGGAAGCCTGTCATTGGATTTCTTGCAGAGTATGACGCCCTTCCAGGAATTTCTCAAGTTGCTGGGAAAGCAGTAAGAGAAGCAATCATCCAAGGAGCACCCGGTCATGGCTGTGGTCACAATCTTTTTGGGCCTACAAGTGTTACGGCTGCCATTGCAACCAAAGTAGCCATGGAGAAACATGGTATTAAAGGCACAGTAAAATTGTTTGGATGTCCTGCTGAAGAGACTTTAGTGGGCAAGATATTTATGGCACGAGATAAAGTGTTCGATGGTACCGATATCATGATTTCGTGGCACCCCTGGGATTTCAATGGAGTAAATGATGCGTCATGGTTGGCAATGACAAGCATTAAGTTTCAATTTAAGGGAAGGCCAGCCCATGCTGCATTGGCACCTCACGCGGGTCGGAGCGCTTTGGATGCAGTTGAGCTCATGGACATCGCGATGAATTTCATGAGGGAGCATGTGATCCAGGAAGCAAGGATCCACTATGTCATTACGAATGGAGGCCAGGCTCCCAATGTTGTTCCTCCGGATGCAGAAGTTTGGTATTTCATCCGGTCGCCGCGGAGAACTCAGGTGGATGAGATTTTTAATTGGATGCAGGATGTGGCTAAAGGTGCGGCATTGATGACCCAAACAACCATGAGTAACAAATTGCTTGCTGCCACCTGGGAAGTTCTTCCGAATAAAGTTTTGATTAAATTGGGAGAGGCTAATATGAAAGCAATTGGTCCTCCAGCCTTCACACCCGAAGACCAGAAATTTGGTGCAGAGATATTCAAATCATTGGGAAAAGAGGCCAAGGGAGAAACATTTGATACCACAATTACTGCTGCTGATCTCACCAAGACATTTCCTAACCTTAAGGTGATGCCAGCTTCAACAGATGAGGGAAATGTAAACTGGATGTTTCCTTCGATATCCTTCAGGGCGGCAGTCGCGGCCAAGGGGACTCCTTTGCATACATGGCAGAATGTTTGCCAGACAGGCTCAGCGCCCGCTTTTAAAGGAGCTCTGGCGGCGAGCAAGTGGATGACTGCAACGGCCCTTGATTGCTTGACCAAACCAGAAATCATTTCAGAAGCATGGAAAGAACACAATAAATACCTCGCTGAGACAAAGTATTATCACCCCATACCTGCTGACCTCAAAGTGCCGTCCTTTAAAGACTTATATGGGATTGAGCCGGAAGCAGTCCCCGGCATGAAGAAGTAAAGTCAGAGAGGAGTAGGAAGTGAAGGGAGGACTTGCCTTTTAAGAGTCCTCCCTTTTTTAGTCTTACCCACTCTCTCTCGTTTACCTTGACAACCCCAACACTCTTACAATATAGTATCACTCGCTTAGCACAGTAGACTACAGTTTATTGAAAGGGGGATTGACTTTATGAAGAGAATGCTTCTGTGTACTGCAATCATTGTGACGCTGGGGATCTGTCTCTCCGTCAATGTTCAAGCAGCCGACGTGATCAAAGTCGGGTTTGACATCGAATTGACAGGGGACATTCCCAAAGTGGGGGAGGCATCGAAATACGCTGCTGAGATGCTGAAGGAGCAGATCAATCGCGCCGGCGGACTGAAGGTAGGAAACAAGTCCTACCAGCTAAATTTCGCCTATGAGGACAACGAGGCCAAGGCCGAGTCTGCGGCGGCTGCGGCTCTGAAGCTCATTACTCAACAACAGGTTCTGGGCATCATCGGTCCTCAAGCGAGCAAGCAAGCTATTCCGGCCGGAGAGGTTGCCGACACAAATCAGACCGTGATGATCAGCGGGTGGTCCACGAATCCGAAAACGACACAGAATCGGCCATGGGTCTTCCGCGCCTGTTTCTTGGATCCGTTTCAAGGGCCGGTGCTTGCTAAGTTTGCGACCGAGGAGTTAAAGGCCAAAAAAGCTGCGGTTCTGTATGACATTGCCAGCGATTATCCGAAAGGTCTTGCAGAGTTCTTCAAGGAGAACTTTGAGAAGATTCACGGCAAGGGTTCGGTAGTGGCGTTTGAAACCTTCACCACAAAAGACCGGGACTTCAGTGCCCAACTCACCAAGATTGTCGCGTCGAAAGCCGACATTCTTTTCACACCTCAGTACTACGATGAAGTACCTCTGATCGTAAAACAAGCCCACGAGATGGGATGGAAGAAACCCATTCTTGGAAGCGATTCCTGGGGTTCGGCGGAGCTGATGAACCTCTGCGGCAATGACTGCAAGGGTCTCTTCTTCAGCACTCATTACGCGGCGGCAGGCGCCAAGGGAGCGACCAAACAGTTTATCGATAATTACAAGGCGAAGTATGGGTACGAACCCGATGACGTCTCCGCTTTGACCTGGGACGCCACCCGTCTGTTGCTCCAGGCAATCCAAAATACCAAAGGCCTGACAGGAGACTTGAAAAAGGATAGGAAAGCCATTCGGGATCAATTGGCCAAGATCAGGGAATTCGATGGAATTACCGGCAAGATGTCCTTTGACGGGAAAACAGGGGATCCCATCAAGTGCGCTGTGATCGTCAAGATCAGCCAAGAAGGAAAGTTCACTTTTTACAAATCTGTTTGCCCATAGAGACCTTCGCGGTGCACCACACAAATAGCGGGGTATTTCGAAGATCACTTGGATAGCTTTTCTTGCCGGAAATATCCATTTTCGAAAATAGTTCTATTTGTGGGTACACCGCTCGGGTAAATCCTTTCAAGCGAGCGGAGGAGGCGAGTCAAAGGCTTCCTCCGCTCTTCCTTCACCCGTTCGGCGGCGCAAGGCTCCGTCTTTTAAGGCAGAGTGAAAAGCGCCGCTCAGGGTGAACCCTGAGCGAACCCCAGCCTCTTAGGCAGGGGAGTCGAAGGGTTCATTCTTGGGAGATAAAAGACTTGACCCTTTCCATGTTCATCCAGAATGTCATTAATGCCCTGCAGTGGGGAAGCTTTTATGCCCTCATCGCCCTGGGCTACTCAATGGTCTACGGGGTGTTGCTTCTCATCAATTTTGCTCACGGCGATATCTTCATGGTGGGGGCTTACATTGCGTTTTTCATCTCGACCTTTCTTCTGGGAACCTATGCGTTTCAACTGCCGTGGTCAATGCCCGCCGGACTTGTCATCTTTCTGACCTTTCTCGTGACCATGGCTCTCACAGCGGGGGTAGGGGTGACCATTGAACGGGTGGCTTACCGCCCCCTGAGGCGCAAAGGCGTCAGCCGGCTCTACGTGGTGATCACCGCTCTGATGGTAGGATTGTTGTTAGAGAACGGAAACCTCGCCCTCTTTGGGGCCAGCCGGAGAAACTTTCCTGATTTGATCCCCAAGGTTCTGTATAGCGTGGGAGATGTGAACTTCAGCAGTACGAAGATTATTGTAATCGTGGTGACACTTTTAGTCTTTATCTTCCTTCAGACCGTGGTTCTCAAAACCAAATGGGGAATGGCTATGCGGGCTATCTCTTATGATCGAATGGCAGTCCCTCTCATGGGAATCCCGGTGGATACAATTATCGTGATGACTTTTGTGCTGGGGTCTTCCATGGCCGCTGTGGCTGGCATCCTTTTCGCAGTCTCCTATCCGGTTTTGGAGCCTTACATGGGAGCGTTGGTGGGCTGGAAAGCCTTCATCTCTGCTGTGGTCGGAGGAATCGGCGAGATTCGAGGAGCTATTGTGGGAGGATTTATACTTGGATTCACAGAAATCTTTGTAGCGACCATATTCCCTTCCACTTTTCGGGATCTCATCGCCTTCGGAATCTTGCTGCTGATTCTGACCCTTCGCCCTACCGGAATCTTTGGTGTTGCAAGAAGAACGAAGGTCTAACTTTATTTCGAATTCGAAATGCGCCTGCCTGCCAGCAGGCAGGGATTTCGGAATTGTAATGAATGACTCAATGACTAATGACTTAATGACCTACTGACCTAACGACCCAATGACTTAGGAATTTATGAAGCAGTATTCTCTGACGATTCTCGCAGGTATTTTCTTTGTTTTGGTTGTGGGGCTATCCTGGACCGGAGGCTTAAGCTCATACACTCAATTGATACTCATGTTCATCGGGGTCAATATCATGATGTCCTCGAGCCTAAACCTCATCAACGGGTACATGGGCGAATTCTCTTGCGGACATGCCGGATTCATGGCAGTAGGCGCCTACACCACATCACTGATCACGGTCTGGTTCTTCACAAAGGGTTCGGTCTTTGGTCCCAACCTTCTCCCTCCTGCTTGGGCAACTGTGCTTTTTCCGTTCATTCTCCTCTTCGGAGGACTCATCGCAGCTTTGGTGGGTCTCCTCGTAGCAATCCCCTCATTCCGGACTCGCGGAGATTACCTGGCTATCATCACCTTGGCGGTGAACTACATTGTCAAATCGGCCATTGAAAACATCCAAGCCATCGGGGGAGCCCGCGGTTTCATGGGCATGGGCCGGGTCGTGAATGGAATGCAAGAGGTGGCGGATCTCCCGTGGATGATGATCTGGACGTGGGTCTTTACCTTTCTCACCATCCTGCTCATCAAGCGGTTTGTCTCCTCGACCTACGGCAAGGGGATCATTGCCATCCGCGAAGACGAGATCGCCGCCGAGATTATGGGCGTCAATACCCAGAGGGCGAAGATGGTTGCCTTTATGCTCTCTTCGGGGCTCGCAGGGATGGCAGGAGGACTATTTGCCCACATCCTGGGTTACATCAACCCGGGAAGCTTCACGATCATGAAATCTACCGAAGCCCTTGTGATGGTCTATCTGGGAGGGATGGGTTCCTTGAGCGGATCTGTCCTCAGTGCAGTCCTCTTCACTCTTATTCTTGAAATCCTGAGGCCCCTGCAACTTTATAAGTGGGTGGTTGTGCCGTTGATCCTGATCCTTTTAATGCTTTTCAGAACAGAGGGGTTGTTGGGCCATCGAGAGCTGACAGACGTTTTTCCGCCTCTGAGGCGCATCTTTGGAACGAGGAAGGAGATTCATGCCGCTCTTTGAGGTACGCGGTCTGACCCATTTCTTCGGGGGACTCAAGGCCGTTTCTAATTTTAACCTTTTCTTCGAGGGTGGAGAGCTGATGGGCCTGATTGGACCCAACGGGGCCGGGAAGACCACGATCTTCAATCTGGTTTGCGGGGTTTACCACCCAACCCAGGGAGAGGTGAAGATCGGGGGCCAAAACCTGGTTGGACTCTTTCCCCATCAGGTGACCGCCATGGGGATCGCAAGGACATTTCAAAACATCCGCCTTTGGCCTGAGATGACGGTGCTCGACAATATTCGGGTCGCCCACAACTATAAGTTGAACTATGGATTTCTCGACACGATGTTTCAAACCTCCCGATATCGAGCAGCAGAAAAAGGGATCGACCGAATGGCCAAGGAGGTCCTTGAGATTTTGAAACTCGGGGATTATGCTGAAGAGCTGGCTAAGAACCTTCCTTATGGCCTCCAGCGCAAAGTGGAGATCGCTCGGGCCCTCGTCATACGTCCCAAACTACTTCTTCTGGATGAGCCTTCTGCCGGCATGAACCTCAGCGAGAAGGAGGCCCTCATCGGGCTGATTCGTTGGATGCGTAAAGAGTTCAACCTTACCATCTGGCTCATCGAGCATGAGATGAGAGTCGTGATGAACCTCTGTGAGAAGATTCAGGTATTAGATTTTGGAGAGATGATCGCGCACGGAACACCGGAGGAAATCCAAGGCAATCCCCGTGTCGTAGAGGCTTACCTGGGAAAAGAGATGGATTGATGCTTCTTTCTATCGAAGATCTGCGTGTTGGTTACGGACCGATCGAAGCCCTTCACGGGATTACCTTTAATGTGAAAGAAGGGGAGATTGTCACCCTGATCGGCGCCAACGGCGCTGGAAAATCTACAACGCTGATGAGCATCATGCGCCTCCCTCCTCCGGAAGCCCCGGGTTATCGCTCCGGGAAGATGATCTTTGAAGGTCAAGATCTCATCCAGTTTTCGCCCCATCATGTCGTGAGTCGGCTGGGAATCTCGCTCGTTCCAGAGGGGAGGAGGATCTTCGGAAATTTGACAGTCTGGGAAAATCTAAAGATTGCAGCCTATGCCCATGAGGATCATCAGGAGATTCAGCAGAAAGCAAAACGGATCTTCGGCCTCTTCCCGAGGTTGGAGGAACGCCGCAATCAGATGGCGGATACCTTGAGTGGAGGAGAGCAGCAGATGCTCTCCGTGGCGCGCGCCATGATGACCGGCGGAAGAATGATGCTCCTGGACGAGCCCTCCATGGGACTCGCTCCTAATTTGATGTACGAGCTCTTTCGCGTTTTGAAAGAGATCAATCAACAGGGGACCACGATTCTACTCGTGGAACAGAACGCCCGCATTGCCCTCAAGTACGCCCATCGCGGCTATGTGTTGGAGACCGGTAACATCGTGCTGGAGGGAAATGCGAAAGAATTGGCCCAGAATGGTGAAGTCAAAAAGGCCTACCTGGGGGAGTGAACCCTCAGAAGTGATTACACAGATTCAAAAAATGATTACGCAGATTTTCTTGGTTTTTTGACTCATAATCTGTGTAATCTGATCTAATCGGTGTAATCTCTCAGATTCTTCTTGACATCGCTGTGTAATTAGGAGAAAATTTTTTTAGTTGCAGGAGAGACCCTGTAAGGGGAGCCGAAGGGGCAAATCCCGAAAACCCGGGACGAAACTCTCAGGCAAAAGGACTGTGACTTATCCAAATCCTGGAAAGATCCAAGCGTTAGGGCTGGACACCGAAGGGGAAAAATCCCGATTTTCTTTGGGATAATCTCTCAGGTCAAGAGACAGGAGGAAGGTGCAACAACTTAGATTGCCCTTCCTCTTTTTATTTTGGGCAGAATAGGCAGAAGGATTGATCTCATGAGGAACCCTCTCCGCAAGATTCGTTCGTCAAACCGATCGATAGAAATTGCTTTACCCATCCCCGATCATGTCTGTTTGATCGACTTAATTGCGTTAAGGGAACACGAAGAGATTCGCCCCGAGTATTTGGAGCAACTAAAAGATGAAATTTTGTCGGACGGGATCCTTAAGATGCCTATCGCTGTAGATAAGACGACTTATATCATCCTGGACGGGCATCATCGACTTCATGCATTAAAGAAAATAGGGTGTAAGAGGATTCCCGTTATTCTTTTCGATTACCAGTCACCGGAGATAGAGGTCGTTCCTCACAGGGCCGGGGAGACCGTCACCAAGGAGATGATCATCCAGACGGCCTTAGCGGGCAGAAGGATGCCTCCGAAGACTTCTAAACATATGATTATGATTGAGGGCGAGCTGCGGCATATTTCTGTCCTCGAGACGGTCATCAATATTCCGTTGGAAAAATTAAGATAGACTTAATTTCAGATTTCAGATTGCAAATTGCAGATTGAAAGAATAAAATTCCAAATCTGGCCAAGAATATTTGAAATTTTCCATTACCCCCTCTGCCCCTTAGGAGAGGGGAGAATGAAGGAATCAAGGGGGGGAGTGCGATGAAATTTCCGGAGGATTTGCTTTACACAGAAAGCCATGAATGGCTGAGAAACGAGGGAAATCAGGTGACGATCGG
>Ga0315282_10012804_pt1 | contig 12773 bp, 8 predicted proteins | sample YL17G07_20_MG_FD_203693 | JGI IMG/M metagenome (GOLD analysis project Ga0315282, IMG submission 203693) | Sediment microbial communities from Yellowstone Lake, YNP, Wyoming, USA - YL17G07_20 | ecosystem: Environmental > Aquatic > Freshwater > Lake > Sediment | place: USA: Wyoming | collected... | reverse complement strand
ATGGAAGGAAAGCGCCTGCTCATCGTGGATGACACCGCCATTAACCGCATGATTTTGACCCATTTTGCCGGGCTGTGGGGCGCCTATCCCAAAGCTACAGCTTCGGCCCAGGATGCTCTGAACTGGATCCATCATGGCGAGGTATTCGACCTGGCCATCCTGGACATGCAGATGCCGGAGATTGACGGAATTCAATCCGCCGAAATGATTCACAAACGTAAAGAGGAACTACCGCTGGTTATGCTGACCTCGCTTGGGATGCACGGCCGACAGGTACCCGCCGACCTGTTCGCCGGACGCCTGAACAAGCCGATCAAGGTAACCCAGCTTTATGAAGTACTGACCAGCGTCCTTTCTATCCAACCCACTTTGGCGGCCAAACCTATCCCAGCCAGGCCCAGGCTGGATGCTCAGATGGCAGAAAAGCGCCCGATCAAGATTCTCCTGGCAGAGGATAACCCGATAAACCAGCAGGTAGTTATGTTGATGCTGTCCAAATTAGGTTATGAGCCGGAGCTTGTTTCCAACGGGCTTGAAGCCCTAAATGCAGTGAAACAACACGGTTATGACCTTGTCTTGATGGACGTGCAGATGCCGGACATGAATGGCGAGGAAGCCACCCGCCGCATCCGCGCCGAGGTGCCGCAAAAACGCCAGCCTTATATTGTGGCTCTGACTGCCGATGCGCTGGAAGGCCGTCGGGAATTTTACCTGGAAAACGGCATGGATGATTACCTGAGCAAGCCGATGGGAATCGATAACCTGGTCAAGGCCATAGAACATTACTGGGCGGTGAGAGAGCTGGCCGCCAGTTCAGCGCGCACGCCGGCAGTGATCGAGGTCGAAACGCTGAATAGGAGCGTTATCCAGCGCGAGATCGTCAGCGAATGGATCCAGGCAATTGGCAGCCAGTCTTCATTTTTATCCGTGATGGATGTGTTCTTGGACAATTCCCCTCGCATGGTCCAGGATATCGAGCGATTTTATGCCGCCCGGGATTGGAAGAGCTTGAATGCGGTTACCCACGCGTTCAGATCCAGCAGCGGCAGCATGGGCGCAGACCAACTTTCCAACCTGTTGGGCATCCTCGAGGATTTGTCCGGCGTGGCGCGAGATGGGGGCGCCATTGATGAGAACTTATTACCGGGCCTGTACAACCAAATTAAACAGCTTCATTCGCGGACCTGCGAGGAGCTGCTGTCGCTTCAGGTCGAACTCAAGACTATTGCACCCGCCGACAGCCAGCCGGGCCGGGTTAAAGGAACGAGTGATGAAACGATTAGCTAGGTTATGCCTGGCCATGGGCCTGCTCCTGGCCAGTTTATTGGTTTTTATCCCGGCTGTCCGCGCCCAGGACACTAACCCGGTGGTGGTGGTCACGACCGCTGACGGGCCGCTGACCCCGGCGATGGTTGAATATATCCATCGCGGCCTCCAACTGGCGACAGACCGCCAGGCCCAGGTTGCCATCATCCAGCTCGATACCCCAGGGGGCGACATTGGCCTGATGACCACCATCGAAGAAAACCTCCGTTCCAGCCAGATCCCCGTGGTGGTGTATGTCTCCCCTCCCGGCGCGATGGCCGGCAGCGCCGGGACAATCATCACCCTTTCCGGGAACCTGGCTGCCATGGCGCCCAATACCACCATCGGGGCTGCCAGCCCGGTCGGGTCGCAGGGTGAGGATATTGGCCAGACTGAAGAGGCTAAGGTTAAATCCATCCTGGAAGCCACCGTAAGAACGCTGACCCAGGATCGCCCGCCGGCCGCCACCCAACTGGCCCAGGACGCCATTGAGACGGCCAAGTCTGCCACGGTGGACGAAGCCCTGCAGGTCGGCCTGGTCGACTTTAAGGCCACCGACGTGCAAGATTTGCTGCGCCAGCTCAATGGGCGCAAGGTAAAGATCGGCGCCGGAGAAAAAACAATTCTCACCGATAATGCCACGGTGGTCGAAGTTCCGCTTAATTTCATCGAAGGGCTGCTGGGGATGCTGACCAACCCTAATATTGTCTTCCTGTTGCTGGCAGTGGGAGCGCAAGCCCTGCTGATCGAGCTTTCTAACCCGGGCGGGTGGGTGGCCGGTTTTGTTGGCGCAGTTTGCCTCCTAATGGCCGTTTATGGCCTGGGCATCCTGCCGGTCAACTGGTTTGGCATTCTCTTCCTGGTGCTGGCCTTCGTCCTGTTCATCCTGGATATAAAGGCGCCCACCCACGGGGCGTTGACTGCCGCGGGCGTTTGTTCATTCATCATTGGGGCGCTGGTGCTGTTTAACTCAGTGCGAGCGCCTGGTTTCCAGCCGGTTTCAGTGCCGCTGGTGATCGGCAGTGGAATTTTCCTGGGAATGGGCTTTTTCGTTGCCATGACCCTGGCAGTGCGCGCCATGCGCCGCCCAGTGTTGACCGGTACGACGACCCTGGTAGGCCGGCTTGGGACGGTGCGCCGCGAGCTGAACCCGCGCGGGCAGGTGCAGGTAGCCAGCGAGCTGTGGAGCGCCGAACTGACAGACGACCAGCCTGGTCCGCTGCCCCCAGGCAGCCAGGTTCAGGTAACCGGCGTGGAAGGACTGCGCCTGAGAGTTCGCAAAGTCTGACGTGATTTTTTTGCAAACCTGACGGTTTGGAAAACCGTTAGGTTTGCACCGTAATCAGGCCCCCGCGAACCCGGCCGCTTTCAGCGCCGGGTAAAGGGCGCAGAAGCGCAGGTACGCTTCGGAGTAGCGCTGTACCATATCCGGCCTGGGCAGCGTCGGCGCCTGGCCCGGTTGCACTGTTCTGGTCACGGCTGCCTGGGCATCCTTGAAAATCCCCGCCCCGATCCCGGCCAGCAGGGCCGCCCCGCGTCCGGTGGCCTCAGCCGCCTGTGACGGATACACCGGCCGGCCAAAAATATCCGCCTGGAGCTGCAGCCATAAAGGATGGCGCGTGCCCCCGCCAGAGACTACCAGCCGTTCCAGCGGCACTCCCAGGCTGAGCATCAGTTCCAGGCCCTGCTTCAAGGCAAATACCACGCCCTCCATAGCCGCACGCACCATGTGCGCCCGGGTATGCTGGAGGCTCAAGCCGGCAAAGGCGGCGCGCACGCTCGAATCCATGTGCGGGGTACGCTCACCAGCCAGATAGGGCAGGAAAAACAACCCCTCGGTGGCCGCTTCCATCCCGGCGGCGGCATCCGCCAGCTCGGTGTACTGGCTGCCCGGCCAGACCTGGTCGCGCAGCCAGCGTAAAGCCAGGCCGGCGGAAAGGATGGCCGACTCCAGGTGCCATACGCCGGGGAGAGCGTGGCAGAACAGGTGCAGGCGCAGTTCTGGATCGTGCACTGGCTCAGCTACCGGGGCCAGCACCTGCCCGCCAGTGCCAATCGTACACGACACCAGCCCGGGTCGGATCACACCCTGGCTGAAAGCCTGGGCGGCCTGGTCCGAGCAGCCGTACACCACCGGCGTCCCGCTCAACAGACCGCAGGCGCGGGCGAAACCGGGTACCAGCCCGCCTGCCACCTCCGCCGATTCGTGAACGGTGGGCAGCTGGTTGAGGGTCAGACCAACCTGGTCGAGCACAGGTTGGCTCCAGGAGCGCCTGTGTGGGTCGAAAAGCAGGGTTGAAGAGGCGTCGGACGGCTCGCTGCCGATCTGGCCGGTCATGCGGTAGCGCACCTCGTCCTTGGGCAGTAACAGCCAGCGTGTGCGTGCGACCGTCTGCGGTTCCTCCTGGCACAGCCAGGCCCAACTGGCCAGCATGAAACCGGTCGCCAGCGGGTTGCCGGTCCAGGCTGCCAGATTTTGCCGGCCGAAGCGGTTGGTTAATTCTTGCACCTGCCGGCGGCTGCGCCGGTCGGCCCAGATGATCGCCGGCCTCACCGGCGCGCCGCTTTCATCCAGGCACACCAGGCTGTGCATCTGCCCGGTCAGGCCGATCGCGGCGACTTGATCAGGGGCCAGGCCGCTGGCTTGCAAGCATCGGCGCAGGGTATTCTGCGCGGCATCCAGCCACGCCTGGGGATTCTGCTCGGCCCAATCCGGGTAAGGGGCGTCCAGGGGATATTCCTGTCCGGCCCACGCCAGCAGATTGCCATCCTGATCAATCAGCACAGACTTGGCACCCGAGGTGCCAATATCGATGCCTGCCAGCGCCTGGTGCCGGCGCATGCTCGCCACGGGCTATTTCTCCAGTTGCAGTTGTTTGAGCGTACCTTCCGCCTGCTGCATGGCCGGCAGATAGAGTTGGCTCATATACTCTTTCAACATGCGGCGCGTGCTGAACTGGGGGGCTACAGTGCGGATCGATTCTTTGATGCAGCCCAACCAGTCGTTGGGGACGTTGTCTGCCGAACGCGAATTGTAATAGAGCGGGATAATCTCGTTTTCCAGGGTGTCGTAAAGGCTTTCCGCATCAGCCTGGTCTTGCTGGTTGGGATCAGGATAATTGGTGTCATCGCCGATCGCCCAGCCGTTGTGCCCGTTGTAGCCCTCGTGCCACCAGCCATCCAGCACCGAAAAGTTAAGCACCCCATTCAAGGCGCCCTTCATGCCCGAAGTTCCCGAGGCTTCATTAGGGCGACGCGGCGTGTTCAGCCACACATCCACCCCCTGAACCAGGTAGCGCGCCACGTTGATATCGTAATCTTCGAGGAAGATCAGCCGCCCGCCGGTTTTGTTGTCCTTGATCATGCGATATACCTGCTGGATGAGCAGTTTACCTGGTTCATCCGAGGGATGCGCCTTACCGGCAAACACGATCTGCACCGGGGTATTGGAGTTGTTGATGATACGCATCAAGCGGTCGAAATCGTGCAAGATCAGGTTGCCGCGTTTGTAAGTGGCAAAGCGACGTGCTAAGCCGATGGTCAGCGAGTAGGGTTCGAGCAACACCCCACCGGCAATCACCTGGATGGGGTGGACTGTGCCGGTAAGCCACTGCTGGCGGGCGCGCTCGTTGGCAAAGATGGCCAGCTTGCGCTTCAGGTGACGCCGGATGGCCCACAGGTCGCTGTCGGGGATATTTTCGACCTGGTTCCACATTTCCTGGTCGTCGAGGTGCTGCAACCAGTCCGCCCCCAGGTAGCGCTCGAAGAGCATGCACATGCGGCGCGCCAGCCAGGAGGAGGCATGCACCGCGTTGGTGATGTTGGTGATCGGGACATCCTCTTCCTTGCGGTCAGGCCACAGGAAATTCCACATGTGCCGCGCCACCTGCCCGTGAATCTCCGAAACAGCGTTACGCTGGTCGGAAAAGCGCAAGGCCAGTACCGGCATGCTGAACATGTCTCCCCAGGTCTGGGTGTGCAGGCCCAGGTTGATGAACTGTTCGCGGGTCATGTGTAGATCGGAGAAAACTTGAGCAAAATATTTATCGACCAGCCAGATGGGGAACTGGTCGTTGCCGGCTGGCACCGGGGTGTGAGTGGTGAAGATGTTGGTCTTCCGCACGATGTCGGAAGCCTGCTCGAAGGTTTTCCCCTCCCTGATCAGTTCACGGATGCGCTCGATGACCAGGAAGGCAGAGTGGCCTTCATTCATGTGCCAGATGCTGGGGTTGTAACCCAACCTCTGCAGGGCGCGTACCCCGCCCATGCCGAGTAGAATTTCCTGCGAGATACGCACCTCTGGGTCGTTGTTGTACAGGCGCGAGGTGAGCTGCCGGTCGTTGGGGGAATTGGTCTCCACGTTCGAGTCCATCAGATACACGGCGTTGCGTCCGACGTGCACCTGGTAAATACGGGCAGCTACTTCCCTATCGACCAGTTTGACCGATACGGTGAGTGGTTTTCCATCCGCTTCGAAGAGGGGAATGACCGGCGCCTTGTCGAAGTCGAAGGTAAAGCCGCGTGTCTCCTGCCAGCCGTCTTCAGTAATGCGCTGGGCGAAATAACCCTGGCTGTAAATAAAACCAACGCCGACCAACGGCATGCCCAGGTCGCTGGCCTCTTTGATGTGATCGCCAGAAAGCACACCCAGGCCGCCAGCGTACATGGGCAGGGATTCATGCAGCCCGAATTCAAAGGATAAGTAGGCGATCTGCCGGTTAATCAGGCTGGGGTAAGTGTGGTCGAACCACGTGTTTTCCGCTTTGAGATATTGGTCGAAATTGCGCATGACCCGGTCGTAGAAGTCGAGGTAATAGCGGTCGTTGGTCATGGCGTTCAGCCGCGGGCGGTCCACCTGGTAGAGGAACGCCACCGGGTTGTGGTTCAGGCGTTCCCAGAGGGGTTTATCGATTATGGAAAATACCAACTGGCCTTCCGGGTTCCAGACCCACCACAGGTTGTAAGCAAGCTGAGTCAGCCGGTTGATGCGGCGAGGTAAGGTCAGGTGATTGGGAATTTCACGTCGGATTATATCCATATAATTCTTTCTTTAGAAAAGGGATTGGAGTGCAAGAGTAAGGCTTTTTTGTCCGTTGACTAATATTTTGTAGACACACAAAAGTCGATTATACCATGAATGAATTTTCCTCTCCCGCATAGTCATACGGGTTCATTGGGATTTACCGTGCCGGGAGATCACCACGGAGATTCCAAAAAGACCGGCATACAGCCGTAGAAGGTTACCTAGCTGGTCCTTTTTATCGATGGTTGCCCCCTCCAGCTTATTTACCTGTTTCACCTGCATCGAACCCACCGGGTAAAAGGGCGATCTGCTCCAGCCAGCTACGGTAGTGTTCCAGGGAGAAGGGCGGCAGCCCGGCCAGGTAATGGTTACCAAACGGCTGGCTGCCGACCTCGTATTCGATGAGATACAGGCGCTGGTCGCTAGCGTAGGTGCGGATCTGCCCGACCTGCCAGTTCTGGTTGGCCGGGACTGTGCAGGCGCCCTCGGCGACCAGACTTTCCTGGCCAGCTTCTCTGGCCCGGAAATGCACTTCGGCGGGTGCGAGGGTATCGTTGCAGGCCACCACCGGGAGATATTTGCCGGAGCCGGCTTCGCCGATCATCACGCACACCGGCAGTTGGCTGCGCCGGATATAGTGGTAAGCCAGCTTTTTACCGAAATAATAATCGACTACGGCGTCCGAGAACTGCGGCCAGCCGTCGATGAGGTTCCACCATAGGATGCCGCTGGTCTGCCACTTGCGCAGGCGGGTAGACTCGATGAAGAACTTCACCGCTTCCGCCTGGGTGATCTGGCTGGCCAGGGTAAAATCTCCCAGGTTATCGGGGATACCGCCAAACAGCTCCTTGACCTGGTTGGCCATCAGGCGGATCCGATCGCGGTCCACGGCGCTGTGCTGCCAATGATAGACGTCGTGGGTGTGCCATTCCGGGTTGTTTTGCCAGGGCCACAAGCGTTCTGGCGAGATGAAGCGGCGGATGGAAGACACGTTCGGGCAGCCGTGGTAGCCAATCTCGCCGATGAAATGGGCGGAATGGCGGGTGTAGAAGGGACTCTTATAATAGCCGCGCGGGCCCCACAGGTGCTGCTCGGGGGTCAGCCGCCAGGCGTCGGGGCGGCCAAAAATTGAGGGCGGGGTGTAGGGCGAGCTGGGCACGTAGGCGCGCTGGGGGTCGTGGCGCTGGAGGACCTGGGGAATTACCTGGCGAGTAAGGCGATTGTGCTCCGGGTTAATGCCATCCGATAAGTAGGCCATATCAATCTCGTTGTCGCCGCACCAAACTGCCAGGCAGGCATGGTTACGCAGGCGCTTGACCACCTGTTCGGCTTCGCGGCGCACCTCTTCCAGAAAAGCCTCCTCCTGGGGATAACGGCAGCAGGCGAAGGAGAAGTCCTGCCAGACCAGGATACCCTTTTCGTCGCACAGGTTGAAGAAACGGTCGTTCTCGTAAACGTTGCCGCCCCAGCAGCGCAGCATATTGCAACCCAGCTCTTCTGCCAGGCCAACCGCCTGTTCGATACGCCGGGCGTCACGGCTGTGAAAGGCATCCAACGGCACCCAGTTGGTACCCCTGACCTGTACGGGTTGGTGGTTGGCATACACCACGAAGTGCGAAACAGGGTCGGGAAGGGTATCCAGGCGCGCCGGCAGGCTGGCCGCCGGTTCCACTTCCCAGGCCTGCCCGGCGCGCTCAGTGCGGTCAACCACAATCTGGCGGATGCCGACCCGTTCAGAGCGTTCCGCCAGCGTTTGCCCGCGGCGACGAAGCTGGGCAGTCACCTGGTAAAGATCAGGGGCGCCGTAACCCCTGGGCCACCACAGCCGGGCGCCTGGGATGTGAATGGTGCACCCGCCGGCAATAAATTCCACCGGATATTCGTACTCGAAGGAATGCTCGCCGCACACACCGCGCAAGCGCAGGCTAAACCCATCCAGGCTGGCCGCGTTGGTGCGGAACTGGAAGCGCACCCCCAACACTGCTCCAGCGGGGGTCACTTCTTTAGTCCAGTAATAAAGCTGCTCGATAGCGTGCTCCGGCAGGGTTTCGAGGCGCACCGGCCGCCAGATACCGGCCGAGACAGCCCTTGGCATGATATCCCAGCCCCACATGTGGGCAGCCTTGCGGATGTGCAGCCCCTCTTCGCGCAGTTCCCAGCTCATCGCAGCGGCGTCGTATTGGTACTGACGGGCGGCGTTGAGCGGCGAGGCCAGGCGCACGGCAATCGTGTTTTCCAGGCCCGGTTTGAGGGCCGGGCTGGCATTGAAGCGCTGTTCGACCAGCATGTTGGCCGATTGGCCTACCTGCGCCCCGTTGATCCACACCGTCGCCAGGGTGTCCAAACCTTCAAAAACCAGATCCCACCCTGTTTGCCCGGTATTTTCCGGCAGGCTGAAGGTGCGCGTCAGCCACCAGGTGTGGGTTTCCAGCGGGCGCAGGTTGTGGATATTGTTGGCGAAATAAATCTCCGGCAGCTCTCGCGCCCGTTCAAGGTCCAATTCCACGTTGCCGGGCACCTGGGCCGGGATGCAAACCAGGCCGGAGGCGGCCAGGTCGTCTGGATGGAGGATGTTCTTTTCGCCTTCTTGGTAATGAAATAAGTTCCACGCTCCATCTAAGGCTATCGTGCTCATGTGCGGATTCCTTCCATTTCGACCAGGTGATTTGCCAGGTTGATTTAATCAGCCCCAACCGTTTGATTGTAAACCCAATCATCCGAAGGTCATCACGGAGATTCCCAAAGAACCGGAGAGCATATTGACAATTCAGATAAACATAGTATTATATAGATAAGTCTGCAATTTTTCACCATGTGAATTACCCGGAAGATTCAATCCAGTAACGTCACATGGACCAACCAAATGGCTGTATAGCCGTGAACAACTGACAGCGGCTACAGCCCAATATTGTTCGAGAGATGGAGGTTAGAATGGTTTCTAATATGACTGCAGTAGCTATATTACCGGCTGCCAACATTGAGAGGGCAAGGAAGTTTTATGCCGATAAACTGGGGCTGACGCCGGATAGGGTTGAGGTCGATGGCAGCCTGTTCTACCAATGCAAAGAGTCTGCCTTTCTCGTCTACCAGACTCAGTATGCCGGGACGGCCAAGAATACGGCGATCGGATTCCGGACCGATAATATCGATCGCGAAATGAAGGAACTCCGCTCCCGGGGGGTGGTGTTTGAGGAATACAATATGCCGGGTCTGAAGACCGTCAATGGAGTGGCGACCATGGGCAGCTTAAAAGCGGCCTGGTTTAAAGACAGCGAAGGGAATATCCTGGCGGTCAACCAAATGTAAGAGTTAAACAAAACAAGCAGTCTCACGACTGCTTGTTTTGTCTACCTGTAATCTTACCCTCAACCACGAACCCTTCAGGAGAAAACCCAAAAACCACGTCCAATCCAAGATTATATTAACACCAGTGGATTAAAATAACCCTAAAAATATGTTAGCAAATAGTTAACGTTTCCACCTAATAGTATCTTATTTATGAACTTATCCGATCCGAAAGCCGGGACAAAAAAACACCGGGTTATTTGCACGCCAGGGCCAGAATGGGGAAAAAACAGGCACAGTAGCAGCCGGCGCTGATGATCAACCCCGCCGCCCTAAGCGTTCAGCGCAGCTTTTTAGCCAGGGCGATATCGTAATGCTCGTAGCCGCACTTGCGATAAAGCTGCTGAGCGGCGTGGTTGTAGAAATCGGTCAGGATGAGCATTTCCACCGCCCCGCTCTGCCGGGCCAGTTGTTCGGCGAAACAGACCAGGGCGGCTCCGGCGCCCAGGCGGCGGGCGCTTTCCTCGACAAACAGCTCGGTCAACTCGGCGTACGGCGCGGAGTAAAAAACCGCCGGCAGGAGGCGCAGGTTGGCGATGCCGATTACCCGGCCGTTGATTTTGGCCAGAATGGGTGTGTCGACCCGGAGCGGGTCGGCCAGCCGGTGGGCGTAGTTCTCAGGCGGCTCATCCACGCCGTTGAACAGGCGGTTCAGGCGGGCAATTTCGGGCGCGTCGGCCGGCGTGGCGAGACGAACCGTGAGGTGGAATTGATCTGGCATGTTATTATTCTAACTTGAAGTCCTTTACAAAAATACTTTTTTTAGCACTTCAGATTATCCGTCAATCGTCCAGATGAGCACGCAACGCGCTTTTCTCAACGATGCCGGCTGCCCACAAGAAGGAACCGATCGCTTCCTTGGCGTTGACCACCTTGGGGTAATAGATGTAGTCCGCGGTCGAGTTCTGCACGCAGACCCCGTCGCAGGCATCTAGGATGTCCACCAAGCCAGCGGGGTTGCTGACCGCTTTGGTTGCCAGCCCGGAGTATCCGCGCGCGACGGCAGCGACGTACTCGTCCCCGCTCACCAGCCCTAGCTCGATGGAGCGCTGGATGCAGTAGATGAACATCGCACTTCCGGATGTGTCGTGCCAGTTATCTGGCAGGTCCGGTTGATCGACCACCTGGTACCACAACCCCGTGCGCAGATCCTGCACCTTTTTCAGTCCTTCTACAAGGTCGCGCAGGATGTCCACAACCGCCCCGCGTTGCGGGTGGGTAGGGAGAAGTTTGTCAATAAATTCGACCAGGATCAGCGCGTACCAACCCAGTCCTTCGCTCCAAACATTCGAGGAAAGGCCCGTTTCCCGGTCAGCCCAGGAGGCACGCCGGGCCTCGTCGTAGGCGTGCAGGTATAGACCCGTCTGGCCCTTGCGGCAGTGCCCGGCCAGGGTCAGGATCTGGTGCGCCACCTCATTGAAGCATTCGTCGCGCTCGCCAACGGCAGCCCCATAGCGCGTCAAGAACATCCCGCCCATAAACAGCCCGTCTATCCACATTTCATGGGGCAGCGAGCGGGCGTGCCAGAAACCGCCGTCCGAGTTGCGCGGGTAATCCCGGAAGCTTTCGAGGATGCGCCGGGCCGCCAGGCGGTATTTTTCCTCGCCTGTGTACTCGTACAGCGCCACGATGACTGTCCCCGCCAGCATGTCGTCCAAGCTTTCCCCCGTGAAATCGCTCAGGCTGCCGTCGGCGCTGACATGCTGGTCGGCGAACTTGCGCATATAATCGAAGTAACGCGCCTGGTGTGTGGTCAGCCAGAGTTTTTCCAGACCGGTCAGGACATACCCCTGGACGTAGCACCAGCGCCTGTAGGGGATAGTGTCAGGGTCGGGATAACGCGCCAGGATGCTGTCCGCCAGCGTAGTTGAGAGAAGTTTCATTCTATTAAATCCCTTAGTAAAGCTGCTTTCCTGTTCCTGAGCAACTATAATTATTATATAGCTACCTTAAAATAAAGACACCCCCCGGCCGGCGTTGCCAGGGGGTGATGGGATGTTGTAGGCTCCTCGACCAGGACTCGAATACCACACCCTGTATGGGTGCCTGGAACCTAGCGGAAGCAGGTTCAATTCCAGTACGTATACATTTTAGCATTCCAAAAAATCCAACTATATTAATTTGCCGGTGGGGTAACGCCTGGCATTGGAACAGTGCAAGGTTTTCTGACTGGCGGTTCACCTTGATAATACCCCGCCTTACAGCCTGGAGGTGAGTCTCCATGTAATCGTTAGGTATTGAACAACTGAGTATGTGATTCTCACCACATTCTAATAAAATAATTGATATATCGTAATATAATATAGATAATTCAGGTCTACTTTATGCAATTAATATGTATATTTCCTGAATAGGTTTATTTTCAACGTCTATCTACAAAAGGAGAAATAATCATGGCAAGTATGTTAATTCAACATCAGGTAAAAGACTACGCAGCGTGGAAAAAAGTGTTTGATTCTGCGATAGAAATGCGCACCTCCAACGGCGAACTTTCAGCCCAGGTTTACCGCGACGCGAGCGACCCCAACAAGGTAACCACTATTAACAAGTGGAATTCACTGGCAAACGCTCAAAAATTCGCCCATTCTCCCGAACTGAAGGCAGCAATGGAGAAAGCAGGTGTAGTGGGGGCACCTAATGTCTCTTTCCTAAACGAAGCATAGGCGCAAACTGGTTTGAATCTGAATTAATCCTTGGGTTGTCCTAAAAGTCCCTTTTGAGTTTTTGTCTGCCACATGTAGCGGTCAAAGACTCAAACCATAACCGCCTGTACAAGAGGTAGTCTGAAAAGTTTCGTTTTTCAGACTACCTCTATCTTTTTCCTCAAAATGCTCCTCGACCAGGACTCGAACCTGGAACCTAGCGGGGTGATATTCTATTCCTGGTGGGATACATTTTTTAGCGTCAGATAGGGGCTAATAACCAAGCGAATAGGGACCCAGGTCCTACCGGGTATAGAAATATTATCGCTCTATGAATTGAAAGAGCAAAGTGCTCTTTATTATTACTGCTATTCAGTGTTTATTGATTGTTTACCTGTATCTAATGGTTTAGGTAGAAAAGTACCATCTGCTAAACGAATAAGATCACTCTCACCTTT
>Ga0315282_10012803_pt1 | contig 12773 bp, 10 predicted proteins | sample YL17G07_20_MG_FD_203693 | JGI IMG/M metagenome (GOLD analysis project Ga0315282, IMG submission 203693) | Sediment microbial communities from Yellowstone Lake, YNP, Wyoming, USA - YL17G07_20 | ecosystem: Environmental > Aquatic > Freshwater > Lake > Sediment | place: USA: Wyoming | collected... | reverse complement strand
CTCAGCGCGTCCAGGGAGAAAATCCCCAGCAGCGCGCGCACTTCCGGGGCCTTGAGCTGGACGCCGCAGCAGGCGATGGCCTGATCCAGCGCCGACAGCGAGTCCCGCACGCTGCCGTCACCCACCTGGGCCAGCACCGAGAGCACCTCGGAATCAGCTTGGATGCCCTCCTGGCCGCAGATCCACTCCACCCGGGCCACCAGCTCCTCGAAGTCCACCGACCGGAAGCTGAAGTGCTGGCAGCGCGAAGAGATAGTGGCCGGGATCTTGTGGGCTTCCGTAGTGCACAGCACAAAGACCACCCACTCGGGTGGCTCCTCTAGCGTTTTCAACAGCGCGTTGAAGGCCTCGCTGGTGATCTGGTGCGCCTCGTCGATGATGAAAACCTTGTAGCGGTCGCGGGCCGGCCGGTAGCGCACGTTCTCCCGCAGTTCCCGCATCTCGTTGATGCCGCGGTTGGAGGCCGCGTCGATCTCGATGACGTCCGGGGCGTTGCCGCCGGCCGTTTCCAGGCAACTCGAGCACTTCCCGCAAGGCGTGATGGCGGGCCCCTGGACGCAATTCAGACAACGCGCCAGGATGCGCGCCACGGTGGTCTTGCCGGTACCGCGCTGCCCCGAGAAGATGTAGCCGTGCGCGATGCGGTTCTGCGCGATGGCGTTCTCCAGGGTGGTGCGGACGTGTGCCTGGTTGACCAGCTCGGCGAACGATTGAGGCCGGTACTTCCGGGCGATGACCTGGTACATGGAGACGAAGCGGCCGGAAACTGTCCATCAGGCCCCAGGTGATCCGCGGCACACAGACTGCACCGCTACCGTTGCTTCCTTCCGGACCTGGCGGGGTTTGCAGCCGCCCGTTGCACGGAGCCCGGAGCCTGACCTTTCATGCTAGCACGGGTGAGCGGCACAACAGCGCGGCGTGGCCGCAGCCAAACCGCCCGGCCAGCGGCGCACGCGGGCCGAGCAAACGCGCCGGGGGAAGTAACGCCGTGGCTGGTCTCCGGATCGGGGGGGTGATCCCGCGGGCTCAACTCCCGGGACGCGCAGATCTGGGGGCAGCCGAGTTGAACAAGGTCCCGCTGGTTATCAGTGAAGCGGCCCCGAGGTGAATTATCAACCGACTGGTGGTTGAAAAACAACCGTTGCATGGCGTATATTGTAGATATGGTCCCGCGCCACATCGCTCCTGCCTTGCTCGCCGCCCTGGCGGATAACCCGGTGGTCTTCCTGAGCGGGGCCCGGCAGACGGGCAAAACCACGCTCGTCAAGCACTTGGCCTCCAGCGAGCACCCCAGCCGCTATCTGACGCTCGATGATGCAGTAGTGCTCTCGGCGGCACGGCACGATCCCACCGGCTTCCTGGCCGGTTTGAAGGGGCCCGTGGTTTTGGATGAAGTTCAAAGAGCCCCGGAACTCTTCCTGGCCATCAAGGCCGAAGTGGATCGTTCGCCCCAACCGGGGCGTTTCCTGCTAACCGGCTCTGCGGATGTCTTGCTCTTGCCGCAGGTTTCGGAGGCCTTGGCGGGCAGAATGGAAATCCTCACCCTATGGCCCTTTTCGCAAGACGAGATGGCAGGAACTCAGGCGAACTTCCTGGACGCGCTTTGGGCGGGGCTTGTGCGCCCTTTCGGCGGTCCTGCCGAGGATGGACCAAGCCTTCGCGCAAGATTGTTGCTGGGCGGGTACCCTCCGATGCTGAGCCGCTCGACTTCCGAGCGGCGAAGAGCGTGGTTCGGATCCTACATCACAACTATCTTGCAGCGCGATGTCCGCGACCTTGCCCATATCGAGGGCCTCACCGCACTGCCACGCCTGCTCTCGCTGTTGGCTGCCCGATCGTGTTCCTTGCTGAACTTCGCCGAGCTGTCGCGCACGGTTGCCATTCCCCAGAGCACCCTGAAACGGTATTTCACTCTTCTGGAAACCACCTTCCTGATCCAGCTTCTGCCCGCCTGGTCGTCCAATTTGGGGAAGCGGCTGGTGAAGTCGCCGAAGATCCTGCTCAACGACACGGGCTTGAGCGCATACCTTCTTGGGCTGAACGACGAGCGACTCGAGTCGGATCCTGCGCTCATGGGCGCTGTGCTGGAGAACTTCGTCAATATGGAAGTGCGCAAGCAGATGAGCTGGAGCCAGACGCACCTCCAGGCGTTTCATTTCCGAGTACAGACGGGTCAGGAGGTTGACCTGGTGCTGGAAGACGCAGCAGGGAACATCGTGGGGATTGAGGTGAAGGCCAGCCAGACGGTCACGGCACGAGACTTCAGAGGCCTTCGGACCCTGGCCGAAGTGACCCGACGGCGCTTCCAAAGGGGCGTAGTGTTCTACACCGGCTCGACTTCTGTTCCGTTCGCACCCAATCTGCACGCTCTGCCTGTCAGCTTGCTGTGGTCACTGCCCTGCCCGCTTTGAAAACACCGCGACCCGATATTTCAAGACCAGGGGCCGGCCGGGAACCAGCGTGTAGGCCTTGAGGCCCGGGAAGTTGACCCCCAGAAACCCGTAGGGCCGCAGACACCAGCCGTTGGGGAAGCCTGGGTTGGCCGGGTCGATGTCGATGCGAGCGCCGGCCCAGCCGCCCTGGAAGGTTCCCTCCAACTCAGCCCAGGCGTGCGGGACCATGTTGCTGTCGCGCTCCACGCTCCCTGCCTCGGTCCGGATCACGGTCTCGTGGCGCGGGGCAAAGCGCAACGAAAGGCCGCCGTAGCCTTTTTGCTGGTCCGGCGCGCCGGCGATCTCGATGGACCGCTCCAGCGCCTCGAAGCTCAGCGTCAAATCCAGCCGGCGGCGCCCGGCTTGGGCAGGCCGGGCCACGATCTCGACGGTCTCTTTCAGCACCTTGCGGTCGCCTACGTACCAGCCGTTCTCGACTCCCAGCCGGGCCTGGCCGGGGCGCACTTCGCGCGCCAACCAGCGCACGAACTGGGTCCGGATGCCGCGCAGGTCCCAGAGGTCGTACTGCGTGCCCTCGATGCGCACCACCGGCCACATCCAGGACAGACCGCGATGGTGGTAGTGGTCGCGCGGGAAATCATCCGTGACCACCATTCCGTCAGGCGCGTACAGGGGGTGCAGGTAGCTGGAGCGGCTGCGGTCCTCCGGCACGCCCGGCGGGCGCATCATCCCGAAGTTATACACCAACACCGGCCGGCCGTTTTCTGCCAGTTCCAGGGAAGCCGGACTAATCTCGCGGAACATAAAAGGGCTCTGCGGCCAGAGCCTGGCCGCCAGGCAGAGAAAAACAGCGATTCGCGTCATGCTCGTTGCCTCCGCACCCGCTCCTCATCCACCTCGACGCCCAAGCCGGGGCCCGCCGGGAAATCAATCTCCCCGTTTTTGACCACCAGCGGCTTGCGCAAATAGCTGCCGCTCAGGAACTGCGGGGCATTCAACGCCGCGGGAAACTTCAAGCCGTAGGCGCAGTAAAGCTGGAGAGCGGCCGCCAGCGCCACGTCCGGGTCGGTGATTCCACTGCCCAAGAAAAGCAGGCCCGCCTCCTGGAGGATCTCGACCTGGCGCTGCGCGTCCCACAGGCCGGCGGTGCGGGCCGGTTTCATTGCCACGCCATCCAGCAGACCCAGCCGGATGAACTCGACCAGCTCGACCGAAGAAACCACGCCTTCATCCATGAGGATGGGCAGGGCGCCCTGTTTCTTCAGCTCCCGGTAGCCGGTGAGGCGGTTGGCGGGGAGCGGTTGCTCGAGCACGTTGACGCCGGCGTCGGCCAGCTTGGGCGCCACCCCCAGCGCGGTAGCCAGATCGTAGCCGCCATTGGCGTCGGCCCACAGGAAGCACTCCGGTGCCAGCCGCCGCACGCGGCGGCAGAGCTCCAGGTCGAACTTGGGGTCCGGCGCGACCTTGGTATTGAAATGCCGGTAGCCACGCGCGCGCCCCTCCTCGACCAGCCGCTCGATTTCCTCGAGCGAGGTCGGGTTGACGGTCCAGCTCAGCGTGAGCCGGGGCAGCGCCCGGCGGCCCCAGCGCTCGGCCATATTCTGGTTGCGCAGGCGCCCGGTGAGATCGTGGAGCGCCAGATCCACGCCCGCTTTGGCGATGGGCATGCCCGTCGAAAACGACGGCGAAATGGCGCGGTTCATGGCCGCGTGTGCGCCGGCAATGTCGAAGGGATCGCGGCCCAGCAAGACCGGAGCCAGGTATTTCTCCAGCGTCGAGACCACCGATTCGGTGGTCTCGTAACTCCAGGTGGGGATGGGGACGCTCTGCCCCCAGCCGCTGGCGCCGTTCTCACACGTGATTTTGACGAACACCGAAGGCCGCCCGGATTGGCTCAGAAACTTGAAATGCGCCGCCACGGGGTAGCTGATCGGGAACACCTCCACCCGTGTGATCGGCGCAGAAACCACCCCAGCAGCGGCTGCGGCCTGTAGTAGTTCTCGTCTGGTCACAGAAGTCATGAATCCTCAACTGCCTGCAATTTCTGAGTCTATTGTAATGCCTCAGTCTCCGGGTGGTGTTGGACCCCTTGTGGGATAAGCTTTAGCTTGTCTGGCCCATTCTCGACTACAGCGCGAAACAAGCTGAAGCTTATCCCACCCGGGTTCCCGAGACTGAGGCATTATGATCTCCCGTACATTTTCCGGGAGCTGGGTCTGATCCGGGAGGCTTGGCAGGCCGGCAAGCCCATGCTGGGCGTCTGCCTGGGCGCCCAGTTGATTGCCAAGGCGCTGGGCGCGCGGGTCTACCGGAGCGCGCGGAAGGAGATCGGGTGGGCGCCGGTCTACTGGAGGGAGACGGCCGGGCGCGATCCTTTGCTGGAAGGACTGTCGGAAGCCGAGATGCTGTTTCACTGGCACGGGGAAACCTTCGATCTGCCCTCCGGGGTCGATTGGCTGGCTTACTCGGATGCCTGCCCCCACCAGGCATTTCGCGCCGGGCCCCACGCCTACGGCTTTCAGTTCCATCTGGAAGTAACCCCGGAGATGATCGCCGGACGGTGCGGCGAAGACTTGAATGCTGCGGATGTGCGCGAGTTGCCGGCTCCCGTCGACCCATATGCCCATGCGGCCCGGCTGGCGGAACTGGCACAATTGGTCTTCGGACGCTGGGCGGATCTGATCCGCCGGGGGGGTGCATGACAAAGCGGATAGTTTGGCTGTTACCAGCAGTCTGTCTGGGGCTTCAGGCGGCTGAACCGTTTCGTCTGGGCCCCTATCCCCAGAAATTCCGGACCTTCTATGAACTGAAGGATGCGCGCGTGCCCGGGGCCCTTCGGGATGCGCCTCAGCCCATGCCGGTGGGCGGCCTGCGCGCCGCGGCGGTGGCCTCGGACGGCGCCCTTTGGCTGGGTTTTGCGGACGGCCTGGTGCGCTATGACCCCGGCGCCAATGCGCTGGACCGGCGCCAGTACCTCGCCGGGAGGCGCTATCTTCCGGATGATGAGATCGTCAATCTGGCGCCGGACGCCGCCGGGGGCGTCTGGGCGCGAACCAAGACCGGCGTGGCCCACATCGAATTGCGCCCCATGACCCTGGCGGCCAAGGCGGCTGTTTTCGAGCAGCGCGTCGAGGAGCGGCACAACCGCTATGGGATGGTGGCCAGTTCCCATCTCCGGCAGCCGGGCGAGGTGGCCAGCAACGAACCGGTTTCCAGCGACAATGATGGCTTGTGGACCGCCATGTACGGCGCTGCGGAGTGCTTCCGCTATGCCGTCACTCGTTCTCCGGAGGCCCTGGCGCGCGCCAGGCGATCCGTCCGGGCTTTGCTGTTTCTGGAGCAGGTGACCGGGCGGCCCGGTTTCCCCGCCCGATCCTACGTGAAGAGGGGCGACGCCAGGCCCCAGGACGGCGAATGGCACTGGACCCGTGACGGCCAGTACCAATGGAAGGGCGACACCAGTTCCGACGAGATCGTGGGCCACTATTTCCTGTTCAGCATCGCCTGCGACCGGCTCCCGGATGAGGCCTTGAAGAAGCCCATCCGCGAGACGGTCACGCGCATTACGGACCACATTATCCAAAGGGGGTACAACCTCACCGACATCGACGGGCAGCCGACTCTGTGGGGGCGCTGGTCGCCGGAGTATTTCGCCACCCCCCGCGGCAAGCCGGACAGCCCGCTCAATGCGCTGGAGCTGCTCAGTATTCTGAAGACCGCTGCTCACATTACCGGCCAAGCGCGATACGAAACGGAATATCAGAAGGCAGCTCGGCAACTGAAGTACGCCGAGCTTACCACACGCTTGCTGGAACTCCGCGAGGAATTGAACTACTCCGACGAAGAGCTGGCCATGCTGTCGTTCTATCCCCTGTTTTGTTACGAAAAAGACCCGGCGCTCACGGGATATTACCGCCGCGCGCTCCAGGCTTGGTGGGAGAACATCCAGCGCGAGAAGAACCCCTTGTGGACCTTCATCTATCTCTCGGCGTGGAACAAGCTGGCGGCCGCGCCGGCGGTCGATCTGCCTGGGGCGGTCCGGACGCTGTACCGCACCCCGGTCGACCTGATCGAATGGACCGTGCGAAATTCCCACCGCAACGACATCGTCCTGGGCGGAGGCCTGGACCGCTTCCAGCGCCCCCAGACCACCTCGCTGCTCCCTCCCGATGAGCGCCCGATCATGAAATGCAACGGGAACCCGTTCCGCATCGACGGAGGCAGCGGAGGCCGGGGCGAGGACGACGGCGCCTTTTTCCTGCTACCCTATTGGATGGGTCGGTGTCACCGGTACTTGCTGGGAGAATAAGTACCCGTGCGGGGTAAGCTTTAGCGTTCCTGACCCTGGGTTTTGCCCCCGGATTTTGCAGTTGCGCTGGAAGTCCGGTCTATTTTAAGATAAAGAAGTATTGATCTGCCGTTCTGGAGGGGACGCTAGATGATTTACTCTCGATCGACTGAGTACGCCATTCGGGCCTTCGTGCACCTGGCGCAGGTTCCCGAGGGCAAGTACGCCATGGTGAAGCAGATCGCTGAGAAGGAGAAGATCCCGGCTCACTTCCTGGCCAAGATCTTGCAACAACTGGCGCGTAAAGGGTTGCTGCGTTCCAGCAAGGGGCCCACCGGGGGCTTTACCCTGCGGCTTTCCCCCAAAGAGATCAGCCTGATCCAACTGGTGGAAGCGCTGGACGGTCTGACGGACTACCAAAAGTGCGTCAGCGGGTTGTCGGAATGCACCGACGATGCGCCCTGCGGGATGCACGACGCCTGGAAAGGTCTGCGTTCGCGTATCATGGATTATTTGGAGCAGACCTCCATCGCGGACGTGGCCAAGGCCCTGGAATTGAAGCGCAAGGCTTTGGAAAAACCGCGCCGCGTGAGAAAAGCTGCTGCCGGCAAGAAGAGCTGATCGGGCCCGCCCAGTCGGGTCCACAGGAGAACCCGAATGGAGAATTCCGTCCTGGTCCCGATGGTGGTCGAGCAAACCTCCCGGGGAGAGCGCGCCTACGATATCTACTCGCGGCTGCTCAAAGAGAACATTATCTTTCTGGGGACCCCGATCGATGACGCCGTCGCCAACCTGGTGATTGCCCAGTTGCTGTTTTTGGCGGCCGAGGACCCGCAGCGGGACATTTCGGTGTATATCAATTCTCCCGGCGGCTCGATCCCCGCAGGACTGGCGGTTCTGGACACCATGCGGTTTGTGGAACCCGACATCGTCACCATCTGTGTCGGGCAGGCCGCTTCCATGGCCGCGGTTTTGCTGGCCGCGGGAGCCAAGGGCAAACGCTACAGCCTGCCGCACTCGCGCATCCTGATTCACCAGCCCTCCATGAGCGGGCTGGCCGGCCAGGCTACGGACATCGACATCTACGCCCGGGAGATTCTGCGCATGCGCGAAATGCTCAACCAGATTCTGGCCGAGTCGACCGGGCAGCCCGTCGATAAGGTGGCCCGGGACGTGGACCGGGACTACATCATGGAGCCCCAACAGGCCCTCGACTACGGCATGATCGACCGGGTCATCACCAGCCGCGACCTGACGCCGGTGGTCAAGGTGTGACGACCGCTCACTTCACCGCAGAGACGCAGAGGCGCCGAGAAGAAATATCTTGAATTTTCTCTGCGTCCTCTGCGTTAAAGAATCATTTCCGCAACTGGCAAAACCGCTGGTAGGCCCGGTCCCAGTCCGCCTGCGGATTCGGTTCTATGGTGGCCAGCGGGAAGGAACGCCGGATCAGTTCCCTTGCCTGGCCCAACCCGGACAGCGCTCCGGATCCGATGGCCTGGACCACCACGTTGCCCGCCGCGGTGGCTTCCGCTGGTCCGGTGACCACCGTGCGGAGCGTGGCATCCGCCACGAACTGGTTGAGCACCTGGTTGCGTGAACCGCCTCCCACGATGTGGATCACCTTCAGCTCTCGCCCCAGCAGCCCTTCCAGGCTCTCCAGCACCTGGCGGTAGCGCAGGGCCAGGCTCTCCAGAATGCTGCGGCACATCCCGGCGGGCTCCTCAGGCGCCTGCTGGCCGGTGGAACGGCAGAATGCTGCGATCTTCTCCGGCATGCGGCCCGGCTCCAGAAAAGCGTCCGGGTCGATGATGGCCGTGAAGGGCGGCGCAGTGGAGGCCAGCCGCGCCAGCTCCTCGTAGCTGTACTCGCGGCCGCTCACCGCCCAGGCCCGCCGGCATTCCTGCACCAGCCACAGCCCCGCAATGTTCTTCAGGAACCGGACGCTGCCCCCAAAGCCGATCTCGTTGGTGAAGTTCAGGGACAGAGAGCCCTCGTTGATCACCGGGGCCTCCAGTTCGACTCCCATCAGCGACCAGGTGCCCGAGCTGATGTAGCACCAATCCTGGCCCTGGGCAGGCACCGCCGCCACCGCCGAGGCGGTGTCGTGACAGCAGGTGGCATAGACCGGCGTCTCACCCAGGCCCGCCGACTCGGCCACCTCCGCCAGCAGCGGGCCCAGCCGGGAGCCGGAGGGCACGATGTCGGGCAGAATGGCCGGCGGCAACCCCAGCCGCTCAAACAGTTCGGTGGCCCAACGTTTTTTCACCGGATTGTAGAACTGGGTGGTGCTGGCGTCGCTCAGCTCCGCGCGCTTCACGCCGGTCAGCCAGTAGTTGAACAGGTCCGGCATCATCAGCAGGGTCTCGGCGCACTCCAGGGCTGGCGAGCCGGCCAGTTTCATGGCGTACAACTGGAACAGGGTATTGAACTGCATGAATTGCAGCCCGGTGTGGCCGAAGATCTCCTCGCGCGGAACCACCGCGAAGGTCTTTTCGAGCATCCCGTTGTTGCGGGCGTCACGGTAGTGGCGCGGGTTGTCGACCAGTGCGCCGTCGCGCCCCAGGAGCGCCAAGTCCACGCCCCAGGTGTCGATGCCGACGCCCTCCAGAGCCAGTCCCCGTTCGCGCCCCGCCATCGCCAGGCCCTGCCGGATCTCATGGAACAGCCGCAAGGTGTCCCAGTACAAGCCGGTGGGCAGCCGGACCGGGGTGTTGGGGAAGCGGTGCAGTTCCTCCAGCGAGAGCAGGTTCTCGGAAATCGAACCGAGCATGGCGCGGCCGCTCTCCGCGCCCAGGTCGAAGGCCAGGTAGTGTCCCATGAGTGTGCTAGTATACCTCCGTGTGCGGTCCGGTTTCTGGACCGCGAATGGGCTGGCAGTCCGGCGGTAGGGATGAAGGCCACGCCCTATTGCTCTCAGCCGTATTTGCCCCTCCGACACCCTGTCGACGGCTCTCCGACACTGGGCACAGACCACCACGGCCATGGCTCCATGGCACAGATCCGTGTCTTCACGGAATCAGGCGCGCGAAACGGCGGGATATACCTTGCGGATGGCGGCGATCATGTCGTCCACATCTTCGCGGGTGTATTTCGGATCCAGCGGAAGGCAGGCGCAGCGGCCCAAGATCTCGATGGTCCGCCGGCAACACGCCTCGCCATACTGGATGGTCTTGCCGCGCTCGGAGGTGAAGGACGGCCAGGCAGGATGCAGGGTCGTCTTGTGTTGGATGTGCGGCTGCGCCGGCAGGACCTCCGAGCCGCTGGGGCCGCGGGCGGCGATGCGCTCAGCCCGCATGGCTGCAACAAACCGGTCGCGCCGGGGCTTGGAGTCGAACATCAGAAACACGCCCAGTGCCAGATCGCCTGTGGGGTCAGGCCGTGGACGGAACCGCATGCCGGGCAGATCGGCGATGCTTTCGTAAACCCGATCCGCGTGGCGCCGCAAATTCGCCAGAACGCCGTCCAGCTTGCGCAACTGCGCCAGAGCCACACCGCCGGTGAACTCGTTCATGCGGAACTGGCTGGAGGGGAACATCCCGGTCGCGCCCTTGCCAATCATCTGCTCATGCGGAGGCCGGAGCAGCCCCAGATCGTGGAACCGCGAGGCCCGCTCGAACAGGGCTGGGTTGCTGGTGGTGACCACGCCGCCATCGCCCGTCGTAATGGCTTTGCAGATCTGGAGGCTGAAGATGTTGATATCGCCGAACGAACCGACCGGCTTGCCCTTGTAGCTGGCGCCGAGGCTCTGGGCGCAGTCTTCCACAACCTTCAGGCCGTGCTTCCGGGCGACGGCCAGGATCCGGTCCATGTCGCAGGCGTTGCCTTCGATGTGCACCGGCATGACGGCCTTGGTGTGGGGAGTGATCTTGGCTTCCAGGTCCGCCGGATCAATGTCGAGCGATTCATCGATTTCGGCGAACACCGGCAGCGCACCGTGGAGGACGATGGCGTTGTAGCAGGAATACCAGGTCCAGGCGGGCAGGATGACCTCGTCGCCCGGGCCGATCTGGAGCGCGGCCAGCGCCGTAATCAGCGCCGCGGACCCCGAGGTAACCGCCAGCGCGTAGCGGGTTTGCATGCGCGCGGCGTACTCTTTCTCGAAGGTCAGCACCTTCACCGGCTGGCCGTGGCCCGATGAGTACCACCGAAATGGCCGCTTGGTCTCCACCACTTCGGCCAGTTCCCGACGCTCTTCCTCGCCGTACAACTCCGGGCCGAAATACTTGGGCGCCAGCATCTTTTCGCGCACCGGCTTTCCGCCGTCCACGGCCAGCTCGGACCGGGTTTGCTCAGCCTCGGTGGCGGCGCCAGCCATTGCCGCAACGAACTTTCTCCGCTCCATTGTCGTTTCTCCTTTCCGACGGCTCAGTGGCCGCGACGACTCAGATTCCAAGTGGCGGTCTGGCCCCAGTGAGTGCTCAGAGCGAGCTACGCACGGACGATCCGGGGATGAACCTTGCGAATGGCCGCGATGACGTCGTTGAGATCCTGGCGGGTGTACTTGGGGCCCACCGCCACACCGGCGAAGCGCTTCAGGATGTCGATGGTGCGCGGGCAGCAGGCGGCGCCGTAGCGGATGGCCCGGCCGCGCTCGGAAGTCCACGTTGGCCAGGCCGGGTGGATGGTGACTTTGTTCTCGATGTAGGGCGCGATGGGCAGAATCACCGAACCCCCAGGCGGGCCGGCGGGAACGTTCTCCGCCCGCATCGCGGCCGTGTAGCGCTCCCGCTGCTCCTTGCTTTCAAAACCGATGAAAACCGGAGACCCGAGATCGCCGGCCGGGTCCGGACGAAGGCGCGGGCGCAGTCCTGGCAGATCGCGAATGCCCTCGTAAACCAGGGCAGCGTTCGCGCGGGCCGCGCCAATGATCCTATCCAGCTTGCGCAACTGGACCAGCATCACGCCTCCGGTGAACTCGCTCATGCGGAAATTCGTGCCAACGAAAGGCATGAGCTTGGTCTCACCCAACATCTGCTGATGAGGCCGCGAGAGGCTGCCGACGTCATGGAACCGGCAGGCGCGCTCGAACACCACCGGATCACTGCTCACCACGGCGCCGCCCTCACCCGCGGTGATGGTTTTGGTCAGTTGGAAGCTGTAGATGCCGATATCGCCCAGCGAGCCGAGGGGCCGCCCTTTGTAAGCGGCGCCCACTGACTGGGCGCAATCCTCGAGCACCCGGAGACGGTGCTTCCGGGCGATGGCCAGGATCTTGTCCATGTCCGCCGGATTGCCCTGCAGGTGAACCGCGACGATCACCTTAGTCTGCGGAGTAATCTTGCTCTCGATGTCAGACGGGTCGATGTTGAAAGATTCGTCGATCTCCGCAAAGACCGGCAGGGCGCCCGCGCGCACGATCGCCGTGAAGGTCGAATGCCACGTCCAGGCGGGCAGAATCACCTCATCACCCGGCCCGATCCCGAGCGCCGCAACAGCGCATTCCAGGGCCCCGGTGCCGGAAGTCACCGCCAGCGCATACCGGGTCTGCATGCGGGCAGCGAATTCCTTCTCGAAGGTCGAGACCTTGGCCGGCAGTTCTCTTCCGCGCCCGCTGAAGCGGAACGGTTGGCCGGTCTCGACCACCTCGACGACTTGACTCCGCTCGGCTTCGTCGTAGTAAAGCGGCCCCCAGTTGCCACCCCGCAGTGGGGTCTCCCGCACCGGCGTTTCAGCGTTCATGGCAAGTTCGGGAGCGGCTTTTGCCGAGCTGGCTGCGGCGGCCACGCTGGCTACAAACTTCCTGCGATCCATCGAATCCTCCTTTCGTGACACCCTTGCCCGGAACCTCGATTTTCGGGTCTCCAGGCGGAGCCAGTATACACCCGAGCCTCCCCGCAGGGCAATGGGAGCTGGTATCCCGGAACAAATCGCCGGCGCTCGCTGCCTCCGCCGGCACGATCACCAGACAGCCCAGTCTCAACACCGCCGCCTTCCCGGCCGTGTCAGCTCCCGGGAGAGCCGTTCCACCACCCAGGCGTTCAAGCTCTTGCCCTCTTTGCGGGAAGCCAGGTCCAGGAACTTCTCGGTTGTCTCGAAGATGCCGGAACACAGACAAGAATGTCTGTGCCACGCCGTGGCACAGGCATTCC
>Ga0315282_10012802_pt1 | contig 12774 bp, 21 predicted proteins | sample YL17G07_20_MG_FD_203693 | JGI IMG/M metagenome (GOLD analysis project Ga0315282, IMG submission 203693) | Sediment microbial communities from Yellowstone Lake, YNP, Wyoming, USA - YL17G07_20 | ecosystem: Environmental > Aquatic > Freshwater > Lake > Sediment | place: USA: Wyoming | collected... | reverse complement strand
CCGGACTCATCCACGCATATTCTGTGGCTTCTTTGGTTATAAGTACCCTTCCCCCGATTACAGTCGCCTCATAAGTAGCGATTATGTGATGTATGGTTTCATCTTTCTCGGAGAGAAAATCGTCATAAACTCCAACGAATTTGGTTGGAAGAATCTCTAACCCTGTTTCTTCTCTAACCTCGCGGATAAGTGCTTGTTCTACGGTTTCGTCTGGCTTCACGTAACCTCCTGGAATAACCCAACTCTTGTGATAGGGCAGATCGCCTTCCCATATGAGAAGAATCTTGTGTTCTTCCTCTTCAATAACTGCGGCTACGCTCACTAATGTTTTGCCTTTAGCTGCGTCTCTTTCAGATATCACGTTTCATTCCTCTCTTCACTGCAAATCAAAGCCTGTTCATGAAAACGTACTTGCGGAAAAATCCGCCTATTTTTGCCTCACCCCAGCTGTCCCACTCATCTTGAGAGAGATACCTCTGTAAGCCTTCTTCTACCAGTTTCTGCTTCAGTGATTGATTTTTAGAGAGCAAAGAGGAAAGCCTAATGGTTATCGCTTTGTTTTCCATGAAATATTCATAGGCGCGAAACTTCATGTTGCAGTACGTTCCAAACATATGATGCATCTGCGACTCCTTTTCCAATTTCAGCTTCTCTAACTCCTCCTCACTTTCGTCCGAAAGACCATACTCTATTAGAAGGGGAATACCTTGCCTTTCGAATAATCCTTTTTCTTTCAAAAACTGCTCCAATTTCTCAGCTACCTCATGCGGGATGGCAACCTTCAAACGAGCCTTTTCTCGGCTTTCAATTGCTTCCAAAGCGGTGATAAGGTCTACATGTCGTCGTTGCGAAACTTGTTCTTTGTGAGAGGCCTCGCTCTTGTTGATTTCCATGTTTTCACCGTGCGTTCGTTGATTCATAGACAATTTTCTTCCGCTCGCCCCTTTCTTCCAGAATCTTCTGGAGTCGCTCGTTTTGTTTCTCAAGCGCTTTAAAGGCTTCATTATCTTTCTTATAATTTTCAAATAACTTCTTCATTGGGAGATAGTTGTGTTTCAGTTGCTTGAATTCTTGTAGCCAATAAGTAGCCATTCCACGTTCGAGAATATTGACTAGTGCATCGCTTTCGCTGAAGCCATTTTTTGCAAGATAATCTCTGAATTTGTCGTACGTTGAGTGGTCGAGGAACACATCTACTATAATGGGGACGTTTCTTTTCCTTGCGGCTATGTGGCCAAACATTCTTTCACTTCACTTAGCCACGTTTTTAAGTTTTACACGAGCTTTGCATTTATGATGTATTTTTGAATGAGCCGTTCTCTTACACGCCTTTCATGTTCATTTCTTGGACTGTACGTGCACAAATGCATAGCAAGCACTTGATTATCTCGGTAGACTTTGGCAATCTGATTTCTTATGCCTACATACCTAGCTTCGAGTTGATTAGTCTGGAACGCAATTTTCTGAAAATCCGATTCAAGTTTCTCTTTCCTCTCTTCCAACTCTTCAACAATCTGTTCTAGCTGTGTATCCAAATGAGATGACTTCATTCCAAGGACAATTATGTTCCGAATTGCTTCAGAATCCAAAGAAATATCGAGTTCCTTAGCCATTTGAAGAACTTCAGAGTCTCTCTGAACGAGGATTCTTTTCACTTGACCTTGCCAAAGTCGAATATTCACTTTTATCGTGTTCCCCTCTCGAGTAGACTTTCCAGAGTTTTGCGGTCTCCAATGGCTTCTCCTAACAGCCGCTCAAGTCTCTCCGTTTCGTATGGCAATTCAGCAACAAGTTTCTTTGAGGCCCGTATCTTTTCATTGAGGTCTGCGCTCTCTCTTTCAAGACGAGTAGCTCTCAACGAAAGCAACCCGTTTCTGATTAACACAGCAGTTTTCTCCTGGCTCCCTATTTTTGCGTACAAGTCTCGGGGAACACTAAGCTGCAGTCTTCCTTTGCCATTCATTTATGAACACCGCTCCCAGAGGATTTCTTCAGCAGAAAAGGTTCAGCACCTCGTCTTCCTGCTATCTTTTCGACACTTCTCGGCACTATGTCTGCAACAGCCGCGCGGTCTTTCTCGGAAAATTCGTAGCTTTGCTTTTTTATGTACTCAGCCAGTTCTGAATCTAGCCTACGGAGATTCTTCTCTTCGATTTCTGTTAGGGTTTTGATGATTTTCTGGCTTTGGGTGGGCATAACCTCTTCTGCTATATGCACTAATGCTATAAAGTGAGGGATACAGAAGCCCTTCGACTTCTTCAAAAGCTTCAAAAACTCTTCGTTATCTGAAGATAGAAGCTCAACAACCTTTTCTGTATATATTTTTGTAAATTCGGCTAAATGGATGCATGCTGGGCACTTGTTTTCAGTAGCAAGTAGTTTATGCAGGTCGTGAATGTTATGGCTTTTTTGTTTATGCAGATCTTGAACGAGTTTCTCTACGATGCTTTCGTTGACCAAGGCTATTCCGTGACCATCAGGACTTCCCGGCTTGCTTGCTGCAATGAGCATTTTGTAGAAGTGGTGATTGCAAAAGCCTCTGCTTTCAATGATTTTCTCTCTGGATGAAGCGTCCATGACAACCTCGGAAAGATACGTGTCCATGTATTTGCGTTCAATCTCGTCTTCCAACGCGCAGAGAAAACACTCTTCATCGCTTCCAATCACTCTTTTAACGCGAAGATATGTTATATCAATGCTCATACAATCGCCTTCATTGTCTGTCAATCATTCGCAGTATGCTCACTGCGTAGAAAGTGTATTCAAAAGTGGATATTCCAAGGTCTGATCTCGCGAAGCCACCGTTCGAGTTCTGGCACCTTAAAACACATTCGGCAGTTTTTTCAGGATATCTTGCACGCTCACCTAATAAGTCAAGAGTTGACACTCCATAGTATACGTGCTCCATGTACGGAATAGAACTGCGTGGCACGACGGTGAAACCTCCGGATGGCTTTTCACAAGACCGAACGTATTCAAGAGTCTCTTTAAGAGACTTGACCGAATAGCCTAGATTGAAAAGAGAAGCTACAGCATGGTAGGTTGAGTTCAAATTGGAGTGCCGGTGAGCCCCAAAACCTCCGTCTCTGTTCTGATAACTCAGCAACCAGCTCGTCGTCTTCTCGTGATTAATTTCGACACCAACCATGCTGGCAAGCTCAGTAATCATAGAAATGAACTGAAACTCTGAAGAGACTTCAACGTAAACATCCACCGTCCCAAATACTCCTATAGAACTTTCAAGTGAAAGAAGAAAATCCTCAAGGCTTCTGTGCGGTTTTTCACCACAAAGTCTCAAGGCCTTCGCCACGTAATAATGAGAATAATGGCTGTCTGGAACAAAATCATACAACCACTTGATCGTTCGCTCAACATTCGGAAAAGGAATCTTCAACAAGTCCAAGATCGCCAATCCATAATAGGTGTCTTGCGCATTTGACTCCGTGCCTTGGCAGAACGTGTAACCTCCATCGTCATTCTGCCGATTCACAACATAATCCGCTATGCTCTTGACTCGCTGCAATTTAGCGAAATGTTCTTTTTTCATCGTGGCTTTGGTTTCTAAACCGAACCGCCCTACTTCATGCAACCTAACACCCACTCTTTTTTTGTTTTGAATGTTGGTAGAAGCTATCAGCCCCTGCAGGCGTTGAAGCAAGGGCGGTTAAAGGCGAGCCTCATCGCCTCATGTATCTTGAAATGCAAAACCAAATAGATAAGCATTCGCAATGTTCAAGCAAAATCTTGCCATGAAACGTCGAGCTCTCGAGTCAATGGCGAAAACGCGAGTAAAACCTAGCTGTTTCTGCAATATTTTTGCTATTCTTTAATGGCAAAATGATAGAAACCAAAAATGTTTGAAGCGAGTGTTTGAAGCTATCCCGGGCTACCATTGTACCCTAGTCAGTACGACGTTCAAATTCTCGGCTCTCGTTGTCAGTAGATATAGTGTAAATGTGTCCAAAAAACCATTATTTCAGCCTTTCTATCGGACAAAATGGGACAAATCTTCTCTTATTCCTTTAGCAACCTAGTCCTCTGCGTGAATGCAACATTCGGCATATGCTAAAACCCATTAACGGTATAATTGCGATTTGTAAAGTAGCTTCATAAGTATATGAAGACCACCATTGCCTCGCTCTTAATCAAAGACCCAATCCTTTCTTTCTCTTTTTATGCCCAATCAGCCTCAGAATAGTGCGCCACGTCTCCAAAACGTAGAAGACAGAACCAATATGCATGTAAGCAGCTTCGAAGTGCTCACAGCATCAAAAATACTTCTCCGTGGTCTTTGAAGCCCTAGACAGATTGGAGTTCCTTTTCTTGAAAGTGCGCTCCTGCCAAGTGACAAAAGAGGGTGTAATGTGCCATCTGGATTTTCAAATGGCTGTTTTCGATCCTGCTTTTTTCTTCCTTTGTCATGTTGTTGGGATAACGATAATTGTAATGTTGTACTTTCTCAGCATTGGAATTACCAATTAATTCTTGCCAGAATTTCTCGTAGTTCGGAAATTCCTGAGGATCTTTTGACCATATAGTTGCTCGATCACGTTCTTACTCTTTTTAAGCGACAAAGCTATTCCCTCAGCTATACAGCTTTCCTAAAGAAGGATACCCTATACAGTCCGTAGAGATGCTTAAGTCAAACATGAAAAAGGTTGCTAAGCACGTTTGCACACGAAGACTGAGGATATCGTAAGCTAGCCACAGACGTAGACTCCATCGCCCACACACTGAGCCAAAGAGCACATCGCTAGGTGCAAGGTTAGGGTTGTCGAAAATCGAGAATTGGCATCGAAGGTAGCGGACTCGAACCCGTTTGTGTATGGGGACATAAAGGCACTGTTCTCTTTTTTGGAGATTATCTATTTCTATGTCTTTTGATTTTTAACTTTTCAGCCTTCATAAGTAAGATGAGCCAAATTTTTTCTTCCTTTCCAAATGTGATTATGGCTAATTTGTCTCCAGTCTTGATGCCAGCCTTCTCCCTTATTTCCTTCGGTATCACCATCTGGCCTCTTTCGCTGATGGGTATCACAGCATCAAGAGTATAACAAGCTGCTTTTTCTTCCTTGGCCATTATTGCTACATCCAAAGTGGAATCATAAATCGTTTAAACAACTACCTAAGTCTCTTTTTTTCAGTTTTCACGCTTACAATTTCTACGAGGTCATTCATTCCTAATTCAGTGAGTTTATCCACTGTTGGTATGCCCTCTTTCGTCCATCCACGTGCTTCATAATAGTCATCTAGGAGCAAATCTAACTCTTCTTGGGTCACATAAGCCCCTTTGGCTGATCCTTCATCTGGGATTGGGTGATGCATAACCTTGTAGGGTAGTGTGTCGTCTTTTCTGCTCAAGCCTTCTCTTGTGTTAATTACCCTAGCAAAATTGTTAATTCTCTCTCCCTTACGCCTCATCTCATCTGGCGTGGTTTCGAATCCTGTCAATAGGCTATAGAGTTTGGCCAAGTCCTCAAGCTCCTTATAGTACGTGCCCCTTGAGAACTGAATTGCGCTTTTATTCCTCATTGATAAGGCCTTGGGTATTGTCTCGTTCTATGCTATGTCATTTTTTGCTTATGGTTCTCAATTCGTTTAGTGTTTTGTTAAGTGCTTCTTTTAACGTTGCTTTCAATTCTTGTTCTTTATCTTTTAGAGGCTGTGATCCAATCATGTTTTTCACATTCTCAATACTGATGGGAATTTTTAATGCCACATCCGCTGTTCCTTTGAGTGTCAAGCATGCTGCTTCTCTGGCCTCACTTTCGCTGAGTCCGTTCTCTATTCCAAAGCTGACGAGGGTGTCAAGGAAAGGGAAAAAGTAGGTTGGACCCATGGCAGAGATTATCGTGTAAAGTTCCATCTTTTCTTCTGTGACTTCTCGGTATTCGCCCCACACGGAAAGCATTTTTCTTATTCGTTCCTTATCCTCATCTTTCACGAAACTACCGAAACAAACCAAGTTGAAGCCTGAACCTACGAGGCTTGGAATGTTTGGCATCATTCGGACAACACCCACGTTTTTCATAAGAATTTTTTCAATTGATTCTGTAGAAACTAGAGCAGCAACTGAAATAACGAGTTTCGATTTCGAAATTTCCGTCTTAATTTCTTCCAAAATTTCTCTAACTTGTTTAGGCATTACTGCGATTATCACTACGTCTCCAAATTTTGCGCCTTCTCTGTTATTGTTACTTATATTTACTCCAAACTTTTGTTGTAGCTCTTTAAGACGGTTTTCATTGATGTCACATGCAAGAACATGCTCATTTGAAACGAAGCCAGTGTTGAGAAGGCGTTCCAGCAGTGCACCACCCATTTTGCCAGTTCCAATGAATGTAATTTTCATGTCTAACCCTTCTTGTCTATGAACTCACGTATACTAAAAACCTTTCCTCATTATCTCGAGAGATCAAAAATAGTATTCCTCTGCCTTATTCAAGTTTTACCGCTCTAGTAATGTTGTTCTTTTTTCTCCAACAATTGTGACTACTGGAAGATAAACGTAAAAATTCCGCTTCACTCTTCTTATCTTTATATGTTTTTTAAAAAGAAGATTTTTGGCTATTTCTTCTTCAGCGTATTTCTTAATGTTGCGACTTGTTTCTTTCTCTTTTAGAGTGGACCATTCCATTGAATGAATGTGAAAACCAAGTCCAGCTAACAGACAAATCAGTTCCTCTTTTGTTAGAATATTGTGACGTGATAAAGGAGAAACATTTTCAAAATGGCACTTTTCCAAGAAATCTCTTATTTTCTTAATTGGTGCGCAAATATCGATTATTTGGATTCTTCCCTTGGGCTTAATGACTCGTTTCATCTCTTCCAAACATTTTTTGTGCGCCTTGATACAATGCAGAAAATATCGGGAGGAAACAAGATTAAATGAGGCGTTCTTTAATGGAAGATGTCTCGCATCGGCGAGTATAGCATATCCTTTTGTTATTATTCTCTTTTTCAACCCTTTCTTAAGGTCCTTTTTGTCGTAATCGAGATAAATTACTAAAGCTTTTTCCTTGCGAAGAAGTACGCTGGAACTTCCGTCTCCTGAACCAATATCCAGAAAAATCATGTTTTTTAGTTTATTTAGACCATGACCACTTATTAAAGAACCTCCATCCATATTTTGCCTTTTTTATCTTAACAGAACGCTCATAAATTTATAGAAGAGAATGATTTTCGCTATGAGAATGTGGTTTTGACTTAATGGTTTTCATGTTGTCTGCGACTATTTCATTTCCGATTCGCGGTATTAGTTGCGACATGTAAAATACGCTTTACTTCATCCACGCTTGGGATTCTACCAGCGACGAATATTTTTCCATCTATTGCGACGGCTGGGGTGAATACAAGTCCATATTTCGCTACAGTCAACTTAGAATATGCGTCAATTTTCTTAACTTCGCAATTCAGGTGTGATTCCCTCACGGCTTGTTTTACTATTTCCAAAGTCCTTAAGCACCGCGAACACGGCGGCTCAGGTCCGAACACTTCCACAATCATTGTGTTTTAACCTCGCTCACCTGTCCATATCCATATTTCTCTCTAAGTGCTTTAAGCATTTGCTTCAGCTCTGTTCTCGAAGGAAAGCTTATGGCACCTACTGGGCATCGAGGTCTGCACGACTCGCAACTTACCAAGCAGTCGTATGGTCTGGCGACTACTGCTTTATCTCCTTGTTTTTCGTAAACGTGCTCGTGGCAGAATTCAACACAAATCCCGCAGCCAGTGCACAGGTTATAATCGATATTAGGAAACCACTTTATCTCCTTTCTGGGCAGCCCAGAATATGTCTTCTCACTCAATAACCTCGTCCCCATTTGTCGCTTCTCGTACTAAATCTCTGGTGGTTGGAGCGTGAATTGCTTTCACGGCTTTTATGTAGAGCACAGCTCCCATTACTCCTAACACAGTCCCACAAATGTAGGGTTTGAAGGCGCACACGATTCCCCATATCATTAGGATAAGCCCCAGCCACGAAAATGCGACTTGTAGGTTTGTCACATTTTCATGTTTGGGGATTGCTTGTGGCGTATCCATATTTGTTCCTTAGTTCTCTGAGCTGTTTTCTTAGTTCTTCCTTTGAGGGGAAGCTAATGGCCCCGGTAGGGCAACGTGGCGCACAGGACTGACTGGGTACGTTACAGTTGTAGGGATCGTCAACCACTACTTTGTCACCCACTCTCTTGTACACTTTCATGTGACAGTAGTCAACGCAGAAGTAGTCACATTTGCTGGGATCGCACTTTTCAGGGTCTATCTTGGGATACCAGTTAATCTCTTTTCTTGGCAACCCATAGGGGTTCTGTTGAGCGATGACCTTTTCTCCCTGAAATCGTTCTTCAGCCAGATACTTCTCTTTCCTCTCCTCCATTTTATGTCCCAACCAGCTTACTGATAATTTCTTCAACTTTCTTCATGACTTCAGGAGTCTCCATGTTTCTCAAATCCAGAGAAATCACTTGTTTGTCAAAGTCAAGTCCTTTTTCTGCGAAGGCGTCCTTGAACATTTTCTTTTGCATTCGAGGGTCGCATCCGCCAATCACGTACATCTTATCTTTGTCGCCTTCTCTTAGGTAGTCCCTAAAGAAGTTGTCTCCGTCGGTGACGCAAAGTTGTGGATGAACTATGGCATATTCTACGTCAAGTTCATTTCTGACGAAGTTTATTAGTTTCCACAGGTCCAGTTTTGCAAATCCTGGGCATTCACCAGTGCAAAAGCACATTATGAATCTTGGCAATTTCTTTTCGCTCATGCATCACACCTCTTGATTAATTGTCGAATCAAAATATTTAAATTTATTGGTATGAACTCACCCAAAAACATCGACGAATTGAACGAAAAAAGCATTAATTGAGATGGCGTATTATTCTAAAATGGCACTGAGACTTCTTGTCAATTCTAACTATGCTTGACTTGGATTCTTCTTAGAATAACTCAAAAACAAAAGAATTTGTAGGAGCCATTAATAATTCTAGAGACAAGTTCGCTCATGTCGATGTTATATCGTCCAGTACGCACAAATGGTCAAATTCTCTCTTTCAAATTGAGTCTTCAGAAAATCTTTCACTTCCTCTTCCTCTATATAACGAGTACCTTTTTTATCCCTATGTAATGGAATACGTGTCCCCCTTAACTTTTCTCCTTCAGGAAAATCAAGGAAAATGTAGTATCTGTCTTGAGCAGGTATGATAAGCCTCAAAACAGTGAGCTCACGAGCAGTAGAAAGCCCATTTTGCTCTATATTGTAAACAATGGCGTCAGGTTTCAGATTGATAATGAGATGCCTAAACTCATCCCAACTTCTGACCTTTGCCATTCTTTCGCTCAATCTTCATCCCTTTTTCATTTTTACTCTTAAATCGAGTCTACGGAAAGAGTTCAATCTCCTTGGTCTTTCCACACTTCACACATACAAGCTTAACGTGTGTCCGATTATGTGTCTCTTCAACAGCCTTCCATTCGTGATCGCAGTTATTCTCCTCACTTTCATTGAACTCATTCATAATGAGTTCCTCAATAAGGAAGGTTCACATTAAAGAATTTTAATTTATCGTTTTGTGCAGTCTGAAATGGACCTCTTATCCGTTTGAGCATTGTTCATGTTGCAGGGGTACTTTCAGTAAAGCCGTAAACTCTTCATATGATGGAAATTTGCCTATTGAAACAGGTTCTTCATTGATGAATATGTAAGGCTTAGGTTTGCCCTTATGTAACATTCTTATTACGTGTGCTGGATAGTCCCATCGCTTTGGGCTAATTATTTCTCTTTTGATTGTTATTTTGTCCTTGTACTCTTCTGAAAGCTTTTTTACGGTCTGGTTACGTTCTTCCAGCATCCTTCGCAGTCGTTCTACAGCACTGACAGAACTTACAAGTGGTCCTGGGCCACAGCAGGCACCACCAAAAGGATCACCTTCGTAGATTTCTATCCTAATCATTTTCTTCATACTATCCCTCCAAACCCTGTCATACCTCATATTCTGATTCTTGATTAGCTGCGTATATACTCTTTTCTCTCGCGCATCTTGTAGTGCTTTTTGAGAAAGAGCCTTAAAAGATTTGGTTATTTCTGCCAATTTATCAATCTGTATCTCAACAAGGCATCATCGTCCGCTATGTCAGTAGCATCTCTGCAACCATAATATCCTAAGCTAACGAAGTCGGCAAATCACTGTGTTTGCCATTTTTTGATTCTTACATGAGCTTTTTTTCATAGAGAATGAGACATATTTAAATATCTTGTTTTATTACTTGTTTTACGGGTATTCGGTTTGGCAAATCAATCTAGGGAAGTTAGGCTGAAAAAAAGACTCGCGCGATTGGTAAGCTCGGGGACTTGTCCGGCAAAAGCCTCGTCGAGTTATGCTTCAGAGTTGAAGCAGATTGCGAGTGAAGTGGCTAAGATTGATGTGGTTGATAAGCAAAGCCGGTTTTTTAAGGCGTTGGCTGACGGCACAAGGCTGCGAATCCTTAAGCTTTTAGAGGTTAAGGAAATGTGCGTCTGTGAAGTCATGATTGCTTTAGATCTTACTCAGCCCACAGCCTCTCATCACCTAAGAATTATGGAAAATGTGGGACTCGTGAAAGACAGGAGAGCGGGAAAATGGGTCTACTATGGCATAACTGATCGGAAACTTGTCGAAAATTTACGAAAACTTGATCTTTTATAAAAAAAGAGCAAAGTTAAGTGAAAGGTCTGTCTTTCAGCATATTGGAACATGATTTCAAAGGACTTTTTGTAGATAAATTTAAATACATTGATATGTTTTTCCTACTTGCACGGTGAAAATTACTTGGAGAAAATATTAGTCGGTTTTGACGGCTCAGAGTACTCGAAAAAAGCGCTAATTGAGGCAATCAAAATTGCGCAAAAATTCTCTGCTGATATAACTATTGTGAACGTTTACAACGATCCTGCTGGTTACGATTTAAGTCAGAGAGTCCTCGAAAAGGCCAAAGTCATTTCAGAGGATGGAGAAGTCAAGTTCCAACTTGTTTCCATTCTAAGCCCCAATACGGCAAACAGGATCATTGATGTTGCAAAGAAAGACAAAGTAGACTTGATTGTGGTTGGGAGCAGAGGTATGGGTGCTCTTCGTGCGCACCTGATAGGAAGCGTCGCCACCAAGATATGCCACAGCTCCCCTGTAAGTGTGCTCATCGTAAGATAGATTTCAATTGCTTAGAGGAATAGACTTTTGACGTCAGAACAACAACCTATGAAAAAAGAAGCATCACTTGGAATTTTTGAGAAATACCTAACATTATGGATAGCCATATGCATAATTGTAGGCTTGCTGGTCGGAAGATTTCTACCAGCGTTCGGACAGTTTATAGATTCTCTCAAGTTCGTCAAATTATCCATACCAATAGGCATACTCCTGTTCTTCATGATGTACCCCACTGTTGTCGGCATCAGATTCAGCGACATAAAGAGGGCGGCACGAAGCCCCAAACCATTGCTCCTCACCATAATCGCCAATTGGGTAATAGCCCCACCCCTGATGACATTCTACGCAAATACTCTTCTTGCCGGTAACCCTCAGTACATCGCAGGCGTTATACTTCTTGGCTTGTCGCCGTGCACTGCTATGGTTATGTGGTGGATGTTTCTGGCAAAAGGCGACATGGCACAGGGCTTAATAAATACAGCAGTAAACGCTTTGCTCATGCTTTTTCTTTATGCCCCATTAGCTGGTCTATACTTGGGCATAAGCGGCATTCCAGTTCCATGGGATTTGATTGCTGCTAGCGTTCTGATTTTCATAGCGTTGCCAGTCGCAGCGGGAGCAATTTCTCGCAAAGTAATACTACAGAAGAAGGGTGAGGGTTGGTTCAACAATACGTACATTCCTCTAATCGGAAAGATATCCATCGTTGCGTTGCTGACAACTTTAATAGTCCTGTTCTCGTTCGAAGGAGAAGTTATTCTGAACAATCCTTCATTGGTCGCTTACCTTGCAGCTCCCAACTTGATGCATTACGCCACCATGATTACATGGACCTATCTTCTCGGATATTTTGCGGGTTGGGCTTATGAAACTGCCATAGACACTACTCTCATAGGCTCTAGCAGCCACTTCGAAGTAGCCATTGCAGTCGCAACAACACTTTACGGTATTGGATCAGACGCAGCCTTGGCAACAGTCATAGGACCACTATTGGAAGTCCCATTGATGCTTTCTTTGGTCAAGCTTGGTTTACGTACAAGAAAATACTTCCCAAGGAAGAAACTCTGAGCCATTTACTTCCAGCACACATATTTTGGAGTTTGCTTGGCTCGGGCAAGACACTGTGTCTTCTTCTTAGCACTATAATAATATAAGCTTAAGGTGATGCATAAAACCTCTAAACCTCGACCCAAAATCATTGAATTTCGATGTTCTCTTTTTGGTATCCTTGCTCAATAAAAAATGCATATGCCTTCTCTCTTTGGTCGCCTTGCAACATAATTTTACCGTTCTTTGCTGTTCCACCACATGCAGCAAACGTTTTCATCTTCTGTGCAAGGCGTTTCAGATTCGCATCTTTGTCGCCTATTACATCGATTATCGTCACAGGCTTATTGAATCTAAGTGTTTCAAGGCGAATCCTGATCTTCTGTTGTTCTATGCTTATCTGTTTGCAAACACACATGTCCTTGGGAAGCCCACAAATAGGGCATATCGCGGCCAACGTGATCCAGACCCTTTTCCTCTATAATAGGTAGCAACTGAAGGATATTTGGATACCGTTAGCTCCTTGCATGGCAATTAGTCTATTCTAAC
>Ga0315282_10012801_pt1 | contig 12775 bp, 8 predicted proteins | sample YL17G07_20_MG_FD_203693 | JGI IMG/M metagenome (GOLD analysis project Ga0315282, IMG submission 203693) | Sediment microbial communities from Yellowstone Lake, YNP, Wyoming, USA - YL17G07_20 | ecosystem: Environmental > Aquatic > Freshwater > Lake > Sediment | place: USA: Wyoming | collected... | reverse complement strand
TCAGGGACCCTCTCTGAACCATTCAACCCTGTAGCGTGAGATCCACAACAGACGCCCTCGAAGCGGCGCCCCATGCGATTCGGTTGATTCCAGCGGGCCATTTGCGATTGGCCATGGTCCCCGGATCGCCCCCATCCTGACTCGCACCCTGCAGGTGATCGCAGGCAATTCAGCCTGCCTCCGACATCATTTCAATATCAAATTGCGACTCAAAGAGTCGAAAAAATAAGGCGGAAAACTTACTTACGAGGGTCTTCCTCGCAGCCGCCTTCGTTCTACCAACGATAATGGCTGAAAGCTTTATTGGCCTCAGCCATTTTATGCGTATCTTCCTTCTTTTTTATTGAGCCGCCTTTATTATTTGCCGCATCCATGAGTTCTCCGGCAAGCTTTTTATCCATGCCTCTTTCCGATCTTTCGAAAGAGTACTGAATGAGCCAACGAATGGCCAGACTCTGACGACGTTCGGGATTGACATCCACAGGCACCTGATAAGTAGAACCACCGACTCGACGGCTTTTTACTTCGACAATGGGCTTAACGTTCTCCAAAGCCTGTTTAAAAATTTTAAGAGGATCTTCTTTTGTCTTTTGCGCGATGATTTCCATGCTTGTATACAGAATCCTCTCTGCTACGGATTTTTTCCCCCTCTCCATCAGACAATTGATAAATTTAGTGACCATTTTATCGTTATATTTCGGATCAGGGAGAACTTCGCGCTTTATTACTTCCGCTTTTCTAGGCATATCAAGATCTCTCTCTTATTTAGGTCGTTTCGTTCCGTATTTTGAACGGCTGCGGCGCCTGTTGGCCACACCGGTGGCATCCAGAGTGCCTCTAATAACATGATAGCGCACGCCTGGAAGGTCTTTCACACGGCCTCCTCTAATTAAAACCACCGAGTGTTCCTGAATGGTATGACCTTCCCCAGGAATGTACGCTGTGACTTCGATGCCGTTCGTCAATCGAATACGAGCCACTTTTCTGAGAGCAGAATTAGGCTTTTTGGGCGTAGTCGTATACACTCGTGTGCAAACCCCACGCTTTTGCGGGCACGCTTTCAGCGCCGGCGCGGAGGTTTTCGTCCGCTGAATCGATCTTCCCATTCGAACCAGTTGATTAATAGTTGTCATAGTCGCCTAATTTCCTTACTCCTCGTTAAAGGGCCCTTATTGTTTGCTGAGCAAACGAGGGCAAATTAAATACTCGTTTCAGTCCAGATTGTCAAGAGTATTCTCATCTACATAAAAATCATCCGGACGACCCGGGATCGAATAAATCTCCTCTTCAGGCATATCTACATCTATACTGAGATTATGATAAGCGGGGATTCCGGTTCCAGCCGGAATTATTCGACCCATGATGACGTTTTCCTTCAGACCCCTCAGATAGTCCACTTTTCCGGCGATGCTGGCTTCTGTGAGAACCTTGGTGGTTTCCTGGAAACTGGCGGCCGAGAAGAAGCTTTCAGACCACAAACTGGCCTTTGTGATGCCCAATAACATCGGTCTGCCCACTGCAGGTTTTCCTTCTGCTTCCATAACCCTTTGATTCTCTTCATTGAAAATGTGTTTTTCGCTTTGGTCGTCGATGAGAAATCTGGTGTCTCCCACTTCTGTAATCCGCACTCTGCGAAGCATTTGCCGTACGATTACCTCAATATGCTTATCATTGATTTTGACGCCCTGAAGCCTGTACACCTCTTGAATTTCATCAACGAGGTAGCGCGCCAACTCCTTTTCTCCCAATATTTCAAGAATATCGTGAGGGTTGGCCGAGCCATCCATAAGCGGTTCGCCTGCTCGGATAAAATCTCCTTCATGGACTGAAATATGTTTGCCTTTCGGAATCAGATATTCTTTCTTTTCGCCGATGTCCGGCGTGATAATTACCTTTCGCTTGCCTTTGACGGCCTCATCGAATGAAACCCGCCCGTCGATCTCAGAAATAATGGCGCAGTCTTTAGGTTTTCTGGCCTCAAAAAGTTCAGCCACTCTAGGCAAACCGCCGGTGATGTCTTTTGTCTTTGTCGTGGCGCGCGGTATTTTGGCAATAACATCACCCGGGCTGACCACATCGCCTTCTGCGACGTACAGGTTTGCACTGACCGGCATGAGATAACGAGCATCGCGATTCGTTCCCGGGATCTTAAGTGTATTACCTTTTTCGTCCTTTATGGAAACGCGCGGTCTTGCATTCGGATCGCGGGGTTCCACGATCACTTTACGGCTCAGACCGGTAACTTCATCCACTTGTTCAATCATGGTTTGAGCTTCGATGATGTCTCCAAACTTCACTATACCGCCGATATCGGTGAGTATCGGGTTGGTATACGGATCCCATTCGGCGAGCATTTGGCCGGCTTTCACCGTATCGCCTTCATCGACCAACAAGGTCGCACCATAGACAAGCTTATATTTCTCACGCTCGCGCCCATTCTCATCGTGAATGATGATTTGGCCGTTCCGGTTTATCACCACCATTTGCCCATCGCGATTGTGTACAGTGCCGACATTCAACAGCTTAATGACGCCGTCGCCGCGGGTTGTAAGGCTCGATTGCTCTACCTTTCTGGATGCCGTGCCGCCGATATGGAACGTGCGCATGGTAAGCTGGGTTCCAGGCTCGCCTATGGATTGGGCTGCAATGATTCCTACAGCCTCGCCTAAATTGGCGATTTTGCCTCGCGCCAAATCGCGGCCATAGCAAAGCGCGCAAATGCCTCTCTTGGACTCACAGGTGATCACACTGCGGATCAATACTTTTTCGATACCTGCGGATTCCATCTTTTTGACGTGGTCTTCGGTGATCTCTTGTCTTGCGTCCACCAGGATTTCTCCGGTGACCGGATCGACAATCGGCTCAACCGTAACGCGACCGAGAATGCGGTCGCCGACATATTCGATGAGCTCTCCTCCTTCATAAAGCGAGGTCACATAAACCCCGTTCGTCGTTCCGCAATCATGGATCGTCACTATGCAATCTTGTGCGACATCCACCAACTTTCTTGTGAGATACCCTGAATTGGCGGTTTTCAATGCCGTGTCCGCCAGACCTTTTCTTGCACCGTGAGTAGAAATGAAGTATTGCAGCACCGTCAACCCTTCGCGGAAATTGGCGGTAATAGGCGTCTCGATGATTTCACCCGAAGGTTTGGCCATCAAACCGCGCATGCCGGCGAGTTGGCGAATTTGTGCGACCGACCCGCGTGCGCCCGAATCGGCCATCATATAAATCGGATTGAATGACGGGACCCTTGCACGATGACCTTTGGAGTCTACATATATTTCGGTCCCCATGACATTCATCATTTCATCTGAAATTTCTTCGGTGGCTTGAGCCCAAATGTCGATGACCTTGTTATAGCGCTCGCCATCTGTGATCAATCCTTCTTTATATTGGTCATAAATCTCATTCACCTGGTTTTGGGCTTCTTCGATGATATTGTCCTTTTTTGGCGGAATGATCATGTCATCCATACAAAATGAGATGCCCGCCTTCGTCGCCATCGAAAATCCCATCTGGCGCAGGCGATCAGCCAGAATTACCGTAGCCTTATTTCCGGCAAGCCGATAGCAGTTATCGATCAATTCGCCCAGCGCTTTTTTGGCCATAACGCGGTTTACGATCTCAAAAGGCAATGTAGCGGGAATCTGCTCCCATAAAATGACTCGGCCGCATGTCGTCTCGACGAGTTTATCCTCGATCCTACATTTGATTTTCGCATGCAGATCCAATTGCTTGGAGCTATGAGCCAAAACGACCTCATCGCTGTCTGCAAAGATTTTTCCTTCACCGATCGCTCCAGGCCGTTCACGGGTCATATAGTAAATACCCAGAACCATATCCTGGGTCGGCACGATGATAGGTTTTCCATGAGCAGGCGAGAGGATGTTGTTCGTGCTCATCATCAATACGCGAGCTTCAACCTGGCTTTCGATGGAGAGAGGGACGTGAACAGCCATCTGGTCGCCATCAAAATCCGCATTATAAGCAGGACAGACCAAGGGGTGAAGCTGAATCGCTTTGCCTTCGATCAGTACAGGCTCAAACGCCTGAATGCCCAATCGATGCAATGTTGGAGCTCTATTTAATAGAACAGGATGCTCGCGGATCACTTCATCGAGGATATCCCATACTTCCGATCTTTCCTTTTCCACCAATTTCTTGGCGCTTTTAATGGTATTTACCAAACCTTTTCTCTCAAGCTTTTGGTAGATAAAAGGTTTAAACAGTTCAAGCGCCATCTTTTTAGGGAGACCGCATTGATGAAGTCGAAGTTCCGGTCCGACCACGATCACTGATCTGCCGGAGTAATCCACACGTTTGCCCAGAAGATTTTGGCGAAAACGGCCTTGTTTGCCTTTGAGCATATCCGACAAGCTCTTAAGCGGTCTCTTGTTCGGACCCGTAATTACTCGGCCGCGCCGGCCGTTGTCAAACAATGCATCAACCGCTTCCTGAAGCATTCGTTTTTCGTTTTTAATGATGATGTCCGGCGCATTAAGCTCGATGAGCCTCTTCAACCGATTATTCCGATTAATCACACGGCGATACAGGTCATTAAGATCGGAAATGGCAAAACGACCGCCATCCAGAGGCACAAGAGGTCTGAGATCCGGCGGAATGACTGGAACGACATCCAAAATCATCCATTCCGGTTTGTTTCCGGAATCTCGAAATGCCTCGATGACCCGCAATCTTTTTGCGATTTTCTTTCGTTTTGCGTCAGAAGTGGCGTTTACCATCTCATCGCGAAGCTTTTTGGAAAGCTCTCCCAATTTGAGCTTACCGAGCATCTTCTTGATGGCCTCGGCGCCCATGCCGGCTTCAAATTCGGGATCATCTTCAGAAATGACCTTGCGGTATTTCTCATCGCTGATCAGATCGCCCTCTTTCAGTCCGCTTTTTCCGGTATTGATTACAATGTATTGCTCGAAATAAAGAACCTTTTCCAGCTCTTTAAAAGACATATCGAGCAGAGCGCCGATTCTCGAAGGCAATGATTTTAAAAACCAAATATGGGCGACAGGCGTTGCAAGATTAATATGGCCCATTCTCTCGCGGCGGACTTTGGAATGAATGACCTCTACGCCGCATTTTTCGCAAATGATGCCGCGATGCTTCATCCGCTTGTATTTTCCGCAGTTGCACTCATAATCTTTGACAGGGCCGAAAATTTTTGCGCAAAACAGCCCATCTCTTTCCGGCTTAAATGTCCTATAGTTGATGGTCTCCGGTTTTTTCACTTCTCCATGAGACCATTCTTTTATTTTCTCAGGTGAAGCCAAACCTATCTTAATTGCAGAAAATCGGAGAGGATTCTTGGGCTTCTCGAAAGGATAGTAGATATCTTTCAAAGCCACTCCCTTTCTAAAAAGCGACCGCCATGAATAACTGGCGACGCAGTAAAGCTGTTAATGGCATTCAACGCCTTTAATTATCTTCTTCGAACTCGCCTTCGTCTAAGAGTTCGACAGTTTCCATTTCGGAGTCTTGCCGTCTCGCAAATAGAGCTTCGGCGGCATCCAGGGCTCTCGACCCCAATGCATCCTCCACATCTATTTGCTGGGCCGTATCTTCGATGAGTTGAATATCCAAGCCCAGACTCATCAATTCCTTCAACAGAACGCTGAACGACTCGGGGAGACCGGGCTCAATTTCACATTCGCCTTTGACGATGGATTCATACATTCTGGTTCTTCCGGCCACATCGTCGGATTTGACCGTGAGGAATTCCTGAAGGCTGTAAGCCGCCCCATAGGCTTCCATGGCCCACACTTCCATTTCACCAAGTCTTTGTCCGCCGAATTGAGCTTTACCGCCCAAAGGCTGTTGGGTGACCAAAGAATATGGCCCGATGGACCTGGCGTGAATTTTGTCATCCACGAGGTGATGGAGTTTGAGCATATACATAATTCCGACTGTCACATCCATATCGAATGGCTCGCCGGTGCGTCCGTCGAACAAAACGGTCTGGCCCGAATTCGGCAAGTTGGCCAAGCCGAGAGCCTTTTTGATCTCAGCTTCCGGTGCGCCATCAAAGACCGGGCTGGATATATAAATGCCTTTTGTCAGGTTGCGCGTGAAATTCAGCAATTCTTCATCAGTGGATCTCTTGATTGTATCACGGATTCTCTTCGTGCTTTCATTATCCGTCTCGTAGATTTCAAGAAGCTTTTTGCGAATTGCATTTGGGCTGTAATTTGTCTTTATGACCTTATCGATTTGTTCGCCTAGTACTTTGGCGGCCCATCCAAGATGGGTTTCCAAAATCTGTCCGACGTTCATACGAGAAGGAACGCCGAGAGGGTTAAGAACCATTTCAACAGGAGTTCCATCAGGCAAATAGGGCATATCTTCTTCGGAGACCACTCTCGAAAGAACCCCTTTGTTTCCGTGACGGCCGGCCATTTTATCTCCGACTTGCAAGCGCCGTTTAATGGCCACATAAACCTTCACCATCTTGATGATTCCCGGCGCCATGTCGTCGCTCTTCTTGAGCCGGCCGATCTTCTGGTCAAAAACCAATTTGACCAGATCGATCTGCTCGAGAATGGAGTTCACCATATCGCTGACTCGTTTTTCGAGATCGTCATCCTCCAAAGAAATCTCGCTGACATATTCGAAAGGCAAATCCTGCAAGAATTTCTCGGTGATTTTCTGGCCTTTTTTCAGAAGAACATCGCTGGTATCCTCGTCTACGAAATTGGCAGCTACGGCTTTGCCGATCAGAAGTCTCTTGATGCTTTTTAGAGCCGAATCTTTGATGATTTTGATCTCGTCTTCTTGGTCCTGGAGGATCTTCGAGATCTCTATATCCTCTATCTCTTTGGCCCTTTCGTCCTTTTCTACGCCTTTGCGTGAAAATACTTTCCCATCTATTACGGTTCCGACAACACCGGGCGGAACAGTAAGCGATGTATCTCGGACATCTCCGGCTTTTTCTCCGAAAATCGCACGAAGGAGTTTTTCTTCCGGAGAAAGCTGCGTTTCTCCTTTAGGAGTGATCTTGCCGACAAGAATATCTCCCGGTTTTACTTCTGCCCCGATTCGAATAATTCCGCTTTCGTCCAGGTTCCGCAAAAGCTCTTCCGACACGTTGGGAATATCGCGTGTGATTTCTTCCTTGCCGAGCTTAGTATCGCGACTAATGCATTCAAAAACCTCTACATGGATAGATGTAAAACGATCATCCTTGATCAATTTTTCGCTGATTAAAATGGAATCTTCGTAGTTATATCCGCCCCAAGGCATGAAAGCCACAAGAACATTTTGGCCAAGCGCCAGTTCGCCCAGCTCGGTGGCAGGTCCGTCGGCAACGATCTGGCCTGCATGCACCACATCTCCGACCGAAACAATCGGTTTCTGATTGATGCAGGTATTTTGATTGGATCGCTGATATTTGATCAAATTGTAAATATCAACACCAGCCTCGGTATCTTCTTTCTCATTATCATTCACTTTAATAACGATGCGACTGGCGTCGACACCAGCTACTATTCCACCTCGTTTGGAAATTACCGTGACGCCCGAGTCGCGCGCTACAACTTCTTCCATGCCGGTGCCAATGATAGGCGCCTCGGTTTTTAGCAACGGAACCGCTTGACGCTGCATATTGGAACCCATCAATGCACGGTTGGCGTCATCGTTTTCCAGAAATGGAATCAATGAAGCGGCAACGCTTACAAGCTGATTCGGAGAAACGTCCATGTAGTCCACTTCATCAGGGTTCACTATAGCGAAGTCGCCCCGTCGTCTTGCATTGATGTTGAGCCCCGAAAAGCGATTGTGCTCATCCAGTGGGGCGTTCGCTTGAGCAATTACATATCTTTCTTCTTCCAATGCTGAAAGAAAGATAGCCTCATTGGATATGACGTTGTTCTGGACCTTGCGATAGGGCGTTTCAATAAAACCAAAATCATTTACACGAGCATAAGTTGAGAGGCTTGCAATCAAACCTATGTTTGGTCCTTCAGGCGTCTCGACAGGGCAGATACGACCATAATGCGTGGTATGGACGTCCCGTACTTCAAAACCCGCTCTTTCGCGAGTCAATCCACCTGGCCCCAAAGCGGACAACCTACGTTTATGAGTGACCTCAGAAAGAGGATTGGTCTGGTCCATGAACTGACTAAGTTGAGACGATCCGAAAAACTCTTTGATCACCGCGCTTACCGGTTTTGCATTGATCAGATCATGAGGCATTAACGTATCTATTTCTTGCAGGCTCATACGCTCACGGATAGCACGCTCCATCCGCACAAGCCCGATCCGATACTGATTTTCAACAAGCTCGCCCACCGCGCGCACGCGACGATTGCCCAGATGGTCGATATCGTCAATTTCGCCGCGCCCCTCTTTCAAATTCAAAAGATAAAAGACGACTTCCAAAATGTCTTCGCGCGATAGGGTTTGCTGATCGATAGGAACGTCCAAACCCAACTTGAAGTTCATCTTTACACGGCCGACCTTGGATAAATCGTACCGCTCCGGATTAAAGAACAAATTATGGAACAAGGTCGTTGCGGTTTCTTTTGTCGGCGGATCGCCAGGCCGAAGTCTTTTGTAGATTTCGATCATCGCCTCAATAGGTGTCGCTGTTCTGTCGAGCGCCAGAGTATCCTTTAACGACTGGCTGATCGTCATCGTTTCGGTTTGAAGAATATCGAACTCTTTGATCCCATGTTGCAGAAAGGATTCCAGACGTTCATTGATGATCGTATCCGAAGGTTCACCCAGAATCTCGCCGGTATCATCGTTTACAACATAGGCGGCAATATACTTGCCGATGAGATATTCGAACGATATCGGAATTTCCTTCATATTATATTGATGCATTTTTCGAATCACATCCGGAGTGATTCTTCTCTTTTTCTTGATGAGGACTGTTCCATCCGGCGCTTTGATGTCCATTGAAGCGATTTGGCCTTGCATCCATTCCGGTTTGGCGACAATTCTGGCCTCATTTTCGTCAACTATTTTTACGCGGATTTTTTCAAAAAAACGATCGTAGTAAATATTGAGGACTTCTTCGTGTTTGTACCCAAGCGCCTTGAGAAGGACTGTAGCGGGCATCTTCCGGCGACGGTCAATTCTGACATGCAGCATGTCCTTGGAATCAAATTCAAAATCGACCCATGAACCGCGATAAGGAATGATTCGCGCTGAATAAAGAAGTTTCCCGGAAGAGTGGGTTTTTCCTTTGTCATGGTCGAAAAAGACCCCGGGGCTGCGATGCAACTGGCTGACGATTACGCGCTCTGTGCCGTTGATAATGAAAGTGCCGTTTTTAGTCATCAACGGAATTTCGCCAAAATAAACTTCCTGCTCTTTTACGTCGCGAATGGATTGCGCACCGGTTTTTTCATTGACATCCCATACCACCAGTCGAATCGTAACCTTAAAAGGCGCAGCATAAGTCATCCCGCGCTGGCAGCATTCCTCGACGTCGTACTTTGTCTTTTCGAGAGTATAACTTACGAATTCCAGCGACGATGTGCCATTGAAATCTTTGATGGGAAACACACTCTTGAAAACGCCTTGCAGGCCGATGTCCTGCCGTTCTTTGGGCGGAACATCAGCCTGCAGGAACTTGTCGTACGACTTCTTCTGAATCTCTATCAGATTCGGGATATCGATAATCTTTTTAATTTTGGCGTATGACTTTCTAAAACGTTTGACGCTCCCTGGCGTCTGATTCATGCGGATCTCCTCCCATTTCGGCCTGGTTAATTGTGAGAAGTAACAACAAGGGCCGAAAGTACGGGACTATTTGATATCAACCTTTCCGCCGGCTGCTTCGATCTTTTTCTTGATTTCCGACGCCTCATCTTTGGACACACCTTCCTTGACAGGCTTCGGTACGGTATCGACCAAATCTTTGGCCTCTTTCAGCCCCAGACTGGTAATGGCGCGGACTTCCTTGATCACCTGAATTTTATTGGATCCTGAATCGACGAGGATCACATCGAATTCGGTTTTCTCTTCTTTTGCTTCCGCGGCAGAAGCAGCGCCGGCTCCCGGCATAACTCCCATCATTACCGGGGTTGATGCCGATACGCCGAATTTTTCTTCAATTGCTTTCACCAATTCGGAAAGCTCCAAAACAGTCATGTTGGAAATCGCTTCCAACAATTGGTTTTTTGTCAAATTGGCCATCTCTATTTAACTCCTCCGCTGATTTATGCTCTCTTCTAAAAAAACAAGAGAGGTTAAGTTATAAAACGGTCAGGGCTTTTAAGCCGCTTCCTTTTCCTTTTTATCGCGCAATGCGGCGAGTACTGTCACCAATCCCTTTGGCACGGCAGAAAGCGCCAAAGCCACATTTCTGATCGGCGCGATTAAAACCCCTGCCAATATGGAATGAAGTTCCGATTTGCTCGGCAGTTTTGACAATGCGGTGAGCTTTTCGAAACTCAACCATTCTCCATTAAAAGCACCACCCCTGATTTCCAATGCCGGAACATCTTTTTTAAAATCAATAAGTGCTTTTGAAGGAGAGACTGGCTCTTCATACCCAATGACAAATGCATTAGGTCCGGTCAACTTATCCGTCAAGACTTCAAACTTAGTATCTTTGCAGGCCAATCCGGCGAGGGTGTTTTTCACCACTTTCATTTCTATTTTGCCTGTTTTTTCCAATTTGCGCCGAAGAGTGTTAACCGCAGAGACAGTCAACCCCTTGCAATTTACAAGGATGCAGATTTGCGCCTTGGATAGCTGCTGGTTGAAATCTTGAACAAATGATACTTTTTCTGGTTTCGGCAAATTCCGATTCCTCCTTTCCGACCTTACGCCCTGGGTCTTTTACAACCACATAGGACGACCAGAGAGGTAACCGGCAGGTTCGTGTAAATTCCTTTACATTTCATAAAGCCCTGCCCGTCTGCGTAGGAGCTGACAGACAATTACTCCCGGATCATCCCGAGAACCTACGGTCTTTGACGGTTTTAAAAATTCATCCTCTATTACTTTAGATGTGCCATTATATTTTGCGGGTCTATTTTAATACCCGGCCCCATCGTTAGGGACAGTGAAACTGTTTTCAAATACATACCTTTCGCAGTAGGCGGTTTCAAACGTACGACAGTATCCAAAATGCTGGTCAGATTGTTCATCAGAGCATCGGCATTGAATGATCGCTTACCTACGGGAATATGCAGGTTGCCCACCTTGTCAACGCGAAATGTCACCTGGCCTTTTTTCGCATCCTTTACGGCTTGACCTATTTCAAAAGTGACAGTGCCCATTTTAGGGCTGGGCATCAAACCTTTGGTTCCCAGCGTCTTGCCTAATTTAGCTACCTTGCTCATTACATCCGGGGTGGCCAGAACCCGATCGAATTCAAACCATCCGGCTTGAATTTTTTCAATCAGATCATCCAATCCGATATAATCAGCGCCCGATTCCTTAGCTTCGCGTTCTTTTTCGCTCTTTGTGAATACCAAAACGCGCACTGCTTTGCCTGTACCTTCAGGCAAAACAACGGAACCGCGAACCATTTGTTCCGAATGTTTGGGATTCACTCCCAAACGCATAGCCAAATCGACGGTTTCATCGAATTTGGTCTCCGGCATGGATTTAATCAACTGAATCGCTTCTTCCATGGTGTACCGTTTAGCGTGGTCCACCATGTCTTTTCTCTTCAAATAAAGCTTTCCGTGTTGTGCCATCGGAATTTCTCCTCCAACAACGGCTTTGGGTTAATGTCCAATCACTCGGCTATTTCAATGCCCATAGAGCGGGCCGTGCCGGCGACAATCTTAATAGCTTGTTCCAACTCCGTAGTATTCAAGTCACTTAATTTAAGTTTTGCGATTTCCCGAACCTGCGACATCGTGACTTTCCCTACTTTCTCTTTATTCGGCGTTCCCGAGCCCTTAGCGATATTTGCGGCCTTCTTTAATAAAATAGATGCCGGAGGGCTCTTCATAATAAAAGAGAAAGATCTATCGGAATAAACAGTAACTACTACGGGGATGATCATTCCTTCCTGTTTTGCCGTTTTCGCATTAAATTGCTTGCAAAATTCCATGATGTTCACGCCATGCTGTCCCAAAGCAGGTCCTACGGGAGGGCTTGGAGTTGCTTTTCCAGCCGGTACTTGCAATTTCACGTATGCTGTAATCTTTTTTGCCATCTTTTTCCTCGTTGACGCCGAATGCCGGCTCTCAAAAATTCGGTATCGGGATTATTAACTCTTTTCAACCTGGAAGAATTCCAATTCGACCGGTGTTGCTCTTCCAAAAATTGACACCAGCACTTTCAGTTTTCCTTTTTCGGGCTTTACTTCATCTACGATTCCTAAAAATGAAGCAAAAGGTCCTTCAATGACGCGAACCGTCTCGCCTTTCTCAAATTCTATCTTTGGTTTGGGCCTTAACGATCCTTCGCTGATTCTATTGGTTATACGAAGAACCTCATCTTCCGGAACAGAAGGCGGGTTATGGGTTCCGCCGACAAAGCCCGTAATTTTAGGCGTATTTCTTACAATGTGCCATGTTTCTTCGTTCAATCTCATTTTTACAAGGATATATCCCGGAAAAAACTTCCGTGAAGAAGTTCGTTTCGAGCCTTTGACCATCTCTACTACGTTTTCCATAGGAATAAGAATTTCGCTGAGATCGTCTGCATGGCCCAATTCCTTCATCCTCTGTTCAAGGGCCTGCTTGGCTTTGGCTTCATACCCAGAGTAGGTATGAACCACATACCACTTCAATTCGACGACATCAGAGTTTGTATTTACATCTATATCCACGAATCCACCTACATA
>Ga0315282_10012800_pt1 | contig 12777 bp, 5 predicted proteins | sample YL17G07_20_MG_FD_203693 | JGI IMG/M metagenome (GOLD analysis project Ga0315282, IMG submission 203693) | Sediment microbial communities from Yellowstone Lake, YNP, Wyoming, USA - YL17G07_20 | ecosystem: Environmental > Aquatic > Freshwater > Lake > Sediment | place: USA: Wyoming | collected... | reverse complement strand
ATGAAGATCGATTTAGCTACTGCATATGGACTACCGATAGTAGTTTCCATTTCTGCTGTATCGGTTAATATTGTGAAAGGAATCTATAGGAGATTCTTCGCAAAGGCAGTTTAATTGTTTTATCCCCTAAGAAGGATAAACGATCCTAGCGGAAGGGATTTTAAACAAATTCCGCACCCTTCTTTCTATTTTAATAGAAATATATATAAATAGTGACCGTATAATATTGTAGGATATTCGTTATGGTAGATGCACACGTAGTTAAATTAAAAGCAAAGGTTCCAGAGATAGCAACCTGTACGATTACATATGTAGGAGCAAAAGGAAGACATATGTTTTTCGATGTAACAAGCGCAAAACTTGGAGATCTTCAAAAAATAGAAATGTTTTGCGATGAAAGAAATGTTCCGGCAGAAGTTAGACCTAACGTAAATCTTCCATTAAGGACTGGTAACGTATTTGTTACTAGAATGCTTAAGGTGGATAAACGTCTTTTAGGTTATTGATTTATTATTAATTGCTTCCCGGCGGTTGCGAAATCAAACGCCGGTTTTTATTTGATAAGTCTTCATAAAGGTAAAACAAGTCCTTGCTTTATACCAATTAGTTTTCATATCAGTAGTGAGATCAAATATAAACGTTTCGGAATCAAATGCAGTGGTTTCTAGTATCTTAATAACGTTTGAATCGTCTAGGAAAAATACATATGCATGACCGCCCGCATTGCTATAAGTTCCAGTAACGACAGCATTCGGGACACCCAACAACCAGAGTATATTAGAACAGAACACACTTGAATCTTCACAATCGCCCATCTTGAGTGGTATATATTCATATGGAAACTCCCAGAATTCTACACAATCAAAGTTCTTCTGGTCTCCAACATATTGATAGCCCTCAGTAAGTAAGAAGTCCATAACTCCCCTAACTATTGAAGTTCTATTATTTATATCACGTATATATTTTTCAGTTATTAATTTTGCAGTATCTCGTAATATTACATCGTGCTTGGGATTAATCATAATTCTAGGATCTAAGTCGAAATACTGAGTATGATTAGGAACCATTCTTCCTGATACTTTTTTATACTCTTTTTCTTCAAAATTCTCGTTTAAAATGGCTTTTTCTATCAAATTATGACCCTCTACGTAATCATATGTTCCCTGTAAAAGGCATCGTTTTTTTAATGAATCATAGTTATTTTTTGCCAAATTAAGGGCATTTTCAGTGTCATTTAACAGGACCGAAAAATCATTTATTTTGTCCAATAAGGTAGTCTGATTGTTATCTAAACTAAGAATCTCTGCACCCTGAGTTTTATTTATCAAAACTTGTTCATTATATTTAATAAGTTCCTCGTTAAACTGTTTATGCCAAGAAACTCCATTTAACATATCTAACAAAATGTCTATAAGTTTCACTCTACGTCACCCATTTTATGTGTAAATCAGAATCAATTGTTACTGGATCAATTGCGCCAGTTATTCTAAGTTCTACATTAATCCATTGGTCCATTAATGCGTTTAATACTGATGTTAAATCATAAGATGAATTAGTAAATCCTACGGTTGTTATAAGAACTTCACTTCCTATTGGTCCAGCATAAATATCGAATAAATCAGTCGAATTCCAATATAAAACTGCATTGCTTAAAGTTCCGAAATCTGAAGATAAATAAATCTTCGTGCTAAGATTAGTACCAGAAGTAATAGTTCCAGACCGACTATAAGAATTATTATTATGTATTCCTTGAGAATATGATTCAAAAGCAGTTGTTGATTTCCGTATAGACGTTATTTCGTCTATGAGTGTTTTCTTCCAATTACCTACTTCTAGTTCTAAAAATTCTCCTTCGTCTTCTGAAAAACCGCCAGTCATTCCGTCTACAATATAATTTCCAGAAATACCAGAAATTGTATCACTAATAGTAACATAATTTCCTAGTTTAACCGAAGCCCATACTGTTTTAGGATTAGCTATTGTTAAAATAATATGATTAAGAGGATTTCTCCATTTATTTAATTCAGTCTGCGTCCTAAGATCTACCGAATTCTGAGTTACTAAAGTTTTATCTATAATAGTTTTTTGCTTATTAAGATACGTACTTACATCAGTCGCACTAGAATCATAAACACTTATTCCAATACTATGAACATAAGCAGATAATCCTCCCGGCATTCCTCTACTTAATCCAGTTAAAGTGACTCCATCGTCAGATTTTCCACTATATTGAATTAATTCCGATCCAACCCAGAGTGAACCACTTTTATCAAAAAGAGAATTATTCGCAACAGTTAATGTTGTAGAAACTGCATCTAATTCAATAGATAAAGTGCTGCGTTTACTTGTTGAATAATATGCATTACAACGTAATTGATTAACTCCTTCTCCCGCGCCAAGAACGGTTATATTATCAAATTGATTATCTATGTCAGTTTCATTTTTTGAAGAAATAATGTTTTGATTAACTCCTTGTAATGTAAAAGCTGCAACTGGAGTTGTACTTAATTGGTCTGGATCCTCAAAATTAAAATAATCTATGTTATACGGATATTCTTGCGTTACACCCCAATACCAACCTAACTGATCACAACAAGATTGGATTGCTGAAAGACGTGAATCAGATCCTCCACTAACGGTAATATCTGCACTGTATGTATGCATAGTTCCGGTTGAAAGTATATTATATAAGAAATCAGTTACAACTAAACCCGTAGTTCCTCCGGGTTCTCCTACATAATCTTTATCTTCTAAAGTAGAATCTATTAATTTAACAGACATTCCTCTTCCTTCTATTTTACCAACCCATTCTGAATCTTTACTCCATGTATCAATTCTTCCTTTTAGGATAAGTGTGTTTTCTGAAAATAATTTAAAAGTATTTCCAGCAACTAAATATGTTGTTTCATCACTAGAAGATACGCTTGCTAACGTTATTTCACAAGATTCTACTGTATTAATGCGTTTTTTAGTAGTATGATATAATAAATATTGTGTGAATTCTTTTTCTCCATTTACAGGACTAGTTATATAAAGCGAATAAATAAGAGGATTTCCATAAGGAACGGGAATATCTATAGGTATAGTGAATGAACTACCAAAATCTACTGTCGAACCATAACTAGAAGGTATAGGCATATTCTGATCACTTTAAGTTCTACATCTCATTTTTCCCAATAAATCAAATTGTAAATCAGTCCCAGCAGTACAACTTGTCAAACTAATCCAATTCCATACATAAGCACTACTATCGTTTGAAATATTATTTACAATACGTTTATAAGAAGGTGTTAATAATGTATAATTTGTTGTTTTATTATATTCATTTAAATAGAAATTAAGGCAAGTTGGGAATGTTCCTCCGAAATAAACATCATTACCACTAGGACATTCGCTTTGACTTACATAAATACCTAATACTCCTACGTCATTTGTTTGGTTTATAGGTGTTGCATTTTTCTGACTGTTTGATGTAAGATTATAATAGAAACCACTTATATTAGAACTACCCCAATTAACAGAAGCATTTACGAAATATTGAGTGAAATTAACTGTAGTTGATGCTGAAATGTTTAAAATCTTCGGATTTGATGTATAATAAGCATATCCCACTTCGCTTGGACGATAATCTTCTAATTCAAAAGTTTCATTATTATAAGAAGTAAAACTCTCGTTTATCTTAAATGTCTTAATTAATCTCCAAGGACTGTAACAATCTGAATAACTAAGATTTTCATAAAATGTTTGAGAAGAATCATTTGTAGACCCACTAAAAGTGGCATTTTTATAACAAGAATTTTGCGGGAATATTTTTGTTTCATATAAAGTCATATTACAGGCAGTTCCGTTTGAATATAAATAATAGTCCAAAGCAATTTTTGAATTTAATCGGTCATACCACGATGGAACTAAAGTAAAATTATAGACTGATATCGCAGTATTATTTATAATGAATGCTGAACCAATAAATGTTCTATTTATAGTCATCCAAGAACCAACACAGGATGAACCTTCGACACCAGCTTTTACTTGAAGTGTAAGTGTATCGTATTGATATTGACTCAAAAATGGATACCTTGCTAGTATAGAACTAATTGTATACGGATCTTGACTTACATATGTATACGTATCCCAATTGCTATCATTAAATAAATTTGGATTTACTAGACTTCCATAATAACCTAAGCTGTATGGGACAAAATTAGGTGTGGAATATCTTGATGCATTCGCCCTAACATACCATTCATTCAATAAATAACCACTAGTTCTAATATATCTTGATGTATTAAATGTAGTATTTATATTATGTATATTTGCTTGTATTAAGTAATCGTATGTGGAATTTAGTGTTGAATTACTTACTTCTAAATGTCCTGCACGTTCAGAACTATTAGTTATTAAAACACTATCAAAAATTGATATATAGGAATTCGGTGTGGTAGATATATTGAAAGTAACTATTGTAGGAAGTGTTGAATAATTATATCCGTAATCATATAAAGAAAATGGAAAACTTTGATTATAAACAATATTAGGTGCAGTATCTGCGTCTATAACTCCTAAAGTGATATAAGTTCCATTATAGTGTTTTATCGCAACAGTCATATTACAATCAGTGGAGTTATAACAATTAAAGAAACTATTATTCACTTCAACATCATAAAGTCTACCGCCAAGAAGATAATTAGATCCAAGTCCAGAAATATTACATCCAGCAGTAAGAGGATTAATAGTTACATTAAAATTATATGTTTTAAATCCTAAAGAATCATTAAATCCATACTGAGACAGATTAACTTGAACAGACACATTATTTGCTGTTGTATTAGTTAATTGATAACCTGATTTAGTATCAAGAATTCGCCAAGTATTAGTTGAATCTTTTAAACTTAAATAGAATTTAGTGCAATTAGTACGATTTTCATAAGGAGAAATAGAATAATTAACTGTTATATTATTATAAGGAAGACTAGCTGAACTGAATGAATAAGTAGTAGATGCAGAGTTTATTGATGAAGATCCATTTATAGTTCCGTTAGGAATCCATAAACGAGTTTCATAAAGTCGTGTATAACAATATCTGGACTGAGCCGTATGAGTGCCACTCATAGTAGCCATTAAAGTTATATTAAAATTAAGATAATCATCAATTACATAACTTAAAGGCATAAACGATATATTTATTCTAGTTCCCGTAGCATTTTGTATAGAATATATAGTTGCTCCATTTAAACTTACACTAATATTTGGTTTTCTAGTAGACCATCCACAATTTGAATTTTGATCATAAGTTCCCCATAATAAATCTAAATTCACTATATCACTACTTGAAAGATTATAATTTGAGATATTATAATTTATGTTTGTTGTATATGAACACGTTCCAGAACGATATGTATTACTTGCACTATTAGCTAAAACTGCTCCATATGTAGACCAACTACCGTCATAAGCTTGTGTAGGAGTAATTAATGAACAAGTTATAGGTAATTTATCTCCATCAGTTGTTTGAATTATTGAATAATACGTTTCGTTCTGATGCACGGCATAAATAGTCCAATTTATCGGTTTAGATTGAATAAATCCACTTGTGTTAAAATTATGATCTCTTGTAGAATAATCTCCAGAACTCCAACCATTATTAGTAGAACTTCCATTATAACTATTATAAGAATGATAAGGAGTATAAGTTTGGACTTTAAGAATAGATGAATTATCGTAAATAGTAGGCTCAAATTCGATAGTTTCGTATGATCCAGATTGATTACTTCGTGAATATGTTGTGAAATTATCGTCATAAATCGAAATATTGAAGTTAGATCTATTAACATATGAGTAACTTAAGTTAGTTTCCCAGAGTTGACTTGGATAACCTCCAAGAGTGCTATGATTGAACCTAAATGAAAATAAATTGATTGAACTATTTGAGAATAGTGATGAATCTAGTAATAATTCTTTAGAAACTGTTGAACTATTGAGATTTCTATTTGTTTGATTATATATCGATATATTATTCAAAAATAGTGATAAATTAACATATGACGATCCATATGAGTCGGGAAGTGTAACTTTAAATCTAAAGGTTAATGGCGCACCAATTTTTTCTATATTATATGTGAAATTAATCCATTTTATCCCAAGAAGGGGATACGGTTCTGCATATGTATTCCAGTTTCCATCAAACGAATTAGAAGCAGGATACATAAAGTCCCACTCCGACGGAACATAATCTACCGGATTCGGTGTAGTATTTGTTACATATTTATATGAATAAAGTGTATTTATATTAGTTACATCCGTTTGGTTCGCCTTTATAGAAACATTAAAATTACTTATATTACAATTCTTTATTATAGTTCCAACTTGATTATTACAAACTCCACTATAATTTCCCGAATTATATACTGAATAACCTCCACAATCCAAAGTTTTGAATGGATTACTGAACGATAAGCAACATTCTTGTGTAGAGTATAGGTTTCCAGTCAAAGTCTCGTCTGATACTAAAATAGTGCAAGTAAATATTTTAAAATATCGATAATTACTCAAACCAGAATTTCCCGCAGAGTCGGTACACTTTATATTAGCATAATGCCACCCATTACTCAATGAATCACTATTAATAAATGTAGTATTAGTATTATTAGATATAATTGCATAATAACCGCTAGAATAATAAGTCAATTCAGTTTCGTATATTGCTATTCCATTTGATAAATTATTTAAAATTGCAGTAACATTTATTAAGAAATTAAGAGAATTGTTAACCGTAAAATTAGATATATTGAATGGAATACTGACATTATCTGAATGGAAGTATCCGTTTTTAGTATAGAATACGTTATTATTCAGACTGATCGTTATATTATCTGCATTAGGCCATGCTTCGTTTCCAATTTTAATTTTCAAAATAGCCGAATCATTAATCGGATCAGAGATTGTGTATGATATACTTAGAGATGCGGTTTTCCAAACTCCATATGAAGTGTTTGTATATGCACCAGTATCCCACATACCATCCCATGCTTGACTATAATTAGTAGTTCCTCCAACACTAGAATACCACCATCCGGATATGTTTGACGCGGGACTAGGTGTATTGTTAGTTATAATAATTGGAACTCCTTGGATAAACTTCGTGATTGAATTATTAATTAATAACGAACAATTCATAGTCGGAGCTAGATTATCTACTGCATTAAATAAGAAACTTTGAGTTCTATTAGATGATGTTGAAAAATTAATAGGAGTATAAAGAGTTATATTTGGCGCACTCGTGTCTATAGTGAACCATTCAGTATCACTTCCTAAATTTCCCACCGAATCATTACAATAAACAGTAATATTATTATGTCCTAATGAAAAGTTTAGACTATTGTTTGTCGAAATTGTTGTGTTAGATGTTCCATTTATTGAATATTCGCAAACTCCAGAAGTATCATCAGTAGTCCAATTAAACCAGATATTTGTTGTATTATATGTAGAATTAGTCGGAGAATAAATTGTAACCAATGGGGCAGTTGCATCTACACGGAAGTAAATAGTAGAAGTATTAATATTATTTGCAGAATCATTTGCATATATAGTTATATTCTGTTGTCCATCGGGAAAGGTTAAAGAAACATTAGTTGTTAATAAACCTCTATAAGTTCCATTTACATAATACCATACTTTTTGTAAATAAGTATCTGAAACAGTATAATTAAGCCAAACTGAAGAAGTTGTATAAGTAGTGTTTGTTGGACTTCTTATTCTAACGTCAGGAATAGTATAATCATGCACAAATATTCTTCGATTAGAATTATTCCAATTATTCGCAGTATCATTTAAATAAACTATAGTAGTAAGGTTTCCTTCTGGAATTGAAGTTAAATTATAATAACAATATGAAGTTCCAACTATAGTTCCTGTATAATTTGTAGTTCCGTTAGAAATTTGACAACTAGACGGATTTAATTCAGTAAATGAAGTGTTTATGTATTCGTATGATTTATTGGTATAAGAATTATTAGAGTTAGTTGGTGAAATATATTGAATATTTGTTGGAGGAACCGTGTCAACTGAGAAATAAATAGTAGAATGATTTAAGTTACCAACTGAATCATTGCAATATAACGTTATATTATCTTGACCTTCACTGAAATTAAGTAATTTGGACGTATAATTAACATTTAATCCGGTTTCATATAAATACATATATGCATAGGTTAAGAGATTCTTTGATAATACTGTAGCAGTGAAACTAAAATTTAGTGCACCGGAATATTTAGATAAATTAACTGAAACATTATAAGTCGTTGGATTCGAGGATACATGACTAATTTGATAAATTAAATCTCCATTTAAATATAAATCAATAGTTTGTGCATTAGTTGTTCCATTAACATCTGTTTTGAAAGAGAAAGTTGACATATTATATGAATTAGGATTATTATAAATAACATAAGGATAAGAGGTATTTGCAACTGAATTATAACTAGTAAGGGTAGCGTATGTATCAAAATCAGAATCCCAAAAATTAGTCGGATTAGTAAGATTTCCAGAATAACCTCCTGTAGTTGTATATAACGTGCTTGTAAGGCTTATGTTTGTCGAACCATTTATAGAGTAATCGCAACTAGTTATGTTGGATATATCTTCATAACTAAAATTAAACCATAAATTAGAACTATTATAGGTTATATTAGTAGGAGAATAAATTGTCAAATTAGGTCCACTAGTATCTACTCTTAAATAAACATTAGTTGTATTAAGATTACCTATTGTGTCATTGCACCAGAATCTAAAATCCCTAACACCTTGAGCTACACTTGTTGCTAAATAATTAAAATTACCAGTAGAATTAGTTAAAGAAATATTACTCGCTCCATCTATAGATAGATTACAGAATCCTGCTTCATTTAATGTCACATTCGCCCATATAGATGATGTGTTATATGTTGTATTGGTGGGTGATTGAATAACTATAGTTGGCTTAACTGTATCTACACTAAAATACGTTCCTACTGAAATTGAATTATTCGCTGTATCATTGCAAAAGAATTGAACTAAATGCATACCTTCAGATAGAGCATAACTAAGGTTATTAAAATTTCCAGTTGTATTACTCATAAGATATTGTGTTCCAGAATCCATTGCTATATTACAATTTCCGGGTTCACTTATAGTCACATTTCCCCAAACGGTATTAGTTGTGTAAGTTGTATTTGAAGGAGACCAAATAGTGAGCGATGGAGTAACTGTATCTATCGTAAAGTATCGTATAGAACTATTTTTATTTCCTACCGTGTCGTTACAATAAAAGGTAATATTTTTAAATCCATCCGTCATTTCGGTTATGTTATAATTAAAATTTCCCGTTGTATTTGACATACTGACGTTTGCGGTGTTATTTAGACTCATATTACATGAACCGGGTTCATTTAATGTCAGATTTGCCCAAATAGAGGTGACCTTATATGATATATTTGAAGGAGAAGAAATATTAAGAATCGGCGGCGTGGTATCTACTGAGAAATATTGCATAGTGGAATTAAGATTTCCAGATGTATTTGCGCAGAAAAAGGTTATATTATGATAACCATCCGATATTGAGGTCATTAAGTTATTGAAGTTTCCCGTAGTATTAGATAATGAAGTATTTGTTCCTATATCTAAACTTCTATTACAAGTTCCTGCAACATCTAGGGTAACATTTGCCCAAATAGAAGAAGTTACATAAGTAGAATTAGTTGGGGATATTATTGTGATAGTAGGGATAGGTCCAACTGTAACTGGTGCGGTTTCTTCAGTCGCATTTAGATAAATCAAAGGTTCCGGCAGAAGCATTTTCCTGACGGTGACATTATCGACAAGAGAACTCAACATATAAGGTCCGACTTTTACAACCATATTATTATCTGTTCCGGTATCAGTCCATGTCTTTGTTCCTGAACTGTTCGTGACGTTATGATACCCGCCTGTCGCATTAATCCATATAGTCAGTTTCTGGCTTACTTTCAAAGCAGTTGCCCCTGCTTGAACTTTTGTATTCGTTGCAGAATCGTAATAATAGATTGTGTTGGTTGTTCCTGCTTCGTAATCAAATAATTCGTAAGGACGCCTTAATTGCAGTCCAGATGCATTAGTGCCATTAGCGAATCCGACTCGGAACTCGCAACTGCTGGAAGTCAAGCAAACAGGAATCCAGTCCCACTGTAAAACATAACCCATTGCAGTCCTATTGAAAGTATTAAGTGATTGCATCCAATTTCCTGCGCCAGTAGCATTGTAAACCAGCCCGCCTGCGTTATATGTACTATTCCACGTCATTCCAACACCACTCCAGCGAGATAAATCATTTGAATCAAAAGTGTCACAGAAATCAAGTGCTGAATCGCAGTTGCTTGTTGAAGTTACCGCATTATTTCCATAATACATATAGATAGTAGTATTCGTTGCGTTAGTCATGCTTGAAACATTAACCCAAAATGAAAGATTGCTTTGCGGTTGAAGATAATGAGATAATAAAGTGCTTCCATCACTTGCAGTAAAACGGACATCATTACCGAGATTTGACCAATTAAAATTTGCAGGAGCATTTGAATTGATTGTGACATTTATGGGATAGTTAGTAAGATTCTTAGTTGAGACATAAATCTGGTAATTACTTCTAAAACCCCAACTTGTATTATACCAAGGATCTATTTCATAAGTTAAATTAAGTAATTTAGACTGATTTAAAGTAATATTAGCTAGTTTAATTCCTACATCATATTTAGTAAAAACTGATGGAATAAATTTATCTCCAAAATCTATATTATAAGTTTCACTATAAGTCCTATTTTTTATTAAATAAATAGGTTCAGAAACATACCATGTTTGATTTTGATAAAATTCAGGTGTAAAAGATAATAGTTTGTCAGGATTATTTATTACTAATTCAGTCCAATTTATCCGACCTATAGTTTTATCTATGGTATCATATATTTGTTCAATAACCAGAATATTGGAATAATTGCATATAAAAGATGAATTAGTTATATTATTAAAACACCATACTGAATTATTCTGATAACAATCGAATAAGTGTTTTTGTTTAGAATAATTGAAAGACTGATTAATTCCATTACAAGTGAATGATTTGTCTAAAGTAGAATTAGTTGGATAATAAATTGAAAGATCTTTAGGTTTTAGATGAGAATTATTTACATTAATAAAAATATTATAAAATGCATTTAAAGGAACATTTGTTATATTGGCATGAATAATTTTTCCAGTATAAACAAAAGGTTCAATAGAAACAGTCATGTTACCAAACTTATTATAAATAAGACTTCCATTAAAACTATAATTTCCCAGAGGAATCCAACTAGCGGGATAACCTAATTCTTTCACGTCTAAAGGAACAGTTTCTGGATCATAAAGTCTAATCCAATAACTTTCATTGTTTGAATTTACTTTATATTGAATCTTTAAACTACCCGTAGCGTGAATGATTTTAATCGCTTTTTGATCATAAAGTAATATAACTCGATCATTAATAGAAATAGGATTTAGAATTTGCCCTATTCTATCCTTATCTTTAGGAATAGTCAATATATAGGTAAATGTTTTTCCAGATGCATTTAGAATGGTTATTTTATGTGTTTTAGGAAATTCGGTTATATCAGGATTTGTTGTATCAAAAGTATAATCTTCGCTTAAAATCACTCCATTTTTATAATAAATCAATCTAGATATGATAAGCGTTTTATTAGAATTCTCTAATTTCTGAATAATAGACGAATTTAAAGTATAAGAATTGGTGATTGAATAAGACTCAGTAGCATATAAAGAATTAACACCACTTTCATTTATATAAAGTCCAGTAGTATATTTATTGAATTTCACACTTACTTTATTATTTAAAGAAACTATAATGAATGTTGAAGTTATGACTAGGAGAATCAATCCAATAGCGATTTTTTGTGTATTAGTAACCATTTATTCTATTCCTCAATTTCAACCATTCTGTATTTATAAACATTTCTTATACGTATGATGATCCCTCGATTAATTCTAAATCAAAAGTATATTTCTGCGGTCTAACATGAACATTATACGTAGGAGAAAGGGGATTTGGATCCCAAGCCATATCATACGGTCCAAAACCATCTTCCATAACAGCAATAGGTCTGAAAGCTTGAATTGATACATTATACACTAAATCCGTACCATCATCTTTATATCCAAATGTTAATTGACAAAATCCACCAGCTTCAACTAATTTTTCAATATCATGCATAGTTTTATACGCAGAAGTAGTAATAACTCCATTTAAAGGTGTATTTGTTATTAATCCCCTTAGTGTTATTTGGTGTTTAACTCCGCTTAAATCAACTGCTTTAAAACTAGGTAAACTCCAACCTCCGTTTTGAGGTTGATTTGCTGGAACAACAGGCATAGCTATTCCTGCTATTAATACTTTAGTCCAACCTATTTCTGGAGGTGAAGTTACAAAATGAGTTAAATCTATATTAATAGTAACTGGAACTCTTGCACTTGCTGGAATTGTGGCGGGATCAGCAGTAGGATGTGCAAGCATATATGTTCTTATATTATCCGGATCATTAAGTATTTGTTTATATAATGAAATTTTGTAAGCAACCATTTCTATCTACCTCAAAGCTAATCTTTTCAAATCTGCTCGATCTCTTTCATCAAGCATTTGTTTAAGTTTACGAACACCTTCATCGTTTAAAGCGGCAATAGAGATGTTATATACATTATTGTTAGTAATTCCTTTAGAAGTTCCGC
>Ga0315282_10012799_pt1 | contig 12777 bp, 12 predicted proteins | sample YL17G07_20_MG_FD_203693 | JGI IMG/M metagenome (GOLD analysis project Ga0315282, IMG submission 203693) | Sediment microbial communities from Yellowstone Lake, YNP, Wyoming, USA - YL17G07_20 | ecosystem: Environmental > Aquatic > Freshwater > Lake > Sediment | place: USA: Wyoming | collected... | reverse complement strand
TGTCGTCGTGCACCTTGCTTACTTGGTAGAGGGACTGGGGAACCAGGAGCCAGTAGGGAGCGAAGTAAGGCTCGTTGAATGCGCCGATGACCAGGTTGCCGCTGTTGTCGGTCCATCGCTTGAGTCCCCACGTGTTCAAGAGCGCCGGGACCGTGGACTCGTCCACCACATACTCGGCCTCCACCACGACGTCCTCGTCGGCGCTGAACGGGCCGGTGCAGAACGTGGCCTTGTGGTTGTCGTAGTCGTAACCGGCGCTCGCCCGGCCCATCTTGAGATTCTCGCCGTAGAACGTGACCGCCTCGCCCGCCGTCGGAGCCTTGACCGTCACCTTTTCGCGAACCTGGTACAGGCCCTGAGCGTAATCCGCAAGATCGATGCGCAGATCGAGCCGGAGGTCGTCGGTGATCACGTTCTCCGTTGCGCTGCATCCCGGGTTGACCCAGGGCCCGGCGTCCACCTCGGCATCGGGCGCCGCGTCCTTCTCAGAGCCCGAGTCCTTGTCCAGACCGCCGTCCTTCTCGAGATCGGCGTCCTGGGTGGGCCCGCCGTCATCGGACTCCTTGCCGTTTCCGCTGTTGCAGCCTCCGAGCTGCAGCGCCAGGACGAGGAATACGGAAACGGCGAGGGGGAAATGATTCGAAGCTAAGTTCTTCATTGTCTTCACCTCTGGTTTTGATGGGCCGGCCATTGAAGTTACAGCCGCATCAAAACCCTTTTTACTCCAGGGGTCAAGTCGGAACCCGGGGCGGCGAGGGGGGTCAGACGATGATTCTGGGCAGATGCGGACCGATCCGGGAGACCACTTCGTAGTTGATGGTGCCGATCAGGGCGGCGAGGTCCTCGGCCGCGACCCGGTCCCGATCCTGCTGGCCGATGAGAACCGCTTCGTCGCCGGGCAGGGCGTCGGGGATGTCGGTGAGATCGATCATGGTCATGTTCATGCAGATCTTGCCGCGGACCGGCGCCCGCTTTCCCCTGACCAGCACAAAGGCCTGGTTGCTCAATCGCCGGTCGTAGCCGTCGGAGTAGCCGATTCCGAGAACCCCGATCCGGGATGGTCGCGTGGTCCGGAAGGAGCAGCTGTAGCCGATATACTCACCCTCGGGGACCTCTCGGACCTGGGTGATCCGGGCCTTCCACGAGAGCACCGGCGTGAGCGACGGAGGCTTGCGGCCCGGGAACCGGTACTTGAACGAGACCTTGGTCTGGGGCGAGGGCCAGAGACCGTAGATGGAGATGCCGATCCGGGAGAGGTCGAAGAGCGCCTCGGGAAAGAGGAGCGCGGCCGCGGAGCAGGCCGTGTGGAGCTTCTTGGGCTTCTCCCTGAAGCGGGGCATGCGCTGCACCATGTCCTGGAATCGTCCGAGCTGACTGAGCGCGAAGGCGTGGTCCGTGGTGTCCTCGATGTTGGCGAAGTGGGTGAAGATCCCTTCCACGAAGATCTGGGGATGCTCGCCGAGGATGCGGTTCACCTCGTCGATCTCCTTGCTGCGGATCCCCTGGCGGTTCGTGCCGGTCTCGAGCTTGAGATGGACCGTGATCGGCTGTCCGGTTCCGGCCATGCTCCGGAGAAGATGGATCGACGAAGCGGTGATCTGGATGGTCGATTTCACCGCCTCTGCGATCCGCTCGATCGGAGTGGGGCCGAGCACGAGGATGGGCAGGGCCGGATGGATCGACCTGAGGAGGGACGCCTCGTCCATGTTGAAGACCGCGATGCCGTTCGCGAGCGGGGCCAGGATTTCGGCGCATTCCCGGATGCCGTGGCCGTAGGCGTTCGCCTTGAGCACGGGCCAGAGCTCGGACCGGCCGAGGATGGCCCGGAAGATCTCGACGTTCCTGTGGAACGCGGACCGGGAAAGCTCCACCCACGAAAGGAGCCCGCGGGTGGATTCCCGGATTTTCTCGTCCGCTTCCAGGGATTGTGGCTGCTCGCTCATGAACGGTCTCGCTCCTTTTTATCCATCAATCCGCAAGGAATGGCAACCGGCAGGCTGCGTTCAGAAGGCGTTCTCGAAGTAGAGGAACTCTTCCTCCCGCTCCTTGGGGTTCCAGACCACGGTGGCGACGTCGAAGCGCACGGGCCGGTTCCGGATGCCGTGACGAACCAGGTAGTACTCGGCGTTCCGCCGGATCTTCCTGATCTTGGCCTCGTTGATGGACTGGGCCGGGTGGCCGAGGTTGGTGTCGGATCGGCTCCGGACCTCAACGAAGCAAAGGATGCCGTCCTTTTCGGCCACGATGTCGATCTCGCCGATCTTCGAGGTCACGTTCCGCGCCAGGATGGTGTAGCCGTGGTCGACGAGGTGGCGGGCGGCCAGCTCCTCGCCGCGTCGGCCGATATCGCTTCGTTCATCGCTCATGGGAAGAAAATACGGTCTGGAAGACGAGAGGCGAGGGGGCTAATCTTTGACGTATTCTTTGGGCACGCAATAGGAGCCGCGGATGTTATCCCGCGCCTTGGTCGTTGTGATGAGCTCTTCGCAGCTGGAGTCCGGGGGGCAAGCGCAGGGGGTGGCGCCTCCGCTGATGCCCTTGGGACGAGCGCAACGGCAGGAGCAGAAGGTCTTGTTGTCATAATACACCAGGCACACGCGAGTGCGGCACTGCAACGAGCGGGTTTCCACGGAGACCTGTTTCGGGTCGAACGACGCGGCCGTCTCGGGCACGCAGGGGTCGCCCACCGGGACCTGCGGGCATCCGCTCACGCTTGCCAGGATTACCACCCCGATCACAAGGCCGAGTAGCTTTCGTAGCTGCATCACCAAACTCCTTTTACGTCTGTGAGGAACGGCTCCTGCTAGGGCCATATAATGACTAGAGAATCGGAACGAGTCAAGGAATTTCCCGTGACCGTGTCGGCCGGATCCATTCCGGGGGGTAGGTGACGCTGACCAAGGTCAGTCCATGAGGGGGAAGGGTGGGGCCGGCGAGCGAGCGGTCGCGGGCGGCGAGGATCTCCGGGATGTCGTCTGGCCGCAGGCGTCCGCGTCCCACTTCGAGCAGGGTGCCGGCGATGATCCGCACCATGTTTTTCAGGAAAGCGGGGCCTCTCACCTCGATAAGAATCTCGTCGTCCGCTTTCTCGATGATATCGACCGCGTTCAGCGGGAGGAGGGTCGAGACCGGTTCGTCGTCAACGGCGTAAAAGGCCGCAAAGTCGTGTCGGCCCACGAACAGGAGCGCCGCCTCCCTCATGGACGGGACGTGAAGGCGGTATCGGACGTGGAGATGGGTTCGTCGCCGCAAGGGGTGACCGACCTTCGAGACATGCAGGTGGTAGCGGTAGAGCTTCTCGACGGCGTCCCGCCTCGCGTTGAACCCCTCGGGCGCATCGGCCGCCTCGAGGATCGCGATATCGTCCGGCGTGAGGGCGTCGAGCCCCTTCCGGAGCTTCGGCAGGGGAATGGCGATATCCGCTCTGAAGCTCGCCGCCTGGCCCAGGGCATGGACCCCGGCGTCGGTCCGGCCTGCGCCCTGGATGCGGACGGTCTCACCGGTCATGTGACGGACCGCTTTCTCGATTTCGTCCTGGACCGTGCGCAGGTCGGGCTGGATCTGCCAGCCGTGAAAATCGGTGCCGTCGTAGGCAATGACGAGGCGGAAGGTCTTCAAGGGGCTAAAATTCGATCGCGAGACCGGCCACCCAGGTGTCGTCGCCCAGGTACATGGCATCGGAGGCGCCGAAGTTGCTGATGTCCGCGTAGTAGTATTCGAAAAAGAGATACGAATTATTCACTCCCACCTCATTATCGAAGGTCCTCGCCGCATAGGTGTCGAGCGGGTCGAGGAGGATCATGATGCCGCCCCCGCCGTGCCAGCCGAAGGTGCCGCCTTCGCCGTCCTTGCCGTTCCACGAGGCCACGGAACCGGCGTCGAGGATCCACCACACGTAGTAGTCGAGCCCGATCTTGCCGTACGGCACGATCGGGATTCCCGGATTCCGCGCGAACCAGTCGATCCGGAGCACGAGCGGCATCCTGAGCGGAATGACGTTGAGCACCGTGTAATCGCCAGACTCCTGGCCGCTCTCGGATTGAGCCTTCGCGTACGCCTGAAAGTAGCCGATGCTGCCCCCGACGCCGAGCGTTCCTCCGGGCCAGCGCCAGAACTGCCAGTCGACCTCGAATTCAAAAATGAAAAGCGAGTCGTTTCCAAAAGTGTCCTTGTACGGGGTGGCCCCTTTCAGGGCAGGCTCGTCGTCGACGTGAGGCGTGTAGACCCCGAATCGCGCCTCGAACGCGCCCACCTGCTCCGACTCGGGCGGCACGGTCTCCACCTCCGAGATCGTGACCGCTGCTGCACGGCCCTCGAGAAGGAGGACCGCGATCAAGACAACCATGGCTGAGAACGCGTGTTTCTTCATGGGCCAAACCTCATCCTGCGCCGTTTCGCCGCATAGAACGCATAGGCTCCGGCCGCACCACCCCCGGCCAGGAGGAGAAGCGATCCCAACGGTCCGAGCACGAGGAGCAGCGCCGCAAGCCCCACCAGAGGGAGGAGAAGGATCCGCGCCGCAAGGCGGAGCCCTTCATGCCCGGCCACCCCTCGGGCCAGCATGGGTCCGACCTCATAATAGGCCCGAATCAAGGAGGGTCCTCCCGGCATCTTTTGGAGATAGCGGTCCCGAAACTCCCGAAGCAGCTTCACATGCGGGTGGTCGTAGGAGCCGTAGGCTGCAGTGGCGATGAAGCAGAACCCACTCCCCTTGCCGCCGGCTTCCCTGTAAATGTCGAAAAAGCTCAGCACGTCCTCGGGCGTGGCGCACGCCACGTCGGAGACGTCGGATGCGTTGTCGTTCTTGTCCACCACCACCACGCCGAACCGGTACTCGACCCCGTTTTCGAGCCCGCGCACCGTATGGCTCCTGGTCGAGCTTCCGAGCCTGCCCGTGCAGCGGTAGTCCTCGAGAATGATGGTGTCACCCTCTCCGAAGCCGCCGGCCGCGCCGCAGCCGTTGGAGCCGAGGTCGCTGTCCCCGTCCGCGTCGGTATCGGCGTCGGTATCGGCGTCGGCGTCCGCCGATCCGTCACCTGCGTCGTAGCCCGCATCGCCGCCGGCGTCTCCTCCTGCGTCCGCGATGGACCCGTCCAGGCCGCCGTCCTTGGACCCGGCGTCCGCCCTTCCTTGGAACGCTCTCGGATTCAGGCTGCGGGACTTGGTTCCGCCGTCCCCGCTCGTGCCGGTCCCGGCGTCCGAGGAGCTCGGCTCCAGGGTGTCGGGAGGAATGCTCTTCGGTCTGGGCCAGCAGAGGATATAGAAACCCGCGTTGTCCTCGACATTCGAGTTCTCATTCACGGACCAGTCGATCATGGCCCCTTTCTGGGCGAACTTTGCCGTTACCCCCGAGGCCGGGTCCGGGCCCTTGGTGTCGATGGAGATCTGGAGAAAGCTGGAGGACATCGGAGTCTCATCCGAGGGGGAGCTCATCACCAGGAGCCAGATGGTCAGAGTGTCCTCGAGCGGAGCGCAGTCGGCAAGCCCGGATGCTGCGAAGAAGAGCTGCTTGGACGTCCACTTGTAGGTTCCTCCCTGGGTGCTCGGGTGTTGCGGGGGATCCTTGCGGCTGTTCAGGTCGTCGCAATTCTCCCCCAGATACCAGTACATGTACCCGGCCCCGGTGCCGGAATAGGTGTATATGAATTCCCAACTGTAATCGTGCACGCAGTCGCTGTAGTTGAGCGCGTCTCCGATCTCTCGGTTCGTGTCCCGTTCTCTCTCGTGGATGTCCAATTTGATCTGCGATTGGGCGTTCCTGGGAAATGCCAGCGAAAACAACAGAAGAGCGATGAGAAAATACTTCATGCCCGATATTGTTTGCAAATATCGGTCCAGGTTGGGCGAATGCCGGATCTTGCTTCCATCCATGGTGTCAACCGCCTGTTTCACCCTGTGCATATACCATTTTGGACATTTTGACATTATTCCTTCCGGGAGAGAGACATTTCGTCAATTATTCATCTCAGCCCATCTTGAGATGGAAGGTCTCGGCATGATACGATCCAATCGATTTTCAAATGGTGAAAAGAAAGATCCAATCGCCCCAGCTCGGGTACAACAACAACGTAACATACGAGGGCAAGGTCTATCACGTGCAAACCGAGGACTCGGGCATCGAGAAGCCCCACGTCATCACCCACCTTTTCTCCGAAGGGGTGATCCTCGCCACCAGGAAGTGCTCGTATGATCATCTGCTCGAAGATCCGGACATCGAGGAGAAGGTGCGCAAGCTCATGCGCGAGCAGCACAAGGCGATGTTCATCGCGCTTCGCGACGGCACCTACCAGGACGACCGCTCGGAAACCGCGGCTCCGGCGCCGTCCCCGGCGAAACCGGCCGGGCCGGACACGGCGAAGCTCTCTCCCACTCGGGCAACCTCGAAGCTTTCGGCACCTCAGCCGAGGCAAGCGTCGAAAACCCGGTCCGGTACGTCCAGGCACGCTGCCGTACCGGACCGGAAAGGGCCTGAGGCGCCGCCAAAGCCCGCGGCCGCATCGGTGAAGGACTTATCCAAGACCGCGACCGGTCTCCAGCCTGCGGGTTCCTCTTCGGCCGAAGGCCGGATCCTTCCGGCCCGGCCGTCCCGGCCGCCCGATATCCTCGGCAAGAGGCCGTCCCCGCCGCCCCGCGTGAACCGGCCCAAGGACATCTTTGCGATACAGCAGCCTGAGAACGAGGGCTTCGGCGAGGATCTGATCACCGAGCGATCGCTTGATGAGGTGATCATGGAGTTTCTTTCCGACGATCTGGACGAATCATGAGATCATGATAATCTCGGCCACCATGAATCGATCCCGTGGCTGTCTCGGCCTTGCGATTGTTTCGGCGCTTCTGGTCTCGTGCGGACCCAGAACCTCGCCGCCGCCGCAAGTCACCTTGCCCGTTGCGTCGAACCCGAGGGAGAAGCCGACCGCGATCGATGCGGGCGCAGCCGATGCCGGCTCCACCAAGGCGGTATATACCCTGACTGCACCGGCGAACGGGGCGCCCCTGAGGCCGTTCGGGATGTTCATGCAGAACCCGGCCCGGAACGGCCGGTCGACTTTCCTCGGCCCCCGCGAGGAGCCGAAGGAGCTTTGGGTCTTTCGCACCTCGCGGCGGGTCGCGGCCTCGCCCGTGCTGGGCCCGGAGAAGAACCTCTACGTGGGATCCCTGGACGGCAGCTTCGATGTGCTCGGTCCGGACGGCCGTCTCAAATGGAGCTACATGGGTGCCGAGCCGTTCTTCGCGTCTGCGGCGATCGCCTCGGACGGCCGGGTCTTCGTGGGAAGCGACGACGACACCTTCATGGGATTCGGCCAGGACGGCGTCATGCGGTGGATGATCCGGATGCGGGAGGACGCGGATTCCGCGCCCGTGATCACGCTCGAGGGGAACCTCTATGTGGGGGGCGACGCGCTGCACGGCCTCACGGCCGACGGCCAGGTGATCTTCAAGGCGTGGCTCGGAGGCCATGTCTCGGCGGCTCCGGCCGTGCGCTCGGACAAAAGCGTCATCGCCGGATCCCACGACGGCCGGATCTATGCGGTCCGGGACGACGGCACCGTGCTCTGGGCGTTCGGCACCGGCGCGCCGATCGTCGGAGGGGCCTCGATCCTGGACGACGACGCCGTGGTCTTCGGATCGAACGACGGGTCCGTATACAAGCTGGGGCCCAAGGGAAACCTGGCCTGGCGCTTCAAGACCAAGGGTCAGGTGAGAGCCGTGCCGGCCGTGACGCCGGAGAAGCTGATCGTCGTCGGGTCCAGGGACGGCGCGGTCTACGGCCTTGATCCCGAAAAAGGGGAGCGGGTCTGGAAGCTGGACACAGGCGGTCCGGTGAACGGCTCGGCCCTGATCGACGCAGGCGGAGCGGCCTTTGTCGGGTCCGGCGACGGATTCCTGTATGCGCTGGATGCAAAAGACGGGAAGATCCTGTGGCGGAAGAACCTCGGCCGGGATGTCGACGCCACGCCGACGTTGTCCGAGGACGGGACGCTCTACATCGCCTGCGACAGCGGCGCGGTGTTCGCCCTGAAATAGGAGGGAAGGGGCCGGATGAAAAGGCGCGTTCGGGAGGACATCGAGGCCAGGGAGAAGACGTGGTTCGCTCCCAAGGCGATGCTTTCCAGCCAGAGCCGGGGCCGCGAGGAGCCCGAGGAGCCCTGTCCGGTGCGGACTGCGTTCCAGCGGGATCGGGACCGGATCGTCCACAGCAAGTCCTTTCGGCGGTTGAAAGGCAAGACGCAGGTCTTTCTCGCGCCAGAGGGGGATCACTACCGTACGCGGATGACCCATACGCTCGAGGTGTGCCAGATCGGAAGGACCATCGCGAGGGCGCTCCGGCTCAATGAGGACCTCGTCGAGGCCTCGGCCCTGGGCCATGATCTGGGTCACACGCCGTTCGGTCATGCGGGAGAGGAAGTGCTCGATCGGCTTTTGGCCGGCGGGTTCCACCATAATCTGCAGAGCGTGCGCGTGGTCGAGCGGCTCGAGAACGACGGCCGAGGCCTGAACCTCACGTGGGAGGTGCGGGACGCGATCGGCCGCCATTCCAAGGGGCGGAAACCCCTTGCGGGACCGGGTCGCGCCGAGCTTCCGGCGACGCTCGAGGGCCAGCTCGTGCGGCTGGCCGACATCGCGGCCTACGTGAACCACGATCTCGACGACGCCATCCGGGGCGGTATGCTCACCCTCGACGATGTCCCGAGACAGGTCGTCGAGAGGCTCGGCTCAACGCACCGGGACAGGATTCACACGCTGGTCTGCGACATCATCGACCATTCCGACTGCGAGGAGGATCCGAGGGTGGAGATGAGCGAGGATGTCCTGAAGACGGTCGAGACCCTGCGGGATTTCCTTTACGACCATCTCTACTTCCATCCGCAGATCTTCGGCGAGTTCGACAAGACGCGGCGGATCATGGAGGATCTGTGGGCCTACTTCATGGCGGACGCCGAGAGGTTCTACGACGAGTACTGGCCGCTCGGCCGGCGCGAGACGTCGCTCGAGATCGCGGTCGCGGACTTCCTCGCCGGCATGACCGACATCTACGCCATCTCGCTCTTCGCCAAGCTCTTCATGCCCAAGCGCTGGATCGCGCTGCCCTGAGAATTCTTCACTCCGGGAGTCAGACTATCCAGACGGGCACGCCAGTGATGAGGCCGTAAATATACCCGACTAGGTAAATGCTTGTCAGAAGAAAGAAGGAGAAATTCAGCAGGAATGCCGGAATGCAAGACCAAGAGAACCGTCGAGATGCAAACATTCGCAGCAACATGACCAAACCGATAATCGAGAATACATAGCTACTAAGCGAGAACAGGTAAAAAAATACTGACAGAGTCGGAGCCCATTTTCTGATCTCGCCGAGACCGCCAGAATGTAATGAAGGCATTACGTATCCATAGGTGATGAATAACAAAGCAAGAAATACGGACCAAGAAGCGATTCCCCAAAAAAGAGATCGTATTGCGGGAGAAATGGCCACCTCAATAGAGTGGTTCTTGGTCCATCGACTGTCAAGCATTCCATGTCTTGGAGTGCCTGTAGAGCCTACGGAGTACCTTTCGGGTATCTCGTGTCGAACCCAATGCGACGGACCGGCGGGTTTCCATGTGTCATGAGCCGGCGGAGGGTATCGAAGATCGCCTGGATTTCGGAAGTGTGATGATCTACTCTCGTTTCCAGTTTGAAGAGTTTTTCCGATAGCGCTGTGTGCGCGGCGAGGAAATGTCTCAACCTGATGAAAGTGCGCATGATTTCGATATTTACCTGAACAGCTCTCTCGCTTCTCAACACCGAGGACAACATGGCGACCCCTTGTTCCGAGAACGCGTACGGGAGGTACTTGACGTTTAGACCACGCTTCAAGGTCACGTTTTGTGACCTTGAACCTCCACTTGAAATTTGCGAAATGATCTCGGACTCTTCGCGAGATAGCTGAAACATGAAGTCTTCGGGAAATCGGGAGAGGTTCCTTTTCACCGCTTGATTCAGGACCTTCGTTTGCACTTGATACAGAAGTGCAAGATCCCTGTCGAGCATCACAGCTTGCCCGCGGATCCGAAAGATCATGGATTCGATTCGGGTGGTCATCGCTATCTCGGCCATGTTTGCTCCCTCTTATAGGATATCGGTCGAGGATTGCCGTTTGTTGCGGCTCGTCATGCCGAAACGCTGGATCGCGCTGCCGTGAGATTAGTTTGAAGCGAGCTTCTTTGCTTCGTCAACGCTTGCGGCGCAGCGGAAGCCGAAGTGGTGGAACGGATGGTTCGCCGGGAAGTGGGGCCGACGGTAGATCGAGGACGCCATCTCGGCAGGCCAGTACCAGGAGCCGCCCCGCACCACGCGCCGATACCGGCCCGGGCAGTTCGTGCTCCCGTCGCAAGGCCCTTTGGGGTCCACCCCCTGGCACGCCGCGCCGCACGCAGCGTAGCTCGACGAGTACCAGTCATAGACCCACTCCCAGCTGTTGCCGGACATGTCGAAGAGCCCGAAGATGCCGGCAGGCCGGGTGCCCACCTCGAGCGGCCGGCCCTTCTCCGGATGGCCGCCAGCTTTCGGCGTGCCGCAGCCGCGGCCGGTCTTGTCCATGATCACGCTGCGCTCGCAGGTCGCAGGCTCGTTGCCCCACGGATAGAGCCGGCCGTCCGTGCCGCGCGCCGCCTTCTCCCACTGGGCCTCGGTCGGGAGATGCTTGCCGTGGGCCTCGCAGTATTTGACCGCGTCGAACCAGCTGATACCCGTGATGGGCTGGCGCGGCCGGTCGAAGTCGTTGTAGTTCGGTCCGGCCTTTGGGCATTTCCCCTGCTTCTCGCACGTCTTGTACTCGGCGTAGGTCACCTCGTAGAGGTCCATGTGGAACGTCTGGAGCCACACCTCGGCCTGGGGCCGGGTGTCCTTGGGGCCGTCGTCCGATCCGCGGATGAACGGGCCGCCCGGGATGCAGGCCATGCCTTGAGGAGACTCGGTGCAGGGAAGCACGGCCGGCGAGTCGGCGGCGAGAACCCCGGCGCCCATCGCCAGCACCACGATCACGCCTGCGATGACGCTATTTCTTCTTCGGCTTTTCATCTTTGGGCGGCGGCGGTGGAGGCGGCGGCACGTCGATGACCGATGCGCCGGTCTTCTTGTCCACGGTCCGGAAGGGGGTCATCTTCCATACAGACTTGGTGCGCGGGCTCTGGAGCCAAAGACGGAAGTTCTCTCCGCTCTGCGAGATGTATTCGTAGAGGCCGTCCGGGGCCCACGCGGTCTTCATGCCCAGGGTGCGGATCACGACGCTCTGGCCGTCGAAGGGGAGGCTCATCATGTTCTGCACGAAATCGGGCAGGTAGTCGAAGTACTGCTCCGCGTTGGAGAGGTAGAGCACGCGCACCGGAAGCCCGGTGACCTTGGCGGCCTGGGCGACATCCCGGACCGTGCTCGCCTGCGTGAGGTCCCCGCGGACCGGGAATACGCGACCGGTCTTGATCAGGTTAACGATGAAATCGTACTGGGCCTGGTCGGTGAGGAACGTGGGGATATTGATCCGGCCGTAGGAGTTCTTCACGCGGTTCAGACGATTGCGGATGAACTTGCGGCCCAGGGTGTAGGCTTTCATCACTGCTTGGCGCTCCTTGTCGTCCGAGAACGACCCTTCGAGCAGTTTCAGCGCTTCCTTCTCCTTCCTGGTATCGAACCACCGGAGCAAGTCCTCGGGGGTCGGCGAGGCGAGGAAGAAGACCCGGTAGGCGGCATGCAGATCCACCACGGCCTGATCGAAGTCGAGCGGCACCACGATCTCGGGCCTGGCCCAGCCCGCAAAGAGGTAGACTTGGTCGGTTCCGAGCCCGATGAGGATCCCCCCCTTGTTCAGGATCGGCTCGCGGAACAGATCCTGGCGCTCCTCGTTCGAGACCCAATAGTGCGAGTTGCGGGTGAGCGACGGAGGCGGCGGGTCGAACCGCACCTGCTTGAACGCCTGGGTCCATGCCTCGGGAATGGGCCCCAAGGGGGCCTGGGGTGCCTGGGCGCGCAGGCTTCCGGAGACGAGCAGGGTCGAGAGAACCAGGGAGAGAACGGTTGATCGATTTGATGGGCTCATCGTGGATACCTCAAGCGTCGTTGTATACACAATCTTCCGCGAATATTCGACTATTTTCCCTGTGTTGAAATTCATGTTCCTGCCCGGGTCCGGGCTTTCCGATCGTGCACCTTGCGGTATGGGCATCCGGTCCGATATATCTTTTCCTGTTGTCCGTGAGGAGGTGAGACGCCGACGTGTCCGTTGGGCTGAAGGAGTTGGTGAGCCGTTTTCCCTGGAACCGTTGGCGGTTTTGCTTGATCGCAGTGGGGATCGGGCTCGCGGTCCGCACCGCGGCGCTGGTCTTCACCGCCCGCCTTCCGTTCTGGACGCATTACCGGCTCGATGCCGCGCTCTACCACGACCTCGGTCGTGCCTTTGCTGCAGGCGACATCGCGCTCGGCAACGAAGTGCTGCACATGAGCCCGGGATACAGCTGGCTCGTCGGCTGCCTCTACGTCCTTTTCGGCTCGGGGCCGCTTCCGGTCCGGATCGTCCAGCTCCTGCTCGGATTGGTAACGATCGCCGTCGTCTACGAAGCGGCTCGCCTTGCGGGTGGTGAGCGGACGGCCCGGATCGCCGCCCTCGCGACCGCGCTTTACGGCCCGTTCATCTTCTACGAAGAGAACATCCTGGTGGCGAGCTGGGCCACGTTTCTCGACGCCCTGTTGATCTATGCAACGCTCCGGGCGGAGCAGGCCGGGCATGCCGTGTTCCGCCGATGGCTG
>Ga0315282_10012798_pt1 | contig 12777 bp, 11 predicted proteins | sample YL17G07_20_MG_FD_203693 | JGI IMG/M metagenome (GOLD analysis project Ga0315282, IMG submission 203693) | Sediment microbial communities from Yellowstone Lake, YNP, Wyoming, USA - YL17G07_20 | ecosystem: Environmental > Aquatic > Freshwater > Lake > Sediment | place: USA: Wyoming | collected... | reverse complement strand
TTGACGGTTGGGAAATATCAGTAGGTCGGGTTGAAGCAATGAAACCCGACTATACTAATATTTTGTTGGGTTTCGTTCCTCAACCCAACCTACATTAATGCACAATAAAAAGATAAAACTGGTATTACAAGACAGTGACGGTTTTGTTGTACGTTGTCTTCCGCTGGAATGGCATGTTAATGAAAAAAAACTACTTTATAGACACCATAGCACCGGTTTTTGATGACTTCATGATAGCGTCAAATATCTTGGTTATCTCTAAAGCTTCTTCTCCCGGAACAGGTGATGGTAAGCCTTCCTTTATAGCCTTTATGAAGGCTTTAATCTCCGTAGTGTGCGGGTCTTCATTTGATCTTGGTATATGAGGAGTAATATCAACCATAGCACCATTCTTGTCCTGAAGAAGCAGAGTCGGTGAGGTTTGAATCCCGCCTTTATCGCCTAATATGAAAGACGGTCCCGGGTTACCTATATGAGCCGCCCAGCTCGTCTCAAGGGTACCGGATATGCCGTTCTCAAAATTTATGTAACCGACAGCGAAATCTTCAACGTCATAATGATCAACGTCCCACATACCCCAATCACCTAACGCCACGTCCTTACGAGTTCCGAACATTGTATAAGTACGTCCAGTGGCGCCGATAGGCTTAGGGCATCCCATTAGCCAGACGATAAAGTCAAGTTCGTGAACGCCTATGTCAACCAATGGTCCTGCACCTGACATTTTCTTCTGAACAAACGCCCCCCAACTTGGTATGCCTCTCCTGCGCATAGTGACTGCGCGGGCATAGTATATCTGACCCAACTCACCAGACTCCACGATTTTCTTCAAAGCTTGACCGTGAGGTGTGAAACGTATATGAAGACCAATCTGGAGAATTTTCTTTGCCTTTTGAGCCGCATCAACCATTGCTTGACCGTCTACTGCGTTACCTGCAATAGGTTTTTCACATATAACGTGCTTTCCAGCTTCCAGTGCGGCGACTGTAGGACCGGCGTGGAAATTATTTGGTGTGCAAACACTGACTGCATCGAGTTCATCCATCCCTGCGAGTTCTTTATAGTCTGAAAATACACTTGTTTTTGGTATGCCGAAACGCTCTGCAAACTTCTCTGCTCTTTCTTTTACGATGTCGCAGACAGCTATAACCTTTACTCCCGGCGTTGCTAGATAACCGGGCATGTGCGCCCCCTCAGCAATTCCACCTGTACCTATTATACCGACGTTTATAATGTCTTTGTCTTTTTTTGCGGGCATTAATGACTCCTTTCTTAATGTTTATTTAATAATAGATCGTAACGAACTTTGTAAAGTTGCAACTTTTTGTTGTCATACACAAGCTCAAGTCCAGGCATCTTACCTTTGACTAGAGGTTCCAGTGATGGACGTATATCCAGTTGCGGGATTATATAACTCACATTATAGAATCTCATAACTTCTATGATTTTGTCAAGACTTGTTCTTGGTATCTGAACAGCCAGTTGCTCTGAATAGAAGTGTAACTCCCATGGATTTCTGGTCATCGTCACTGAATCTGATGGAACATTTTCTTTTAACCATCTCCCCATGTCCATCCATGCTTCATCTGCCTCACGAAATGGATAACCAGAATCCTTGATAGATTTTTGTATACTTTCTGATGATAATATGATCACAGGCGCCAAAATACAACAGATCACTATTCCTGTGGATACTTCGGGTTTAAGCACTTTTTCTGTAAAAAGTGCCACGTATTTTGTGACCCTGTATATTTGGCTCTTGATACGTGGAAAGTAATCGGCAACTTTTTTAAATAGGTAAGTATAGCAAATATTTAATATCTTTAATAATAAACGATTGAGAAGTCTGAAAATCGTTTTTAATATAAGATGATAGGTACTCCATCCAAGAGCCATCATGAGCGGGACCATCGGCAATATCATACGATCTATGGGGAACCATCCCGCTGACAGGAAAAACAATAGAGAGATAGTGACAATCCATAATAAATGCCTTTTCTTGTTTCCCCACATCAAGAAAATTCCAAGAACAGCAGAGATGCTGAATATATAAGTCAGGAATGCGTTGCGGCTAAACTTCCCCCATTCACTGTTTATATCCATAATTAGCCACCAGACGTTTGTCTTGAGGTAATCCTTTGTCATCTTAGCGACTTGACTGAAACCATCTTTGAATTTATCAGAATATGTTGGCGGAGGTTTTTCTCCCCAATATAAGTCATAAGTGCCTATCTCCCAATCTACATAACCACCATAACCAGCCGCATAACGCTGTGTAGAAAACAACGGGTCTCTGAAGTGAACATAGTTTCGTATGAACCATGGAAGCAACACAAGAAAAGCTATAAGCAGACTGATCAGAAAGCCTTTATTAGTGAGAATGCCTTTTATGGATGATTGAACGTCCTGCTTCTGCGCTCTGCGGCGTTTGAATTTATATCGAGTTATGAATTGAAACAAAATATAACAGGGTATGAGTACTAATCCTGAACCTTTAGCGTAATATGCCAGACCCATAAAAAAACCGGCAGGATAAAAATATCTTTTATCATCAAGTGTCTTAACAGAAAAAAGCACAAACGAACATACAACAAACGCATAAATTACATCTGATAAACAGTGCAATGACCACTCAAAAAAAGCGGGATATAACAGGACGCCAAATCCTGCTGCAAAGCTTGTAATCTTGCTTCGACTTAGCTCTTTTGTAAGGTAATAAACCATCAATGGAAGTAGGAAACAGGATATGATTAAGGAAGGAAGCTTGGCGGCAAAAGCTGTTTTACCGAATATAAGATAAAATGGTGCTATTGCTATTGAATATAGCGGGGGCCAATGATCTTCTGGTCGGACAATGCTTGGATATTTAATAAAGTAAAAGCTGATGTAGTCTGCCGAAAATCCTCTCCCGTGTATCAAGCTGTCAGCCATATTTGCATAAGCTGACGCATCTGCATGTCCGACATATTGAACAGGATAGGTTATCTGGCATTTGATCACAAAAGCAACGAATCCGATTATCAACAGAACAATAACATAGGGATCAATTCTCACTCTGAACATTCTGATTTATACCTTTTCAGAAAGTCAACCATGAATTGATGACGTTTCTCTGCTTCTATCCTTCCAGTTTCCGTCATCATAATGCCTTTAAGCCACAGGAGTTTTGAAAAAAAGTGATATATCGGGGACGGATCAGGACCAGATACGCTCATTACTAGCTTTTCGGGATCATCTGGGTTCCACTCTACTTTACCCATTTCTGGACAACCATAATGACCAGCAAAGACAAAAACTCTAGCGACACCTCTTGCACCAATAGCATCAAGCCAATCTGCGTCCCTGACTACCCTAGCTTCAATTGATTCAGGTTCTATTCCTTTGAGGTAAGACTCATAAGATGAGGCTATTATTACCTTTCCAATCTCGTCAATTTCGTCTGGCGAAAAACATAAGTTTTCCAAGAATCGCTTTGCCTCAGATGCGGATTCTTCAGTATGCAGGTCGAATCTTACTACTTCATTTCTTGGCACAATGTCATGAAGATAAGCCGATGGAATAACGATCCTTAGATCCGCTTTCTCATGTAAAGCTATTTTTTTCGCCATATTAACGACACATTCAACGTGATCGAACCCATGTGCTATATCAGCTTTTTTCAATTTCTCGATCACGTATTGTCTTATTTGATCTTCTTGTGCAATATTCATATTCTGACTCATAGTGATCAAAACAAATTAATCAACGTTGGGATGGTAAATACCCAATAGATTGCATGAATAATAATAACCCATGCGACAATGGCAATCTGTACCCATGTTTTCTTTATCAATTCCATAAGCCTATCCCTAGTAATCGTTAAAAATAGATAAAATGCAATAAAGACAACCCCCTAACCCCCTTTGATAAGGGGGAATAAGTCAATTCATCATCAAATTCCCCTTAAAAAAGGGGGATACAGGGGGTTGTGAAAAATGTAAAATCATTATATCAAAATGGTATTTTTTTAATAATTATTTCCTACCGCACATCCCATCTTTTCCACAAGACTGCTGGTATAGCACGACAGTAGGTTTTGAATCTGCTAAAAAATAACTCGTAGGGATGCCTCATCATGCTTTTAAGAAACGGCAGACTAAAGTAAAAAGAGCGATAAGCCTTTTTTGCCATTTCTTCCAGTTGCTTTGTGGACATTTCGGGATAATTCGGCGCGCCATTTTTCAGCCATCCTTTACTTTCGAGTTCCTCATAGAACGGAGTGCCGGGGAAAGGTATCATCAACTGAAATTGTGCGGTATGTGGTCTTATCTGGCATGCCCATTGTACTGTTTCATTTATGGTTTCAGGGGTTTCTCCGGGGAAGCCTATTGCAAAGTCGCCGTGAATCTGAAGGCCTGCTTTTTTTGCATCCCATGCAAATTTTGTCATTATCTCCTTTGTAATACCTTTCCTTATGCCTCTTAAAACTTGCGGGTCACCCGATTCAAAACCAACGTGCAAGTTACGGCAACCTGCCTGTTTCATCAGCTTTAGGGTATCGTAATCCATGTTACCACGAGCATAGCAAGACCATATCAACCTGTTTCCATGCTTTAGCTTTGCCTCTGAGAAATCTCTAGCTCTTTCTGTCGTGAAAGTGTCGTCCTGAATCATGACCGATTTAATCTTTGGGATATGTTTTTCGATGAAGTCAAACTCGTCAATAACATTTTCAATGCTTCTAGTATTATACGTCCTGCCTTTTATGAAAGAATGTACCCATAGGCAATAGGTGCAAAGTCCCCATTGGCATCCTCTGCCGGTCATGATGTCCATAAACGGGTGATATTCCGATGGCGCGCGATAGTATCTGAAATCAAGGTGCCTGTTAAAGAAATCGCTTACAAATGGAAATCCGTCTAGTTCTTCCCCTGATAAATAGGGGCGCTTCTCATTGGTGCGAATCTCATCACCATCTCTCCAGATGAGATTTTTTATCTCTTTAAGCTCTTTACCTTCCAGAAATTCTAATATTGGTAGTTCAAATTCACTTTCTACTCCAAGCTTCAGCTTAGTGCTTTTACTGAGGGTTTTTATCGGGTTTATGGAAAAATATGGCCCAACGAGTATTGCGGAACAATCCCATTTCTCGATAAGCCTTTCTGTAAAGCTGATGTCATTATCCTCGCTTTTTGTGCCTGTGTATACTACGAGCAGATCAGGCTTGTATTCCAGAAAGATAGCTTCTGTCTGATCGTGGTTTAACCCATACGCAGGAGAATCAACAAATTTGATATTGTGACCATGCTTTTCAAGGAAACATCCGCAGTATCCAAGCCAGATGGGGAACCATTGAGTCGCCGAAAGCGAAACGAAATCGCATCTAGCGTTGCGCATGTATTCAGGCAGATATGGAGGGGATAATAATAATACTTTCATAAATACTTTCCTACTTTACAGCTATGATTTTTACTAAAGGGGCATATCCTCTTTTGTAAGTTTTTCTGCCAAATATTTTATCAGTTAATGGCGACAATCCATACCAGTGATATTGAATCTTAACATTGCTGAATCCAATTGTTTTCAAAATATTTTCAATTTCTTTAGAGTGAATCCCATTTTGATGGTACTCGGAACATTTGTATACCTGTTCCGATAATTCATTAAATCTTGATAAGTAACGTTTACTTGCATCATTTATCATACGATAAAGCTTCAATAGTAGTTTAAAGCGTTTAAAGAAAAGGGAATCCATGTCGTGATCGGAATAGAATATACCACCAGTTTTTAGAATTCTGTGAATTTCTGTTATCATTTTATCGTAAGAGTAGCAATGATGCAATACTGCAAATGTGACGACTGAGCTAATTTTTTCGTCTTTTACAGGTATAGAGTCAACGTCAGCAGTGAGTTTTTGGATTGTATTATCATCTATGGCATTAACGATCTGGAAAGAGAGATCAGCCGCATACCTTTTCCTAAAGAGATTCCTTGCTGTCCTTGATATAAATCCGCTTCCGCATCCAAGATCGAGGATAGAATCAGCATCAGTATTTTTGGATAGCATATTCAACTGATCAACAACGTAATTAATTAATTGCTCTGATCGTCGTCCATCAATTTCCTCGTAGGATGCGCCTACAACATCATAAAAATCTTTGTTAGCTTTTTTAACTTGATATTCTATATCATTCATAATCAAATCAGGTGATTTTCTTTATAGTAATTAAATGCCTTTTTAACTGCTTCTTCAAAAGTCTGTTGCGGTTTCCATCCCAATTCATTTTGAGCTTTTGCAGAACCGAAATATTTGTATCCAAAGGATTCCTTTAGAATTTGTGGGGTCATCAAATTTATATCTTTCTTAGCCAATCCTGATAATAACTCCATACCCTTCACGGCACACAAAGCAGGATAATAACTTATACGAGGTAGAGTATGCTCTGGTCCTTTCACATTCAGCGTTCTAGCGATCCTTTGGACTAGAGATTTATACTCCATGTTTTCAGTACAGAATATGTAACGTTCCCCAGGTTTTCCTTTATCTGCAAGCAGAATCAATCCATCAACGAGATCATCAACAGAGACAAAGCTAGTTCCACCCGGCGGGACAATTTTCATTTTACCTTCGTATACGGATTTGATTACAGAACCTGAATTCAGCTTCTTATCACCCTGACCATAGACTGTAGCGATATTGGCGATGGAGACATTCAAGCCTTTCTGAACGTATTTCTGGACTTCATCCTCTGCAAGTTTCTTGGTATAGGCATAGACGTTATCTTTTTCAATTGTGGGATTAGCGGTCTCATCAAGGATAGTGTTTTTGTCTTTAGAGAATCCCAGAACAGCACATGCACTCAGGTGAACAACTTTCTTCACACCCGCTTGAAGAGCGGCTTCCAAGACGTTTCTAGTTCCAATAACATTGACTTGATGGGCTTTGTCAAAGTCTTTCTTCTGGAAAGATATATATGCGGCGCAGTGAAAGACAGTATCACACTCTTTCATAGCAGAATCAAGGCTTTGAAGTTTAGCGATGTCACCTATGATAACTCTTACTTTTTCGCTGATGCCATCAATCGGGTTTCTAATTAAAACGCACACTTGATCGTTATACGCTATCAGTTTTTTCTGCACGTTACTACCAACAAAACCATTAGCACCAGTGATGAGTATCATTGTTTCTCCTATTAATTTTCATACGATAAGCATGTCTTATTTATGCTTAAATAACATAATATTATCTTGGGAATCATTCACTATAACATAATAGTTTTGCATCACATAATTATATGCTGAATAGTATTTTGGTAACATAAGACCTTTATCATTAATTAGTATATAATCTGGTTTATAACGCTCTAAGTTAGGAGTCAATATATCTAATAAGCTATATGCGCCTATAGTAATGCGTCCAGTCATAAGATTGACCAATGATGGGTATCCACAAACCAATACACTAGATGGTTGTGTATATTTCTCAATAATATCTAAGGGCTTTTCCCATTTTCTTGCTGTATCGCTTAGAATCATATTATCAAGAAACCATTTTGCCTCAAGTATTATACAAATTACCAAAAACAAAGATATACAAACGACTATACTAATAACGATAATTTTGCTTTGAAATATTAAACTTGCTTTCTTAAATATCTTACTGATGTTTTGAATAAACTTACTGTTTTTAGTTTTTCTTATCAGGTTAAATAACCATGGATCATGGAAATGTCTAAATAGCTTTAGGATTCTATTCTTTAAGAGGTGGTCTCCAAATATGCTCAAGAAAAATGCAGAAACGACCAACGGACTCAATACTAAAGCCTGTCTTACATATAACACAGGACTAAGTATCGAGAACCCTAATAAGAAAAAACAAAGGAATAGTATCACTCCCCAAAATGAACCTAATATAAGGCAGATGGTTATTAGAATACATAAATTTAAAGCCCCGGAATATTGTGATATAATTATATATAAGGTAAGAAACTTAGTTAATCCAGAGGCGCTGTTAACATATTCATTACTGAATTGAGTTGAAACCCCGGATGTTGCAACAATAGGGATATATAATTCTTGTTTGAAATCAAATATTGAGAAAAAACGAATATACTTCATAGCAGTATCTACCAATAGCCATTTTCCGAAAGCAATTGGGTGTGATTCTACATCGGAGAATGTTTTTTGATTTAATATTTTAGTAATATCAGGATTCTTTGAAAGATTTTCTTGGGCTACGGTAATATTAAACTTATTCCATGGTGTATATAAAGACTTAAAACGGTTTGTCTCCGAATCATAATACAGTGTTTGATACCACATACCCCCTGATGTAGAACTATAGTTTATGAATATTGTAGGAATATTCATAATAAAAAATCCGATAAAAGTTGATGAAATAAAAATTAGCACTTTTTTAACTGTTCGTCTTCGTATTGCTATAAAAAGTGATGGTAGCAAAAATACTAGAAAAAAGATTAAAATCAGTACAACTCCCTCTGGCCTGCTCACTGTTGTAAGTCCTGCCGACAATGCTATAATAAGAAAAGAATAAGGTTCTGTCCAGTTTTTAATCTTAAACAAAGCAAAAAGAAAAAAGAATGGAAATAGTTCATAGACCGTTGTTGTTCCCATTGCAAATAGGGGAAAATGGCTTGGTATAATACAAATCAACACAGAAATTAGCTGAAAAAGAATGTCAAGTGCAGAAAGAACTTTGCCACGATTCCTGAGCATATAGCTAATAAAAAAACCATATAAAGCATAAGAGAAAAGACAAGCTAATGCACAACCTACGATATTTATAATATAGACATTGAATCCACAAATATAAAAAAAGTAGCTTGCTACATAAGGCACTAAAGGACGTCGTGCTGCTGTACTCGGAGAGTTTATCACATCATGTATATTTAATTTTGGTCCCACCCAAAAATCAGCATAAAAGAAATCATTTACAAACCCTCTTCCTAAATAGATATTTTTGGCTAATACATAGTAATCTGGAATGTCACCCATCCCAAGTGAATCAGAACCTGGATAAGGTTGAAATGGAATACAGAACACCCATACACCAAATAGAAAAAATACAACGATGGTATTAATTATCGGAATTTGTTTGAATGTGAAATGATTATCTTTTTTTTCTCTATAAATGTATTTTACCAGCAAAAAGAGGCATGAGCAAAATATTATACTGAAAGCAAAGATTCTCTTAATCGTTATATCCAGTGAGACCTTACTCAATGCAAATGCTGAAAAGAAGATTATGGATAATGAGATAATAGCGTAAGATACTACTCGAAAAGGATAATTCCACTTAGACAGTACTTCACGGAAAAAACCATGAGCAACAGACATTCCTGGTAGTATGAGGGCACATACTACTATTATTACATTTATTATATACTTAAGATGCGCTTCCATAGATTTCTTAATTAAAATTTAAAAACTTAAGTGTTTAATACATCTAGTAAATAGTTTCTCAATTATTAGAGAGTTATCTTACTATTTCATTCCAAAAATGAAGCGACCCACTTTTGTCCTTTTTATGAATAGGTCATATATTGCTATGGACAATATAAATGACATTATGCTAAGAATAAAGAACTCTATCGCCTTTGGTGCATACCGTAAATTTGGATAAGAATCAGTCAAATAATAGCCAGCTATTGATATTACTGTAAAATGAAGCAGATATAGTGGATAAGATGCCCTGTTCAAGTATTCTAATGCTCTATTTTTAAAATTCAGGAATCTTGCACCTAATCCCATGATTACCAAAATCCAACACCATATATTCAGGTCCGAGAGGAATTCATACGTTAAATATTTGAATTTATAATAAGGTAAAGGTATTTCGCCATATCGAAGCAGTATGAACATATACAATGTTAATATAAATCCTAGCAACAATGATATCGCAATGTTCTTTTCTATAGCCCTTAAAAATCTCTTGTCGGAACAAAATATATAACCATAGATGAATAAAATCAAACGATAAAAGGCAAAAGATATCCATGCAAGCTGTTTAATGTGAATTACAGATTGAATAAAAAAAAGTGGGATACTAAATAACAGGATAACCCCCTTTTTTTCACATAAAGTAGCAACCCTTGTAATCAGGGATCCTCTATCATGCTTCCTAATATAAATAAATAGAGGCAAGGATATTACAGAATAAGTAAAAAGATAAGCAATAAACCACAAATGTGTCCATCTATGGGTTCCATTATGAATAAACACTCTTGGGTAATTGGCAAGAAATACAACAAAGTCATTGTGAAATCCTACAGCACTTGATTTGAAAGCATGTTGCCAGTAATATGATGTAATAGGAATTATGAATATCACTCCGAATATCAAAGGAACTAAAAGTCGTCTTATTCGTTCTTTTACGTATTCTTTTGCTGGACGACGTTCTAATGAGAAGAAGGCACTTATACCAGCTACGAGAAATAGGAGACACATATGCCATTTATCTACGAATGTAACATAAACCCATAAAATACTCGTGTCTAAGGGTAAATTACTGGCAAAGGAAATCTGTCCCCATCGTATCACTAAACATGCGGTGTGGAATGGGAAAAGGTCCAATATAATTAATACCCGAATCCAATCTATGTCGTAATATCTTTTATAATTAATGGGTGTTTGTATCATAGAAACGCAGTTATTATAATTATTCTAAGCTTTGTTTTAAAGCCTTTTAATACTTGACATAAAATACGACATCATGGTTTTCAAATGGAATGAGTAAATGAGATTCATCTCATTGTGTGTAGGATAAGGACAGGTCATACACTTATGACTTGATAAATGCTTCATAACTGTTGCTATATCATTGTTAAGTATATTTATACCTTCCATTTCCCCTATCAATGGAAAACAGGGATAGGCAAAGCCAGTGGTGTCAATTATAAACATCTTCCTTCCAGCACTGCATTTGATAATCTGCTTATAAGGTATTTCTTCGCCTTCTGTAAAGAATTCTTTTGAAAAATCTGGCCACTCAGATGCATATTTGTATGTTTCATAAGCAAGCAATACGGGTTTGCCCTTTTTCTTCAATTCAGCTACTTTTCTAAAAAGATACCTGCAATCATCATTATCAGGCAAAAGATTCTCAATAGGTAACTTTACGTTTCCATAGTGTTTTTTCATAAGAGGCGTAAAATTTATTTTACAACCTACTCGCTCTGAAAAACTAATTAATTGGTCAATCTCATGAAGATTATTTTTATGCATAGTTGCACTTATCTGTACTGATGGAAAGTATTGACAGGCTATCTCTATAATTCTGGACACTCTTTGCGGGTCTATTCCACGAGGATCTGCCGATTCAGGATCAAAACCATCAAAGCTTATGCTGATATTATCTAAGAGAAGCAGATCCCTTATTTTTTTCTCTAATAGTATGCCATTTGTAGTAAGTGATAAAATCAAATTTCTATCACTTGCATACTTTATGATCTCTCCGATGTCATCTCTCAAAAGTGGTTCTCCGCCAGTAAACGAAATCCTTCTTGTTCCAGCTTTTACAAGCTTATCAATAACAGACTTGACTTGCAATAAATCCAATTCTTTGCAGTTCCGCTCATCAAAAGATAAATAACAATATTTGCATCTTAAGTTGCACTTATCGGTCAAATTAAAAAAAACAGACAGAGGAGTGAACTTTCTCCTGCTTTTATTCTTCAAAATTTGCAGGAAAAAATTCACCTCTCTTAAAAAGAAGTGATAATACTTACGTTTCTTCGTTTTTAACAGAAAATCCCTGTTATTCAGTAAATCATTTTTATCTTCCATTTTGGTTTATCCTTTCCATCAATATTTTTACTGTTTAATAACAACACACTGACCCGATGGAAGACAAATTGGAAAGTCACGTCCTGGTTTAGAGAAAAATTCATCTACTGCCTTTTTTGCCCCAACACATGAAATAAAACCATAGTCATCAAAAATCATGACTCCTCCCTTTACTAATCTAGGATAAAAAAACTCACACACTTGAAAAGTAGAAGAATAAAGATCACAGTCAATATGTACAATACTGAAAACTCGATCGGATACATTATGCAATGTATCTGAAAACAACCCCTTATAAAATACAATATTTTGACAATCACCCATATAGCTTTTTACTTCATTAATGTTTGTATCTGACATGTCACCTTCTTGATAGTAAATATCTTTTCTGGGATCTGGTCGAGGTAATCCTTCAAAGGTATCAAACAAGAATATTTTCTTCGTAGTATACTTATTTGAAACTCTTGCCAAAAGTTTTGCAGTACCACCTTTATATACGCCAAGTTCAACTATATCACCATCTAACAATATAGTACCTCTCGCAAATTGGTATAATGTGAAAAGTTTATTTGCATTAAGAAATGTCTTTTTCATGACTTCATGTCTAAGTTCAACAAAGAATGCATCTTCTTTCCAAATGTCAGAACGTCTTATACCCTTAGACGAAGATGTAATTTCGATTACTAGATTGTAAAGTAGTTGCTTTAATGCGGTTGCAACACTTTTAAAATCTCTTGTAAGCAATTTCATCAATTATCTCCTAGCTTACGTAGTTTTATAATATTTATCAATTTTGCATTTTTATGGTAATAACAAACTTGATATGTTCTTTAACAAAATAATGAAATTTATGCTATTTATATTGAATAGGTAGCCCCACATTAAAATGTGGTCAAAGATTCCATCGGTTAATAAGCTCTTTCAAACGCTCAGAAGGTCTACCCCTAGGTAGCTTCCAAGGAAGTAACGGCACTTGATAAGTAAGCAACTCAC
>Ga0315282_10012797_pt1 | contig 12778 bp, 8 predicted proteins | sample YL17G07_20_MG_FD_203693 | JGI IMG/M metagenome (GOLD analysis project Ga0315282, IMG submission 203693) | Sediment microbial communities from Yellowstone Lake, YNP, Wyoming, USA - YL17G07_20 | ecosystem: Environmental > Aquatic > Freshwater > Lake > Sediment | place: USA: Wyoming | collected... | reverse complement strand
GATTCTCTCCTCGCCAGCGCGATTGAGTTTATCCCCCGCTCACCACCTTTCCTCCCTCCACCACCAACTCGCAACAACCTTCTCTACCAACCAAAGTGACGTGCACCCTGTCTGACCTATCTGACCTATCTGACCTGTCTGACCTGTCTGACTCGTCCGACTTGTCCGACCCGTCGGACTGGCCGGACTCTAACAGGTTCCCACTAGTTGCTCTTCTTGGCCGGCGGCTTGATCTGGGCCAGCTCTTCTTCGGTGAACTTGCTGTTGGCCACCGGGCCCGCTTCCCAGCACTGCTCCAGTTGGCTGGGCTTGGGCCGCTGCACCGGGATGACGAAGACCTCATCGCCGTTGGCGCCCTTCTCGATCCGCCCGCCGGATTTCACCACGGCCTCGCGGGCAAGCTTCTCGGTGGCCACGAACAGCTTCCGCGGCGTCAGGGTCGTTCCCTGAAACACCCGGTCCAGATCCAGCTTGCCGGTGTAGCGCTTGGGCAGCTCGGAGAACGGAACGGTCGTGAACATCGGCCCCGGCGGCGTTGCCGGGGTTGCAGTCCGAGTCCTGCCCGCAGCGCGTCGAAATGATGATGGTCTTGTCCAAGTCACCCTTGGCATACAGGATGCCGATCGCGATGTACGCGCCGTTGAGCTTGGCATCTATGTTGGATTTGCCCTTGTCACAGGAGGCCCGGCGATAATCCGGGTTCTTCTGATACTTCTCCTCGACGAGCTGCCAGGCCTTCTCCCAGTTGTTCGGGTCGGCCTGATACCACTTTAACACGTCGCTGATGGCCTCATGATACTGGCTACCCTCGGGGATGCATTTGATACTGCGGCACTCCGACTGGGCGTTGCCTTTTGGCGCATAAAGAGAAACCCATTAGCGGCTTTTCAAGCTGTATCTTCAGAATGAAGCGTACTTTTCAATGTTTGACGAAAACGGGAAACGTGGGCTCGGGAATCGCTCCGGTTCCTGCTTGACGAGCATCCGTCCCTAACGCACGGTCGCTTTCGGCAGGGATGGCGAAGTCAACCAAGCCTTTGGAGGACTCCATGAATCGCGAGGCAAGAGACTACCGGGACATTGATCCGGGAGAGCGTGTTCTCATGGGACCGGGGCCGAGCAACGTTCCGACGCGGGTGCTGCGTGCCCTGTGCGCGCCATGTATCGGGCATCTCGACCCTTACTTCCTTTCGGTCATGGACGAGATTCAGGACCTGTTGCGGTTTGTTTTCCAGACGTCCAATCTGCTCACCATCCCCATCTCGGGAACGGGCAGCGCCGGCATGGAGACCTGTTTTGTCAACCTGGTCGAACCCGGCGACGAAGTGGTCGTGTGCGTCAATGGCGTGTTCGGCGCCCGCATGTGCGACATTGTGAACCGCCTCGGCGGCCGCTTGATCAAGGTGGATGCGGAATGGGGCCGGGCGATTGACCCCGAAGCGGTGAAGCGAGCGATTCAGGGCAAGAACCCGAAGCTTCTCGCGGTGGTCCACGCCGAAACTTCCACGGGCGTCTATACTCCGCTTGAGGAGCTGGCCCGTCTCGCACACGGAGCGGGTGCGCTTTTCCTCGTGGACACCGTCACCTCGCTGGGCGGGATGGAAGTGGCTGCAGACCGCGTAGGAATTGATGCCATCTACAGTGGGACGCAGAAATGCCTGTCCTGTCCGCCCGGTCTCGCTCCTGTGTCCTTCAGCCCCGCCGCGGTGAAGGCTCTCGGAAACCGTAGGACGCCGGTCGTGAGCTGGTATCTCGATCTCAACATGCTGCAAAGCTACTGGGACTCGAACCGGAAATATCACCATACCGCCCCCGTCAACATGAACTATGCCCTCCGCGAAGCCTTGCGCCTTATCGCCGAGGAAGGGCTCGAGGCGCGCTGGAAGCGGCACCGCCTGAACCACTCCGCCCTTGTGGCCGGGATCGAAGCCATGGGGCTTTCGATGCTGGTCGCCGAGACCGAACGGCTGCCGATGCTGAATGCGGTGAGGATTCCGGAGGGCGTGGATGAGAAAAAAGTGCGTGCGGCGCTGCTGCGCGATTTTGGCATCGAGATCGGCGCCGGACTCGGCCCCCTGGCCGGCAAGATCTGGCGCGTGGGCTTGATGGGCCATTCCTCCTGCCAGAAGAACGTTCTGCTGTTCCTCTCGGCTCTCGAGACCACCTTAGGAGGCGAGGGCCACAAGGTCCGCTCCGGAGGACCGGAAGCGGCGATGGCGGTGTATGCAAAAGCATGATCGAAAGCGAACTGTTGCGTGAGTTGTGCCGCATCGTGGGGCCGGAGCACGTCTCGACCGGCCGCACGGACCGGGAAATCTATTCCTACGATGGCTCATTGGCGCTGGGGACACCCGGCGCCATCGTTTTCCCGAGCGACACCCGCGAGACCGCCGCGGTGATTCGCGCGGCTTCGAACGCGGGCGTTCCCTGCACCCCTCGGGGTTTCGGCACCAACCTTTCGGGGGGAAGCGTGACGCCGCGAGGCGGCCTGGTCGTTTGCTTTTCGCGCATGAACCGCATTCTGGCGATCCAGCCCGAGCGGCGCTGTGCCGTCGTGCAGCCGGGAGTGACGAACCTCGAACTCCAGGAAGCCCTCGCCCCGCTCGGATTTTTCTACGCGCCCGACCCCGCAAGCCAGAAAGTCGCCACGCTCGGCGGAAACGTCGGCGAGAACTCCGGCGGCCCCCACTGTCTGAAGTACGGCGTCACGACCAACCACGTTCTGGGTCTGGAAGCGGTTCTCCCCGATGGCGAGATCGTCCGTCTGGGCGGTCCTGCGCTCGACCCGCCGGGTCTCGACTTGCGCGGGCTGTTCGTGGCAAGCGAAGGGACGCTGGGCGCGGTGACCGAGATCACCGTGCGGATCCTGCCCCGGCCGGAATCCATCAGGACGCTGCTGGCCATTTACGACAGCGTGGCCGATGCGGCTCGTTCGGTTTCCGGAATCATCGCCAAAGGCATCGTGCCCGCCACGTTGGAGATGATGGACGCGCCCGTCATGCGCGCGGTCGAGGACAGCATGCGCTGCGGTTACCCACCCGATGCCGCGGCGGTGCTGATCATCGAGGTGGAAGGTCCGGCGGCGGGATTGGGACCGGAGGTCGAGAGCATCCTGAAAACCTGCCGGGCGAACGGTTGCCGCAGCATCCGCGAAGCCAAGGATGCTGCCGAGCGCGATCTGCTTTGGGCGGGAAGGCGCGGGGCCTTCGGGGCGGTCGCCCGGATCGCGCCCAACTACCTGGTGAACGATTGCACCGTTCCGCGGACTCGCCTTCCCGAGGCGCTCGAGCAAGTGGCCGCCATCGCCGAGAAGCACGGCATCCGCTGCGGCAATGTTTTCCACGCCGGCGATGGAAACCTGCATCCTTTGCTCCTCTTTGACGCCCGTGACAAGGATCAGTTGCGCCGGGTACACCTGGCCGGGCGCGAGATCATGGAGGCGTGCGTCGCGCTCGGAGGGACCATCACCGGCGAGCACGGCGTGGGTACGGAGAAGATCGAAGCCATGCGGCTTCTGTTCTCCGACGAGGATTTGGATTTTCAAAGCGCCCTTCGGCAGGCGTTCGATCCGGCGGGGGTTTTCAACCCGGGCAAAATCATTCCCGCAAACGTGGAACCCAGGATGCCAGGGGAAGCACCAAAACGAACGATCCGAGAGGCCGCCGAGCTCGTGCCCGCCGACGAGGAAGAAGCCGGCGAGATGGTCAGAGCGGCGTTCCAGGAAGGCGCCGCGCTCGCCCCTCAAGGCGGCGGTCGGAGGGCGGATTTTGGCAACGCGCTCGAGCGGACGGCCCTCCCGCTGCGGAGCACCGGGCTTTCCCGTCTGATCGAATACGATCCCGCCAATCAAGTCGTGACGGCCGCGGCGGGCATGAAGCTCACAACCTTGCAGGAGACTCTGTTGGCCCACCATCAGTGGCTTCCGGCCAGACCGCCGCTGGCGGAAGGATGCACTCTGGGCGGCATGGTGGCGCTTGGCGCCTGCGGCCCCGAGCGGTTGCGCTATGGCGCGCCGCGCGATTGGCTGCTCGGGTTGCGATTCGTGTCGGGAAAGGGACAGCGGATTTCGGCGGGAGGAAAGGTGGTCAAGAACGTCGCCGGGTATGACGTGACGCGCCTGATGGCCGGATCCATGGGCACGCTCGGTTTCATCACCGAACTGACGTTCCGGGTCGTGTCGCTGCCCGAGGTCCGCCGCGCGCTGCGGGCTCGGGGTTCGTTGGAACAAACGGCGACGGCAGCAAGCGCGATCCTGCGCTCCAACTTGGAGCCAACGTTCGTCACCGCAGCACCAAAAGGTTTCAACGCATCCATTAACGACGGCGAAGACTGGGATCTCCTGATAGGATTCGAAGGCTTTGCCGCGACCGTTGATACGCAGATGGAGCGCTGCGAGGCGCTGTTGAAAGCAGCGGGACTTCGCTTGCGGGAGAAGTTGAAGTATCGGGTCAGCGAGGGCCTGCATGACAAGCCGTATCGCTTTATTTCCGCTTCCGAGTTCATAGTGCGCGCCGATTTTCCCGCCGATTTGGTGACGGCGTTCGTGTCGGAAGCGGCGCCCCTTCTTGCCGGCGCAGATCTCCTGGTGGATTTTGGCTGCGGCCGCGTGACTGTCGGTTTGTCGGGCTTGATGAGCGAAGGCTGGACATGGCTTTGTGACCTCGCAAACGAGAGGCAGGGACACATCATCCTGGAGAAGGCGCCCGCGCAGTTTAAGGAGCAAAACGAGATGTTCGGCTCTGCGCGGTCTGAATGGAATCTGACGCACCGGATCAAGAAGCGGCTCGATCCCCGCGGTGTTTTTGCCCCCGGCCGCCTTCCGGGCCGGAAATGAAGAGGTATGGTGTCCCGCCTTCCGGCGGCGATGAAATGCCGGCTGAAGGCGGGACTCCGAACCGAAGCGGGATGGCGTAAAGTGGATTTCGCGAAACACTACGACGATTTGGCGCGCTGTAACCGTTGCGGATTTTGCCAGGTGGCGTGCCCCATCTTCCGTGCCACGGGTCACGAGGCTGGTGTGGCGCGCGGCCGAATCGCCTTGTTGCGCGCTCTGATCGAGCGCCGACTCGAATGGTCGCGCGAAATCGAGGAGCCTCTCTACACGTGCCTGCGGTGTGGGGCTTGCACGACCAACTGCTTTCCCGCCGTGGCAACCGCCGATCTGGTGGCCGCCGCCCGTGGCGCGTACCTCGATCGGATGGGCCGAAATTCGCTGCACCGGCTCGTTTTCGACCATCTGCTCCCTTACCCCGGACGGCTTCGGCTTGCGGCCCGAACGGTCGCTCTCGGAAAGAGAAGCGGACTGACGAACGTGGCCAAGGCGCTGGGGTTGTTGCGCTTTCTGGGACGTGACTTTCCGAGGGCCGAAGAGATCGTCGAGCGGTTTCCCCCGAAAGCGCTGCGCGATCTGCGGGTTCCCGGAGAATATCCGGGCACCGGCGCGACACTTCGCATCGGGTACTTCGTTGGTTGCGGCATGGACATCATGTGCCCTGACGCCGCCGAGGCGTCGCTGCGCCTGTTGCGCACCCTCGGCAAGACGGTCGTGGTGCTTGACAATGTGTGCTGCGGTCTGCCGGCCGAAACGTATGGCGACCGGCCCGCGGCGCAAAGGCTCGCCGAAAGCAATCTCGAACGGCTCGCATCCGGCGAGTTTGATGTCGTCGTCACCGATTGCTCCAGCTGCGCGGCCTTCCTCAAGAAGTACCCGGCGCTCTTTCCGGCAGACGACCCCCGACAGGAAGCGGCTCGTTGCGCTTCTTCGCGGATTCACGATCTCGTTGGGTTCCTTGCCTCGGCCGACCTGCCGGATCCTTCGGCGCAGACCGAGCGTGTCATTGTGACTTACCACGATCCCTGCCACGCTTCACGCGGACAGGGGCTAAGAGAAGAACCGCGGCGGCTCCTGCGGTCGCTTCCGGGGATCGAGTATCGCGAGCTGCCCGAGGCCGACTGGTGCTGTGGCGGGGCGGGATCCTATGCTCTTTCGCACTATGAGTTGTCGAGAAAAGTGCTCGAGCGGAAGCTGGACAACGTCGCGAAGACCGGCGCGAACGTTCTCGCGACCTCCTGCCCGGCGTGCCTTGTCCACCTGGCCTACGGTGTGCGCCTGCGCGGTCTGCCCGTGCGCGTGTGCCACCTGTCCGAGATTCTGGCGGGGTATCACGGTATCATCCACGGGAAGACATAGGCTTGGAGGTAGACCAGCACTCCCACGAGGATCGCCAGAACCAGGCTCTGGAGGAAGACGTACCGCAGGATGTCGCCCGCCGACGCGCCGCCGCCGGTGGCCACGCTCGCCACCACGATGCTCTGCGCATCAATCATTTTCCCCATGACCCCCCCGGCAGCGTTGGCCGACGCCATCAGGACCGGTGAAACCCCGATCTGCTGCGCGGTCACGTGTTGCAGATTGCCGAACAAAGCGTTCGAGGAAGTATCGCTTCCCGTCAGCGCCACACCCAGCCAGCCCAGCAGCGGCGAGAAGAATGGGAAAAGGCTGCCCGTGCTGGCGAAAGCCAGGCCCATGGTGGTGTCCAGGCCGGCGTAGCGCGAGGTGAAACCCAGCGCGAGCATCGCGGCGATTGTCAGGAGTGAAGTGCGCACCCGCCACAGCGTTTTGGCGTAAACGCGCAGCAACTCGCCCACACTCAGACGTAGAAAAAATCCCGAAACAATCCCGGCCAGCAGAAGGCCGGTTCCGGTCGCCGAAAGCCAATTGAGGCTGAAGATGGCCTCCTCGGCCTTTGGCTGCGGGACCGCCGGCGGCATGCGGAAAACGGCCTTGTCCAAATGAGGGATCGTCACCTTGATGGCCGAGACGGCATCGAGCTTCTTCTTGTATTGTGGGATCCCCCACAAAAAAACGAACGCAGCCAGGAAAATCCACGGCATCCAGGCGACCAGGACCCTGCGCTGCGACGGCAGGGCGATCACGCCGGCCAGGTCCGACGAGTCGTCCGACCGGTCCGACCGGTCCGACGGATCGGCGCGGTCCGCTTCGGCATCATGTGCGAAGCGCCACGTCGAGCGCGGTTGCCAGAAGCGGAGAAGTACGACCAGCGCGGCCATCGAGACCACCGCACCGGAGATGTCCACGACCCAGGGCCCGTGATAGTTGCTGATCAGAAACTGCGTGGCGGCGAAACTGGCTCCCGTCGTCAGGCAAGCCGGCCAGACCTCCCACATCCCGCGCCATCCCGCCATGGCCGCGACCAGCCAGAAGGGGATGAGGATGGAGAAAAACGGAAGCATGCGGCCGACCATGGCGCTCAGCTGGTCGAGCGGCAGTTGGGTGACGGCGCTGAGCGTGATGATCGGGGTTCCCAGGGCTCCATAAGCGACGGGTGCGGTGTTGCCGATGAGCGCGAGGCCGGCGGCTTCCAACGGACGAAACCCCAGTCCGATCAGCATCGCCCCGGAGATGGCGACCGGTGTCCCGAAGCCCGCCGCCCCTTCGAGGAAAGCCCCGAAGCTGAACGCGATCAGGAGCAGCTGAATGCGCCGGTCGCTGGCGAGTGCGGCAATCGAGTGCTTGACCGTCTCGAACTGCCCCGTCTTTACCGTGAGGTCATAGATGAAAATGGCATTCAGGACAATCCAACCGATGGGAAAGAGACCGAAGGCGGCTCCGTAGCCCGCGGCCGACGTGGCCAGGAAAGCGGGCATCCCGAACACGCAGACCGCGATCACCCACGCGGAAACCAGGCCCGCCAATGCCGCCCAGTGCGCCTTCACGTGCAGAAATCCCAGGAGCCCCAGCAGGACGATGACCGGCAGCGCGGCGACAGCCGCCGACAAGAAAAGGCTGCCCGCTGGAGTGTACGTCTGATTCCAGACCATGGCACCTCCCCTGCCCCGCTGCCCCCAAGAACCGACGGCGACTGCGGGAAGTCCCTCGCTCGCCGTCGCCGAAGCAAAGAATCAGATTCTCTGCACGTCCCGACTCTCTCGGCGAACGGAGGTCCAACCAGCCCCAAGATCGCGACGACAAGCTCATGTTTTCACGCCTTCTGCAAGCTGATTCCTTTCCCGTCTCCCCCTCTCCGCTGTCTCCCCCTCTCGCGTCGGTTCCCCACTTTTTGCCTTGGCTGGGGATAACGGTCTCGCGATGAGAATCTTGTTGAATCCTTGGCTGAGTTCCCTTTCAACATCGGCTCGCGAGTCTGGGATTGACGACCGTGAGGGTTCAGGGCCCTCAAGCTCAAATGCCGTTTCAAGGAGGTGTCTGCGTATGCGTATGAAAGCCTTCATTGCGGTTGTGTATTCGTTTGTCGCGTTGTCCCTGGCTTCCGCGGAATCGCTGCCCGTCTACTTCGGAACGTACACCGAGGGAGGGAGCTCCAGCAAAGGGATCTACCGAAGCGCGCTTGATCTTGAGACGGGAAGATTGTCCGATCCGGTTCTTGCGGCCGAGGCCACCAATCCGTCATTCCTCGCGATCCATCCCAGCGGCAAGTTCCTGTATGCCGTCAGCGAGGCGGGCGGCGCGGGTAGCGTCAGTGCCTTCGCGATCGCTTCGGACACGGGCGATCTCAAACTCCTCAACAGGCAACCCTCCCGAGGCGCCGGTCCGTGCTTCGTCAGCATTGATCATGCAGGACGAAATGCGCTCGTTGCCAACTACGGCAGCGGGAGCGCCTCCGTGATTCCGATCCAGGCGGACGGCAGACTCGGTCAGCCAACGGGCTTCGTCCAGCACGAGGGTTCCGGCGCGAACCCCAAGCGTCAGAGCGGGCCTCACGCGCATTCGATCAACGTCAGCCCGGATGACCGTTTTGCCTTCGTCGCCGATCTCGGAATGGACAAGATTATGATTTACCGGCTGGACATCGAGAAGGGGACGATCGTCGCCAACGATCCTCCCTTCGCAACGGTCAAGCCGGGCTCCGGACCGCGGCACTTCGTCTTCCACCCGAGCGGGAAGTTCGCTTACGTCATCAACGAGATGGGCGGGACGGTCACCGCTTTTGCCTATGAGCCGGCTTCGGGCGCACTGACCGAGCTCCAGACCGTCCCGACGCTTCCGAATGGGTTTCATGGGTCCAATGCGTGCGCCGAGATCCGCGTGCATCCGAGCGGGAAGTTCCTTTATGGTTCCAACCGGGGCCACGACAGCATCGTGGTTTACCGGATTGACCCGGCCAAGGGGACGCTGACGTTCGTCGAGCACGAGACCGCCGACATCAAGACGCCGCGGAACTTCAACCTTGACCCGACGGGCAAGTTCTGTCTCGTCGCCAACCAGGACGGCGACAGCGTTGTCGTTTTTCGGATCAACCCGGAAACCGGCGCGCTGGAACCAACAGGAAACAAGATCTCCGTCGGGAGGCCCGTCTGTATCCGGTTTCTTCAACGAAGCAGCGCCCGGTAGGCTTTGAACTGGGGGACAAGCACGAATGGCACTGACTCAGGGCATTGCCGATGTAGCCGCCGACGTGAGGAGGCGGAGGCCATCGGAGATCCGTCAGCCGGTCTTTTTCCGCCTCCTGAATCCGCCATCCGCAATGGGCTCTCCCCCGGCTTATCGCAGCCGAAGCTCGGCCGACAGGTCGCCTTTGCGGATGCGATCGTCCCAGGGCTTGGGATGGGCCCGGTGGGCGGCCAGCGCCTCGGCCTCGATGTCGGATGGGACGGCAACCTTTTCGGACTGGATCCGGAGGCGGTCGGGGGTGATTTCGATCTGACGAAACATCAGGGGCCAGCTATTCAATGCCCCGGCCGCAATCTCGTGCAGGCCCTCGGTGGTGGTGATTCGGACGGTATGTGCGTGGGCCATGAAGACGGCTTTGACCGCGCGCGCCCCCAGGAGCCGCGCCCGCAGCGCTTTGCCGTCTTCGACGTACAAGTCGTAGTCCGGCGACCAGTCGAGAACGTGGTGGATGAAAACGAAAATCCGTCGGTGGGCATGACTTTCGATCGCCTGCTCGAGCCACTCCTGTTGCTCGGCATCCACCCGGCCGTGCATCCGCTCGCACCCACTGTTGAGCAACAGGAGCACATTGTCGCCCAGGACCAGCTCGCCATAAGGGCGCGGCCGCCGGAGCAACCGAAGCAGACCGCACCCGTTGCAGACGGCGACGTCGTGATTGCCGGGAATCCACGTCCAGCGCAGGCCGCTCTGATCGAACAGGGCGGCGGCGCACTCCAGATCGGCCCGTGCCTGCTCGAGGGTCTGGTTGGTACCGTCCACCAGGTCGCCCATCTGGATGACCAGGTGGGGCGGTTGGGGCTGCCGGACGATCTGTGCGAGCGCGGTCTTGAAGATCAATACGGAGCGATGAATCAGCATACTCGAATCGTGCGGGGGCGCCGTCGAGTAGTGAACATCGCCGACGATGGTGAGCCGAAGCGGCTCCGAAGGATGAAGGCTGAAGGCTGAAGGATGAACGGAGTTGGACAGCGGCTTCTTCCCCGTTTTCTCATCGCTCTGTTTCCCCGTCACTCCGTCTTTCTGATTCATCCTTTACCCTTTTCTGGCCAGTTGATCGCTCAGCGGTTGCTTTTCTTATCGGTTCATCTTTCTTTGCTTGTCTTAGACCCTTTCGTCTGGACATCCAGCCATTTTGCGAAGATCTTCTCCCGTGGACGAAGTGGACGACATGGACGGGATGGACTTTTTCCGGTCCATGAGCGGATGTCCACGACTCTCACCGCTTTTTGGTTGCGGCCAGAAGCCGCCTTACGCCTTAGAGCTTTTTCGTTCAGCGTTCCTCGTTTGTTTTTCTTCATCCTTCATCCTTCCGCCTTCGTCCTTTTCTTTTATGTCGCCTGCCGTGTCCGGCCCGTGGCCCACTTGCGCCGTTGTTCGATCTGTTCGCGCATGGTGACGGAGATCGGATAGGTTTCGCCGATGGCTTTCAGCACGGCGGCGGTGTCAATGTCGCGCCCCTGTTCGAACGCGTCGTACATCGCGGAGATCACACATTGTTCGATCTCGGCGCCACTGAACCCCTGGCTGGCGCGGGCGAGCTCGGCGAGGTCGAACGCCTTGGGGGAACGTTTGCGTTTGGCCAGATGGATCGCGAAAATCTCGCGCCGCTCGGCCTCGGTGGGCAGGTCCACGAAAAAGATCTCGTCGAACCGGCCCTTGCGCAGCAGTTCGGGCGGGAGGATTTCGACGTTGTTGGCCGTGGCGATGACGAACACGGGCGCCTGTTTTTCCTGGAGCCAGGTGAGGATGGTCCCAAAGACGCGCGCCGTGGTGCCCGAGTCGCTGAAGGCCGATGACTGCGCGCCCGAAAACCCCTTGTCAATTTCGTCAATCCACAGAATCGCGGGGGCGACCGACTCGGCAATCCGAATTCCCCGCCGCACGTTTTCTTCCGACGTGCCGACGTAGCTCGAGAACACACGCCCCATGTCGAGCCGCAGCAGCGGCAACCGCCACAGGGTCGAAACCGCCTTCGCGCAAAGCGATTTGCCGCAGCCCTGGACGCCCAGGAACAGCACGCCTTTGGGCACGGGCAAGCCGAACTGGCGGGCTTCGCGGCTGAAGGCCAGGCGGCGCTTGACCAGCCACGTCTTGAGCCGCTGAAGGCCGCCCACGCCTTCGAACGTCTCGACGCCGTCCACGTACTCGAGCAGGCCCGACTTGCGAATAATCTGCTTTTTCTCCGAGTAAATCAGCGGCGCCTCGCTCTCGGTCAGGCGCTGCGTCATGACCAGGGTCTTGGCGAACACGTTTTCGGCCTCCTGGAGCGTCAGGCCGACCGCCGCCTCGAGGAGTTTCTCCTCGGTGGCGGGCGCCACGTCTATCTGGTAGGAAGGATTGCCGGCGAGCTCCGACTTGATCTGCTGCAACAGGGTCGCCAGGTCTTCGCGCGTAGGAAGCGGAAAATCTATCAGCGTCAGTTCCTTCTCGAGCTCCGGCGGAATCTCGACCACCGGCGAGAGAATGGCCACGGTCGAGTAGGAATTGCGCAGCGCCTGCACGACCTCGCGCAAGCCGCGCACGATCTGCGTCTCTTTCATGTAAGCGTGGAAATCCTTGAACACGAAGATCGAAGGCTCGTTGAATTCCAGGACCTCCTTGAGCGCGAGAATGGGGTCCTTGGTTCCCTTGCGGCCTTCGGGCTTGCGGTCCAGGGCGGCGCGATAGCGCGTGATGCCGTGGCTGACGGACCACTCGTAGACGCGTTTGCCGAGGCGCGTGGCGATCTGGTCGAGCTCGTTAAGAACGCGCACTTCTTCCCAGCTCACGATATAGAGCAGCGGGTAGCGCGCCTTGATCAGAACCTCAATTTCCTCGCGCGGGTTGACGACCCCGCGCGTCCGGGGCGGCGTTTGTGCGGCAGTGGCTTCCATCGTCTCTTCCAACCTTCACTTGAAAACGATTCAATAAGCACATCGCGACGCATTTGTCGAGAACGGATTTTGCTTTTGCCGCCGTGGTGGAGAGCAGCGAGCCGGCGGCGTAGCGACAACGCTCGACTCGGCCTCGTGTGTCACCAAGAACAGGAAAACAGTGGCGCGGCCTTGTGGGATGCGGCTGCTTCACGTTAGGCGAAGGGATCGGGGATTCCTGGACAGAAGAGCGCCGACGAAGACCCCTGCGAGTTGATGGTCAAACAGGCGAATGATCTGTTCCTTCATTCCGCCTTTCCTCCTTACGTTTTTCGACTTTTGCAAGCAGAGCTCTCACCGCGTCCACCGAAGGATCGAGCCAACGGGTCTCGATAGTAACGGCAAACCACGGCGCGGCGCGCCTGGTGCGGCCGCGGAGCTTGACGGCGTCTTTTTCGGTGGTGAGGAGACAGCGCGCGCCGGTCTTCTGCGC
>Ga0315282_10012796_pt1 | contig 12779 bp, 9 predicted proteins | sample YL17G07_20_MG_FD_203693 | JGI IMG/M metagenome (GOLD analysis project Ga0315282, IMG submission 203693) | Sediment microbial communities from Yellowstone Lake, YNP, Wyoming, USA - YL17G07_20 | ecosystem: Environmental > Aquatic > Freshwater > Lake > Sediment | place: USA: Wyoming | collected... | reverse complement strand
GCTGCGGGTTCTTGATCCATCCGGAGAGGATCGAAGAATTCAGATCCATCTGCGGAAGGGAAAAAGTCAACTGCGAAGTCCTTGGAGAAGTTACCGGAGACGGGCGCTTCGTTGTACATGATGAAAGGGATGATTCAACGCCTGTCAATCTCAATCTCACGAAGGTACTGGGCGATATGCCACAAAAAACCTTCAAGGATGAGAGGAGTGAGCCTCGACTTGGGCCTCTTGCCTTGCCGGATGGTTTGTCGGTGGAGGAAGCACTGTCTCGTGTGCTCCGCAACCTGGCCGTCGGTTCCAAGAGATTTCTTACGAACAAGGTGGATCGAAGTGTCACTGGATTGATTGCACGGCAGCAATGTTGTGGCCCCCTTCAATTAACGGTTGGCGATGTTGCTGTGATCGCCCAGAGCCATTTTGGGCTGACGGGAGCAGCCACTTCGATCGGCGAGCAACCGATCAAGATGTTGGTCAATCCAAAGGCAGGGGCTCGGATGGCAGTTGGAGAAGCCCTGACCAATATCGTGTGGGCACAAATCAGTGGTTTGGAAGATATCAAGTGTTCAGCCAACTGGATGTGGGCACCCAAGCTGCCCGGCGAAGGTGCGGCCCTTTATGATGCGGCCTGCGCCATGCGGGACCTGATGATTCAGCTGGGCATTGCGGTGGATGGCGGAAAAGATAGTCTTTCAATGGCGACTCGGGTGGGAGACGAAATCGTGAAATCTCCCCGCGAGCTGGTTATTTCTGCTTATGCGACGGTGCCCGATATCACGAAGGTGGTTACTCCTGATATCAAAAACCCGGGGCACAGCCAGCTCGTCTTCATCGATATTTCAAAGCGTCGGGCTCGGCTTGGGGGCTCAGCTTTGGCGCAGGTTTACGGACAGGTCGGGAACGAATCCCCTGATGTGGATGATCCCGAAATGCTTAAACGTGCGTTCCATGCAATCCAAAAGTTACTGTCAGAGAATTTCATTCTCGCGGGGCATGATATCAGCGATGGGGGCATCATCACGACGTTTCTCGAAATGGCCTTTGCTGGAAACTGCGGGTTGAGAATTCGAATGGACGGGCCGTGGAGCCCCGTCGAGAGGCTTTTTGCCGAAGAGTTAGGAGTAGTGATCGAGTGCCGTTCAGTCGACGTTCGGAAGGTCGTCGAGATTCTCGATTCCTTTGGTCTAAGATCGGAGAGCATCGGAGAGACGACAGAGGAAAAGAACATTCGGGTGACTTATAATTCGCACAAAGTTCTCGAATCGAAGATGTGTGCCCTTCGCGAAGAGTGGGAAGAAACCTCCTATCAAATTGAGCGTCTTCAGATGAATTCCCGATGTGCCGATGAGGAGCGAAAGAATATCTTCGACCGCAAAGGTCCAAACTATATCATTCCTTTTAAACCCAGACCGACGCCGGCAGCGCTTCTCGAAGCCAAAGACAAACCGGAGGTAGCCATTCTTCGGGAAGAGGGAAGTAATGGTGACCGCGAAATGACCTCTGCCTTCTATCAAGCAGGTTTCCGTCCGTGGGACGTCACGATGAACGATCTGATCAGCGGACGGGTGACGCTCGGCCGATTCAGAGGACTCGTTGCCGTCGGAGGATTCTCTTATGCGGACGTTCCAGAAAGTGCCAAAGGGTGGGCTGCGGCGATCCGATTCAACGAAAGACTGCGCAGGATGTTTGACGAGTTTTATCGTCGCCCCGATACCTTTTCGTTGGGTGTGTGCAACGGGTGCCAGCTCTTCGCACTCCTCGGATGGGTTCCGTGGTTGGGAATCGCTGACGATAGGCAGCCGAGGTTCGTTCAAAATGGTTCCGGGCGTTTTGAATCTCGCTGGGTGACGGTCAAGATATTAGAAAGTCCGGCGATCATGTTCAAAGGCATGGTCGATTCGACACTCGGGATTTGGGTGGCTCACGGCGAAGGCAGGCTCCACTTCCCCGACCCAACACTGATAGACGAGGTCATGGCCAAAAAACTTGTTCCGGTGGTCTTCGTGGACGATGAAGGCCGGGTGGACGGGAAGATTTCTCAAAGCTATCCTTTTAATCCGAACGGATCACCTTTCGGCATGACGGGACTTTGTACGTCTGACGGACGACACTTGGCCATGATGCCGCATCCGGAACGGTCATTTCTGAAATGGCAATGGGCCTGGTTGCCCGGTTATCTAAACGACGGGATCAAAGAATCCCCATGGATTCAAATATTCCAAAATGCGAGAGAGTGGTGTGAAAAAAAATAGAACGCAGAAGTCGGAAAGCAGTACGGAGAAAGCAGAAGGAAAAACTTAGCTGCCTTCTGCATTCTGCTCTCTGCATTCTATTTTTTCCTGCTTTCCGCATGCTGCCTTCTGCCTACCGATTGCAATAGAAGGGATCATATTGAGGAAATTGCGCTCTTATATAGTGGCCTGGTGGAGGCTTTCCCGAGTTCCTTTTCTTTCTGTTGGAATTCTCCCTTTGATCTTAGGGTTTATCTTGGCGTGGCGCTCGGGTTACAAAGGGCCTGCGGGACTCTATCTGTTTTCCGCGGCAGCGGTCGTCCTCATCATGTGGATGACCTATTACCTGGGAGAATGGAACGATCTGGAAGGGGATCGTATCAATCGAAACTTTAACCGGTTTTCAGGGGGATCGAGGGTTTTAGTAGAAGAGGTCATTCCTGCTCGCGTTTCATTCCTTTTGGGATATGGATGTTTGGCAGGAGCAATGCTCCTTGTTCTTTATATTTATCTCCAATACCAGAGCGATCTTCGAACCCTTTTATTGGGAGGGGCGGGCATCTTCTTTGGATTTTTTTATTCAAACAAGCCTCTTCGATGGTCCTATCACGGATTGGGAGAAATTCTCGTCGGGTTCTGTTATGGATGGTTGCCCATCGCTGCCGGTTTTTTTCTCTTCACGGGCTTCTTGAGCCCGCAGATCTTCCTGCTCTCCATCCCTGTCGGCCTTTCCATCTTCAATGTGATCTTGATCAATGAGTTTCCCGATGAAGAGGCAGATCGGGCCATCGGGAAAAAGAACCTCGTGGTCCGGTTCGGGAAAGAGAGAATGGGAGACCTCTACATTGGACTATCGATCTTGAGCGGATTTTCCTTCGCCAAAATAATCTTGGGTGTTGGCCACACTCCTTACTGGCTACTCATTTTCTCGGGAGGCCCGCTCCTTCTCATTCTATGGAACGTTATCCTGGTCTGGAAGGGGAATTGTTACGATACGAGGAAACTTGAACGTCTCTGTCGCAATACGCTTTTTGTAAATCTTTCAATGACCATGCTCATGACGATTCAACTGACGATCTAACCCCTCCCCTTGATGGAGGAGGATAAGCGGAGAGATGAACATGGAAGATATTCAAACCCTCATCGGGCAGATCCAGAGCGATATTTCCAATGGGAAATCGGACGAGGAGATTTTTCAATACCTACTTCCCCTGTTAAGAAAAGATCCAGAGACGAGCCCAAGGCTGGCCGAATTAATGGTGGCCATCCCGGATCGGATGATCGGTCGACTTCTTCATCGAATGTTTGAAGTCACACAGGATAAGAAGGTTCGAAAGATCATCAAGCGATCCCTTTACCGACTGAAGAGCAAGGGGATCGCTGTCGAGGAGATTTTGTCTGATAAAGAAAAGCCCGTTCTGCGTCCTTTACAGGCAGAACCCAAAGAGGGGTTCGCAAGCGGGATCGATTCGCTCGGGCAGCGGCTTCTCTGGTTAATCATCCCTCATCCGGGTCGGGGTTTGACGGTCATACATGGGATCGTCAGCGATCAGGAGGGGATCGTTGATTTTTCTCAAGACGAAATGACACGGAAAGGGTTTCGGAGTTTCTTTGAAGAGGTTCAAGAAAAAAATCCTTTTCCGTTTGTTGACATGGAGCCTTCCTATATTGCATTTCTGTTCACACAGGCTCATCAATTGAATCTTAAAAAGGGGAGTTCTCCCCAGGATTATCTTCGCGCGAAGAGTGAAATAGAAGGCATCAAAAAGGATTATGCCAAGCCATTGATTTATTCCCGTCTCCAAGCCGATGGAACGGCAGGAGAGGACCGGATGCTGAGGAAGGGGGCAGATCTTCTGAAAGCGGATGTCTATTCCAGTTGGAGAATTGAGGAGGAGCAAATCCGTCCCTATGCAGATGAGGTTTGGGAGGCGGAGGAGTCGAAGATTGTTCTCAATCAGGCCCAGAAGGAAGCGCGATTTCAGGCGATCTATCTCAAGGCATTGACCGACCTCTTCCCGGAAGAGAGAAAATCTCTCTACCGGCGGAGATTGGAGGAGATGGCCTATCTTCTCCTCAAATTGGGAAAGGAAGAAGAGGCAAAGATTTCTGTCTCGGTGGCCATGGATCTCGAGAAGCCTCTCAATCCGATTCAGCCCAACTCTTTTCTCTTCCAATTGGTGATCACGTCGATCTTTGGTCTTTTGGCAGAAGCCTATGAGAAGAAGTCGAAGGAAGTCTCGCTGATTGCAAAGCCGTAGCCCCCTCACCCCACCCTCTCCCCTCAGGGGAGAGGGGAAGGGTGAGGGGCGGATGGTGTGAAGGAGAAAATGAACCGATGAAAAAATGGTTCATCGTGATCGGGATTCTTGCCTTCCTACTGATTGGAGGGTATTTTGTCGCCACCTCTTACGCCGTAAAATTCATCCAGCCATACGTTCAAAAGGCGATGCGATCCGGATTAACTTTAACGGAGACGAAGATCAAGACCACACACCTTTCGATTAAAGGGATTGAATATGAAGATCCTCATTCAAAACAAAGATTCCTTAAGATCGATGAGATAAGGATTTATCCCTCGCTTCTCTCCCTATTGACGAAGTCTTTACGGATAAGGGAAATCACCATTCTCCAGCCATCCTTTTTCTACTATCGATCTCGAGAGGGAGGTGTCGCCGGGCCATTCGTGATGTCCAGGAAGCAAGGGGAAGAGAAAGAGGTTTCCGAAAAAGAAGATGGAAAGAAGAAAGAAGCCATCCAAGTTCAGATTCATCGGATTCGAATCGAGAAAGGCTCGATCGATTTTGAAGACCGAAAAGTGGGGGAGCCTCCCGCCCAAATCAATTTGAGAGATTTAAATTTCGAGATGAAGGATGTCCAATATCCTTTTGTCTCTTTCCATTCTCCCATCGAATTGGAGGGAAAGATGAATGGGCAGACCCAGGAAGGGAGCATCCACTTAAAAGGATGGATCGATGCGAAGACCATGGACCTGGAAACTTCACTGAAGATGAAAGAAATAGAAGTAAAGACCTTCGCGCCCTATTACCGGAAAAGGGTTACGGCAGAGATAGAGTCCGGCATGATGAATATCGAATCAAAAATTGCAGTGAAGGAGAAGAGAATCGATGCCCCTGGAGAGGTGAGTTTGATCGATCTCCGGGTGAAGAAGGGAGGGGGAATGGTCCTCTGGATTCCCGCGGAGACCTTAGCCTCTTTATTGGAGAGGAAGGGAGATCAGATTAAAGCAAAGTTTCATGTGAAGGGGGACATGGAGAATCCTCGATTCAATCTGCAGGAGACGTTTTTGACGCAGATGGCCTTCTCATTCGCACAGGCTCTGGGATTTCCGGTGAAGGTGATCGGCGAAGAGGGCCTTCAAGGAACTTCAGGGGGAGAGAAGGGGCTTTTTGAGGAGCTACAATTGATTAGGGAACAATTTAAGAAGAAAAAGGAGAAAAGGAGATGAGCCTCCTTAAAGACCTCATTTCATTCTTGACATCCACACGAAAACCCGTCGGCCCATCCGAGGAGGAGAAGTAATCGAATTTTAGATTTTCAATTGCCGATGCTATGCTCTCGTAAAGAGTCTATCAATCTGTCACTCCTGCGAAAGCAGGAGTCCAGGTGACTATTTGAATTCACTGGATTCCCGTTTTCACGGGAATGACGACAACCGGCGGAATCTGACTTTTTACGATTCCGTCAATTGTCGTTTCCGATATTAAGAACATATTAAATCAAAATTCAAAGATGGGATTCCGATGATTCGCTTTCGTTGGATCGTTTCCATGTTTTTAATGCCTTTTTTGTGGGGATGCAGCGTTCCGCTGGTCCGGCCAACCCGGATCGACTGGAACACTTCTCTCCCGCCGAAGACCGTTCAGATTAACGGTCGCACTATTTTTTATACGGTGAAAGGAGAGGGAAGACCTCTCATACTGATCCATGGCTATGGAGCCGGGATGTGGGTATGGGAGAAACAGATGGAGGTTTTCTCTCAGTTCTATCGGGTTTATGCCTTGGATGTGATCGGTCATGGCTTCTCGGACAGGCCGGAGATCCCTTACACCGCGGAAGCTTACATTTATTTTTTGAGAGACTTCATGGACGGTGTGGGAATTGAGAAGGCCACCCTGATAGGGAATTCGATGGGAGGCGGGATCGCGTGGGGCACGGCAATCCTCTTTCCCGAGAGGGTTGACCGACTCATATTGATCGATTGTGTCCCCCCGGATGTTCTCCGCCAGGTGAAAAATGAATCGTTCCGAACATTGATTGCGATTAAAGACATCCCGTTTCTTCCTTATCTGGTGATTTCAGGTCGAAGCAAGAGTTCGATGAGGTGGGTCCTCAAGGAATGCGTTTCAGATGTCAAGCTCATCACCCCGGAAGTGGTGAAAAGGCAATATCAACTTTCAAAGATCAAAGGAACCACCTGGGTTCTTTACTCTACCTTGAAACATGCGGAAGAAGCCTTAAAGCTGAAGGATCAGTTCTCTCTTATTCGCCACCCTACTTTATTCATCTGGGGAGAAAAGGATATTATCTTTCCCCCCTACGTGGGAGAAACCCTCCATCGAGCCGTCACAGGGTCGAAGTTTCAGTTGATTGAAAAAAGTGGCCACATTCCCATGTGGGAGACTCCAGCTGAAGTCAATCAAGCCGTCCTTGACTTCCTGAAAGACTAAAAACGCAAAGCGCGCCTCTGCGGTTTTATTTCAGAAGGGCGAGGCTTAGCCATGGGACATAGGTGATGATGGCCAACACAAATAGGAGCAGGGCGATGAACGGAAGGGAAGCCGTGATGATTTTCGACATGGGTTGCTGGAAGCGAAGGCTTGAGATAAAAAGACTCATTCCCACAGGAGGGGTCAGGGCGCCGATCTGGAGGTTGGCAAGGAAGATGATACCCAGGTGGATCGGGTTGATTCCATAGGCACTGGCGACTGGAGTGATGAGAGGGACAACGACAATCAGAGCAGAGAAGATGTCCAGAAGACAGCCCACCACCAGGAGAAAGAGATTCAAGAAAAACAGAAATACGTAAGGGCTATCCGTGTAGGCCTTGAATAGATTAAACAGATTCATCGGGACTTCTGCGTCGATCAGATAATTTGTGAAACCAAGGGCTGATCCGAGAATGATCAAGATCCCTCCCACGAGCACCATACTTTTTCGCATGACCTGGGGAAGTTCTCGCCATTTGATATCCCGGTAGATGACCACTTCAGCCAGAAAAACATAGGCGGCTGTGATGGCTGCCGCCTCGCTGACCGCAAAGTATCCGCTGTAAATCCCCCCAAGCACCACGACGGGAAGAGGAAGCTCCCAGATCGCCTCTCTTACCGCTTTAGACACCCGGGACGCCTCGAATCTGGTTCGGGGAACCTCCGCGGCGATTGCCTTCTGCACACTGAACGCTGACAGAAGGATGACCATCAAGATACCGGGCAAGAGGCCGGCGAGGAAAAGTTGGTTTATCTGGACCTTGGATACAATTGCATAAATGATGATCGGTAGGCTCGGCGGAAAGAGAAGACCCAACGTCCCGGAGTTGGTCACCAGTCCGAGAGAGAATTTTTCCGGATATTTTCCTTGCAGCAGGGCAGGGAGAAGGATGCCTCCCAAGGCGATGATGGTGAGACCGGTGGCACCGGTCAGGGCAGTGAAAGCGGAGCAGGTGATGAGAGCGATGATGGATAACCCCCCGGGCAACCAACCGAGAAAGGCATCCGTCAGCCCGATCAACCTTCTGGGTGCCTTGCTTTCTGAGAGGAGATATCCGGCAAAGGTGAAGAGGGGGATAGCGATCAGGATGGGAGTGGTAGCAATTCGGTACATTTCGATGATCATGGCTGAAGAATCGATATGAGCGGAGAACAAAAGAAAAAGAGTCAGGCCGGAGAAAACGGTGAAAAGGGGGGCACCGAGAAACATCAAGAGGAAAGCGATGAGGATCAAGAGAAAGATCATGTCCTTTCCTCTTGGCCTTGAATGGGGTTCGTCTTTCCCATCTCAGAAAGACTCTTCAAAGAACGAAGTCCGAATCGAAAGGTCATCAGGCCGAATGTCATCGGGAGGATCATTTCCGGGATCCAGGCAGGAATATTCAGCAGCGTCCTGTTCCCCATCTGAACTTCGTTTCTGATGAATTTCAATGCCGCGTAGGTCAGAAGGCAACAAACAGAGAAGGAAAAAAGATGGGTGATAAGCGTTACGATATTCCTCCCCAGAGAGGGTAACCATCTGGAAACGATATCGATGTTGATATGCTTTCCCTCCTTCGTGGCAAGGGTAGCCCCGATAAAACCAATCCACAGGACGAGATTTCTCAAAAACGAGTCCCCCCAATCGAGACCCGTGGAGAAAACATTACGGAGGACGATCTGAAGGAAGGCGATGAAAATCATGAAGCTCAGGAAAGTGACGATGAGGGTCTGTTCGACTTTGGCAATGGCTTCATCGGCCTTTTCCCATCGGTCCACCCCGTTAGAAATGATGGCCCGCTGCTCTGTGACGGGGTCGGGTCGGCTGGAATTTTTAACGGGGTCCATTATTTTCCTCCCCTTCGATAACTTTCCAGGAGAGAAGTCACTTCATCCAAGACTTTTTTGGAAAAAGTTTGTCCGCTGATGTGCCCCATCGCTCTATTCGACAGCTTCTTGTATTCTTCGATTTGATCCTTGGATGGGGTAATGATCTTCACCCCGTTTTTCACCATCACCTTAACAGCCTCTCGATTCTCGTTTCGAGTGATGGTTTTTAATTGATCCTGACGTTGTTGAAAACTCTCTAAAATGAAATTCTGAGAAGGTTGAGGGATTTGTTTAAAGATATCTTTTTTCACGACGACACCCCCTGCCAGATAGATCAACGGGACGTCGGTGAGATATTTGATCTTCGTGAACCACTGAAGGGAGATCGCTCCAGTAGGAGGGGCGTAGACCACATCCACCAGCCCGGTTTGGAGCCCCACCAGAACATCGGGAATCGTGAGCGGGATGGCCTTCACCCCGGCTTCATCGAAAATGGCTTTGGACATCGGCGAGTCTTCCCAGATCCATACCTTATGTTTCTTGAGGTCGGCCACACTGGCAATGGGGACCGTAGACATCAAGTAGACAAATCCCGCTTCTGACCACCCCAAGAGGACGTATCCATTGTCCTCAAAACCTTTTCGAAGAAAAGGATCTATTTTTTTCGAAATGGCATCGACTTCTTCGTAGTTCTGGAAAAGGAACGGGACCTGGAGAACGTCCATCTCTCTAAAGAGTGAAGAAAGTCCAGCGGAAGTGAGAGCAACGCCTTGAATCTGGCCGATCTTCAATTTTCGGAGCATATCCATCTCATCGCCCAACACCCCGCCTGCGTATATCTTAAGTTGGACCGTATTCCCTGTCTTCTTCATCACCTCCGCGTTGATGGTGTTGAAGGCCTTTACCCAGGAGCTTCCCTCAGGGGCCAGTGTGCCAATTTTGATGAGAAAAGGTTTCTCCGCCCCCAGGGCGATTTGGCCGAGAAAAAGGAAGACCCATAAACCGAGTCCAAATATTTTGGCAACCCTCTCTTTACTCATATTTTTTCTCCTATTCGAAATATTCTCCGACACGGCTGAGCAATTCTTTCGCCTCTTTTTTGGCCACGGTATTTGGAAGGACAAGGTCTGGAGACGCGTCGGGAGGAGCCTCTAAGACTCTTTGAAGGGTAGTGACAAAGAGCTCTTTGTCCATCTTATTTCGAGCGTAATACTTTGCGTAATAGACATAAGCCATCAAGAATTTTCCTTGCCCGAGATCCAGAGCTCGCAGAAAATGTTCTTGGGCTTTGTTGAGGTCTCCGCCGGCTATTTTCGGCCTGGTAGCAAGCCAAATCCCCATGAAGAGATGGGGCCCCCCGTAATAGAATCCTTCATCAAGCTCCAAGGCTCTCCTCATCATCCATTCCACTCTGGGCAGTTCCGATACCGCCTCCATCGAATCCAAGTTGAGACGGATCCAGTTAGCCCAGCAGGTCGCCGTCCAGAAGATGTAGGGCACCTCCTTCTTCGTGAGCCTCTTCAGTCCTTCCTTGAAATCATCGAAGGGTCTCTGGAGAGGGTCCCTAAACCCTCTGGCTTCGAGGGACCTCAGGGCGTATTGTTTTCCCTTCTCATAGAGCAGATTCGCATATTCCTTATCCTGGTCCTCCACGAAGAGAGAGGCAAAGGAAGAATAGCTCTGGCCACCCGCAAGGAGTAAACGATCATTATCTGGTAAAGCCTGGATCATGCCGTCGATCAACATGAGGTAAGCGGGCGTGCCTTCTCGAAGCATTCTCAGGTCCGACTGCCTGGAGGAAGCCTTTGCGACTTCTTCCAATAACGTTGCCGCGGCGCCAACGGTCAATTTTTTGTTCGGGAGGCACGCCGAAAGAAGTGAAAGAAGACATAAAAAAAAGAAAATCCAGGATCGACTTTGCAAGCCTTTCATTTTTGTTCTCCCTGTCCTGAAAACGCCCGTTTAACTTAACAAAAGTTTATATTTCTAAATCAGAAGCATGTCAACCCTATTGTTAAAAAATTGAGGCACCAGCTCAACACATCATTTCGTGAAACTTCTCCGTGATAAAGGTTTACAATCATTACCCCTGTGTTCAATAACCGCATTCGAAAGTTCTCGGATGACATCTCCTCCGTTCTCTTTGAGGACTTTTTCAGAGATCTCTTGTTTTCGTCTTGACAAACAGGAGGGCAATCGATGAAAATACAAGACAGTCTGGAAAGGAGATGGACGTGAGGAACTGCAAAAAGCGCGTGGTCATCACTGGAATCGGTCCTGTCACCCCCGTAGGGATTGGAAAAGAAGCATACTGGGAGAGTCTGATCGAAGGAAAGTCGTCCTTTCGGGGGATTTCCTTTCCCAACAAGGATATGAGCCAATACCGATGTCAAATCGGAGCCCCTATTGAAGGGTTCGAGCTCTCTCATTTTGTGGAAAGATCGAAGCTGTCGAAACACCTGGGGAAGACCTCACAATTCGCCATCGCTGCGACATGGCTTGCGCTGAAGGATGCTGGAATCGAGCTCGAGCAGAACGATTTCGAAAAAGACGGGCTGCACCACAAACATACCGGAGTCTACCACCCGAAAGAATTGGATCCCTTTCAAATCGGTGTCGTCTTGGGAGTGGGTGTGGAGGCCATGGATTTAATGGAACACTTCCACGAGCGCTTTCTGTCGCGAGGGCCTAAAGGCATCTCCCCCTTCGCCCTTCCGAACATCTACTTGAGTGCCATCACTTCCCATGTGGCCCAGTATTTCTCGATCCGGGGAACCTCTTATGCTGTCTCCACGGCCTGTGCTTCAGCCACTCACGCCATGATTAACAGCTTTCTTCAGATTCAGGGTGGCAGGGAGGATCTAATGGTGACGGGAGGAGCGGATGCCTGCCTCACCTCTTATGTGTTCGGGGGGTTCGACGTCCTGAGGGCGATGTCCACGCGAAATCATGATCCTCAAAAGGCTTCCAGGCCCTTTGACCGAGAGAGAGACGGGTTTGTGATGGGCGAGGGAGCAGGGGTATTGGTGCTTGAGGAATTAAACCATGCCAGGAAAAGAGGGGCTCATATCTATGGAGAGGTGGTGGGATTCGGGATGACCGCCGATGCCTATCATCTCACAGACCCCGATCCCGATGGAAAGGCATTGGGTAAAGCGGTCAAGGATGTCTTGGATATGGCGGGTGTTCGTCCGGGGGAGGTTGATTACATCAATCCCCATGGCACCTCGACCCCGTTAAATGATCGGGTGGAGACGAGAATGATGAAGGAGGTCTTTGGAAAAGAGGCCTACACCATCCCCATCAGTTCAACCAAATCCATTACCGGCCATTTAATGGGAGCGGCAGGAGGGGTGGAAGCCATTGCTGTCCTTCTGGCCATTGAAAAAGGGATTATTCATCCCACCCTCAACTATGAATTCCCGGACCCGGAATGCGACCTGGACTATGTCCCCAATCAAGCAAGAAAGAAGGAGGTCAGGCTCGGCCTTTCCATGTCAGCGGGTTTTGGCGGAGTGAACAGCGCCATCCTGATCAAGAAGTTTGAGGAATAACCTACCTCAAAATCGATTCCAGGCCCAAATTTCAAACGTTAGAGTTGACACCTTTGGACACTCAAACATTGCTTAGGAATAAATGGATAGGAATTTATCGCCCGATTAACCCTTCAAATCCTTCCAACCTTCTTGAAATCTCCCTTCTTCAATATGGTTGACACCTTTCGGGAAAGGTTTATAATAGTATTATCCTTGGAAGGTTGTTTTTGAAATCCGGTAAATCAATGGACGGTTCTAAACTCGACCCAAAGTTTGTCGAATTGGTTATGGAGAAGCTGGAGGAGAGGGGCTGCAGCCTTTCTCTGAAGGAAGTTTCAACTGTCGTGGACCTGGTGAAAGAAGAAGTTGTGTCCGAATACGTCAGTCGCCTGGTCAGTCATGTTGAAAACATCCTTGAAATTAACCCCTCTCTCGAAGAGAAGGAAATTCTCGAGGAGGTGGCCAAAAATATCGTC
>Ga0315282_10012795_pt1 | contig 12779 bp, 9 predicted proteins | sample YL17G07_20_MG_FD_203693 | JGI IMG/M metagenome (GOLD analysis project Ga0315282, IMG submission 203693) | Sediment microbial communities from Yellowstone Lake, YNP, Wyoming, USA - YL17G07_20 | ecosystem: Environmental > Aquatic > Freshwater > Lake > Sediment | place: USA: Wyoming | collected... | reverse complement strand
GTTGTATGGGTCTCAACCAGGTGGTGGAACAATCACAGGCACTATAACCAATGTCACTAACACAACGGTAACAGTAGATTTTAACCCCCCTCTTGCGGGGAAAAACCTGACCTTTGAAATTAAGCTTATAAGCATACAATAAATTGCCTTTCCTCTTTGAACAGCTGTGTGTCTTATCCCTTGGGGCTTAAAGGAGTTGTGGTTGGACAGGGAGATACTTATGAAGAGGCACCTTCAAATGTAAAGTCAGCCATTCGCTTTCACATTGAGACTTTTGGAGACGAGGTTCTCGATGTTGAGCCCCCGGTTCTTGAGGCATTCATTGCCGAAGCCGGGGTCTAGGTTTGATGAGAAAGTTTCCTGTTGATGCTCCAAAGGAGAGAGTGGTCGAGGCACTAGAAATTCTTGGTTTCCAAATTGTGCGTGAAAAGGAACTGGGGCAAAGCTGGGCAAATACTCTCAATACCAAACTTTGGCAAGCAGCGATAAAATCCCCCAAGCCTGAACAATCTGACGTTTTGTATCCTTCCTCAAAACTGTGTTTCTTCCGCACCATACGCGTATTCTCTTCAAAAGCACGATGGTTGACCACTAACTTCCTAAGGGCTATGATATGAACAAGAAGTGCCATTAAGAGGATTTTAGCGTAATTCGGGAAGCAAATGAATGAGCAGCGCCAAGTATTCACAGACATGCCATCTAGCAACTGCTTCTAACAAATTCATGTGGTCCTCCAACTACCATAATCTCTAGACTAAACAGGAAGAGTTGAGTGTCCCAATAACGATTATGCCTCCGTCTAAAGTAACCATGGTCGGTCCTCCACTTCAGCGTGACAAGTGCGACACAGTGTAATTAGATTACTATGCCAGTTTGAGCCACCTGCTTTGCGAGGACATATATGATGCACAGCCAGAGTAACGCCATCCTCTTCAGATAAGCCACACCGCCGGCACTTATTTCCGTCTCTTTGCCTAACTAGCTTTGAAACCTCTTCCCATTCAGGACCGTATATCGAGTATTGGGCTGGCCCCTCACCAGTTTTGAGTTCGTTGACCCGAGACATTAACTCCTGGATTTGTCTGTTATAAAAAATGAGCGCGAACCGCTTATGGTTTTCCTTCTCTTCGGGCGTCATATCGCGATCAACTGAAGCATAATCAGAATCGTGACTTGGGTGTTCAGTACGTTCTTGCTCTAGACGCTCTTGGAGCCAAGCCTTTCGTTTTTTGTCAATTTCATCTGCGGATTCACCACTTAAGCCAGGCATTCCTCTTTTCTTCTTAGCTTCTTTGTGCTCGGGTTTTGTGGTTCCTTCACCAGGTCTGTCAAACGGTGGCATCTCAGATTCTGGTCTTTGATCACCTATTGCTTCTTCGTCGTCGGCACCCGGACGATTCTCTGTTTCTGAAGTTTCAAATGGTTCCTCCCGCTCAGTATCTGAAGGAGTTCTAACGGGCGGCTCTGTAACGATGTCATATCCCATGTGTTGTAGATACCTATCAATGGTGCTAGATTCTTGAGACGGATTAAGTACTTCCACTAGAACTGGAAGTATGTGACAAGGGTCTATCTGAGGATTAAGAATTGCGGCTAAGTTCCGAGCTATTTCATAAGTTCTCTCCTGCCCAGTACAACTCCGTGAGACGTACAATCGGTTGACGTCTCTATCATAAAATGAAAGCTCGGACCGATCATCAGAATATATTGAGCGGCCATCCATCTTTATTTCATATTTCACCGACAGCGCCGCTGCTTCATAGACTTCGAGGCTATCCAGCGAAACCAAATCCCAGCCATCGGTGAAGTCTTTTCGCTGAGTCTCGACAATGGTCATGATAGCTAATTTTCGGCTCTTTATGACTTCCATGTCGGCGTCACTTGAGCATCTATCATTTGAAGGCCGAAAGTCAACCGGGTGAATGGCCTTGCTGAGATGATGTACTCCCAGCCTTTCAAGTAATTGCCAGGTATCACTTTCCTTGTCGATAAGTTCATTCTTAAGGCGTTCTCTGAAGATATCTACCATGATTCCTTTGTCTTCAAAAAACATATGATTGGGTATGCGCAAAAATCCTAAACGGTCCAAAACAACCTTCTTCTTACTAAGATCGTTAAACTGGTCTTCCGAAATTTCAGACATATGTTGGGAAGTAAAGGAATATATGGTGTTGGCTACTTTTTTCGCATCTTCATCTAAGGGGTGATTTCCATTGGCGAACTTATTTGAAATATCAACTAGGACTTTGAGATAATCCTCTAATTGAGGTTCTTCCTTGACTCCTATTCGTTTGAGGATATTGTAATAATTCCTTAGTCGATCACTTGCCTTTTGCCGATAGACTCCAAAAGGATGATTCCCCCAAAAACAGTCACCGGCATCACAGTAGCCCTTTCCGTCAATGAAGATACAGCTACTCTCACGCAAAAGAGCTAGTGTCTCTTCTGGTATCTTGTCATATCCATCATTGAGAACTCGATAAATATCGAAATGGGGAGCGATATTCTGACCAGCTAGCCACTGTAAATACTTAACTATTTGAGTAAAGGAAGGGTAATTCCCAATCCCAATATAATCAAGAAACCTTCCTCGCATCCTTGCTCTTTGACTAAATGGTACAAATTTCCCTTGACTATAGAATAAGTGCTTGCTGAACGGCAAAAACACCTCAGCTGGTAGATGGTAGTTGTCTTCATCACCTTCAGCTGGCAACCATTCTAGGTACTTCAATTGCTCATATGCTTTTTCATCACTAAAACTATCCTGGTTAAAGATGTCACATAAATAATAGAATAACTGCTCAATAGCTTGGACATTTTCTGGTGACCATTTAGCAGCTAGTTCCCGTATGCGGCGAATAACGTCCTCTGGTTTAGGACTATCACTTACATCAAGAAGTTTTAGCCATTCATTCCACTCTGCCGAATTCTTGCCGATTCTCTGCTCATCTGGATAGAGATAATTCTTAGCCAGGACTATATCTAATAATTCAGATCTTAAGTATATCTTTTCGGGAGCATGGAACTGGTTATCGTTGCAGGGAATCATTTCTAGAGTTTTTAATAAGTTACGAGCGTCTTTGTTATCAGAAATTAAGGAGAAATTCCTCCTGATTTCCTCAGTTAACTCTAGCCTTTTGTCTTCTGTTCGCCACAAAGGTTCACTTTGGAAGTATAGCGGAGCATACTTAGTTACGTATGTGGGAAAATCTAGAGATTTAACTCCTAGTTTCTTAAGAAAGCCTTTAGCTTTGTCAGTAAGAATAGAATCAGCAATAATAATGTCTAGACCCATAGGGTCCTTATAGTTGCCACTCAGGCAGAGTCCCGAAAGGGGTTTGAACTGCTTATTAGTCATGAATATACAACTATTCTTTAGTTTCTCACAATAATGGTAGTCTTTTAGTATTGGTTGTTCATGGTCTGCCAGATAGTCGTAAAGCACCATAAGGTCAATTACATTGGCCTTGTCCATCTGAGTTATCTCTTGGGATGTCTTGGTGGAAAAGAAATCAATTACGTCTTGCCAGACATATTCTGAAGTAAGGTGCAAGAGGATTTCTTTGCATTGTGCTTGTAAAGAAGCATTGACGAACGGTATACCATCCGGTTTCAAGAGGACCCTTTCAATAGTTGGGGTCATTAACTTCAGTTTTTCAAATTGATCCAATCGCCCCTTGCGGTCCGGACATATGGCTAGTTGGCTGAAACTATTAAGTAGCTTCTCTTCACCAGGTGTATTCATGCGGTCCTGCACAAAAAGCAGCAGATTAGATAAACCTTTAATAGTATTGAAAGGTTTCGGGGCATTGATCTGGAAAGTACCCGCCTTAATCCTCATTTCTTGTATGAATCTAGTCAAGGTTCCAATATCCAGATTCTTGGTACCTAATCCAGCCTGAAGTATAGGCCAGCTGCTTCTCAGTTTTGAATTGACTATAGGTATCCTGATGTCCTCCAAAGCTCGCCTGACATTAGCGTCTTTTAAGCTCAACAAATAGATTCCGTCGGGCTTATGCCATTCATTGAGTCCGTCCGGTACGATTTCCTGTTCCTTAGCAGACGCATAGAATATTCTCTTGATAGCCTCGAGTATAGGCAAATTCTTATTGCTGAAATCGTGGGCAGGGAAAAACTTATACAATTCTTCCACGGTCACTCTTTGTTTCAAATCAATAATGCATTTGATAATGAACTTGCCAGTAGCATTTATAACTTTGGAGTTCCAATCTACTTTAGGTTTGTCACCCTCTGTAATGATATTCTTCCTATCTGGAGTCGGGAAGAAGTCACCATTTATGTGGAATTTATACCCAGTATATAAACCAGTAGGTAGAAAATCATAGAGTATGCCATCGTTTTGAATGTTATTTGGAAGAATTGGGAAGGCTATTCCTATTTTGGGTTCTTTGTTCAATTGTGCTGCCTCGGGAGCGACAAACAATTCCTCGTATGCGAACCACTTTCGAACAATGGTTGGTTTACCTTCCTTCATTTGAGCAATTATTCGGAGTGGTGGAGCAGCGTCGTCACGTATGAATTCAGTGTCCAACAGCCCATTCCTCAGAACCCTAATCTTTCGAAGGTTCCGTAAGAAGAGCAAAATATCGGGAGATGAAGATAACAATTCCTGAGCGAATCTAGGTATGTCATTCTTATCTATCGCCTCTCTCTTTAATTCCGTCCTAACGATTGATTTCGGATCAAATGCCCAAGGCAAAAAGAATTCTGTATGATCGTTGATTTTTGAGTCGAGTGACTCGACAACCTTCTGTTCCGGAAGAAATATATATTTTTCGCCAGCTGATTGGACCTCTGGATGGTCGGTTACCTGGTAGACTGATATAAAACCTATACCAAAAGCTCCAGTTTTGTCAGGCTCTGTCGCCTTTCCTCTGGAGGCAATATTACAGATTCGCTTAAAATCATCATCATCGAAAACACTGGCATTGGTGACAGAGAGTCCATCGTCGCGGAAGTCGAATTCGATGTACTCTGACTCTTCATCATCAGCGTTTTGCACTAGTTCGTTAGCCATGGCGGGGAACCCACTCAGGCTGCTGAGTTTCTCAGCGATGGTACCGAAAATATCTACTCCGTAGTTACGTCTCAAGCCTTCTCTCCTGACTCACGACTAATATCGGGCCGAAGACTAATTTTATGAAAAATTTCAGAGCGGATCAATGCGTGTAAGGCACATTATACGCTAAATATAATCATGCTTGATTTTGCTACTAATCGTCAATGCTTTATAAGGGCTTCCGCAAACAGCTCCAGAGCTTTGGCTGATGGATACGTTGATAATGAAGCTATTCCATTAACTAATTCGATAGGTAATAATGCACCTTCATAGCGATTACTCAATATTTTGGGTAATGTGGCAACAATGCTGCTAAGAGCTATCAAATTAGAAATAGATGGGTTTTCAACAAACTCTCCCCTCTCGCCCGTAGGTACGTTAATGACCATTTTGTGATAATCATTATGCTTTATGAAAACCTTTGCCCCGTAGTTAGTGTCAGTACCATAAACACCAGCCAAATTTGAATGTTGGATTTCATTCCGAATATATGAATTATCTGGGATGAATATCGATCCGCCCGGTGCGTTTGCTCCAATTAATTGCAGGTGCTCAAAAAATGCTCCTGTTTTCTCCTGACCAAGCATAGCAATTTCATATCCACTCTCTTTTGCATATTTGAAGAAGCGTCTGATCGGTGCTGATAACTTTGCTAGTGTAGCACGAAGGTAGAGAGGGCCGTCTTTGACAAATAAGCAATTCCTCAAAATCTCCCTGTTGTTTTCCCAATAGTACCTAATTGGGGTAAAAATCATCAAAGTCTCACTCACTGCCATATAGTCCGATGCGACTTGATTAGGGGCGTAGTCTTCTTGCATACTCAGGTGTAAGCTAAACAGGTCAGTAATGAAAATCTCTCCATTACACTTTGGGCAGCGACCTTTTTCTTCATCAAAGGGAAGGGTAGCAACGTCTTCGTGACAGTTGGGGCAATTAAATTCTTCTAGATGGTCTTTTGGTTTGAGGCTCCATTTCTCATATGCTATCCACTTCAGAGTTTCCATCATTGCCCCATCAAGGGCATTATTCAAACCTATATCTTTTACAGACTCATAGATAATCTCTCGTACTGTTTGGTATATCGTCTTTCCCTTAATTAAAACGTGCCGTAAAGGGAAAGCGGTAGCATGAAATAAGGCAGCACGTTCCATCATATCCCTCAGAGAAAAGGGATTAGGCGTTTCCTTGTCTAGCTTAGCAATAGCATATTGGTCTAATTTCATAAGAGCTGTCTTTACAAAAGCGATAGCTTTGTAAGGCGGTTTGCGTGATTCAATTGTTTGGATTGAACCATCGGAGGAAAAAATAATTCCTAGTTCCATACCCCCTTTAGGTACCTGTTGCCAAATAGCACCCGTAGATTCGGGTGTATAATCCGGGTCTTCGAAGTTCTGGCAAAGGTTCTTAACCAGAGGACATTGTATTACCTCTAAATGTCCTAGTTTGCTAGCTTTTTCGGCAGGCAGCCTCAAACCCTTTTGATAAGGCATTGTTAACTCACTTTCTTTGGTGGGCTGAACCTCAATGCTTGCATCGAGACAACGAATCTATGAGACCCAGTGAGCATTCTAATATATCCCACAGTCTTTGCTTGTAGAATATCGTCCTTTAGGCTTTCGTAAGCAATATTGAGTCTGGATAACCTATTCACGTCATCCTGTGAGGCAAGGTGAGCAACAAAGAAGTTTTCAGTTTGAGCCAAAAGGTCTGGACTAATTGTTGTTGGCGACTGAGTTGAGTATACCATTCCGATATGATATTTTGCCCCTTCCTTAGCAAATCTTCTGTAAATTTTCGTGCTTTCATCGGTATCATTCACTCCAAATAGGTTATGAGCTTCTTCAAAATAGAGCTGGATAAAATGTTTGCCTAACTTATTATTTGTAAATTTATCAGTTTGGTGAGCAAAAACAGCTTTGGACAATTCACGCGAAAAGTACTGCATTACCACTTCATTTGCATTTCCTAAATCTAAGATCACAGTCAGACCTTTATCTAATTCTGCTAATATATCTTGTACAAAATTACCAGCGGTTTTGTCGTGATATTGGCGTAAATTTTGCAGTAATCCGGGGCCAGCGCTAACCGTTGATATCGGTTTAAAGAAATTCAGCATTGCTTCATCATCTGCATCAAAAAGGTTTTTCCCTTTTGTTGAGCTAGGCAATTTAGAAATTCTATCTTGGTCTGTCACTTTCCCAAAGAAAGTAACAAGTTCATCTAAACTACTCGGAGTGAGCCACTTTGTTTTTTCCTCGCCAAAAATCAACTCCATAGCAGTTTCATTTAATTTTGGATCAAAGTTGACTTTTGTCTTCAGTTTATTCTCATCCGCAGAAAAACCAGCTTTTTTTAGAATCGCCCAATATATAAGGATTTTCCTGGTAGCTCTGAGTTTATCCCCTGCTTCAAAACCGCTTAATATTTCAAAACTTGGGACATCAACAGATAAGAATCTTTCTATATAAATTGAGTGTCTACCAGCATCGCTCAACAAGACCGCCACTATCTTGTGCGAACTTTCCGGATGTTCATAAAAATCTATTCTCAACGGTTTCGAATCAGTCTTTTCCTTCTTTGTTAATGCATAGACAACGCATCTATCGGGATAAGCACTCCTAATCGAAAAATTGTCGTCCTGAGGATTGTCGTTGGCATATTCCCCATTCATATCAAAGATTAATTGCCCGACATTCTTCGTTTCCGAAGTTGTTTCTATCAAGCTCTGGGCAATCAACTTAACTACATTGCTCTTCCCTAGCCTTGTTTTACCGAACATAGCAGTCCGACAGCCCATAAAATCATTCGTCGACAAATAGACATTTACATCAGGCTGTTGCTTGCCTGGTAGAGGAAGCCTGCATTCGGTAAGTCTTAGCTTACCAATTAGAAAGCGATTGTCCTGTGGAACAATCGAGTTGGTTACAAGGTCTAATAGAGCGTTATCAGGTGCGTAAACTCTGTATTTGTGGGCACTAACAAAGTTATTCAAATCACCTGAAAATTCAACAGTGTCTACCTTTTGCGGGTGCGGGTAAAACATTCCTAATACGTTAGTTTTAAGGGCACCCCACTGCAATTCGCTTTGAGTAAAAATATCTAACTCAGGCATAGATTTTTTCTGTAGTTCGAAATAGGTTTCTTGGACTTCGGTAGAAAGAGGAGTTGGTGCTGCATCAAGCACTCTTAACAATGTGAAATGTAGTGGTATTGAAGTGCCACTACTCTCGAAATTTGAGGGGCACATGATTAGCAGAGAATTTCTAGGAATGCCACCGACAGCTATCTTAAATGGATCACAGGTGATAATTGTTACTTCCTTGTACCCGATGTCTAAAGCGTAGCCAACAAACCTTCTCTGGTCGTGCAACTTGGCTTTCTCAAGTGTTTCTTCCTTGCTTAAAAAGTCTTTCAGTGCTCTTAACGGATGGTTCTGGATGGCAGCAGTGTCTAAAAATTGTTTCATACTTTCCATCCCGCCACACAGCAATTTGAAATAATTACCTCTTTCGAGTCTTTAGTACTAACTCCTATAACATTGCTAGTCCCTATCGGAGCTTTAACTATAGTAAAATTACGGTATAATTCACAAATTTCAGAGTTTGAAGAATTGGTCATTAGCCAGCTAACTCTGTTTTTCATAGAGATTTCTTTCAATTTTCGGGAAAGCCTTATCTGGTCTTTAAAGGAGAATTTGCCGTTAATATAGTGGGCTTCTGCCATTTCCTTCTCACCCGGTTTATAAGGAGGGTCTAAAAATATGAAATCGCCATCTTTGCACTGATCCAAAATAGGCTCAAAGTCAGACTGAAGGATCACTGCTTTCTTCAATCTTCTTGATAGTTGAATTATACTCTTATGCGTAATAACCCACCTTCTTGCTTCACCACCATATCCTACATTGAAATTGCCACTAGGGTTATGTCTCCACATTCCTTTGAAACAGGTCCGATTTAGATATAGAGTGCGTGCTGCTCGATAATATAATGGCTTATCTTCGTATTCTGCGTCCCTGATTCTATAATATGTCTCTTTACCACTTGGGAAACTCGCGAAGGTTTCCCAGACTTTGTGAGGATAGTTTCTAATGCCTTTATACAAATCAATCAGTTCCTCATTCAAATCCGAGAGTATCGCTCCCTCTGGTTGTACATATAGAAAAACGGAGCCGCCACCTACGAAAGGCTCAATATATCTTCCTTCTATTTTTTCACTTTGAGGTAGTAGATTAGCCAAGAAAAAAAGCAGCTTGTTTTTTCCACCAGGGTATCTCAAGAACTTCATAATTTGCTCACTCACCACTTCTTTTCTCCGTTGATGAGTTATTTCGGCTAATGCGGTCTAGCAAAGCCTGCAGCTCGTCGCGGTCATACAACCTATAGTTATTTACCGGATGACGAATTGCCTTCAATTTGCCAGAGCGGTCCCAATTTCTTATTGTGGAGACCGCCACCCCAAGAAAAACTGCTGCTTCGCTTACTGTGAGGAAAGAACGCATATTTGGCATGCCTGCTATACTCCCAAACCTTACTAAAGGTTAGCATACATTGGCAAGATTGTCAAGGGCTTAAGATGGTATACAATCTGTGTAGGAATTCCAGCCTAATTTGAGCCCTGAAAATCTAACAATAATTTCAAGAAATCATCACAGTCGAATATGATCAAGTTTCTAAGCACGTTTAGCTTCACTTTCTCGAAATCCTCTAACCTCAACAAATAGTTGCTTATTCGGACAGTTTTTTCGATATTAGTCTTCTTTACTATAACTATTCCTATAGATCCGGATACGGCAGCGTTTAATATACTCCCGAGCAGATGCTTAGAAGAACCGCTAAGCTCGATTTCTATAGCCAAATAGCATCGAGAAAGGGAGTTCCAGCATTTTTTTAGTGTGTCTCTATTCTTTAAATAATCCTTATACAACCTCTTTGTGAAAGGATGAGATTGCATTCGTTTTGTCTCATCAGTTCCAATATCAAAATTCAGGTACGTATTAAACGGCCCCACAGCAATATCATGGCGTGGAGCATAAACTATCTTGTGATTACCAGAATGTGAGTCATATTGGACTGAATCCCACTCTGCCTTCACTAATTCACTTCCAAATATACTACGAAGATTTGCTATCAATTGATTCTGGTATTCATGTGTAAGCATCTCGTTTTATTCCTTTATCCCTTTAGGTATTCTATCATCCTCCTTTTAAATCGGATAATTCCCGAATTCGCGGCGAATCCCAGCGTGGAATTCCAGGGACACCATACCAATTAGGCCTACTACAAATTAGGTATTTTGTCGCAAGAATACACTCAGAACACCTCATCAAGAGTCTTGGCTTTCTGTAATCTATCAAAAGAAGTGTATCTGGTGTTTTGCAGCGCCTTTACTCTGCTTTTTGGAACAAGAGGTATAGGGCTTATTTCCTTGGCTGGCTTAGCAAAATTGACGACGAATTTCCCAGTGTCTTGCCATGGTTCGATACTCTTTACTGGAGCCCAGTGAGTGATGGCAGAAACCGGTGCTACCCGATAGGCAGCGATATACTTTATCCCTGGAATAAAGCCGCGATACATACGGATCGCATACCACCGATTTTTTCCCAGAAAAACCTCTTGGAAGCCATCTTCTCGCGCCGGGACCACGATGGTGTCGACTCCTGCAATACTCTCTGGGGATACAGTGTAGGTGAGAGCCTTATCCTTTAGTAAAACCGTTTCTCTAGTCCCAGTCAGCACCCTCGGCGGAGCGCTCACAGTTGCCCCTAGCTCAGGGGTCCGAGCCCAAAGTTTACCAAGAGCTTCTTTAACCTGCGCTGGCCTAATAGCGTCATCTCCTATGGTTGAACGCACGAGTCTGACAAAGGTGCTGGGGGGATCCGCGAATATCTTATCCAAGGCTTTGCGTATTTTCCCCATGGTAAATGTCTCTCTCCCAAGCTGATCAAGAACACGTTTCGCCATCGAATCGCGCGACAGAAGCGAAAGGCGTTCTGCAATCTGCTGAACTGGCATATCCTTATTTGCCTCTGGGTCGATGGATACCTCGAACAGGAGCTTTTCAGGAGCTTCTGCCTTCTCATAACTATCATAGACTTTGTACGCCACGCCATTCGTAAGAATGCACCATTTGACACCAGCGTTGGCAGCGTAGCCAACTACCTGGGTAATCGATTTAACATCTGTAAGTGGGTCGTTCAGTGGTTTAGCTTCCACGAATAAGATTGGCTCGTTGTCTATTTTGAGTGCGTAGTCAACGGATTTTCCATCTACGGTTGAGCACTCCAACTCCACTTCATCCGGGTTCGTGACATCCCAAGCAAGAGCTTGTAGAAGTGCGTCTACAAATATTCTTCGAGTCGGGGTTTCTTTCAAGTCAGCCTTTCTGTGCCGTTCGAGCTTGGCTTGAAGATTTTCGATACACAGAGTAACAGTATCCATATTTTGCCTCCTTCCTTATGTACCCGCTTGATAGAACCTATACCAGATCTATCTCACCCTCGAAGTATTTACATTACAATTATACAATAATATTCAAGGATTGCACGACATAACACTTGGAGTGACTGACTGAAATCCCATCTAGGCGAATTCCAGGGACACCAGACCAATTAGGCCTACTACAAATCAGGTATTATTTCCCCAGAATAGGGCGACTCATCAACTTCAATGGCTCTGCTTCACTATCCTAATACCCTTGCAAAGCCTTAGTTTCTATCAACACCATCCTTTAGTATATTTTGCATAGTTATATTCGTCGATTATCTTAAGAAGACTTTTGTCATATTGATAGGTGTCTCCAGAATAGGTTTTTATCTCTTTCGCCAATCGCATTTCCGCTTGATTTGGATTCTGTATATTATGCATTTTTGAATATTGAGCAACTAATTGTTCCGCCAAGATTTTCATGTACTCCATGAACTTAAAATACTCAATAAAACCAAAATCTGAATATACCCACCAACAGCCATAAGCTTGGCTTATAGCCTCATCACACATCGGGAAGAGGCTTGGTGCTAGTAAGTGCAGGCTTTTTGAAGTGCCTGTAACTGTCCTCCTCGTGAATTTAGGATTTTCACCTGCTGTAGCATTAAGAAAACAATCGAATATTGGCCTGAATTGAGTTACAAATCTAGCATCGAGCTTAACATTGCGTATATTTCTGGTGCTCAAACCCTTTAGTTTATTGTGGTAAAGGTTAACGCTCTTTAATATTTTTGTCTGGTCAAAAGGGCCAAAACGATAGAAGTTGTTATGCCATTCACTCAACAGGTCTGATATGCCTCCACAAATCTTATTGGGGGTTCCGAAATTGTTTTGGACCTTATTAAGAGCATTGGGATATACGTATGAACGCCGCTCGTTTTGAATGAATGCCTTACTGCATCTTTTAAGGTCACTGATGGTTATTTGACTAATCCCCGCAGGAACATTTTGATTTGAAACCATGACAGCTACCTCCAGTAGAATATTTCATTCAATTATATCAGAGTTTTTCAATTTGGGGAATTCCAGGGACACCATACCAATTAGGCCTACTACAAATTAGGTATTATTTCCCCAGAATACAGGTAACAATTTAGGTATCATGAAAGAGTAATGCACCTCTTGGGTCTATGATGTAGAGTTTTGAATTGGAGAATCCAAATACACTATAAGGAGGTGCTGAATGAAGTATATCGGTTTAGACTGCCATAAGCAAT
>Ga0315282_10012794_pt1 | contig 12780 bp, 9 predicted proteins | sample YL17G07_20_MG_FD_203693 | JGI IMG/M metagenome (GOLD analysis project Ga0315282, IMG submission 203693) | Sediment microbial communities from Yellowstone Lake, YNP, Wyoming, USA - YL17G07_20 | ecosystem: Environmental > Aquatic > Freshwater > Lake > Sediment | place: USA: Wyoming | collected... | reverse complement strand
CCCCGGGTGCACGCTGTCAGCGGATTTCGGGATCGGATTGAACGGATTCGCAGGTTGCGCACTGCTGCGAACTCGCCGAGAACCACCCACACCGGGCACCCGATCCGCTCAATCCGTTCCCATAATGCGTTGACAGTGCTGCCGGGGGCAAAAGTGCAAAGATAGGGCCCATGTACAGTCGAACCTGAATCGTGTATAATAGTGGTGCCACACCGCGCATCGCTCATTTGCCTGCCGCTGCCCTGACCGGGCTGCTCCCTCCTAACCTCGCCCGCGAGCGGTCAGGGCCAGAGACGGGGTGTTCTCTGGTTCCACGGCCACGGCCGTCGATCCGCCGGCTCAAATCAGGTTCAGTCCAACCCAAAGGAGAGGAGCACTATGAAAACCCGACCCTTCTCGATCAAAGCCCTGGTACGCCTGCTGCTCAGCCTGGCGGTGATCCTGGTGCCGCTGGCAGTGCGGCCCCCCGCGGCGTATGCCCTCACCTTCGGTGTCAATACCCTCACCGACGCCCCCGACTCCAACCTGGCGGACGGCGTCTGCTACGATGGAGTGGATGGCTGCAGTCTGCGGGCTGCCGTCGAACAGGCAGGCACTGGAGGCACCGCGTTGGACCCGGTCGTCATTCACTTCTGGAGTGGCCTGTCTGGCTCCACCTTTCACCTGACAGTGGGCACGGCCATTGAGATCAGCGGCAAGAACATCATCGTGGACGGCCAGGACAACAACATCACCATCAGCGGCGATAGCCTGGCCAGCGGCGAGCCCGTGTTTAAGATCGATGGCAGCTTCAACACCCTCCAGAACCTGACGGTGCGCGATTCACCCGGCGACGGCATCCAGGTGGGCGATTTCACGAGCACGACACTTGGCAACTCGAATATGATCAACCACGTAACGCTGCTCGACAACGATGGGGCGGCCGTATACGTGCATGGCTCGAGCAGCAGCGGGGTCTGGGGCAACACCATCCAATCCTGCCTGATCGGGACCTCCAGCACCACGGCCACCAGCTGCGTCACAGGGGAGCTCAATGTCTATGGGGTGTGGGTGGACGGTGCCGCTCACGACACGATGGTCTTCCAGAGCACGATTGTCTGCAACACCAACGCTGGCGTCGTCGTGGACCCCACAGGCGGCGCGCCTGACCTCACCCAGATCAATGCTAACGCCATCGGCACCAACGGCACGACAGATATGGGTAACGCGACGCAGGGCATCTGGGAAAAGGGTGGCAGCCATACCTCGATATACGGCAACCTCATCTCCGGCAACAATGCCAACGGCGTCTTGCTCGAAAATACGGTGAGTGCCACGCTGACGACGAACTATATCGGCACCAATCAAGCCGGCACGGCCGCCCTGCCGAATGCCATGGACGGCGTGTTAGTCATTGGCAGTGCCCACGACAACCTGGTGGGCGGCCCGGCGGCGGCTAATCGCAACATCATCAGCGGCAACACCATGTGCGGCGTGCGCATCCGGGATAGCGCGATCAACAATGTGATCCGGTCCAACGTCATCGGCCTGAACGCCGCCGGCACCGCTGCCGTCCCCAACGGCCACGCCGGGGTGTGCATCTATGCCGCCAGCAATCAGATCGGTTCGTCGGTGGAGACAGAGTACCAGTTCATCTCGGGCAACACCCGCCAGGGCATCTACGTCAAGGACACCGTCTATGCCGTCATCGGACTATCCAACTGGATAGGGACCGCGTCCGACCGCTCCACCACCCTGGGCAATGGCCTGCAAGGGGTCATGCTGGACGGGGCCAAGTATACCGATGTGACCGCCGGCATGGTGGCTAACAACCTCGGGGCGGGTGTGGCGGTAACCGGCATAGGCGCTGTCGGCAACATGATCTGGCCCAAAGCCGTGTGGAACAACCGCGGGCTGCCCATTGACCTGGGGAACGACGGCGCCACACGCAACGGCACGGCCACACCGCCCGGCCCCAACAACTGGCTGGGGTACCCGGTCATCACTTTGAGTGCCGGGAACGTCATCGGCGGCACAGCCTGCGCCAACTGCTGGGTAAAGGCCTACCTGGCCGTGGGCAACCCGGCAGTGCCTGGCGGTGGTGGCAGGTTGTTCGTGCCAGACGTGGCGGTGCACGCCAACGCCGCCGGCAGCTGGAGCCTGACGCTGCCGTCCGGGACGGGCGCGCGCGACGTCACCCTGGTCGCCTGCCAGGGCGTGTGCACGCCTGGCTTCGAGGGCGACAGCTCAGAGATGAGCCCGCGGCAGCTGCTGTTGGTGCCGGACGTGATGCGCAGCCGCTGAGCAAGGTCGCGCGCTCCTTGACCCCCAGCCCGCCATATGTTAGAATCCCACAGTGTGGCGACGGACGGGCGGCAGGCCGCCGGAAGGGCGCCGGCTGCCCGCCGGGAATTGACAGGTGGGTCGCGTGAGCGCAATCACCCTCTCGCGCCAGGTGGGCAGCCAGGGCGATGAACTGGCTGCGCTGGTGGCCGAGCGGCTCGGCTGGCGCTGGATCAGCCGCCAGCTGATCAACCAGGCCGCGCTGGCGGCCGGCGTGCCCGAGGTGGCATTGGCCCAGCTGGACGAGCTCGACATGCTGCGCCTGCGCCCCACGACCCGCCAGTGGCGTGCCTATCAGAACCAGGTGGAACGCATCATTCGTGAGCTGGCCGACCGGGGCCAGGCCGTTATCGTGGGCCGGGGCGGGCAGGTCATCCTGCGCGGGCGGCCCGACGTGTTGCACGTGCGGGTCGTCGCTCCTCTGGAACAGCGGATCGCCTGGCTGCAAGCGAGCGAGGAGATGGCGCCGGAGATGGCGCGCGCCCGCCTGGAGGCCAGCTCCCAGGCGCGCCGGCGCTACGTGCGGCGCAGCTATGGGGTAGACGTGAATGACCCGGCCCTGTATCACCTCGTCCTCAACACGGGCCTGATGCCGCTGCCACGGGCGGCTGCTCTGGTGGTGCAGGCACTCAGGGAGCAAACCCAGGGATTAGCGAGTGGAGGTATTCCATGACTGTGGCGCCTGAACGTGTTGCCGCCGGGGCGCACCCAAACAGTGGCGCCGCTTCTCACGATGTGACATTTTCTCACCCCAGTGAACGCGAGTTTGCCCAAATTCTGGATTTCTACCAGATCCCCTGGCAGTATGAACCCACTACGTTTGACCTCGAGTGGGACGAGCACGGAAAGGTGATCGAAGCCTTCTCGCCCGACTTCTATCTGCCCGAGCAGGATCTGTACATCGAACTGACCACCATGCAGCAGCGCTTGATGACCCGGAAGCATCGCAAGGTGCGGCGGCTGCGTGAACTGTACCCCACCGTCAACATCAAGCTGCTCAACCGGGACAGCTTCAAGCATCTGATGTTCAAGTACGGCCTGGACGAACCCGAGCTGCCGATGGCCTATCCGGTCGATTCGAGCGAAGATCGTGAGGGGAACGGCCGGTGACCGCGGTGCCACCCTGGCCCGGAGAGATTGGGCCGGTCTTCTTGAGCGAACAGCAGATTCAACAGCGGGTGGCGCAGCTGGGAGCCCAGATCAGCCAGGATTACGCCGGAAAGGACCTGGTCGCCGTGGGCGTGCTCAAGGGCGTCATCATCTTCATGACCGACCTGCTGCGCGCCATCCGCATACCGGTGCGGGTAGACTACCTGGACATTGCGCGCTACGGTCTCAGCCGGCACACGCGGGGCGTGGTGCGCCTGAACAAAGACCTGGACGAGCCGCTCAGCAACCGGCATGTGCTGTTCGTCGAGGACATCATCGACACGGGTTTGACCAGCCACTTTCTGCTGGCAAACCTGCGCCAGCACGGACCGGCCAGCCTGAGGGTGTGCACCCTGCTCAATCGCACCGCCCGCCGGATTATTGACGTCGAGCTGGCCTACGTGGGTTTTGACGTGCCCGAAGTGTTCCTGGTGGGATACGGGCTGGACTTCAAGGAACACTACCGCAATCTGCCCTACATCGTGCGGTTCGATCCCAACCGGGTGCCGAAGGAGCCGGGAGGCGACAATAAACGAGCCCCGACGCGCACCGGGGCCTAAAGCCTATCCGAATGGCCGTAGCATAGCCCCCTGTGGGGGCATGGCAGACGGGCACAAGGCCCTAGACTACGGCCTATTCCTGTGATCAAGAAAATGGAAAGGGCCCCAATTAACCTTCCCAGGTCCCCGAGTTCCGGCAACTTACTTGTAGCTCCCTCCCCCTTTCACGCCTGACGCTATTACTGCGGTCCCTTGCTGGTTTCCCGGTATTACTACCTTTTCGCCAGCTCACGGTTCGTTCCTGTTGCCAGGATCTCCCCGCCTGTGAAAGCGGTGGGTCACTACCTTTCGGTTACTTTCTGCTCGTTGACTGTTCCGATTCCCTGGAACCCTTTCCAATTATCATTCTATCACAGCTCAATGGTGCCTGTCAATAGATATTCCTTAAGGTTCGATTAGTGATTGCAGGCACTTTGAGATTTGCCCAGATCCTGGACGCGCTCTCGGGTTTGATTGACGCCCCTTGGGGTTTGTACTATCATCCGGCTATGCTCTCGAAATCCTCTGCAATCGACCAGCCGATGAGCACGGACCCACTGGTGCGGAAGGTAGCGGGCGCCATTGAGCGCCAGCAGCTGCTGATCCCCGGCCAGGGCGTAGTGGTGGGCGTTTCGGGCGGGCCCGATTCGCTGTGTTTGCTGCACGTGCTGCGCCAGTTGACCCCTGCCCTCGACCTGCGAGTGCACGTCGCCCACCTCAATCATGGCATACGCGGCGATGCAGCCAATGCCGACGCCGCCTTCGTCGCCCGGCTGGCGGCCGATTGGCAGCTGCCGGTCAGCGTCGAGCGGGTGGACGTGCCGGCATTGGCGCGTGCCCAGAAGCTCGCGCTCGAAGAGGCGGCCCGTGCCGCCCGCTATGCCTTCCTGGCCCGGGTGGCCGTCGAAACCGGGAGTCACGCCGTCGCCGTGGCCCACCACGCCGACGACCAGGTGGAGACGGTGCTGATGCACTGGCTGCGCGGCAGCGGAATCGCCGGACTGCGCGGCATGCTGCCGGCTATGCCGCTGTCGGAGTATCGCCTGCCCGGCCAGGAACCGGTTGAACCCGGCCCAGAGGCGCAGCCGGCCCTCCGCCATCCCTTGCGGCTGATCCGGCCCCTGCTGGAGGTCTCGCGGGCCGAGATCGAGGCCTACTGCACCCGGCACGAGCTGCACCCTCGCTTCGACGTATCCAACCTCGATACCACCTATTTCCGCAACCGGCTGCGGCACGAGCTGATCCCCTACCTGGAGACCTACAACGTCAACATCCGGCAGGTGCTGCGCCGGTCGGCCGCGGTGATGGCGGCCGATTACGACCTGCTGCACGGTGAAATGGGAGCGGCCTGGCAGCAGACCCTGCGCACCGCCTCAGATGCGGCGGTGACCTTCGACCTGCCGGCCTGGCAGTCGCTGCCACTCAGTCTCAAGCGCTCCACCCTGCGCCGGGCCATCCACCGGCTGCGGCAGGGGCTGCGCAACATCAATTTCGTGCACGTCGAGAATGCGGTGGAGATTGCCTCGAGCGGCGAGACCGGTGCCCAGGCCACTCTCCCGCAGGGGTTGATGCTGACCGTCGGCTACGACACGGTCACCCTCGCCGATCAGGGGGTTCAGGCGCTACCCGATCTGCCGCTCTTGGTGGGAGAGCAGCCGATTCCCGTCGCCGTACCGGGCGACACCCGGCTGCCCGGTGCAGGCTGGCTGCTGCGGGCCAGCTGGATCGAGCCGGCTGAGGGCGGGGCCAGCTCCCCGGCAGACGACCCGGCCTGGCTGGCAGCCGGCCGGCACAGTACCCCGGATGGGGCACGCAGTACCCCGAATGGGGCACGCAGCTGGCAGGCCTGCCTGGACGAAGGGGCCGTGGGGCCGGGGCCCGAGCTGCGACCTCGCCGGGCAGGTGACCGCTTTTGCCCCCTGGGCATGCAGGGGCACACCCAGCGCGTCAACGAGTTCATGATCAACGCGAAGGTGCCGGCCGCCTGGCGCGACGCTGTCCCTTTGTTGGTGAATGCAGACGGGCAGATCGTGTGGGTCTGCGGCTGGCGGCCCGACCAGCGCGCATGCATCACGCCGGCCACCCGGCGCGCCGTCTGGTTCCGCTTTGAACGCGCCTGACGCTCGCCTCCCCCCGCTGGTGGTCATTGTAGGCCCGACCGCGGTGGGCAAGACCGCCACGGCTATCCGCCTCTGCCAGGACTTCCGGGGCGAGGTGATCTCTGCCGATTCGCGCCAGGTCTACCGGGGCATGGACATCGGCACCGCCAAGCCAACCCTCCAGGAGCGCGCGGCCGCTCCACATCACCTGATCGACCTGATCGAGCCGGACCGCACGTTTGGCCTGGCAGAATTCCAGGCCATGGCGCATGCCGCCATCGCCCAGGTGCTGGCCAGGGGGCACGTCCCTTTCCTGGTGGGTGGCACCGGCCAGTGGATACGGGCCGTCGTTCAGGGCTGGGGGGTGCCCCACGTGCCGCCCGATGCGCAGCTGCGAGCCGGGCTGGAGGCCGAAGCCGGTCGAGTGGGTGCCCGGCAGCTGCACGCCCGGCTGGCTGAGCTGGACCCGACCGCGGCAGCCAGGATCGACTATCGCAACGTGCGCCGCGTGATCCGGGCGCTGGAAGTGTGCCTGAAGACCGGCCAGCCCATCAGCGCGCTGCGGCGTGTCCAGCCGCCCCCGTACCGCCTCCTGCAAATCGGCCTGACGCTGCCCAGGGAGCTTCTCTACGCGCGAGTCGATGCCCGGGTGGAGCGCATGCTGGCCGATGGCCTGGCGGAAGAGGTGCGGGCACTGATCGCCCGCGGTTACGGCCCGGAGCTGCCGGCCATGTCGGGGCTGGGATACCGGCAGCTCGCCCAACACCTGGCCGGCCGGGTCAGCCTGGAGGAAGCGGTCGAGGACATCAAGCGTCAAACTCACCGCTTCGTGCGCCAGCAGTACACCTGGTTCCGCCCCGACGACCCGGCCATTCACTGGTTCGACCTGAGCGCCGCCGGTTACCCCGAGCTGCACCAGTTGGTGAGCGAATTCCTGCGATGAACTGATTATCTCACCGCAGAGACGCAGCCTGCCCCGGGGCAGTCCGGGGAGAGCGCGGAGAATCATGTAGAATTCTCTGCGTCCTCCGCGTCTCTGCGGTGAAATGGGCTCAGCTGCCGCGCACCGCCGACACCGCAGCCCCCAACAGCGCGACACCGCTCGCCATCAGCAGGCCGGCCTGCACCGCGCCGAACAGGGCCGCGGTCGAGCCGGGATCCGCATGCCCAGCCAGGGCGGTGGTAAACACCGCCCCTGCCAGCCCAACGCCCAACACCATGCCGACGTTGCGGGCGGTCGCCAGGACGCCCGAGGCGACCCCCTGGCGGTGGCAGGGCGCGGCTCCCATCAGGGCGCTGGTATTGGGAGAGATGAACGTCCCGGTGCCCAGCCCGACCACTGCCAGGCCCAACATGATCTGAGCCGCCGGTGACTCAGGCCCGATGCGCGACAGCAGAAACAATCCGGCGCCCATCAGCAGCATGCCGAGCGTCCCCGGCAGGCGCGAGCCGATGCGATCGGAGAGCGTCCCGCTCAACGGCGCAGCGATTGCCATGATGATCGGCTGAGCCGTCAGCAGCAAGCCCGCATAAGCCGAATCAAACCCACGCCCGTCGATCAGATAGAACGGCAGGAGAAACAGCACGCTGTACAGGCAAATGTAGTTCAGCAGCGCGCTGGTCGTCGCCGCCGAGAACAGCCGTTTCCGAAACAGGCTCAGATCCAGCATCGGAGCCAGCACGCGCCGCTCGATCACCACAAACGCGGCCAGCAGCACCAGCGCGCTCCCGAATGCGCCGCCCACACCCGGCGACGTCCACCCCCACTCGTTGCCCTGGTTCAACCCCAACAAGAGCGCCACCAGGCCGCAGCAGAAAGTGGCGGCACCCTTCAGGTCGAACCGTTCCACATGTTCGGCGGGCGGGTCGGCCGGAATGAAACGCACGCTGAGCAACACCGCCAGCACTGCGACCGGCACGTTGATGTAGAAGATGGCCCGCCATCCGAACTGGCTGGTCACCCAACCGCCCAACGATGGGCCAACCGTGAGCCCCAGGTAGGTCATGGTGGCCTGCAACCCCAACACCTGGCCGCGCCGATGGGCCGGGAAATTCTTGGTCAGAATGGCCGGCCCATTGGCGAACAACATCGCCGCACCCACCGCCTGGAGCCCCCGGAATCCGATCAGTGCCGCGACGAAGGGGGCCAATCCACAGAGCGCAGAACCGACCCCAAACCCGGCAAAGCCGGCGATGTACACCCACTTGTGGCCTCGCATGTCGCCCAGCCGGCCGACGCTGAGCAACAGGCCGCTGACCACCAGGAGATAGATGATGATCACCCATTCAATCGTGGCCACCTCGGTGCCCAACGCGAGCTGAATGACCGGCAAGGTGATATTGACGACGCTGCCGTCCAGCGCCGACATGAACGTGCCCACCCCGACGGCAACCAATATCCACCACGTGCTGGCGGCACCGGCTTGATCGGGGCGCACTGTGTCGCCAGGCTGGGATGATCGAAGGCTGGCCGGCGTTTCCTCGTGCTTCACACTGCCCACCCTTCGGAATGTTGCAGCATACCACAAGTTTGCCGGCACGTGCAACTTCCAGGTGCCCGGCACCTCCGAGGGGGCCTGTCCCATTTTCCGGGTCACGCTTCGTAGGGTCAATTCTTGAATTGCCCCACCTTGTGGCAGCTTTGTTTTGGTGCTAGTATCCGGGGTGGATTGCTCTCAAACGCGCTGGCTTCGAAGGTTCGGCTCTTGATGAATTCCGGCAACTCAGCCTGGCCCCAGCTGGCGGCGCGCCATGGGCGGGCACTGACCCTCACCCTGCGCGGCGACGACCAACCCCTGCCCGCGCGCTTTGCCGCTGCGCTCGTGGCGCTGCACCTTGTGGGGATATTAGCCGTGGTGCGGCTGGCGCACCAACCCCTGTGGCTGGGGTTGGTGCCGGTCCTGGCGGTCCAACCCCTGCTCGCCTCGTGGCGGCTGCGGCGCTGGCAGCTGCGCCCCGAATGCCTGGCGCCGCTGTGCCTGGCGTATGCCGTGCTGATCCTGCGCGTCGCCGTCGCCGGAGCGGCGCGCGCCGGGGGCGCGACCACGGGTGCCTTGAGCGTGCCCGAGCCCTGGGCCAGCTGGCTGGATCTAAACCTGGCGGCCGGCGTGGCCGCGATATGGGCCTTGCAGGCCCAGGCCGGCCTGGCGGCAGAGGCATTGGGCAGCAACATCTGGGGATATGGTCTGGCCTGCGTGCTGGCCCTGCCGGCAGCGGCCTGGGCGGCTGTCACCTATCCGGGGCTGGCCACCCACGGCGTAACCGGGAGCGACCCGTATGCTTACGCCCAGATGGCGGTGGATCTGGCACAGCGCGGCCTGCCGGTGCACACCTTCGAGCTGGTGCCCCGGCTGTTTGAATGGGGACTGCCGGTCTGGCCGGCTGTGCCCGTCGGGTACGGCGTGTCCAGCCTGGGAACGGGCCAGGCGGCCACCGTCTGGCCGCCCGGGTATTCGGTCTGGCTGGCGGCCGCCTGGATGCTGGCCGGCGAGGCGGGGCTGTATGCGCTCACCCCGCTGCTCGGGCTGGTGGCGCTGGCTGCGACGGGTCTGTTGTGCCGGGAGATCCTGAGGCCCTGGCAGGACGGCTGGCGTTGGCTGGCGGCCGGCCTGGCAGTTTTCGTGCTGGCCACGTCGCACCAGCAGATCGAACGCCTGGCGGTGCCGATGGCCGACATTCCGGCGCAGCTGTTCAGCATGTTGACCGTCTATTTCGCCCTGCGCACGCTGCACAAGCCGGCCCGTCGCGCTGCCTTCGCAGCGGGCTTGTGCCTGGGCATGGCGTTTGCCGTCCGGTACACTCAGGTGCTGCTGGCCATCAGTTTGCTGAGCGGCGGGCTGTTTGCAGCCTGGCGGCGGCTTCACCCCAGGCGGGCCCTGCTGCAAGCCGGCGCCTGGTGCGCGGCCGGCGCCGGCCTGATGGCCGTACCCGTTCTGGCGTATCACGCGCGGGTGTTCGGCGGTCCTTTTAGCGTGGGTTCGGCCGAGCTGACCCTGTTTGGCTGGGAGTACCTTCCCCAAACTGCCGTCTCAATAGCCGGCGACCTGCTGCGCACCAACGAGTTCCTGTTCCTGCTGCCCCTCTTGATCTGGGGGGCTGTCCGGCTGTGGCAGACGTGGCGCCTGCCTGCCCTCATGTTGCTGGCCTGGCTGCTGGCCATCGTGCTGTTCCACCTGCCCTACGCTGCTCTGCGCACGCGCGACGTATTGTCGGTGTTCCCGGTGCTGGCGGTGTGGGTGGCGGTCGGAGCCACGGATCTGCTGGCGCGCATCCTGGCTCTGCCGCGCTCCGCGTGGCGTGGGCTGGGGTGGGTGCTGGCCTGCACGCTGCTGCTGAGTGTGTTGTGGGTGCGCACCCGGTTCACCTTCCAGGTGAACGCCGGCAACTTCGTCACCTTTGGCCACCTGCGAGCCGACCAGCGCGCCGCCTTCGACGGCCTGGCTGCCCAGGCGCCGTCCGGGGCAGTGGTGGCTGCCTCGCTCAACAGCGGCGCCATCGGGTTGTATGCCGGCCGGGATACCGTCCGGCCGGCATACTGGTCAGAGGCGGAATGGCTCAGTTTCGTGGCACATGCCCTGAAGGATGGGCGCCCGGTGTGGATCCTGGTCGACGGCGCGGAAATGCAGGAACCGCTGGCCGCGCTTCGGGCGCACTATCCGCTGGCGCTGGTGAGCTGGCTGTCGCTGCCGTATTTCGAGCGAGACGGCAGCTCGAGGAATACCGAGGTGGCGCTCTACGAGGTGCGGCCTTAGATGACCACCAGCTCCCGCCGGTAGGTAGACAGCTGCTCCACGCCGTCCTGGGTCACCCGCACGCCGTCCTCGAAGCGGGCGCCGAACTCCCGGGTGTGCAGGAACGAGTCGACCTGGAAGGTGTAGTCTTGCTGCAAGGCGTAGTCCGACGAGGTCTCCATCCAGGGGTGCTCACATTCCATCAACCCGATGCCGTGGCAGGGGCCGTAGAGAATGGCGTCGCCATACCCGCGCCCGGTGATGAACTCCTGCACCCGGCGGGCAATCTGGCCCGCGTGGGCGCCCGCGTGCATCAGCTCGATGGTAGCATTCTCGGCGTCCAGCCCTACCTGCAGGAAGCGGCGCACATCGTCGGGCATGTGTCCCAGGCAGATGGCGCGCCCCACGCTCGAGGCATATCCCCCCACCCGCGCTCCCAGGTCGAGCTGAAGCACTTCGCCGGCAACCAGTTTCTTGTGCGAGGGCCGGCCAATCGCATAGGTGCTGTTGCAGCCCGACAGGACGTACATGGGATGGCCCTCGTACTCGGCCCCCTCGCGGTAGATGACCTCCTGCGCCACACCCACCACCTGTGCCTCGGTCATACCGGGTTTGACGCTGTCGAAGACCGCGGCCATGGCCTTCTCGGCGATGCGGAAGGCCAGGCGCAGCAGCTCCAGCTCGTTCGGGCTCTTGATCTTGCGCATTTCGATCAGGATGTCGTCGGCGCGCACCAGCTGGGTGCCGGCGGCAGCCTGCTGCAGGGCGGTGTAGACGGGTGCGACTGCCACCGTGTAGCCGGCAAGCCCCAGCTTCTTGATCCCTCTGCCGGCCGACGCCTCGTCCAATACGCCCGGGAAGGTATCCAACCGCGCGCCGGGATACTCCGGCTCCGACGACTCGCGGTATTCCAATACCTGGCGAATCTTGTCAACCTTGCTGCGGCCGGTGGCAAAGGTCAGGGTCTCCGGGCCGATGATCAGGATGGGGTCGCCCTCCACCGGCACCAGAACGCTGGCCGTCTCAAAGGCCGGCCAGTAGTCCGACAGGTAACGCACGTATTGCGGCTCTGCCTCGCTGCCGAAGGTGAGCAGGGCATCCAGGCCCCGTTTCGCCAGTTCCTTCTGGACGCGCCGGATGCGCTCGTGGAACTCTGACTTGGGAATCTCGGTGATCATTTGCAGCTCCTTTTGCTTCAATGAAAGGATTCATGCCAAGAGATTGGCCACGAATTGCACGAATGTGCACGAACTAGACCGAGTCCAGGGTGAAACCTACACTCTACCACCGGACGAGCTGTCAACGGATTATGGGAACGGATTGAACGGATTCGGCGTGCCCGCCATCAGGAGATCGTGTTTGAGACACGGTGGAAGCCGTAATCCGCTCAATCCGTTCCCCTAATCCGTTGACAGCTGCGCGCCGGCAGGGAAACCGACATGTAGATTTCATCCTGGACTCAGTCTAGTCTCTGCCGCGAGCGTCGATCAATTGGTTCAGCCGGGTGCGGTAATAACAGAACTGCTCCCACGGCACCTCGGGCGGGACGGAGTGGTCGGCGAACGGGATGTATCCGCCCTGGCGCAGCAAATAGGCGACATCCTCCAGGAACTCGTCGATGCGCTGCGGCCCCAGGGCGATGTCGCGCTTGGGGATGCCGCCCATCATCTGCAAGCCGGGGTACTTCTTGCGGGCGGCCACGGCATCCATGCCGGCGCTGACCTCCATCGGGTACAATCCCGTGATGCCCGCTTCCAGGAACAGGGGGATGAGCTGTTCGCAGTTGCCGTCGGTGTCCACCAGGATGATCTCGACCCCCTTGCTCTTGAGAAAGCGGGTCAGCTGCCGGTAGTAGGGGGCCATGAACTCCTTGAAGACGGCAGGCGAGACCATCGAACCCTTGCTGGCCGACATATCCTCGAAGATGTGAGCCACGTCGAC
>Ga0315282_10012793_pt1 | contig 12782 bp, 5 predicted proteins | sample YL17G07_20_MG_FD_203693 | JGI IMG/M metagenome (GOLD analysis project Ga0315282, IMG submission 203693) | Sediment microbial communities from Yellowstone Lake, YNP, Wyoming, USA - YL17G07_20 | ecosystem: Environmental > Aquatic > Freshwater > Lake > Sediment | place: USA: Wyoming | collected... | reverse complement strand
GCTTCTGCGGAAGAGGTCAGGGCTCGGTTCACCCTCTGGATGCCAGGACGTGGAGTGGGCGTATACGCCGGCATAGATGGGGAAGCGGCCTTTCACCGCTAGCCTGCTATTTTCCAGGAAGGACGCGTGTCCTACTGAAGTCTCCAGGTTGACCCACCATAGCCAAACGCCATCCACACAGCCCGTCACCCGGTCCGCCAATTGGGTGTCAAGATCATAAGCCGTGGGGATCGCCAAGAACTGCGGGTTGATGTCCTGCTTGTCCCGATAGAGTTCGCACACATAATCGCGGGTGAAGGTCTTGGGGCTGATGCCTTGGACCATGTCATCGATGTTGACACCGCGCAAGTGCGGGTAACGCAAGGAAAGCTTCGCGAGGACTTTAAACCAGGTCACGTAATCCGTCGCGTAGGGCAGGGAATTCCCGCCTTCGCTGGGTGGGATCAAGATGACCCAGGTATCAATTCCGGCCTTATCCGCGGCGGCTACCAATTGCTGGAAGTCCGACCAATCATAAGGGGGCTTGGACTCAATGGGCATGGCCTGGCATCCGAATCCGTTCTTTTTCAGCAGCTCAATCGTGAGTTGCACGTTAAGAGTGTGGTCGGGGTTCTCAAGTGGGGACAACCACACACAGGGGACATTCCCCATCACGTTTTGCGGAAGGCTCGCCGGCCCTTCGGCAAAGAGACGCGTGGAGCGCATGGGGAATAAACCGATGATGATCGCTGTCATGCAAAGCGCCACTCCGGTAACGAGCTTGGATAGCGGCATGGGTTTCCTCCTTAGGCAAAGCAGAAATGCAGCGGACCGATGTCCTCCGCTTCGACGTTCCACTTGCTCTCGTTCGCTGACCGTCAAGTTATTGTCAACGGCTTTTTAGCTCATGCCCGAGACCTTACAATAAGTTCGCGTATTAAGCCAAGTAAGTACTAGCGCAGTTCGCGGCTGGCCCCGGCGCCGGAACCTACTTGGCCGTAGGGTGTTGCTCATGGCTGGGTGCGGGTTGAAAAGATGCTCCACAGCGTCCGGCGTATTGCCACGATCCGCCCGCGGTAAAAGTCCGAGCAACGGCCAGGAGCGGGTCAGGGTCAAGCAGCGACAAGTTCCACATCACGGCGCCATCCGAATGTTGGCAAGCTTTTTCGAGGGTTCTGCGGAAAAGGTCGGGGCGCGGATCACCCTTTTGGTGCCAGGATGTGGAGTGCGCGTACACGCCCGCATAGATGGGGAATCGGCCTTTCACCGCCAGCCTGCTATTTTCCAGGAAGGCGGTGTACCCTGTGGAAGTATCTAGGTTGGTCCACGTTAGCCAGACGCCATCCACGCACCCGGCCAGGCGGTCCGCCAATTGGGTGTCAAGGTCATATACCGTGGGGATGGCCAAGAACTGCGGGTTGATGTCCTGCTTATCCCGATAGAGTTCGCATACATAATCGCGTGTGAAGGTCTTGGGGCTGATGCCTTGGGCCATGTCATCGATGTTGACTCCGCGCAAGTGGGGGTAACGCAAGGAAAGTTTCGCGAGGACTTTAAACCAGGTCACGTAATCCGTTGCGTAGGGCAGGGAATTCCCCCCTTCGCTGGGAGGGATCAATACGGGCCATGTGTCAATCCCGCCTTTATCTGCGGCTGCCACCAATTGTTGGAAGTCCCACCAATCATAAGGGGGCTTGGACTCAATGGGCAGGGCCTGGCATCCGAACCCGTGTTTTTTCAGCAACTCAATCGTGCGTTGCACATCAAGAGTGTGATCCGGATTCTCAATTGGGGACAACCACACACAGGGGACATTCCCCATCGCGTCTTGCGGGTTTCCCGCTGGGCCTTCGGCAAATAAACGCGTCGAGTCCATGGAGGACAGACCGATGATGATCGCTGTCGTGCAAAGCGCCACTCCAGCAACGAGCTTGGAAATCGGCATGGGTTTGCTCCTTAGGCAAAGTAAGAATGCCAAGGCATTGCGATAGCTAGAAATCTTTGCGGGGCTCTACGGGGCGCGCTTTTCATCGCGGCCCTGCGGAGCTTTGACTGAACGTCGTTTGACCACAGTCCACCTGAGCCAGGGAAAGGTTTGTGCCTGCATGCGCCAGGATTGCCCGTTCTATCTCCAGGTCTTTCCACGCGTAATCGCTGATGAGCGCTCTTCGTGGCATGGTCATCGCACTATATCATTTTCCGATTCGCCCGCAAGAGCCGTGAGATCAAGGGGAGGATCTCCAGACGTCGCGGGCGACGGCATGGCTGGAATCGCCAATTGTAATAGAGTTCACGTGTAAACCCATTCGAACTCGTGCTAAATTGCCACCGTCGGGGGGCCGGTAATGACATCACGCCGGCTGGAACAGTGAGGCGGACGGCCTGGAATTTTGCCCGAGGTACGAGAGGATGAGTTTCAAGGCCCAGGCCAGAAGTTTAGCGGGAGGTTATCTATGCCATTTGCCATTTTGACTCGTTTTCGAGTGGGGTTCGGTTTGGCCCTCTTCATCATGCTCGTGTTTTGCGGACGGCTCTCCGCCAGCCAGGACTTCGACGTCATCGTATACGGCGCGACGCCGGCGGGTGTGATGGCGGCGGTGTCGGCGGGGCGCCAGGGGCTCTCCGTAGCCTTGCTTGAGCCCACCGCCCACCTCGGCGGCATGTCGACCGGCGGTCTAAATCGCACCGACGTGGGCCGGCGGGAGGTCGTTGGAGGGTTGCCCCTGGAGTTTTATTGGCGCGCCGGGCGGTACTACGACATGGACCGGCACGGGCAACAGGTCTCCTGGTACCCGGAACCGCACGTTGCTCTACTGATCATGCAGCAAATGCTCGAAGCGAGCCACGTTACCGTCCTCCTGCGGCACCGGCTGCTAGAGAAGAGAGGTGTCATCAGAAGTGGTACTCGCATCACGGAGATTTCCATGGAAAATGGTGCGTCCTTTGAGGCCAAGGTCTTCATTGACGCCACCTATGAAGGCGACCTGATGGCCCAGGCCGGTGTCTCCTACACCTGGGGGCGCGAGGGTATCTCACAATATGGTGAGCCGTTGGCCGGGGTGCGCGCGGAGACCCCAGGTCATCAGTTCAAAGTCAAACTTTCACCCTATGATTCCAACGGGAAACTTCTGCCGGAGATTTACTCCGGTCCTATGGGAATGCCGGGCTCCGCTGATAAGAAGGTGCAGGCGTACAACTTCCGGCTCTGTTTTTCCACGGACCCAGCGAACCAAGCGCCTTTCCCCAGGCCCGAGGGATACAACCCGCAGCGCTATGAATTGCTGGCGCGGCTGTTGAAGGCGCGCACTGATCAGGAAGGCCGCGTCCCGGCGCTGAGGTCGGTGTTTCTGATTGGTCGTCTTCCCAACAACAAAGCGGACATGAACAACATGGGAGCTTTCTCGACCGATTACATGGGGGGAAGTTGGGCGTACCCGGAGGCAAGTTACGCCGAGCGGGAGAAGATCTGGCAAGCACATTACGACTACACCGCAGGATTTCTATACTTCCTGGCTCATGATCCGCAAGTTCCGAAGCCGCTTCAAGATGAAATGAACCAGTGGGGCTTGGCGAAGGATGAATTCATGGATACGGCGAATTGGCCGCCGCAACTCTATGTTCGTGAAGCGCGCCGAATGATCGGTGAGTATGTGATGACTCAGAAGGATGCCCAGACGGAGGTTTCGAAACCCGACCCGATTGGAATGGGCTCCTACGGCATTGATTCGCACAACATCCAGCGCGTGGTCAGCAAGGAGGGCTTCGTCATCAACGAGGGGGACACGCAGGTTCCATCCCAACCTTACCAGATTCCCTATCGCGTCCTCGTGCCCAAACGCCAAGAAGTTCAAAACCTGCTGGTTCCAGTTTGCGTGTCTGCCAGCCACATCGCGTACGGAACTCTTCGCATGGAGCCGCAATATATGATGATGGGGCAGGCGGCGGGAGTTGCCGCAAAGCTGGCGATCGCGAACCATCAAGCGCTTCAGGACATCGACACGAAGGAATTGACGAGGAGACTTAAGGAACAGGGTGTTGTTATGGAATACGTGCCATCGAGCCAAGCGCCGATCTTCCGGTTGTTTCCGCAGATGAACCGCTGGCGATGAGCGGCCACCATAAGTAGCTCAACCCCTGTGGGGCCGCCATGGTAGAGGGGAGCAAAGCGCGATGATCAAAAGGTGGAGATCTTATCGGGTTCTGGAAATCGGATTTGTTATCCTCGTTGCGACTGTGCTGGCTATAGCCGCGAGAGCCCAGGAGCCGTTCTTCTTCATTGTTCTGGCTGATCCTCAGTTTGGAATGTACACGCAGGATCATGGTTTCCCGAGAGATAAGCGGAATCTAGAAAAGGTCATCCGGGCAGCAAACCGGCTGCACCCGGCATTTATAGTGGTTTGCGGTGACCTCGTCAACAAGGCGGGTGACGCGACGGAGATAGCGGGATACTTCCAAGTAGTCCGGCAGCTTGACCGGGGCATCCCGTTTTACAATGTTCCCGGCAACCATGACGTAGGCAACGTACCCACACCAGCCAGTATCTCCGCTTATCGGAAAGTATTTGGCCCGGATTACTACACATTTCAATATGACGATATGTTCGGGATTGTTCTCGATTCATCACTGCTTGGTCATCCTGATTCTGATCCCGAAGATGCAGCTCTGCAGCAGGATTGGCTTAATGGGGAGCTGAGAAAGATGAAGCAGCGGAAGGTCCGGCACGTCGTGGTCTTCATGCATCACCCATTCTTCCTCCACTCCGTTAAGGAGCCAGACGGTTACTCCAATCTTCCCAACCGTATCCGCTCCATATATCTGGATCTCTTTGAACAAGCTGGGGTCCAATATGTGTTTTCCGGGCATCTCCATCACAATCTTATGACAACGTTTGACAAGATGGGGCTGATTGCCAACGGTCCCGTTGGCAAGCCCCTCGGCGATGGCCGTTCAGGAATGGGGGTCGCGACAGTCCTCCGTGATTCACTGAGCTACCAATATTTCCCGCTGGCATCTTTGCCTGAAAAAATCAGCCTTCCTCCAGCGAGCGACGATGCAAGCGTATCTATGGACAAGTAGCCAAACACGGGCAGCCTAAAGGGGCCAGGATGACAGGGACAGCGGAACCGCTCTGGGTTACAATCGACGACCATTCTTCAGCAATTTTCAACGCCATGGGAATCAAGCTTATGCTGCTGAACTTTTCATATATCATGTGTCGCCGCTGGCCCGGTTCTCGGGGTAGCGATGAGGAGGAGAAATGGGTAGGAAACTAATCCGACCATTTTTTTTGATCTCATGTTTGATTGTGGCGTCATCGTGGCTGCCGGCACAGACGCCCACACTGCCTACGGGCGCAGAGGGGATTGGCCAGGCGCGTCACATCAGCCTGGACGGCCAATGGAAGCTCTACTATTTTCCGCAGGGCAAGCGGCAAGTCAGCAACCCCGAGCAGCTTAAGACCGAGGGTCTCACTCCCATTGAGGCCGCCGTGCCGGGCGAAGTTGCGCTGGATTTGTCGCGGAAGGGTATTCTGCCCAAGGACCTCTTCTTTGGCGAGAACCTCTTGAAGTTGCGCCCCTACGAGCTGTACGAGTGGTGGTACCAGCGTGAATTCCCCACGCCTGCGGGCATCGCCGGGCGCCGCGTGGAACTGCATTTCCGCGGAGTAGACTGCCTCGCCACCTATTGGCTGAACGGGAAGAAAATCGGCAAGTCGCAGGATTCGCTGATCGATTTCTACTTTGACGTGACGGGGAAGCTGAATGCTACAACGCCCAATGTGGTTACGGTGCGGCTGCGGTCGCCGATCATCGAGGCTGCGGGCAAGCATTATGATCCCGCATACACCGTCAAAGCGCTCGACACGAATCAGGAGGCGAATTGGATCCGGCGGCCCGCGCACACTTACGGATGGGACATTCTGCCACGCGCCGTGTCAGCAGGTTTGTGGCGTCCGGTCGAACTGGTGGTCCATGCCCCACAAGAAATCACCGACATGTATTTTACGACGTTGGAAGTGGAGGGGAATCGCGCCAAGCTGGTGGTGACTTATGAACTGAAGACGGAGCTGGAATTGATTCCCCAACTGCGGCTGAAGCTGGTGGCACGGTGCGGCGACGCCACTTTCAGTTACACGCAAAAGGTGGAATTCCCGGTGGGGCGGATGGAGATCGAGGTGAAAAATCCCAAGCTGTGGTGGCCGCGGGGCTATGGCGACGCGAACCTCTACAAGGTCACCACCGAACTCCTCCAGGATGACAAGGTGGTGGCCACGCGCGAGGATACGATCGGAATCCGTAAGGCCGAGTTGATCCGCACTGAGATCACCACCATGGAGAAGCCCGGCCAGTTCCTGTTCAAGGTGAACGGCGTTCCGATTCTGGTGAAAGGCTCGAACTGGGTGCCGGCCGATGCGTTTCACAGCCGCGACGCCGGGCGTTACGAGAAAATCCTGGCCTTGTTTGTTGACCTGAAATGCAATTTCATCCGAAGCTGGGGCGGCGGCGTCTACGAAGACGATGCCTTCTTCAACATCTGTGATCGCAACGGGATCATGGTGTGGCAGGACTTTGCCCTGGCCAACGCGGTTTATCCGATGACGGACGATTTCCTTAACCTGGTTCGGCAGGAAGCGGTTTCGGCGGTCAGCAAGCTACGGAACCATCCTTCCCTCGTGCTCTGGGCGGGTGACAACGAGATCGACGGCGCCTACCTGTTCCACGGCTTGGACCCGGCGCACAACAAGATCAATCGCCAAGTTATACCCGAGGTAATCTTCCGCTGCGACCCCTACCGGCCGTATCTACCCAGTTCCCCTTACATTTCGCCGGAAGTTGCGGCCACGGGGGATCACCGCCTCATGCCGGAAGAGCACTTGTGGGGCCCGCGTGACTATTTCAAGAGTACTTACTACACCGAGCATACAGCCCAGTTCGTTAGCGAGGCCGGCTATCACGGCTGCCCGAGCCTTTCTTCCATCAAGCGTTTTATCGATGAAAAGGGCCTGTGGCCTCCGGATAACGACGCACAGTGGATCCTGCACTCCACGGATTGGGTGGGCAATCCCTACCGTGTCAAGCTGATGCTGAATCAGGTGAAGGAGCTTTTCGGTGTCGAGCCCGAGAACATTCAGGACTTCATTCTGGGCTCGCAAATCTCCCAGGCCGAGGCGAAAAAATTCTTCGTCGAGATGACCCGCCTCAGGAAGTGGCGAAGCACCGGCATGGTTTGGTGGAACGTCATGGACGGCTGGCCGCAGTTCTCCGACGCCATCGTGGACTATTACTTCAACAAGAAGCTCGCCTACTACTACATCCGGCGCGTTCAGGAGCCGATCTGCGTCATGGTGGATGAACCCAAGAACTGGCACTGCCGCGTTGTGGTGGGCGATGATTCGCGCGAAGATGCTTCCGGCCATTACCGCCTCTGGGACGCCGATTCCGGCGAGACTTTGCTGGAAGGGGATTATGCGGTGAAGGCCAATGAAAACCTGGAAGTCGGACAAATCCCGGTCTTTCATTCCGGCAAGCGGCTCTTCCTGATCGAATGGACGGCGAACGGCAAGAAGTACGCGAACCATTATCTGCAAGGCATGCCGCCCTACTCTCTCTCTCAGTATAAAGTGTGGCTCACCAAGATCGCTGCGTTGGAAGAGGGGTTTGACGCGGCGAGCATAGGCAAGTAAATCTCTGGGGGGTGACGATGGCGAAGGCGCGGTGACCGGCAACAACCGCGTCTTCCACCCCACCCAACGAAATTGGACTTAAATCCTCAGTTCACGGAATCACCATGATGGATAACTCAGCGATTTATTTAGGGATTATGTTGGCGGTCATGTCGGGCCTCATGAACGGCACTTTCACCCTGCCCATGCGATATCTAAGCCGTTGGTCGTGGGAAAGTGTCTGGGGCCTTTTCATTGTCGTCGCCTGCCTGCTAATGCCGCCGGTCATGTTGTTTCTGACCGTCACGCATCCCCTTCAAATTCTTTCCGCCGCGCCTGCCCGCGCGGAGATCATCGCGTTGGCCACGGGTTTCATTTGGGGTTTTGGCGCGATTCTGTTCGGCCTGGGAGTAAGCGCCATTGGCATCTCGATGGCGAACACTCTGGTTTTAGCCACCAGCGCCTCACTTGGTTCTATTCTGCCTCTTCTCATCCTGGCGCCCGAACGATTGGGCCAACCGCAGGGCGAGGCGATCATGCTGGGAACGGTTGTCGCCATCGGCGGCATGGGTCTTTGCGGCTACGCGGGAGTTTTGCGCGAACGGAGCGAGAAGGCCGGGGCCGAACGGCAAATGGTGGGGACTGCTCGTCCGTTCTTTGTGGGGCTCTTGATTTGCGCTGGCGCAGGGGTTATTTCGGCTCTTTTCAATGTGGGTTATAGCCTGTCGCTTCCCATCCGGGACACGGCTGTTCAGGTGGGCAATAGCGCATTTGCGGGGTCGAACGTCATCTGGTTATTGGTGCTGGGGAGCGGCACCATTGCCAATCTGGCTTACTGCGGATACTTGCTGCGCAAGAATCGTACGTGGACCAACTTCCGGCAGCCGAAGGCAGCGCCCCTTTATGCGCTCGCGATTCTTATGGGCCTGCTGTGGGGAGGCGGAATTTTTGCTTATGGCGCGGCTGCGCCCAAACTCGGCAAACTGGGACCGGCCATCGGCTGGCCGCTCAGTTTGGTGGTCAGCCTCACTACCGCCAACTGCGTCGGGTTTCTGACGGGAGAGTGGAAGCACTGTTCGCTCACCGCTCGCCGTTGGATGGTGGGGGGGCTGGTAATTCTTCTGGTGGCGATTGGGATTCTGGGATGGTCAGGGAGTTTGGCGGGCTGAGGAGAAACTTGCCGACCTTTCACATGGATTGCGCTTCCAAATGGATTGCGCAGAGCCGCGCTCTGCGCAATCCAGAGTCGGATGCTCTTCCGCACAATTTCTACATAAACCGATATGTGCTTCAGATGATCGTTTATTCCCCCGCGAGGTCGTAATGGGTAACGATTCAAATGAAGGAAAGTGCGGTCAGCTCCGCAGAGGAAATCTGCCGGATGTTTCACGGCGGCAGTTCATTCAATGGAGTTCCCTGGTCCTGGGTTGGGCAGCGGCATCCCCGGAGGCGCAACCACTGAATTCTGGCCCCCATTTTGCCGGGGGACCGGAAAGTCTTTCCGCCGGCACGGAGAAGGTGACCTTGCTGGAGGACGGTGGGTTTCGTCACCAGGGCCGCGGATGGCAGTTGGGGCTGGGTTGCGAGATCATTTCCGCCACCGAAGCACCCAGTCCGGAGGTACTGCAAGTCAAGGCGCAGGGCTCCACGATCGCGCGGGCCACCATCCTTTCGCCCGAGTCTGGAAAAACTTATACAGTGCACGGTTTCATGCGCACCCGCGAAGTTGAGGCCCTGGAAGAAGGTGGCGGCGCGGTGATGATGCTTGGCCAGTATGAGTTTGTGGGGCGCCGCGCGGCCGATGAACACATCTTCGCGAAGCTTACGGGAACGCATGACTGGACTGCCTTTTCGTACACCTTTCTGTGCGCGCCACCGTCGGAGTGGCGATTGGAAACCGTCTGGCTGGAGCTCTCGCTCGGTCTCTATCGCGCGCGGGGAGAGGCATGGTTCGCCGACGTCACCATTGTGGAAGGCGCTGAGGCGGCGAAGATTGCGGACGTCATCCCGCGCGATGAGGAGAAAGGGTATTCGTCGCCCCCGCGTAAATCCGTGGCGAATGTCGCTGTCTGGCGCGATCGGGTCCCGGTGGAAGGAACTGCTTCCGACCCGAACTCCATCGGGCGCACGCTTCAAAGCGCCGGCTATCAGGTGGAATTCATCACCTCAGCACAGCTTGCCAACCCCCAACAGCTCAGCCGCGAGCGGTTTGACGTGCTGGTGCTTCCTTACGGTGCTTCATTTCCTGCGTCAGCCCAGGCGGCGCTTCAGACCCTCCTCCACCAGGGGGGCAGCTTCTTCGCCCCCGGTGGTTACGCTTTCAATAACCCGTTGCTGAAAGGCAAGGACGGATGGATGACCGAGAGCGAAGCACTTGCCGCTGATCCGGGAACGGAGGTGGTGCGCGAGGGGAATTTTGAGACGACTCTCGAGGCCTGCCAAAGCGCCGGGTGGAAGATCTCCAATCCTCGAACTTGTCTCCTGGATTCGAATCAAGCCCATGAGGGCAGGCAATCCGCCCAAGTCAAACATGGCGAGGAGGATTGTTGCCAAACCTCCACGTGGGAGTTTGAAGCCCCAGTTCACCACGAGAGGGAGCGATTTCATTTCTCCTGCTGGGCGAAGAGTGAAGTCAGCAGCCGCTATGATGGTTATGCTTTCATCGTGGTACAGCAGCACCAAAGCTCCGGCAAGCGCATACGCGAAGCCGGTACGGAAGTCGTCCGGCTCCGCGGCAGCAGCGGTTGGACGCAGTACCAACGCGACATCGTGATCTATCCGGAGGCGGCATCAGTTCGAATTTCCTTTGGCTTGCGGGGAACGGGGAGCTTGTGGGTGGATGAGGTCAGCCTGCGCAAGACCTTTGACGAGATTCGCATTAACACCGCGCGCGGGCCCGGCTATGACGGCCTCCTCCTTGCGCCTGAACAGATCGGGGTCTTTGACCCGGATTACCGGTTGCACAACGTTTCTTACCTGGCTACCGCACCTGGCCAGGACGTGGTGACGACACCCTGCCATATATCAGCATCGGTTTCGGGATATGCCGCGAGCGGAGTGCTGGGTCCGAACAAGGCCCGGTGGACTCCCTTGCTGAACGCTTACGACAGCTACGGACGTTTGCGGGGTGCGGCGGGGGCCCTGATGCGCCATTACAACGGCTTCTACCGCAAGAGCCATTGGGCCTTCTTCGGGGTGGAGAACCGCGATCTGTTTCCCGCCAACGATCCCACCGCGCGCGCCCTTCTGCTGGAGGTCTTTGACGCGCTTCAATGCAAGACGTTCCTGCACGAAGCTCATACGAACTTTGCCTCCTACCGGCAGGGAGAGGATGTCGAGATCCTCTCCTGGGTCAGCAACTTTGGCAACCAGAAACGCCACCTTAAGATCCGGTTTCTGGTTCTTACGGCCGAATCGGGAATGCAGCAATTTCTCCATACCCAGGAAATTGAACTTGCGCCTGACCAAACCCTGCCCCTGAAGACCGTCTGGCCCGGCGGCAAATTCGACTCTCATCGTTATACGGTCCGCATTGAGTTGTTCGAGTCCGGCAAGAAGATTGACCACGTCGAGGCGGGTTTCCTGGCCTGGGACGAAAAAATCCTGCGTGATGGGTTCCCGGTGAAGTTCTCTAAAAACTATTTCCGGCGGAATCAGCGCACGGTATTCTTGCAAGGTTCTGACGAATACATTCATACCTTCATCAATCAATTCGAAAACGCCAAGACGTGGCACGAGGACATTACCAAGTTCAAGGATCAATTCCTGCTGGTTTACGAGCATCTGCTGGGGGCGCGCGGGCTGGACGATGTTCCTCCCGAGGCATGGTGGCGTGAAGTCGACGCCATGATCCAAATCTGCCAGCAATTGCAGATCATCTTCTTTCCGATTTTGATCTCCTACGTGAACGTGGCGGTCAGCGACCGCGACCTGCGCCATCAACTGGAATACTCGCGGGCCTTCGCCAGGCGATATGGCCTGAGTCCCGGGTTGATTTATTGCCTGAGCGGCGATTTGCAATGCAATAATCCCGAGATTTCCGATGTGCGCGCCCTCTTCAACCAATATTTGCAGCAAAAGTACGGGTCCGACGAGCGCCTCGCCGCGGCGTGGCATCTTTCGCCGCCCACGGCGAAGATCGGCGAGATCCTCCCCGTGGTTGGCACCAACCGCTGGGAAGACATCCGCACCTATGACTTTTATCGTTTTCGAACCCTCCTGGTGCACCGCTGGCTGGAAGCGCAGTTTCAAGCGGTCCGAGAGGTAGACCCTCACCACACTTCCACCTCCGAGTTTTACCCCATGCCGATTGACGGGTTCGACGCCATCATGTCCATCGGCTCGCTGGCGCCTTTGAACCTCGGTTACTTTGATGTGCCGGGCGACGACATTTACAACTTTCCCCAGACCTTGCGCTATATGGATATGCGGGCCCGCGGCAAGTCCATCAGCGTCGGGGAATTCGGCGTCAAGACGCATCCGGCGTGGGCGCACGCAGGCGGCGTGCAAGTAGCCCGGAGCGCCGAGGAAGAGAATCAGCTTCTCCTGACCGTACCGCACTATGTGGTGGGCCTGGGAGGCTCCAAGGTCAATAATTGGTGCTGGAAATACCCGGCGGATTTTCCCTTTGAGTGGGGAAGCAATTATCCCTGTGATCTGGTGAGCCGTGACGCGCTGAGGTATTTCCGCAACACCGCGCTGTTTTTCCGGCAGTTTGATTTGAAGTATGAACCGCCGGAAATGTTTTTCCTCATTGCCAATGACCACCGTCTGGGCGGCCAGCGCGTGACCGTGCAGGAAGCCCAACTGAACGCCATCCGCTATCTCCTTAATCTGCACTGTAATTTCGGAACCATCGACGATTCTTCGCTGGAGAGCTTGCCCTCCTCCTGCAAGGTGCTGGTGTATCCCATACCTTTCTGCCCCCATGATGCGGCGTTCGAGCATGTTTACCAGTTTGTGAAGGATGGGGGGACCCTGTATGTATCGGGCGACATCTCCTACTATCCCGAGCGCCAACGCACGCGCGCGGATCGTCTGGTTAAGTTGCTGGGGGTGGAATTCCAATCCGAATTCTTCCCCAACATCAGTTTTGAGGGTCATAAGCAATACATCAGGCCGAAGACCGAATTCTTGCGAC
>Ga0315282_10012791_pt1 | contig 12783 bp, 11 predicted proteins | sample YL17G07_20_MG_FD_203693 | JGI IMG/M metagenome (GOLD analysis project Ga0315282, IMG submission 203693) | Sediment microbial communities from Yellowstone Lake, YNP, Wyoming, USA - YL17G07_20 | ecosystem: Environmental > Aquatic > Freshwater > Lake > Sediment | place: USA: Wyoming | collected... | reverse complement strand
GTTACCAGAAACCACATTGCTGCTAGAATAATAAAGATCAATTCCGTCGTAGTTGCTTAAGATAGTATTATCACAAACTACATTGCCGTTAGAATAGAGGAGGCCAATCCCTTCATAGTTGTATATCACTTTATTGTTAATTATGACGTTGCCCGTAGAATGATCTACCAATATCCCGTATAGGTATATGCCACTATTTCTTACAGTGAAGCTTTTTACGGTTACGTTATTAGCCCTTATATGAATCACATTATCGGTTTCATAACCATCAATAACTGTGGAGTTGCTGTCTTCCCCAACCAGCGTAATTGTCTTGTTGATGACCAGATGCTCATAATATGTTCCCTTACGCACAAAAATCGTGGCGCCTGAACTTGCTTTGTTGATAGCTTCTTGAATTGTTGTGTAGTTATCTGGAACTATAATTGTGATGGGATCCACAGTCAATGTCACAGGGCTTGCCTTTACAGATATTTCACGAGTTATTAGAGACGGTGTAGATAACAAACATGAGATTAGAAATAAAATCGAAATGGCTTTCTTCAATTTAACCCCGCTTTCTTCTTGTCATAATAAATTATTAAATGTTAAGGTACAATAATTATTCGTGGGATAGTGCTTTTCCTAGTATTACAGAAAAAGCGATGGCACTGGAAAAAGCGAGAACGAAAATTATTGGGTTAACAACATATTGCATCAGAGCCCACACGCTTGTTGTGTAGAATGCAGCTACTATTAATACAAGCATATAAATCCTGATCTTGTTTAGTTTAACTGTAGGTGTTTCTCGCTGATTTGATATGGAACGCAGCATGTCTTGCGCTTGCTTTATTTGATAGTCCGTTGCAAACGTTACAAGATTTTTGTCAACATCTTGGAACTTGAAACTTCTAAGCGCATATCTTTGTAAATCCCATGGTTTTTTCTTCGGCAAAATCTGAACAATATTGCTTTTTTCCATTTTTTTCAAGATTGTTTGAATTTTACGGACAAACTGGATGTCATTTGCTTTTTCTTCTCCATACAATCCTTTGATTATGTCTTTAACGTCTGGGAAACGCAGTTCCAGTTGAAATGATGCAATTGCTTTGGCAAGAGTATACTGATATTCACCTTCTCGCAAACGTATGTTGCTAGGTCTATAGTCTGCGCTTAAAGCCTCTTGCAAAAATCGCATTTCACTGAGCGTCGGCCTATGTTGAGCCAACCTGTTGTCTCCTATTCAATAGTTTCAATTGAAATGACATAAAAACTTTCGCGTCCGGTGATGGTTCTTTTCAACAGTTTCAACAATTTTATCCTAGTTTTCAATGAAGTCTACCGAAAAAACCCGTAATCTTTTCAATCATCAAATAGTATTTGCGGTGTGCTGTCATGACAGATTATACGAAATTGCTTGATTTATGTTCTTCATCTTCGCATATGAAAAATGATTTATCTAGTTCGCCGTTGCACAAAAAGTATAGAGGCCATTTCGAGATTATAGCCTTACTGCTAGAAGCTGTAAAGGATAATGGTGCAACTAGGTTTTCGATTATGAAACACGCGAACACTAACTATGATCAGATTAAGAAATACTTGTGCAGTCTCACTGAAATAGGCTTCATTAAGATGGATAAAAAAGAGGACCAATGCTTTTACAGAACTACCGAGAAAGGCCTTGATTTCTTAAGGCAGTATTATGTTTTGCTTGGGATGCTTTTAAGTGCCTTGGCGAGAAATAAGCCGGTCAACATTGTTTATGAAGCGGAATACGATGCAACAACCGTGCAGCAACAATCTGCAACCCAACTTGTAACAAGTTTACAGCACAATCCTTAACTAAGGGAGCAGAGCGGAAAGGCAAGCGGAATATTCATCTCGCTAATACTTCCTTTCCCTTCTCCTTAGGCTCGGAAGTAAATTCCGCTTGCCCTGCTCAATACAAAAGCCTAGTCGTTTCTAGCTAACGCAATTTTAAGTCAAAACGCAAAAACTAAATTGTTACCTCGATATTTTTAAGACTACATATCACTATATAAGCAAATCAGTGTCCACATGTGAATTAAGAGAGGAACGCTGTTGACACGAAAATTCACCTACGCCCACGTTGGAGTTGACAGGAAGTTGAGGGCTGAATCTAAAAAAGCACTGCAAATTTTGAGGGAAACTTATATGTTTAGCCGTTATGGTGAAGTTGTCCAGCTTCCCTATGGGAACATTTTCCCTTTTGGGAAAAATCGTTACTTGGACTTGGTTATTGAAGGTGTAGGTACAAAAGTGCTTGTTGCGCAACTGGCTGAAAAATACGACACTATAGGGATTGATGGTGTGGCGCTGGCTGTTAATGATGTTATAAGGTCTGGCGCCAAGCCTTTAGCTATTGCTGATAATATTCATGCACAAGTTTCAGACCCAGCTTTAGTTAAAGAATGGATAAAGGGCATAGTGAGAGGGGCAGCTGAATCCGAGTGTGTTGTGCCAAGTGGGGAAATAGGCGACGTTGCAGAAGTGATAAAAGGTTTAGTGGAAGGCAAAGGCTTTGACATGATTGTTGCGACAATAGGTGAAGTTACCAGTGAAAAAATAATTTTTGGAAGAGACGTAAAACTTGACGATGTTGTAATAGGTTTGCGAAGCTCTGGAATTCATAGTAATGGCGTTTCTCTGGCAAGAAAAATCCTCTTCAAGAAGTGGGGCGGAAAATACGAGCCTTATGACATTCCAGATGGGTTAGACAGAGAAATTGTCTATGAAGTTTTGGAGCCGATGAAAATATACGTTAAGCCATTGCTTGCAGTTGCGGACGAGCTTAAAGTGAAAGCCGCAGTACACATCACTGGCGACGCTTACCTAAAGTTTGACAATTTAACAAGGTTTTCGAAAGGTATAGGTTTTGAATTTGACAATTTTAATCCACAGCCTATCTTTGAGTTAATTCAGAAAACCGCCTCTGAACTTGGCTGTGTAATAACTGACGAGGAGATGCTTAAGACATTTAACATGGGATGGGGCTTCGCGGTAATAGTGGATAAAGTAGATGGAGACAAAGTAGTAGATGTTTTCGGAAAAACTGGGGTGCAAGCTGAACAAATAGGTTTTGTAACGGATTCTGAGGGAATTGGGATTCATTATAAAAATAGGAAAATCATTTTGAAATAGTTGTTTGCGTCGTTGATGATAAAAGTGTTTAAATTCCTTGAAACTCTAGCTTAGCCTATGAGATATCGCTTAAGAATTGAAGTTGGCTTGAAGTCGGGGCACAGCGACCCTGAAGGTGAAACTACAGCGAGCTTACTAAAAGAACTTGGCTATAAGGTTGAAGCTGTAAATGTCAGCAAAGTCTACAGTGCGGTTCTTGAGGCTGAATCTAGGAAAGAGGCTGAAACGAAAGCCAAAGAGATGTGTAAAAGGCTTCTTGCAAATCCGACAAAGGACAATTATGCTATTGTGATTGAGGAGGAAAAATGACCGCAAGCCTTTACTTTCGCAGAAAAACGACGTTTCCAATCTTTGAAATAAACTTGCGTGAGGCTACAGATCGACAGCTTCTGGAAATAAGCCGTGAACTTGGCATAGGCTTAAACTTGCAGGAAATGAAGGCTGTTCAAGAGTATTTTAGGAATAAAGGGCGAAACCCCACGGATGTTGAGCTTCAAACTATTGGGCAAACATGGTCTGAACACTGCTTCCACAAAACCTTCAAAAGCAAAATAAGAATGAATGGGAAGGAAATTGACGGTCTCTTCGAAACGTACATTGTAAAGGCTGCTGAAAAGATGAATCCTCGGTGGTGTTTCTCGGTTTTTGAAGACAACGCTGGTATAATTCGTTTCGATAAGGGTTATGGAATAGCAATCAAAGTTGAAACGCATAATCACCCATCAGCTATAGAGCCTTTTGGCGGTGCGGCTACTGGCGTGGGCGGAGTGATCCGCGACATTCTAGGCGTATGGGCAAACCCAATCGCTTGCACAGACGTTTTAGGGTTCGGTCCCATAGATTTTGATTATGAAAAACTTCCACCAGGTGTGAAGCATCCGAAATACGTTTACATGGGCGTTGTAGCTGGTATAGGAAGCTATGGCAATAACATGGGAATCCCAACAGTAAATGGGGCGATATACTTTGATGAGAGTTACGTGGGAAACGTCGTTGTTTACTGTGGATGCATTGGTTTGCTTCCGCTGAAAAAGTTCAGGAAAAGCGTCAAACCAAACGACATAATTGTTCTGGCTGGAGGAAAAACGGGTCGTGACGGTATACATGGCGTAACCTTCGCATCTGCGGAATTAACGGAAAAATCGGAAGAGGTTTCTAGACCAGCAGTTCAGATTGCAAACCCCATTGAGGAAGAAAAACTGAAAAGAGCCATAATCGAGATTCGACAACTTGAACTTGCCTCGGCAATAACAGACTTGGGCGGTGGCGGCTTATCATCCGCTGTCGGCGAAACAGCAAAAAAGTTTGGTTGCGGTGGAGTTGTGGAGCTTGAAAAGATTCCGCTGAAGTATCCAGGTTTGGCTCCTTGGGAAATTTATGTTTCCGAATCGCAGGAAAGAATGCTTTTGGCTGTGCCCCCAGAAAATCTCGAAAGGGTTCTGGAAATTTTTAGAAGCGAAGATGTTGAGGCTACTGCTATTGGAAGATACACCGCAGATAATGTGTTAAGGATTTATCATCAAAGTGAAAAAGTTGCGGAAATGGACACTGCATTCCTTTTTAAACCTCCAAGAGCCACGAAAACAGCAGAGTACAGACCTGCAAGTTTTGAAGAGCCCTCTTTTCCAGAGCCAGAAAACCTAACTGAAACGCTTTTGCAGATTTTGTCTTCGCCTAACATTGCAAGCAAAGAAAGCGTAATACGCACTTATGACCACGAGGTGAAGGGAAATACTGCGCTTAAGCCACTTCACGGCGAGTATGGTGGACCCAACGACGCGGCTATAATAAAGCCTTTGAAAGATTCTTGGAGAGGCATAGCGATTTCGTGCGGAATGAATCCGAATTATGGGAAAATAGATGCTTATTGGATGGCTGCTTCTGCGATAGACGAAGCAATAAGAAACAACGTGGCTGTTGGCGGTAGAAGAATAGCCTTACTTGACAATTTCACGTGGGGCAACCCTAAAAAGCCAGAAAGGTTGGGCAGTCTTGTAAGGGCTTGTGAAGCATGCTACGATTTTGCAGTTACTTTTAAAACGCCATTTATCTCCGGAAAGGACAGTCTCTATAATGAGTCTCCACTTGGGCCAGTAACGCCTACCCTTTTGATCACGGCTCTGGGCATAATTCCTGATGTTCGTTTAGCAGTTTCGATGGATATTAAAGCTCCAGACAACTCCATTTACGTTTTTGGGCAAACCTTCAAAGAGCTTGGTGGCTCGGAACATTATAAGCTGAAAGGGTTTATTGGAAAAAGCGTGCCAAAGGTGCGACCAAACCACGCCAGAAAAACGTTTAGGGCTATTACCAGAGCTATTGATTTGGGGCTTGTTAAGGCTTGCCATGACTTGTCTGAGGGCGGCTTGGCTGTTGCCGCTGCAGAGATGGCTTTTGCAGGCGGATACGGCATGGAACTGCATTTACAAAAAGTTCCAATAAGGAATGCAAACCGCAACGATTTCGTCTTGTTCTCAGAATCAAACAGCCGCTTCTTAGTAGAAGTTTCACAGGAAGCGAAGGAAGAGTTTGAGGCTTTAATGAAAGGAAAGGTCTATGCAGAAATAGGCAGGGTTACGAAGACCCCCCGATTATGTATCTATGGATTAAATGGCGAAGTTGTTGTAAATGCTTCGCTCAGCGATCTGTTGGCAAGTTGGAAGCGAACATTCAGTAGTGGGGCTTAAGCCATGAAACGGGAAGAGATTAAAGTTTGCGTCTTGCGTGTAGGCGGAACAAACTGCGATGCAGAGACTAAACGTGCTTTTGAGGAGTTAGGCATTCAAGCTGAAATTTTGCATATAAACGAACTAGTTAAACGTCGAAACCTTCTGGAATACAATGTTTTGGTTTTTCCAGGCGGCTTCTCTTATGGCGATTATGTGCGAGCAGGCGCTATATGGGCTAAATGGATATTAGCCAAATTGGGTAAAGAGTTGAAAGCCTTTGTTGATGAAAATCGCCCCATCCTCGGTATTTGCAATGGTTTTCAGGTGCTTGTTGAGGCTGGTTTGCTTCCGGGTTTTGATGGAATGACACCATATCCGGAGGCTGCATTAGCAACTAATTTTCCGCCTGGCTACAACTGCCGCTGGATATACCTTAAACATGAAAACAATGGAAAATGCATATTCACATTGAAAATTCCAAGAGGAAAGGTTCTGCGGATACCAGTGGCTCATTCGGAGGGCAGGTTCATGTTTGCAAAAGAAAAGGAAAACCAGTTTTTAGAAAGGCTTTACGAGAATAACCAGCTAGTGCTCCGTTACTGCAATAAAAACGGTGAATACGCAGAAGGCAGTTTTCCAGCAAATCCAAATGGTTCTTTCCATGACATAGCGGGAATATGCAATCCAGAAGGGACAATTTTTGGTTTGATGCCGCATCCAGAAAGAGCCTTCTACTGGTGGCAACAGCCAGACTGGACAAAGCAAAAGCGAATGCCAGAATATGGAGATGGAAAGCTAATCTTTGAAAGCCTAATCGAACATCTAACAAAGAAGTTTTAAATCTTTGAGATATGGGAGCCCTGGTCTGGCACCCATTTTCATTATGCATCTTGAAGCGACGAAATTGCCAAATTTCCCACATTCATAGAGGCTTTTGTTAGAAATCAAACCGTAAAGAAAGCCAGCACAAAAAGCATCGCCCGCGCCTGTTGTGTCAACAACTTTCACTTTAAACGGTTCTACACTGTGGTTTTCCTTTCCATCTGTTACGTAGCATCCTTTGCTACCCAATTTTACAGCAACTATTTCCACACCTTTTTTCAGCAGAACATCAGCACCTTTTCTGTAATCAGCCGTTTTGGTTAACAGCTTAAGTTCGTTAAGATTCGGCATTAAAACAAACGTCTTTTCTATAATTGGCTCCAATATCGAGACCTTTCTTGCATACAATTCTCCCGGGTCAAGGCTCAATTTGACAGTCTGTGGAAGCGCTTGAATCAGCCTTTTCTGAGTTTGATAGGATTTTTCTCCAACAAAGGACGTTAAATGCAAAAAGCGTGTCTGAAATGCATATTCCATGTTTATTTCGTCGAATTCTATTGTGTCGTTTACGCCAGGATCAACATATAATGCCCTATCGCCTTTTTCGTCCACAAAACCCATGACTGTCCCGCTTCTGTCGTGCTTTGAGTGTATTATACCCTTTGTGTCCACGCCTTCTATGCAAAAATCTTTAACTAACATTTTGCCTTCTCTGTCATCAGCAACTTTTCCAATAAAGCCCACCTTGCAACCAAGCCTTGCCAAGCCTACGATAGTGTTGGCTGCTGATCCTCCACAAGCTTCTTCACAATCTTTTATGAAACTTTCTTCTTCTGCCTTGGCTATTTTATTTACTTTGAAAAGTTTGTCAACGTTTAGGCCGCCGAATCCAACGGCATCTAAAACGGTCATGGGAACAGCTCACGCAAGCAAATCTTGTAATCGCCCAGTTTTCCACCGTAATTTCCGGCGGAAATTTTTGCCACGCCATCAACGTTTAGTGTTGCCTCTATGCCGGCTTTCATGGCTTCTTTAACGGCTTGCATCGAAACACCGTTAATAACTATTTCTGGAATGTAGTTAACGCCTTCAGGCACCTTTGAGTCTTTGCCTAGTTTCTTTTTTAATGATGGACAATGTGGATGGTTTGTTGTTGGTCCTATTAACGGAAACTTTGTTTCAGTTTTTGAACCGGCTGAACAAACGTCAAAGGGTGTTATTACACCTTCAATCTGGCTTATGGCTTCTAGTGCCTTTTTCCCAGCATCCATTACCGCCTTCTTCGTTTTACACATGTACCAAAAGTTGCCGCCAGATATCCCCCGTGCATAGCCAATATACCGCTCTATAAAAAAGTCAGGCACCATAATTGGAACAACAATCATGTTACGACCAAAAAGTTGCTCTTCCCACTCGAATCCGTCCCCACAATGCCCAACCCTTTCCATCATATCTATTTTTCCTTCAGGCTTCACGAATAAAGCGTCAAAAAACGCTGTGAAAGGCTTAACAAGAATGTCTTGACGAATCCGATAAGAAAACTCTTTTTCAAAACGCCCAACCAAATCTTCTAAAGGCTTTCCCTTGTCTAAACCCTTCCAAAATTGTAAAATTGCTCCTTTTCGCTTGTCAGGCGTTTCTCTTTCACTTAGCCATCTTTCAATTCCGCTGTCAAGCCTGCCTATGACCCCTGACGGTGTCGCGGTGGCATCTTCTGCAGCCTTCTTTAATGTTTCTTCATCATCTGCAGTGACAATAACTCGACAGTAGAGACCGTCAAAAGCTTCTGCATATGTGTCTTCAATCTCGACTTTCCTAACCATTTATCCCAGCCTCCCGATAGTTGCCCCTCTAACTTTTTTTCTGAATTCGCTACTTTCTTTTGCTAGAATCTCCATATTTTCGCTTGTTATTATTTTAACTTTAGGCAATTCTCTGGGATATAACGTGAAAAGACTGTTGAGCAAGGTTTGGTCTATTGTGCTTTTCTTTAAGGCTTCGCGGTTCCAGTTTTCAACAAGACTTAGGGTTTGCCTCTTTCCAAATCTGCTAAAAACATCTGCAATCACAGCCGTTACTATGCTATTTTCGGATAAGACGGCAATTTCAGCGTTTTTTATTGCGTATTGATTACCGTTAAAAGAGACTGTTAAGCCACCGTTATCTCTTACAAGCCTAAAAGCTTCAACATCTGTTATGCTGTCGCCAACATACATGACATCAGCCAAAGCTACACTTACCTTTTGAACGATGTCTTTTATAGATTCAGCCTTTTCGCTACCGCCCACTGGATTAACTTCAGAAAAAATTCTCCCACAATCAGTACATTCTATTTCCTTCCAGAAAATCTCGTCCAACCGCAGAATTGTTTCTTGGTCTTTTTCTGAAAAATCTTTTATGAATTTTGCGTTTGATGGAATTTCAATCATGTGCATTTGCGATATTTCTTTTGCGGTTTCCTTCAGTTTGGTTTTTTCTCCTCCCGTCATATGGTATTTGTCGATGCTTACTCTTGTGCAATAGGTGTTTTCGTAAGGGAAGCCTAAAGCTTGGCATAAAGCCTTTATGTAGTGTTCGTAGCTTGTGCTCACGATAAAGGCATAAGCCACACTCATGACGTGCTGCAATGTATCTTTTATGTTTGAGATTAAAACTAGGTTTTGAGCTGAAAATTCCCGCATTTTATTGTTTGTAACATCATACGCTTTGAGGAAGGGCAAAATTAGCTTTAAGGTGCAGCCAGCCTTGTAATTCGGTCTCTTTAAAACATCTGCCAACACATCATCATATTTGCTTATAACCGTGAAAAGTTTGTTTCCGTCTGGAACGAAATGCGATGTTATTTCGAAGGCATTGTCATTCTTCGAGATGGGTCCTTCACAGTCTGAGATGAAAACCCTTTTCACTGTTTGCGCCTCAACTCCTCCATGTGCTTTACGCTTTTTTCTATGTGCTGTTTGGATGCTATGTCTGTTCTGTGCCAAAGGGCTCCACCTTTTATGGCTTTTATGCCTTCCAGAGAGATTTGTCTGGCGGTTTCGATGTTTTCGCCTACACCTACAACGCCAACAGCTCTAGATTTAAGGGCGTACGTTTCGCCGTTGCGCAATTCCATAGCGGCCGGGTAAACACGGATTTTATCGCCATACTTCTCGGTTAGTTCATACGCCTTAGTTAAGTCAACTGGCTTGTCAATTTCACCCTTATCCACAAGTTGGGGAAAAGTGTCTATGTATCCGCCGTAGTTTGGTGGAGCTTTGTAGGTTACAACTGTTGCTTCCTTTTCTACCTCTATACGTGCTAGGTTGCCTTCTAATATCTTAAAACATGTGTCAACAAAGTCGTCTTTCAAGATGGGCAAAATGTTAATTATTTCCGGGTCTCCGGGTCGGCTGTTGTTTTCAAGAATTTTTGTTTCCTTGCTGGTATGCATAAAAGCCACGTAGAAGGGCATGCCCCTTAACCCCACATTACCCCTTCCCTTCCATTTTTCGAATATCCTGTTAACAATTTCCATTTCTTTAGTCCTATCAGCATTGGTTATGAAGGGCAGGACATCGCCAACATTTTTGTATGAACCCATACCTCCAGTGTTTGGTCCATGGTCATTGTCAAAAGCCCGTTTATAGTCTCTCGTGTCTGGCAAGAAAACTAGGTGTTTGCCGTCGCAGAAGGCTTGGAAACTTGATTCTTCGCCTTCAATTTTCTCTTCTATTATGACTGGTCCTTGTTGGAAATTCGCCGTGAAATGTTCGAATAGTTGCTCGCGAGTTGTAAAGTGGTCGCCCCAGACGCCTACGCCTTTCCCTGCTGCAATCTGGTCTGGCTTAACAACAGCCCTATTCTCAAGTTCGTCCAACCATTTGTAAACAGCTTTTTTCACTTCTCCTTGGCTTTTGTAATCTTTTGGATTGAAAATTTTGAAGCGGGGGTTTACTTCTGGCACTATTTCTTGAAACAGTAGTCGCTGTTGGACTTTGCTTGTTTCTATGGCGTATTCCTTTGTTGGACAAATCATTGGTATGCCTGTTCGCTCTTCCACGAGGTCTCGTACGCCCTCTATTATTGGTTTTTCTGGACCGACGATTCCGAAGTCGATTTTGTCTTTGTTGGCTTCTGCGAACTTGCAGATTTCCTTCACGTTCAAGTCTGGAATGACAACGTGTTTCGCGGTTTTCACGTTGAATGGGTTTCGCTGTTTATCTGCAACATAAACTTCTACATTATAGTTTACGCTTCGCGTGAAAGCATCAACCATGGCTACTTCTCTTGCGCCATAGGAAACGACAAGTATGCCAACTTTCTCCATAACGAACTACCCATCAAACTGAAGATTAGACATGAAAACCCTATTTACTTTTGCCACTAAACGTTTTGAACTGCTTCCTCTATTTCGTAAAGTCGCCCAGTTTCCTCATAGCCTTCCAAGAATCTTTTCTTCATTTCGTCTGCTATTCTTTGCGCTAGTGGCGTTGGATATTTCCCTGTTACGCATGCAAGGCATAGCTGGTCTCGAGTGAAGCCAGTGGCTTTTACAAGGTTTTCTATTGACTGGTAGCACACTGCATCTGCGCCTATGATTTCTGCTATTTCTTCGGCTGTGTGCTTCGAGCCTATTAGTTGACCGTAGGTTGCCATGTCTATTCCATAGAAGCATGGTCCAATTATGCGTGGAAAAGTGACAAATAAGTATACTTTTTTTGCTCCCATTCTGCGGAGTTTCTCTATAACAACTTTTGTTGTATCTCCTCTGACTATGCTATCTTCTGTCACTATAACGCGTTTCCCGTTAACTTTCGATGCAAGGATATTGATTTTCCTATCTATTGTTGCATACCGCTCTTTGTTGAGAAGAATAAAAGCCCTCTCTGTTACGTACCGATGCCTGCGGGAAGCCCTCTCCCACCTTAAACCAGACTCTTCATGAACCCCCATGGCCGCATCGTCACCAGTTTCTGGCAAGGAAATAATTATGTCTGCATTCTTAACTATGTCAAGATTCTCCCTAACAAGGTTTCTTCCAAACTCTTCACGAACCTCATAAACATATTTCTCATCGAAATGCGAATCTGGTCTAGCGAAGTATGCATATTCGAAAGCACAAAAAGCCCTACGTCCTTCCAATAATTTTTCCTTGTTGAAACCGTCTTTCGAAACTGTTACGAGTTCGCCGGGTTCAATTTCAAAGTCCCTTTGGAAACTGTTTATGTCTAAGCCTACAGTTTCTGATGAGAAGGCGTAGGTTGTTCGGTCTTCACTGTGGCCAGCACATAATGGTCTTATTCCGCATGGATCTCTGAAGGCGAAGAATTTGCCATCTTTTGTTATGCCAGCCACCGAGAAGGCTCCTTCGATTTCCTGCATACATGTTTTGACTGCTACTTTCAGGTCTTTGCCTTTCATGAGTTCGATTAGAAGTTTGTGGCAGATTAGTTCTGAATCGCATTCGTAAGAAAAGCTTGGGAATTCTCTGCATATCTCTTTTTTAAGTTGAAATGTGTTAACAACGTTACCATTAAAGGAAACAGCCAGTTTAAACCCGTTTTTTGAGGCTGTAACAGGTTGTGTACCCTTTATCAGCGATTTCTCGTCACATTTCCCAGAAGTTGTGTACCTAACGTTTCCTATTCCAACATGCCCTGGTAACCGCCCAAACCATTCTTGGATGGCGCTCGTTTTTATTTTAGGTATGAGGTCTAGGCTTCGGTGAATGTGAAATTTTCCATCATCGTATGTGAGGAAGCCGTGGGACTGGTGGCCCCTGTGGTTTTGAGCTCTCATGCCCCAGTATATGTAGGGGAATATGGGTTGTCCTTCGAAATTTAATGCCCCAAATACTCCACAGCCTATTTTAGCTCCCCTCCTTATGGTCGCAAATAAAGAAGCGGATATTTATCAGCTTTTATGACATTTTTAACTAAAAAGTATGTTAACTTTTACAGAATCAATGCGAAGTGCTGAGCTTCTATTATGTTAGATTACTCCACTGTGCTTGATGTTATTGCTAGCTCTGCACTGGGAACCACGTGAATCCACCAGTCCAGCGGCACGAAGGAATTATCGTAATAGACAATGAGTCTTGCCACAGAGTCTATTGGAGCATCGCATGGCACACTGCCATTCCATGTTAAAGTTTTCGTTTTACATGGCT
>Ga0315282_10012790_pt1 | contig 12783 bp, 8 predicted proteins | sample YL17G07_20_MG_FD_203693 | JGI IMG/M metagenome (GOLD analysis project Ga0315282, IMG submission 203693) | Sediment microbial communities from Yellowstone Lake, YNP, Wyoming, USA - YL17G07_20 | ecosystem: Environmental > Aquatic > Freshwater > Lake > Sediment | place: USA: Wyoming | collected... | reverse complement strand
TCCGATAATCCTGGGGTAACTGAAAAAGGGATGTTCTCCCTGGAAAGCACGAAGATCACTCCCACAGATCCCAACATATCTCACTGCCACCGTTGCTTCGCCAGGTTTCGGTTTCTCAGGAGGCTCCATGTCCACCATCGAGAATTGTTCCGGCCTTTCCAGCACTACAGCTCTCATGATGGACTCCTTAATTGTTCTCTGCCCTACCCACACGCCAGGTTTTGTTCCGCACCGGTTGAAGGACGGCTTGCACCTCCTTCAGCAGGTCCTCATCGAGGGGTGATTCGACGGCTTTCACGTTTGCGAGGACTTCCGCCGGATCCGCCGTGCCCACAAAGGTAGTGTGAATTCTCGGATTCGCCACGGCGAATTGCACGGCGAGCTGTTCGATATCCGCGCCTTTGCTGCGGCAATAAGCAGCAGCTCTCGCGCAGGTCGCCTTGATCTCGTCGGTCGCCGAATGCCATTCCGGCGTCCCCTGCTTGGAGAGCAAACCACTCCCCAATGCTGCCGCATTGATGATTCCCACATTTTTCGTCTCCAGGTACGGAAGCAGCTCCTCAAAAGAGGTGTCCGCCAGGGTGTAGTGGCAGTAGGAGAGGATGGTATCCACCTCGGCACGGTCCAAGACATAGCGATAAATCTTCAGGGGGAATCCCGTGATGCCAACAAAGCGGGCCTTCCCCTGTTTCTGGACCTCCCGCAGGGCCGGCAGCGTCTCGTTGATGACCTGGTCGAGGGACCCGTACTCGATGTCGTGACACTGGATCAGATCAACGTAATCCACCCCGAGGCGGCGGAGGCTTTCATCCACGCTGGCGTTTACGCGGACTGCGGAGAAATTGAACTCGCTCTCGCCGTACCGGCCGACCTTCGTCGCCAGATAGTATTTCTCGCGAGGGATGTCTTTAAGCGCCTTACCCAGCACGGTCTCGGCTTTGGTCAGGCCGTAGAAGGGAGAAACATCCACGATGTTGATCCCGAGGTCAAAGGCGGTGTGAACAGTCTTTATGGCTTCGGCCTCTTCGACCTTTCGGAATACCCCACCTAGCGATGAGCCCCCCAGCCCAAGGGCGGAGACCCTCAATCCAGTTTTACCCAAGATACGATATTCCATTGATGATACTCCTTCCACCCCTAAAGCCCTTTAGTCACGCGAAGGCGTAAGCGTTACACGAAGGGGGCGACTCGATTCTTGCCGGAACCAGACGACGAGGTCGGATCCCTCGAGCCTGTACACATGTCCCCAGCGGAAATCCTTCCCTCGGGCGATGGTCTTGCCGTCAATCTTCAGAGAGGCGCCGACCTCGCCCCAGCCCTTGATGACAAAGGCGGGATTGACGACCGGCGAGTCATCGCTCGCTTCGATTTCAAAATCGAGGACCGAGCGCTTAGCCTTCTGGCACTGCTCCAGAACATAGGCGCGCTGCGCGGTGACATAACCCTCGCTGGTGAAACCTTTCCCGGAAATCTTTAGCTTGGGGGCCTGCAGCCACGACCTGGCCAATGTGGCCAGCTCTCTGGCCGGCTGCTTGGTCAAACCGAAAAGAAAATAGGTGCTTTTCGTGGGACCCGGTCCTTCGACCCAAGCCTTATTGGGGTCCGGCGACATGATCGCCGCGCTTGCATAGCGATCCGGAACCAAAGCATACCTGCCATCGGATGGCGCTTGGCTAACTGGCCAATGATTCCAGGTGGGAAAACGCGAATACTCCAAACGTGCTTCGGGCGGATTTCCGTACGGGCCCAGAATCGTCCCTGGCTGGTAGATGTAGAAGGGCTTGTAGGTGGACTTCAGATTAAGCTCTGCTATGTTGGCGCCGGCTGGCTGATCCGGGAAAGGATGAGGGGGAGATGTTGGATCCCATGAGTAAGTTCGATTCTCGCCCTTCATGTTCGCGATCGTCGCAGCATCGAGCGAGATGTAATCCTCGGCCTTCTTCCCAGGCTCGAGAAGAAGAGTCGGTTCGGTGAAGCTATACCCCTCGTCAGTGCCGTGGATCGTTCCGTGGCGCACCGCCACCCCATCTGGATAAATATAGAAGTATTCATCGGCCCAGTCTCCCCAACCGGTCAAGGGATCCACGTTAGAAAAGTTCCCGACTACATCGACCAGACCATAGCGCCAGTGAAGCACGACTCTGGCGTCCGTGTTTTCGATCACAGTAATGTAACTGTGGAGGTTCTTCTTGTCTGACATGTGCTCCGCGCAGCCGTATCGCGTCCCACTCTCAAAGCTCTGATCCCCCACCCATATGCCGTTTTCGGTAACCAGATTCTCTCCAAAATTCGTTCCCCGCCAGAACACGTACTTGTACGGTTCATCCTCAAACCGCACCACGACGTCGGAATACGGCCCAGTCCGCCAAAGCGCATCCCACTCCGGGTACAATTTCAATTGACAATAAGCTGCTCTAAACCGTTTGGGGCCTTCAGGGATGGTAGGCCATACGCGAGCAGCAAGAGCCGGAGGTGCCGCTGATTTGTTTGCAGTGTAGGCGCTGGCGACCTCCTCGGGCGACAAGGTGCGGTTGTAGATCTTGAGTTCGTCCAGGATCCCATCCAGAGAATATGAGGCCGGGAACTTGACAAACTCGCGGACCAAGGCGGTCGGTGCAAGCATCTTGAAGCTCCTGCCGATCTGTAGTCCCGTATCCTCAGCAGGGGTGATCTTGCCCAGGACCGGCAACTTGCCCGCGAATTTCCCGTTCACGTAAAGCCTGATGCCGCTCGCCGGGTCGTAAGTCCCCACCACATGGCTCCACTCCCTGAGAGGGACTCTGACCTCCGAAGTGCATTCCTCCCAGTTCCCCCAAGCGGCCAGTTGAAGACCGAGTCTCCCCTCCGAATCGATGCCGAAGAAGTAACCGGCTTGCTGATCTTTCTCCTGATCGACAATCGCAACCCAATTCCAGGGATAGGCCTGGATCGCCACCCAGGCCTCGATACTGAAGTTGCCTTCAATCCGAGGAACCTTCTTGGCCTCGCGAGTCACGACTGTGGTGAACCCGTCAAGCTTGAGGCCACTGCCGGAGACCCCCCTAACCCATTCGTAGTTGTTGAGCACTTTGTCCTGAAGCTGGCTGGCACTATCCATGGCCTGCTTTCCTGTGCCCTCGTCAAATCTCCACCAAGCCACTAAGCCCTGATCCTGGGCGAAAGCAGCGCCTGAAAACAGCGTCCAACTCGCCCAGAAGGCTACGCTCTTTATTACACTCTGACCGCCACCAGACCTCACGATTCAACCTTCCTGGTGAATTTGCGGGTTTGCGTTTTATCCCACAGCAAGCTATGTCCGCCGTTATTGGTTAGGAGGCCCCGCAGTTGCTATGGCGCGCCTCTTCCCCTTTTCCAGCTAAATGGGTTCGATCTCTACCCGCATTGGTTGGGTTGATTGGATCTGTAGCCAAATGACCAGATCAGTTCCCTCAAGGTTTTCAACATAACCGTAGCGGAAATCCTCGCCTCTCGGAATCGCCTTCTGGTTGACTTTGATCCTCACCCTGGTCTTTCCTCAGTTCTTCATTACGATAGCCGGATTCACTACCGGCGACGCTTCACTCGCCTCCAGCGCGCATTCAAGTGCGGATGGCTTGGCACTATCTTCACGCACTACTACGAAAGCTCGTTGCGTTGGATCATATCCCGCATCCCGAAATCCCTGCCCTACCACTTCTGGCTCCGGCGGTGTTAGCCACGACTTCGCCAGGGGTATCAACTCGGTTGCGGTCTTTTGAGTGAGACCGTCCAGCATGATTTTGGTGATCGAGTTGTCCGTGGTTTGGTAAGCATCCCAGGTAATCTGAGAAAGCGAGGTTTCGGAGGCCCTGTCCGGAGTCACCGCCGACCTGCCGCTGGATTGGATCTGTCCCACAAGCCAGTGGTTCCAGCATTCGAAGGTGAAGTTCGTCTTCTCCCCGTTGCAGATGTCGAATTTGGCGTTCGCCGGTGGCGCGATTTGAAACGGCTTCCACGTCGACTTCAGGTTCACCCACTGGATGTTGGGATTCTGCGGCTTGTCCACGTTCTCTGGACCAATAGGCCGCTCAAAGCTCCTGAATGGCTTAGGTGACCACGTGTAGGTAGCCGTTTCCCCCTCCAGGTTCCCAGCGTTAGTGCATCCCAATTGATATTGTCCTCCGGCCGTTGCCCGGGTCCGGTGAGAATGATGCTTTCCTGCCATTCGTGCGGCTTGGTCACGTCGGTGGTTCGGATTACTTGCTTCCGCACCGCGACCCCGTCCGGATAGACAGTCCAGTATTCGTCCGCCCAGTCGAACCAGCCCGTGAGGGGATCGGGGTTCGCCCCCTTGTAGTGCTCCACTTCCGATAAGGCGTAACGCCAGTGCACAACCACGCGGGCGTCGTTGCTTTCCAGGACTCTGACATGTGAATAACGGGTCTGCTTGTCCGACATCGGCTCGCAGTCCTCACCGTCGACACATCCCGGAGCCTAAGTTTCGAGAGACTCGTCCGTGTACCACTTGCCATTCTCAGTGACCCACGCCGGAACGTAGTTTGTTCCATGCCAGAACACCAAACGTATTGGCGACTGGTTGAACCGTACTACTACGTCTGACTCCGGACCAATCCGCCGCGAAGAGAATCAGCGCAAATCCCATATAGAGCGAACTCGTTAGGTGCCTCGCTCACGCAATTTCGAACACGACGGCGTGCTCGCACGGCTTCTGCTGAGGTTTTCTTATCATCAAGTATTCGCTGTCGCGCGACCACTGGATCTTCTCGCCGCTTCCGAGCATCCGGATGCGAGAGATCTTCTGCCAGAGGTTTGCCGCCGTGCCAAGCGACTTGATCTTCACGTCCTCCTCCGGCCACCCCAGCAGGATGGCATACAGCTGGCCGGCATTCGTTGTGAATCGGACATCGCTCGCCGTGAAGGGCGCCAAGCGCTCTTTGAAGTTGCCGCCTCCGCTCGCCGTCGGCCCTTCGCCGTAAACCGCCCAGGGCCGTGTGCCGTGAATCGCACGGCTGTTGACCTCCATCCACTTCGCCAGGTCGGAGAGGATCTTCTCCGGCTCAGGATCCAGCGTGCCGTCCGGGCGGAGAGGAAAGTTCAGCAACAGGTTGCCGTTCTTGCCGACGATATCCGCCATCGTGTGGATGACGTTGGCGACGGGGCGGTACTTGTCATCTTTGAACCAGAACCAGTGCCCGACGGAAGTATCCGTCTGCCACGGCCTGACCTTGATCTCGCTAAGAACGCCCCTTTCGAGGTCCTCGACGCAGACACCGTCGCGGTAATCGCCATGGCTGTACTCAGGAAAAAGATGATTGATGTTCTTGATGTTGTAGACGGCCTCGAGCCTGCCGCCGTGCCACTTCATGTTCTGGTTGTAGAAGTGAGCCAGCAACTGGCGGCCGGTCTCGCCGAACGGTATGCCGCCATCTGTGTACAGCAGGTCTGGCTGGTAGCTGTCCACGAGGTCCTTGATGCGGCGAAACCAGTTCTGCTTCCAGGATTCGGGCGGTGAAACCGGGTAAGCCATGTTCATGTCTTCATGCGGCTCGAGGTAAAAGCTGGCGTACTTCGGATCGTTGCCGTCATAAGGCACACCCGCGTACGGGCCTTTTTTGTCGTGCCCCTTATTGACGTTAAACCAGCTGTAACTACGCTCGAGGTGCTCGGTAACGGCAAAGCGCAGGCCGTGCTTCAGAGCGGCCTGCCGCCACAGGCCGGCAATGTCCTTCTTCGGCCCCATATTGACCGAATTCCACCCGTGGTACTTCGAGTTAAAGCAATCGAAGTTGTCGTGGTAACTCGCGAGCGTCGCCAGGTACTTCGCGCCCGCCTGCTTGAAGAGCGCCGCGAGCCGGTCCGGATCGAACTTCTCACCTTTCCAAAGAGGAATGAAGTCTTTGAAGCCGAATTTCGACGGGTGCCCGTATGTCTTGACGTGGTGCTCGTAAGTAGGAGAGCCCTCGATGTACATATTGCGGGCGTACCAATCGTCCGCCCCGGGCACCGTGTGCGGCCCCCAGCACGTCCAGATGCCGAATTTCGCGTCCCGAAACCAGTTGGGGCAACGGTATTGCTCAAGCGATTCCCAGGTCGGTTCAAATGGCCCCGGCGCGCTTGCGAGCATTCGCGTCGCTGCCATGACCGACCCTGCCAGGATTTTCAGCGTGCATCGTCTAGTGATTTCCATGAGCTACTCTCCTCAAGAGGTTTTGAACACGACGGCTCTGTCGTGTCATTCTGTGGGGAGATTCTTTCCGTGTTCCTGTACGACGTACTACACCGCCTTTGCTTTCTGGGGTCGGGGCCACCCCACCTCTGCTGCTTATGTCCTTGGCCTCCCTTTAATTAGTCCATGATCGCCGATTTAGATTGGCAGGCGACCTTACAGCTCGTTCGTACAGACCTGTTATGGATTTCAGCTTTCTTCTGTGTCCAAGCATTCTTACAACCGGCACTCCCTTGCATTACCAATCAGCTGTCACTTGTACAGTCATCGTCTTTCCTAAGTGCCTACCCACACGCTCGTTCACCTGAGAGCTTGTTTTTGCTTCCGCGTGCCAGCCTCCGCAAGCGAGGATGCACCGGTTAGCGGTGGGGCTATGGATATCTTCATGGGAGTTGTCGATTCCTTCTCCAACCAGACCAGCAGATCGATACCCTCCAGTCTCTCCACGTGTCCCAGCCGGAAATCCTTGCCTCGAACGATTGGTTTTCCATTGATCGTAAGGCGCGCGTCCTCCTCGCCCCAGTTCTTGATTACGAAAGCCGGGTTGACCACCGGCGATTCTTCGCTCGCCTGCAGGGTCAGTTCAAGCGCCGTGGGGTTCCCTGTAGTTTCGCGCGCCACGATGAAGGCCCGTTGCGTCGGGTCGTACCCTTCACTTTCGAACCCCTTGCCGGCAACCTCCAGCTTCGGCGGCGACAACCAGGATTTTGCCAGCGGCACCAACTCCACAACCGACTTGGTCGTCAGGCCATCCAGCAGGATCTTGGTCATTGAATCGCCCGTCTGAGAGTAGGCCTCCCAATTGATGTGCGAAACCGAAGAATGCGAAGCTCGGTCGGGGGCCACTGCAGACCTGCCACTCGAAGCGATCTGAGCCACCGGCCAATGGTTCCACCAGGGGAAGTTCGACCACTTCGTCAGCTCACCTCGATAGGGGGAGACTTCAACGTTCTGAGGGGGCACAATGGTAAATGGCCTGAATTTCGATTTGAGATTAACGATCTGCATGTTGGGATTGTCAGGCTTGTCGAACGCCGGCGGAGTTTTCTCCGACCAAGAGTAGGTGGCACTCTTTCCCCTCATGTTCCCGAGCGTCAGGGCATCTAAGCTGACGTTGTCTTCAGGCCGTGTGCCAGGTTGATTGATGATGATGCTCTCCTGCCACTCGTGCCCTTTGCTCATGTTTGAGCTCCACAAGACCTGCTTGCGCACCGCGACCCCGTCCGGATAGACAGTCCAGTATTCGTCCGCCCAGTCGAACCAGCCGGTGAGGGGATCGGGGTTCGCCCCCTTGTAGTGCTCCACCTCCGATAAGGCGTATCGCCAGTGCACAACCACGCGGGCGTCGTTGCTTTCCAGGACTCTGACATGGGAATAACGGGTCTGCTTGTCAGACATCGGCTCGCAGTCCTCACCGTCCGGGCATTCCGGGCTTCCTCCTGTCTCCAGAAATTCGTCCGTATACCACTTGCCGTTTTCCGCGACCCAGGCGGGGATGTAACCCGTACCGTGCCAGAACACCAGCCGGATCGGGGATTGATCGAAGCGCACCACCACGTCCGCATCCGGTCCGATGCGCCATGGTCGGTCCCACGTGTCCTGGTATTTCAGCGTGCAGTAGTACGCGCCGAAACGGCCGGGACCGCCGGGGCCGGAGGGAAGGACAGGCCAGGGAAGAACCTCGCCACCGGGTGCGTTGGCCGACGAATAACTCTTCTCGATCTCTTCCGCATTCAGATTCCGGTCATAAATGCTAATCTCGTCCAGGATCCCATCCAACGAATACCGGACGGCGTACTTGGGATGAATCCATTGGGTTGGAAGGACCTCTTCGCGGACCCTGCCAATCAGGAGATCGACATCCTCCGCCGGCGTGAATTTCCCATCGGTCTTGAGCTCCCCAACACGTTTCCCGTCCAGATAAACGGCCAAGCCATGAGCCGGGTCGAACGTTCCCACGATGTGCGCCCACTTCTTCAGTGGGATCTGAGCCGTAGACGTAAGAGATTGCCACTCCCCGTCGGTAGCCAACTGCAGGCCTAGATGCCCGTAAGCGTCGATGCCGAAAAAGAATCCCACCCGCTGATCCTCTTCCTCATCCACTACCGGAACCCAATTCCAGGGATACGTATTAAGCGCCACCCAGGCTTCCACCGTAAATGCGCCGCTGGGCTTGGGAGCGTTCGCGGCATTGCGAATCACACTGGTGGTGTATCCGTCAAATCGCAAGCCACTTCCGGAAACCCCTGGTACATACTTGTAGAAGCCTTCTATCTTGTCCTCTTTTCCACTGACTCTGTCACGGGTGACGGCCCCAGGTTCCTCATTGAACGACCATTTCGCGACCAGCCTCTGGTTTTGAGAATAAGACCTAAACGGGAACAATGTCAGGATCGCGATCAGCGATGTGAACTTTCCACAACGGACGATTGACCTCATGGCTCGATCTCCTCAAATGTGCTGTTGCTGCCGGAATTGCTGAGACCCACGGATGGTCCAGCTTGCAGAGAACTTTCACATCTGTGCACGGTTGCGTCCACCGATGACTTACATCATCCGGCCTTGAAGCGAGGGATCCAAAAGTCGCAAGTGCGGCAAGGCCGGAATCGCCGCTGGTTTCGATCTGTTCGCGGGCTGCGGGATTCCGGCCTCACCAGGAATCAAAAGGAGAGCCTCAGGCCAAATTGAAACTGTCGAGGATAGTGCTGGTCTGCGAGGCTGCTGATGGTACCGAAGTTAAGCTGACCAACCTCCGCATTGGGAACACCATAGTTCATGATGTTGAATATATTGAACGATTCAGCCCGGAACTGGAGTGTCGTCCTTTCCCCCATGTGAAACTCCTTCACCAGAGCAAAGTCGGTGCTAAAAACAGATTTGCTCCGAAAGGAGTTTCGGCCCACATTCCCATAAGCAAACTGGGGAATGCCAAAGGCTGCCGGATTGACCCACATCTCTGCAGTGCGGTTCGGAGGATTGGGATCACCAATGAGGTTGGGCCGCAGATACTCGTCCGTCCTTCCGACGTTGGCCAAGTCGCCTGGAATCATGGGATTCCATGGCTGGCCGGAGCGCATTGACTGGATGAAATCGGTCCGCCAGTTGCCCAGGACCCAGGAGAGTGGCCCGCTTTGGAGCCACTTCTTGCCTTTTCCCATAGGTGGTTCCCAAGTGCCGCTCACCCAAAAATTGTGGGTTATGTCGTAGGCGGCGACGCTGCGGTTGGACTTGAAATCGTAGGTATTCTGAAGCGATGAGGAGCCGCTGGGGCCGTTCTCAGATCCAAACCAACCGCTGTTGCCGTTGTCCATAGTCTTTGACCACGTATAGGCCACCAGTAACATCGCTCCGCGGCCAAAGCGGCGGTTTAGTTCGACCTGCAGTGAATTGTAGCTGCTGCGGCCATCACCAACGCAGTAACCGAACGCGGTCGGAATGTATGGGAAGAGGCGTCGCTCATTGACCTGATCACTCGTTCCGGGTCCAGGCGTGAGAGCGGCATTGACCGGATAACCATAATCCATTCTTCGATTAATACTACCGGTATAAGCCACCGAACCGGTGAGGTTCTCCGTGAACTGGCGCTGAAGTTGCACATTGTACTGAACGGAATAGGGGGGCTTCTTTCCCGGATCAAAAACGTAGTCGATGCCGTACCAAGGTGTGTCGTCCGGCAGAGGACTAAGCTTCGTTCCCTCAGCAGCCTCGATGGTCGTCAGTGTCTCCCCCAAAAGGTTATAAGGGGCGTAGGTAAAACTGGCATTCGGCCATCTCGCCTGAATATTGTTGTTCTCCTGGGTGATTCCCGAGAACACATCGTAGACCAACGCGGCCCCCACTCGCAGCACCGTCTTGGGAGCAAGCTGCCAGGCAACGCCCACGCGCGGCTCCAGATTGTTGCGGTGGGGCGATTTAATGTTCGGGCGAGGTGCGAGTTGGATGTGATCGCCCCCCGGAATGCTCGCCAAGGTTCCATCCCCCGGAATGCAGGGTGCAGCGCTAACTGTTGAGCACGGCCCTGGTATTGCTGTGCCCCCTATCCAATAGTTGCCCGTGGAAATGTTGAAGGTACCCGGAGTGGCTTGATAGTACTGCGGCGGGTCGACAAATTCCCAGCGCAGCGAATAGTTGAGAGTCAAATTGCGCGTCACTTTCCACTCATCCTGGCCGTAGAAACCCCAGGTGTAGTACCTTTGGTTAAACACCTCTATACCGCCCCAGACATCTTGAGGCAAACCGAGCAACGCCGACGCGAGGCCGATCCCTGAAACCACGCCCCCAGTCTGCTCCGGATCGGCGGTCTGGTCGACCCCAAAGCCAGCCCCTACGTAGGGGTTTTGACCCCACCAACTCTGACGAAACATGAGCCACCCAAGCTTGAACTGGTGATTCCCCTTTACCCAGTTCAGATCCTGAGAGAGCTGGTAACTATGTTCCGCGGCTAGGGAATTAGCATCCCCCTCGATTCCAGTCGTCCCCATACCATCGATGCCCAATAGGACCTGCCCTCCGAATCGCTCGTGCTGCAGCCAACCCAGGTTTGCCCATTCTTCTGCCGTGTAAGGGTGTTCGGGGCTTCGAACCCAGGGAGTACCCGTAAAGCCAAACCGAGTACTTAACATGACTGTGGGGGCGAAAAACTGGTTCCAGCCCACGGCTGCCTGCTGAGGCGTGTGTACATCGGTTCCACCATTTTTCAAGCTGTCGGGCGTGAGGTTAGAATTACTGAAATGATTGTAGCGAAAAAACAGGTTCGCCTTGGGCGAGATCCGATGATCGATTCTCACCTGGAAACCGTTGGCATCATTCTGGATTGGCCGGTTGTTGACCACATTGTTGTAGCCTAATGCGATGTTCGGCGCATCGTACAAGAATTGCATGGTCTGCACCATCATTGACGAGATGCGGTCAGCGCAGATGACGTTCGGCTGTGGATTGTTGACCGGATCGCACCCCATGAATTGATCGCGGATCAGCAGGTCCGGGTTGTTTGGATCTGGCCGTGTTGTCGCAGGGTCGTATATCGCCTGGGGCCAAGCAGAGAAATCCCCCCCCAGCTCGCGGCTGTTGGGACGCGATAGAGGGATTTCATTGCCAAGCGATACCGCCAGCCATCGTAGCTGAAGTAAAAGAAGGTCTTGTTCTTGCCATTATAAAGCCTGGGGATGTAAACCGGTCCGCCCAAGGTAGCGCCAAACTGATTCTGGCGGAACACCGCGGGCCCCTTCAGCCCTTCCGCAGGGTTCTGTTCATTAACCGGAACGATATCGGTGAATGGATTGCGCGCATTGAAAAGTTCATTGCGCAAGAACTCGAACGCTGAACCGTGAAGCTCGTTGGTCCCAGACTTCGTCACGAGATTGACGGTTCCGCCCATGACCAAGCCGTATTCACCTTTATCATTGTGTGATTGGACCTTGAATTCTTGAATCGCTTCGAGGCTTGGCAGGACACTGTATCCGCTGGTCTCGCCTTCTAGATTGATAATGCCATCCATCAAAAAGACATCGCTGCGGTTCCATTGCCCGTTGACGGCTGGCTTGACCCAGGTGGAACCAGGGAGAGCGACGGTGCTACCCCATTCCTCGGCTGTGTTCACTGGAGAGACACCCGGCGTCAACAAAAGGAGTTGAGTGAAGTTACGCCCATTCATGGGTAGGCGTTCGATGGCCTGCCCTCCAACAACGGTGCCCATTTCGGAGGTGGAGGCCTGGAGCAAGGGCGCTTCGGCCTTTACTTCCACAGTCTGCGTGACCTCTCCTACCGCAAGAGTTATGTCCTGGGTAACCGTTTGGTTGACGTTCACCTGGAAGGCGGACACGTGGGCCGTCTTGAAACCGGATACCTCTGCCTTCAGGGTGTAGGGGCCCGGTGCGACACTCACGAAAACGTAGACTCCGCTGGGATTCGTCGCCGCGGTGGCCGCAATCCCCGTGCCTTGATTGGTAAGGGTCAAGGTCACACCCGGAATTACGCCGCCCGTGGTGTCGGTAACCGTGCCATTGACTCCGCCCGTTGGACTCTGACCAAAGGCCACAGCAGCGGATATCGCGAAGACCGAAAGTAAAAGAGTAGGAACCTCCGTCGGACGTCTCATGGGTTCTCCTATCACCGTAGGATACCGAATGGTTGAACCAATACACTACGCCGCTCCTTTTTGTCAAGCGGAATTTTCTGAGAAATAGCGCCTTCCTCGTCAACGCCGGCCGCTGAAGAACAAGCCCTCAACAGCAACCTGAGGGCCGAGGCTGGTCCTGAATCTACGAGGCAGAATGCGGAATGGCCGAGCCATAAAATCAGCTCGACGGTCGTTCCGTGGGGATCCGCATAAACAAATGAGCTAATTTGAGGCGTTTGCTCTGGATCAAAACTCTAATCCCTTCTAATGTGTCAAGGGTTCTCGAGGTATGGGCGTGATGTGCTCCGCCAGATTCACATTGGCTTGTATTGTTCGGGGGGGCTGCAAAAGGTCTTTCGCATCTAGCAGATGGTCCACCATCTGGCGACGGGCCTCTTCCGGTACTCGTCGGTAGATGGCGGAATAGATGGCCTTGTGGAAAGCCAGCGGGTGTTTCATA
>Ga0315282_10012789_pt1 | contig 12784 bp, 8 predicted proteins | sample YL17G07_20_MG_FD_203693 | JGI IMG/M metagenome (GOLD analysis project Ga0315282, IMG submission 203693) | Sediment microbial communities from Yellowstone Lake, YNP, Wyoming, USA - YL17G07_20 | ecosystem: Environmental > Aquatic > Freshwater > Lake > Sediment | place: USA: Wyoming | collected... | reverse complement strand
CACTGAAAGCTTTTTAAAAATCGGCCTGAAGAATCAAAAAAGCTCGTCCGTCTGGATGTTTGTTCCATGGCTACGAGTTTCCCATCTTTTGTAACAGATAAATATGCCACCGATTTAAATTCACCTGGACCGCTCCCTTTTGCTCCGATTGTCTTGATGTACTTTCCATCAGATCTAAAAACTTTGATGACTTGATCCTTGATTTCAATGATGTAGATATTTTCATTGTCATCGACAAAGGACAGCCATGGCTCATAAAGAATGATATTCCCATCCTTGTCTTCTCCGCTTATAGAAAGATCTTCCACAAAGGTGACTGTTTTATCCGGATGAAGCGGAGTCCCAGTGTTATGGATACATTCTACGCCATCAATAAATTCAACACTGGCATTTGATTTCGATTTCTGACCTTTGTTGCAAGCTGGCCAGAATAAAACAAGAAATATAAACATTAGAGAAAACGTTCTTTTCATCAATACCTCTTAAAATAAATTATAGAATTTTAAGACAATTTTCCATCGAATGCCCCTTATAATTGGATCTTTATCTTAGAATTCTCCAAATTAGATTGCAAGCTGCGTATTTGGCGGCCGTATATCACTTTCAAATGCAAGGGGGACACGATACCCTGTCCCTATCTGGTCGGTAGCGCCCCAAAGGACGATACCGTTGAAAACCGCCAGGGACAGGGAATCATGTCCCCGAAAGTAATATACGGTCAGGCATATTCGGCGGCCGTAATATCCAGCCTGAGGGCCCGATTGGACAGCTATCAAAAAAACCCCGGGGAATTTGATATTCGATTGAACTCAGCGGCGCCGGTCAAGCCGCGTCCGCTGGAGTGAGTTGTTAGATTCCTTTCTTATAGACATCTCGCCTGTGACCTATTCTAAGGATAAGGACATCAGCTCCTAAAATTACATAGATTACCCTATAATCACCGGCTTGATATTTTCGAAGACCAGCAAATTGCCCTTTGAGAACCGGATAAGCATCCGCCTTCTTTGAAAGCTCTTCCTCAATTTGATCTAAAATACGGCCGGCCTCTGCCTTAGAAAGCTTTTTCAGATCGTGCTGTACCGACTTTTTGTAAATGATATTATAAGCCAAGGGATTTTCTCAGCTCTTTGCCTGAAACAACAGGATCTGTTTTGTCATGGAGCCGGTCAAGAGCTACTTGGAGATCCGCATAGTCATCAATGTAAGATTCCAACGCCTTTTGAATGATGTAAGAACGGGGACGTTCTGTTTCTTTGGCTATACTGTCTACTTGATCGAAAAGCTCTTTGGGGAGTCTAACTGAAATTACTGTATTCATAAAGCACCTCTTGATATTATTGTATTGCATTGTATACAAGAGCTCATGGAAAATCAAGTATCATTCTAAGGAATCCAGCATTAATCCGCATTTGGTAATATTTTAAGCGGCGCGATTCAGTTCCTTGACATCTTTATTGTCGCAATTTATACTTCCCCCCCGGTCATTGGAGGGGAGAATCAGTACAATGACGCACGTTCAGCCATCGCTGCCGAAGAGGAAATCCTTATGCCTTAATTCTCCAAAGAGGAGGAAGAAAATATGAGAAAACCGCTGATGAAAGTACGGGGATCGGCAATCATCTCTTGCCTGATTTTGACCGTCTTGCTGACGGCCTTCCCGATTCATTCCATCGCTCAGAATCAAAAAGATCGTGCCAATTTTGATCGACTCACGCAAAAAGCGTGGAGCGAAGGAGCGGTGAGGGTGATTGTGCGCCTGGATGTGCCCCGGATCAAGGAATTGACCGCTGCCTCAACCAAGTTTTTGGGCGTGGATGCGAACGAGGCCATCAGGATGGAAAGAACCTCTTCCGACACGGCCCTGAAGGACGCCATTGAATATACCGCCTGGAAAGTGTTGACGGAGCTGCAGGGGACGAATTATGATGTGAATACCATCTATGGCAGTATTCCCTTCATGGCCCTGCGGGTATCCCCCTATGCTCTCGCTCTGTTGGAGGATTCAACCACCGTCCTTGGCCTCGAAGAAGACGTCCCCATCAAGTTGATTGAACCGGTCGAGGAATCGGGCGGTGAAAAAGGGAAAACAGCGCTGACCGGCAGCGGTGATTTAGACCGACCGTCTCTGGATGTGTCGGTTGATCTGATTGGGGCGAAAACCGCCTGGGGTTGGGGCTATACCGGCGCCGGTTGGTATGTGGCCATCCTGGACAGCGGGATCCGCAAAACCCACCAATTTTTTACCGGGAAAACCATCGTCGAGGCCTGTTATGCCCTGGGCCACGGCAGCGGAGGATCAGGGGATTGCCCCAACGGAAATGCCACCATGACCGGGCCCGGCTCCGCTGCCCATCACCCCAGCACTTATTCAGGCTATGACCACGGCACTCATGTGTCCGGGATCGCCGCCGGAAACTACGGCTCACTGGCCGGTGTGGCCAAAAACGCCAACATTATCGCCGTCCAGATTTTTTCCAAATTCTCGGCCAGCGAATGCGGCAGCAGCTCGCCCTGCGTTATGAGCTATAATTCCGATATGTTGTCCGGATTGAATTATATCTATTCCATCAGGGGAAGCTATAACATTGCCGCGGTGAACATGAGCCTTGGCGGAAGTACAAAATATTCATCCCCCTGTGACAGCGATTCAAGCAAAGCGGCCATCGACAACCTGCGCTCGGTCGGCATCGCCACCGCCATCGCCACTGGTAACGACGGGTGGTGCTACGGCATATCCTCACCGGCCTGCATCTCCTCCTCTGTGGCCGTCGGCTCCAGCACCGATTCGGACTATGAATCCTCCTTCAATAACTGGCATGCAACCCTGCAGAAGCTGTTTGCTCCGGGATCTTCGATTTATTCCTCGACCGGCGCATCGGATTCAAGTTATGCTTCCTGGAACGGAACGTCCATGGCCACCCCGCACGTGTCCGGCGCCTGGGCACTCCTGAAACAGCGCGTCTCCACCGGCAGTGTGACTGATCTTTTGAACGCCCTGCGAACAACGGGAGTTTCGGTTACCAGTGTTTGCGACGGCTACACGACACCCATTCCCCGCATCCGGGTGGATCGCGCGATCGCGTCGTTCCCCTACAAGCTGACCATCCAGGCGGGTACCGGCGGCACCACCACTCCCAGCCCCGGCGTTTATTATTACGCCACCGGCACGGTGGTCCAGGTCACGGCTGTTCCCGATACGTATTGCGTATTTATCATGTGGAGCGAGAGCGCGTCGGGAAGCGCCAATCCGGTTTCCCTGACCATGGACAGCGACAAATCCCTCTATGCTCATTTCCACTACATCTATGCGCCCATCGCGACCGGGCGAAAGGTGCTGAACCGAACGTTCTCGCAAGCGGAATACATCAATATTCTGTCCTGGCAGGCTAACCCGTCCAACGACGGGTTGGACATCACCAAATACAGAATCTATCAGATGATCGGCACTACGCCCACCCTGCTAGTTGAGTTGGCGTCCAGCCAATTTGAGTATTACCACCGCAAGGCGGGACAAGCGAGCATTCAGTACGCCATCGTGGCGGTCACCAGCAGCAACCGTGAAGGCGCTCCGGCCACGGTCACGGTTCAATAAAAGGAGCAAACATGCGTAGAATAATTGGAGTTGGACTTGTTTTGTTGATAGTTGCCCAGGCACTCAGTGCCCAACAGCCAGTTGTCCCGGGCGCGCAGCCGGGGCCGCAAGAGGAGCGTGATTCCTTCTCAATGTTTCTAGGACGGTTCGGCTATTTTCTGGCTTCAGATTCGGCTTTCACGGATATTTACGGCAATGAAGGAGTCGTATATGGCGGCGAGCTGCGGCTGGGAGGGAAGCGGATCGCAGGCTGGCTTGAGGGCAATTACCGCGATCGAACAGGCCACTCTTCCTTTACCCGCGAGGAGACGAAGGTCAAGGTCCTTGCCATCGAGGGCGGAGCGCTTTACCGGATCATGCCCGGCAAAATCTCGCCCTATGTCGGGGCGGGCATCGGATATTACATGTTCGATGAGAAAAATTCCTTTATCGGCGAAGCCAAACAGAGCAAGATCGGTTTTTGCGGCGCCGCCGGTGTTTCCGTTATTGTTGCCAAGCTGTTGGTATTAGACTGCCGTCTTAAATACAGTTCCTGCAGCATGAAGCCGGCTGATTATCAGATAGATATTGGCGGCCTGACCATGGGCATAGGGTTGGGGGTGCGCTTCTAGACCGTAACATTAAAACCGGGATCAGATAAGAGAGCGCTTTCTTTCTCCGTAGCCGAGGTCATGATCGCAGAAAGGGGAAAATTGCGCTGAGCTCCTAAAATATTCTCTTTCCTGCCAAGAAAACAGGCCGCGTTTTGTCTAATTTATTGAAAAAGAGGATGACTGACCGTATATCACTATCAAATGCAAGGGGGACACGATACCCTGTCCCTGTCTGGTCGGTAGCGCCCCAAAGGATGATACCGTAGAAAACCGCCAGGGACAGGGAATCATGTCCCAGAAAGTGATATGCGGTCAAAGAGGATGAATATTGACATTTCACGGCTGAGAGGAGATCGCGGCATGAAAATTTCTGTCCTGTTCTTGTTTCTGTCCATTCTTCTTCTCGCGAGCTGCGGCTCGGTCGAGATGGAAAGCCAGTGGCGCGAGAGCGAGATCAAGATCGATGGCAAGATCGGCGACTGGCAGGGACGGCTCTGGGAGATCGAGGACACAGGCGTGTCTTTCGGCGTGCTTAACGACGGCGAGAATATTTATCTTTGCATGACCGCCGTCAACCCCCAGGCCGCTGCCCAAGTCCTCCGCCAGGGCCTTGTCGCCTGGTTCGACCCGAAGGGCGGAAAAGACAAAGTCCTGGGCATCCATTATCCCCTGGGAAGAGACTTAAATGACATCGAAGGCCCGCCGAATCCGGATGGGATCCGGGACGACAGCCGGCGCGGACAGCGGGAGAATCTGGACGAGATCGAAATCCTCGGACCGGGAAGAGACGAAAAAGTCCGGATGCGCCTCGGCGAGCTGAAGGGCATAGAAGCGGCCGTAGAACCATCCGGGGGAATGGTTGTTTATGAGCTAAAGATCCCCCTTAAAACAAGCGATCAAACGCCCATTGCCCCAGGCACTGCACCCGGAAAGATCGTCGGAATCGGGTTCGATTCATCCAGACCGGATAATCTCATGCCGGGAAGAGGTCAGGGCGGTCGCACTCCCGGCGGTTTCGGTCCCGGCATGCGCGGCGGCATGACGGGAAGAGGCGGCATGACCGGACCGGGACGCGGGTTCCGCGGACAGCAGCCGCTCAAACTCTGGCTGAAGGTTCACCTCGCCCTTCAGCCTAAATAAGAAATTTCCGCTGCCGGCACGGGCTAAAACAGATCGAAAAAGATCCGGAAAGACAAAATGATGCCGAAGGCGTTTAGGTTGATGGCCGCTTCCTTCTCCTTCGCAACCCATACGGAAGATTCGCTGGGCTTTTTCTCCCAGACATACATTTGTCCATACTGCTTGCCGAAGTCCGAGTCATAGGATTCGTAGTACCATAATTTTCCACTACCCTTATCATCGCCTGTCGTCGTCTGATCGTAATACCAGCCAGATCCCTCGAGCCAGCTCCGTTCGCGATCCGTCCATTCCTCGGAATAGCTGCCGTCCCAGCTGGAGAAATTTACGAACCGGCCGAATACTTCCAGCCCGAGGGCGATATTAGAGCCCAGATTGTACTCCAGGCCGAAGCCGCCATTGAAGCCCAGCGCGTTCTTCTTGACTTCCTCCGTCCCTTTGAGCGTATACGTCGTTTCGCTTTTTTCATTCAGATAATACCAGGACGTATCCGAATACAATAACGTTTCGTCAACCGTGTAATCATGCGTCAGCTTTCCGATATAATATCCCACGCCCGCGTAGGCATAAAAATTCATCTGGCCCATGGGCATCTTATAATAGAGATTGAAAACGATCGGGATGGCGTTGATCTTGTAATCCCGTACATTAGAACCCTTGTTGTCCCAAGTATAGCTTCCCCACCACTCAGATCCATCATATTTATAGGTATACCCATAATCGCCTTTGCTGCTGGCCATGATATAGCCGGACCCGAGTCCGATGCCGATATTTGGGTTAAGATAGAAAATGAGATCGATCCCGAAACTGGGAATAAAGGACATCTTCTTCCAATTCAGGATCGCCGTATAGTAGTCTGCTCCGCCTAAGTCCGTGTAATAATTCATGCTGCCCAGCCTGGCCTGTTCCAGGTCCCCGCCGCCGTTCAAGGCGTATCCGGCTCCTCCGCTGAGCTTGATCGAGAAGCTCGGACCCGCCTTCTTGACTTCCGGCGGGGCCGCCGTGGCGAGGACCGGAAAAAACACAAGAGACCAGCCGACAAGAATGAGGAGCCATCTGAGCGTTCGCAGAGATTTCTGGGTCATAAAAATCCTCCCTGGATGATTTAAATAAACATTCTCTTTAGCATTCATACCCTAGCGAAAGCCGGAAAACAAGAAATATATCTAGGCCTCTCTTCAAACATATTGACTTAGATCCGCAACGAGGCCGAAAGGCCGAAGGCGTTGGCTTAAAGATCGTATCAGACCGGATTTCCCGACCGCTGGGAGAACTTCCAGAAGCCGAGAGAATTAGCAAAGACGGGGTCCGGGACGACCTTGGCATTGCGGAAGACCTGCTTGAGACGGTCTCCGAGAAGCAGCGCGCCGCCGCCCGTCATGAGGATGATATCCAGGTTCGCGCCTCTGTCCCAGAGCTGTGTGACCTGAGCGATGACTTGATCGGCCATCGGGGCTACGATCTCCTCGATGGCTGTATTCAGGTTTACAGTCTCGCCGAAATACTTCAATTTGCGGTGCGTCACCGCGTCCACGACCTGGTGGTCGCGCAGGTCGAGTTCCGGGAACCGTTCCAGGATCTGGGTCTTGATGACCCGCATGACGTCCCATCCGCCCACGTTGACGCTCGCCGTCTTTCGGCTGATCTCGGCCAGCCTGTCCACGGTAAAAATGTTCGTGGACTTGCCTCCGATATCGATGATGCCGACCATGCTTTTGGCGAAGTCGGTGTCCTCGATCTTGCCGAAATCATCCAGGGCAGCGGCGAGCAGCGTGCCGAACGGCTGGGGGATGACGCGGCATTCGGAAACGACAAAGGTCTGGACGGGTTTGCCTTTTCGCTGGACTTTGTGCTCGCCCATCAGGCGGTCCCGAAGCTTGTTCCGGTCGGAATAGAACGCGACGGGCAAGCCCGTCACGATACGCACGCTCGTCCATGTCCCGGCCTCGAGCTCCGTCAGGGCGGCGAGAAAGAGCATGTAATACTCGTCGCTCTCGATCCAGGCACGGTCCTCCCGGCGCTGGATGAAGCGGCTGTGCATGATGGCTTCATCTCCGACCAACGTATTGGAGGGATAAACGATACTAATCGAGCGATCGTTCTCTCGAAGATCGATCAGGGAATATTCGGGGGTGCCGATAACCGAGGGAAAGCTGATCTTGCGGCCGTCCGCGATGGCCTTGACCACGCTATAACCGATGTCGAGTCCAATGTTCATCAGAGACCTCCTTGTCTAAGGGAAACAAACTTCCTTTTTTTCGCCAGAAATGCGCTTGCTGGCTTCTCTAGAAATTCTATGTAAATAGATACTCGTTGTCAAATGCAAAGAATAGATAATAACCGGCCAGAAAATCCGGCCCCGGCGGGCAGCCATTGACAGGGGTTCGCCGCAAAAGATATATTCCGAGAGGAGCCGAAGAGGCGGAAGATCATCGGCGATCCATTCTATCCCGAAAATTAACAGAATCTTGACAAACTTTTGACAGGATATTGACAACTTTCGCGGTCGCCCGGGCTAAATTCTTCAGCGAAGATGTTATTTAGGAGGTTCCTTGATGCAGCGCATGAGATTCGCGATCGTTTTCCTGCTTTGTCTTTTTCTGCTTCCCTCTGTTCTTTCGGGTCAAGCGGCTTCCCGAACCACACTTCGCATCCTGACCGTCAACACCTGGTCCGGCCTTGATTACGATGGCTTCTTCAAGTTCGGCGAATATGAATCTGACGAACGGCGGGAGGAGCGGTTCGCCGCCCTTGTCGGACAGATAAAAAAATCGGCCCCGGACGCGATCTTCGTCCAGGAAGCGAACTTCGCCGGCCATTATGCCCGGCGCCTGGCCGGGGCACTCGGTTTTACGGAGATCCATCAGGTCTCAAACGGCGGCATCAAGTTCGGACCGGTCGGCCTCCCCTCGAATTTCAAGGAAGGGATGGCCATCCTGGCCCGGCCGTCTTTAGGTCTTCAGAGGCATGACGTCTGGAAGCTCTCGGGACCGTTCGGGCTCTACGGCGATTTCGCGACGTTCCATTTTGGCGAGGCCGTTTTCTCCCTGGTCGGGAAGATCATCGTGAACGAGACGCCCCTTTATCTCGTCAACGTCCACCTCGTCGCCTCTCCCCCGGATGAGGAAAATCTTTTCCGGAAACTTCGCCAGCTGCCGGAGGGCCGAGAAATCACGGACGAGCAATTCGGACAGGCCCTTGCCGCGGCGAAGGAAAAAAATCAACGACGGGGCGAAGAGGTCAAGAAACTCCTGGAAGATTTAAAGAGTCTTCCCGAAGGCGCGCCCGCCATCATCGCCGGAGATTTTAACGCCGCGATAGATTCTCCCGAGGTTAAAACATTCATTTCCTCGGCCGGCGCCTTGGATACCTTGACGGTGGCGAGAGAAAAGAACCCGGCCGGAAGCGAAGAACGCCGGTTCTCCTGGGACTCCGTGCGGAACGAGAACATCGCTTATTCGAGCCGGCCGGTTAACGCTTCCGGACAGAAGCTCGAGGGCTATGCCCTTCTGAACGCCCTGGATGCCGCGATCCAGCGCCGGATCGACTATGTCTTTCTCAACAAGAAATTCCGGCCGGAGGACGTTCTGTCGTCCTCGATCACCATCGATTCAAAGGAGTCCGGACTTCACCCCTCCGACCATTTCGGCGTTTTCGCCGAAGTCGATCTGAAGCATGTTTGCGAGACATCTCCTCAGGAGCCGCCGACGGTCGGCCGGCTGTCGGGGTTCACAAAAGAGTTTCTTCCCATCCTCATGGTTGACACGGATATCGGGTTCGGGTACGGCCTTAAGGCCTTTCTTCTCAATCCTTTGCGCCGTTCGGAATCCTTCGATTTCGTCCTCTTCAACAGCTCCAAAGGCGAGCGCTGGTACAGGTTCGTGTTCTCCTGGCCGGACTTTGAAACACGCCAGGGAAAGATCTATCCGGTCGCGCTCGATCTCACGCTGGACTACGACAAGATGATCAAGAACAGCTTTTTCGGCGTCGGGAACCGGTCCCGTTACGAGGACCGCGAATATTACACCCGGGAGCCCGTCGAGGCCAGCTTCGCCCTCAGCCGGGGATTCACGATGAAGACCGTCGGCCAGATCGGCCTGAAGTACGCAACGATCGAAAATTCGAACTTTTCTGACGAAAGCCGTCTCCGCGATCTGCCCCCCGGCCTGAACTCCGCGCGGGCCTCCTATCTCTCGCTGTTCGGAAATCTTCGTTTTGACAGCCGGGACAGCTTCATCCATCCCTCCGAAGGGATCGTCCTCCAGGCCGAAGCCGAATACGCGCCGAAAATGGGCTGGACCAACGTCCGTTTCGGAAGGCTCGCCGGCTGGTTCCAATACTACACGGTCCTTTTTTACCCCAAAACCATCCTGGCTTTTCGCCTGGGCGGACAAAGCTTGTTCGGAGAAGATCTGCCCGTGCAGGTCCTTCTCCCGGTCGGCGGCAACAGGACCTTGCGCGGATCGCCCCAAGACCGCTATCTGGACAAATCCCACCTCATCTTGAACGCAGAGCTCCGCTTCCCGGTCTTCTGGCGGTTCGGCGGCGTCCTGGGCATGGACGCGGGAAAGGTCTGGCCCTCGCTCGGCGATATGGATTTTCGCGGCTGGATCGTGAACCCGACGATCGGCCTGCGGTTCTTCATGAAGACCTTCATCGTCCGCCTGGACATCGGCCTTGGTAAGGAGTCCACCGGCTTCTATTTCAACTTCGGGCATATCTTTTGATTTATTGTTCTCTTCTGATGCGCGGCTAAAAATGAAGGAGATGATCCGCGGACGGCCGCAGCGACCGGAGAAGGTTTAGCCTTCTAATCCTATTTTATTTCGAACCTGCGAGTTTCCCGTCCCCACCGATATACGGTTTGAGGTTTGTTTCCAGGAAGGTCCAGATCCGGTTCCAGGAATCGCGCTGGGGAGGCGTGTTCTGGGGAGCCGTCTTCTCCTTGTTGACCAGGCGGTCAAAGCTGTGGCCGCCGGGCGGATCGACGTATATCTTCGTTTCGGCCAGCTTCGGGATGTGGTACTCGAGGGCATGAATCATCATCTGGTCCTCGACAAAATTGACGTCCTGGTCGTTCGTCGCGACGTGGACCATGACCGGCGCCTTGATCTTGTCCACGTGATAGACGGGCGAACGCTCGATGTAGATGTCGCGCTTCTCATAAACCTCGCCGCCAATCCGCTTTGCCGTGACGAAATCGGCCGCGTAATTCGGCCCCTTGTATGACAAGCGGAAGACCAGGTTGGTGACGGGCACTCCGGCATAACCGCATTTCAAGATCTGGCCCTGATCACGGATCAGGGAATGAAGGGTGATGAACCCGCCGTGGCTCCAGCCGATCATCCCGACCCGATCCGGATCGACGGCGGGGACATTGGTCTTGAGATAATCGATCGCCGTCATCACGTCGTCGATCTCGAATCCGCCGTAATCGAAGGCTTCATAGAACTCAGCGCCGTATCCCGTGCTCCCCCGGTAATCGGGCGCGATCACGATGTAGCCGCGCTCGACGGCCTGGCGGATGAAGGGGATGGCGCCGGAGGAGAAACTGCTGTGGACGCCGCCGTGAACCCAGATCAGAGCGGGGTGTCCCTTGGGACCGCGAGGCGTAAGCGGCTGGAAGAGGTAGGCCGGGATCTGGAGGCCGTCCACGCTGCTCGCATAGGCGATCTTCTTGTGATCGACCGCGCCCTGGCAAAGCTGGGCGATGAGGTCATCATCTTTTTTCTTATTCTCCATATCCGCTTTGAAACGCTGAGCCGTTCTCTTCGCCCGCAGTTCGAAATATTTTTTTTCGAGCTCCCGGATCTGCTGCTGAAGCTTCATCATTTCCTGCTGCTCGGGCGTTTGAGGAGGCTGTTTGGCTTGGGGTTGAGCCTGAGTCTTTGTTTGAGCTTGGGCCTGCTGTTGGGCCGTCTGTCCGGATTGAATCGGGAGAGCCGCGCCGAACGAGAAGAGAAAGGCGCCGATGACCGCCGCCATTATCCCGTATCGCAATTTCTTCCCGAATAATGTTAGGGCTTTAAACCGCACGTTCACCTCCTTGAATCGATATTTCACAAAAAATCTTAAATTCGAAAGAATAATCTGTCAAGAATAAGAAAAAATCCCTGACCATTCCAAACACAGAAGCGAAGAAAAAATCCGGTCCTTTTTTGGAGCTTGACGAGGGGGAAAAATTAAAAAACTTGTAACCTTTTGACACTTTCCTGCGTATTATCTTTCCTGGCTATTATTCTGGGTATTATTAAGGAGAGCAGAATATTTTTTGTGCTTTTGTCACATTGAGCGAAGCGAGACATCTTATCATTCAGGAAAAAACGAGATTCTCACTTTCGCCCGGAATGACGTCAATTTAATCCTCTCCCTGAGAATACATCATCAAGAGATGATCAAGGGTGAAACTTTAAAAGGAAAATAGATCGTCTTGAAATCTCCATCCCTCAATCTATCAAGGAGGAATAGTGAGCCCTTCCAAAAAAACGAACACGTGGATCCTTGCCGCGTTCTTGCTTGCCTTGCCCGGCCTCGCCGGCCAACAACAGGAGGCCATGGGAAAATATCCGCCGCCTCAAAGTCTTACACTGACCCCTTCGGCCTCGGCGATCCGCATCGACGGCAGCCTCGATGAAGAGACCTGGAAACACGCGGGAAAATTCGATATCGCCTACGAGTGGATGCCGGGAGAGAACGTCGCGCCGCCGGTAAAGACCGAGTGCTTTGTGACCTACGACCATTCCCGGCTGTATGTCGCTTTCCGCTGTTACGACCCCGCGCCGAACGAGATCCGCGCCCACCTGATGGACCGCGACGCCATCGATACCTTCATCCAGGACGACCATGTGACCTTCATGGTCGACACCTTCAATGACGAGCGGCGCGCCTTCCAGTTCCGGGTCAACCCGTTGGGAGTTCAGGCCGACGCCGTCTTCAGCGAGCTGGACGGTTTTGAGGATTTCTCCTGGGACGCCATCTGGGAATCAGCGGCGGAAATTACCGCTTTCGGCTACACGATCGAGGTGGCCATCCCGTTCAACCAACTGCGCTTCGCCAAGGGCGGAACGGAACAGACCTGGGGCTTCGCGGCGGACCGCTCCTATCCCCGCTCGGTCCGCTACCGCATGAGCACCCATGTGCGCGACCGCAACCGAAACTGTCTCCTCTGCCAATATAATAAAATTACGGGTTTTCAAGGAATCTCCCCCGGCAACAATATGCAATTCACGCCCACCTTCACCGTGAACCGCACGGACGAGCGCGCCGATTTCCCCGCCGGAGACATGAAAAGCGGAGAGGTCAAAACCGATCCGGGCATCACCGCCCGCTGGGGCGTCACCCCCAACCTGATGCTCAACGCCACCGCCAATCCTGACTTCTCCCAGGTCGAGGCTGACGTGGCTCAACTCGACGTCAACATCCGCTTCGCGCTTTATTACCCGGAAAAACGGCCGTTCTTCCT
>Ga0315282_10012788_pt1 | contig 12784 bp, 9 predicted proteins | sample YL17G07_20_MG_FD_203693 | JGI IMG/M metagenome (GOLD analysis project Ga0315282, IMG submission 203693) | Sediment microbial communities from Yellowstone Lake, YNP, Wyoming, USA - YL17G07_20 | ecosystem: Environmental > Aquatic > Freshwater > Lake > Sediment | place: USA: Wyoming | collected... | reverse complement strand
CATCGCTCGCATGATTGTTAAAGAAGGATTAGATTTATTGGTCATTTCCCTTGATGCGGCACGCAAGGATAAATTTAATTATCTCAGGCGCGGTGCCTCTTTATCTCGCATTGTCAAAAATATCAAGGGGTTAAATGAGTTCAAACGACAACAATACCCTGAGCTGAATCGAGCCTTAGCTAAGAAGTCTTCTAAACCGGTTCTGGGCATTAATTTTGTCTTGATGCGGTCAAATAGTATGGAATTAACCGGTGTCATCAGATTATCGGCTCGCTTAGGCGCTGATTTCGTAATGATTTCTAATCTGAGTCCTAACAACATATTTAGCTTATTGAACCAATTAAATCCTGGGGGTAAAACGACTGATTATTTAATCAAGGCAAAACATCTCGCTCGGCAATTGGGTATTAACCTTCTCTTTCAGGAAAAAATAAATGAAGATTAAGAGACGAGTCAAAAACTGCCGGGATCCGTGGAATTCGGTTTATATTACTCTGGAAGGTAATGTTCAGGTCTGTTGTATGCGACCGATTATTATGGGCAATATTCACCAGCAGGATTTTAGAGACATCTGGGACGGTCCGGCCTATAATGAGTTCAGGCAGAAGTTAGCCAGTCAAGATCCGCCCAAGCAATGTCGTCAGTGTCCGATAAGGAATTGGATTGAGATTTAGAGACTCTAACAAAACCTTTTTGTTATTCCTTTGCTTACGCAGGGGCAGGCTCTGCGAAACTTATCTCTTTGAAAACAGGGAGTAGGAACCTATTCTCTGGCTACATCCCGGATTCCCGCTTACGCCGGAATGACAGGGAGGAAGGTTCATCGTTGCCTGGTTTCTTGATGGTCTGGTATGGCCGGTAATTATTACGCATTATTATCCGGATGGGAATGCCGTATTTGATGCCCTGATAAGCCAAAGCACCCAGGGATTATTTGACAGGAAAGTCAGCATTTCAAACCAATCCTACATTTGCAAGCGATTTTGTGAGCTGACAGAAAAGTATTGTTTTTCAACCGACCCAAAGAATATTGAAGTGCAATTTGAGTTAGGCGTGGCAGTGGGAATTAAATGAAACTACGGATGAAACACACCCCGTCGTCCCTAACGGGAATCTCGTCCCGAATGAAGCATCCCAAGAAAAACTGCTTCGGGATCCCGTCAGAATGATAGGGTATAAGCAGGTTACATTAAAGATGTAAATTTACCGTGTCTTATAGCCTCGCGACATTTTTCTGTCAGACTTTCGTAATAATAAATATTATGTAAAGACACAAGACTTAATCCCAATATTTCTTCGGTATTAAAGAGGTGTCTCAAATAACCGCGAGAGAAATTGCGGCACGTATAACAATCACAATTTTCATCCAGCGGAGAATTATCATCTTTATGAATACTATTACGAAGACGAATGATTCCCTTACTGGTAAACGCCCAGCCGTTGCGACCGTTTCTGGTGGGAAGTACGCAATCAAATAAATCCACTCCCATCCCAATTGCCCTGATTATGTCTTCAGGTGTGCCTACTCCCATAAAGTAACGCGGATATTTAGGCGGAATAATATCCATCACCGTCTGAAGGTTTTCAAACATCACATCTCTGCCTTCGCCGACACTCAATCCACCGATGGCATAACCGGGGAATTCCATATCCAACAATTTCTCTGTGCAATAAGTGCGTAAGTCTTTAAAAGTAGCGCCCTGAATAATCCCGAATAGCATTTGGTCTTCTCGTTTCTTACTTTTAAGACTTCTGATTGCCCAATCTAAGGTTCGCTCTACTGCCTGTTTTGATAATTCATAAGTGGTGGGATACGGCACCGGCTGGTCAAGTGGCATAATAATATCCGGACCAAGTGCTTCCTGAATTTCTATTACCTTTTCTGGAGTAAAGAATTTCTTTTCGCCAGATGGTTCTGACTTAAATTCTACTCCTTCATCCGTAACCCGCACCAGACGTGCTAATGAGAAAACCTGATAACCACCGCTATCAGTCAGAATAGGTCCTGACCAATTCATAAACTTATGTAATCCGCCGAGTTTTTGGATGATTTCTTCTCCTGGCCGGCAACTCAGGTGGTAGGCATTACATAAAAGAATGGAGACTTTGGCATCCTTCAGGTCACGCGGGGATAAGGTCTTGACCGTAGCTTGGGTGCCGACCGGCATAAAGGCAGGAGTAAGAAAAGTGCCGTGCGGGGTGGTGAATTCACCGATACGCGCTTTGGTGTTTTTATCCCGGGCAATTATCTTAAAACTAAAACCATTCATTGACTTGAGTGAGATTGCAACGGTCTCATTTTCTAAGCGAAGTCTTGGCGTTTTCCCATTCTGCCAGGGTCATAATTACCTCGCGTGCCTTGCTGTTCTTATAAGCGCCGACAATGCCCAGCCGTCCCATCATATCCATCAGGCGGGCGGCGCGGGTGTAGCCGATTGCCAGTCTTCTCTGGATGAGGGAAACGCTTCCCCGCTGGGTTTCCAGGACAATCTTTACCGCATCATCAAACATCGGGTCATCTTCCATTTCTTCAATTGCGTCTTTGTTTTCCAGAGATAATAGTTCTTCATCAAAAGTCGGCTCACCCTGACTCTTCAAGAATGTTACCACTTCATGAATTTCCTTATCACTTACAAAAGTCCCCTGTGCACGTGTCATTTCAGTAGAGGATGGAAGTAAAAGGAGCATATCACCCAGACCAAGCAGTTTTTCCGAACCGTTACGGTCAAGAATCGTCCTTGAATCTACCTTGGATGCCACCTTGAAGGCAATACGGGCAGGCATATTTGATTTAATTAATCCGGTTATTACGTCTACACTGGGCCTCTGGGTTGCCATAACGAGATGAATCCCGACGGCGCGGGATTTCTGGGAAAGCCTGGTTATGGCGGTTTCTATTTCATCCGATGCGGCCATCATTAAATCGGCAAATTCATCTATTACCACCATAATATAAGGTAATCTGGTTGGTACATCAACCGGTAATTCACCATCTTCCGAGAGCCGTTCCCTGATTTTATCTTCGCTTAACCTGTTGAAATCACTTATCTTTTTTACGCCGGTTCTTAATAAGAGTTCATATCGTTCATTCATTGTCCGGACAAGCCATTTAAGGACGAGCGGTGAACGGCGCATATCGGTTACCACCGGGCTAATGAGATGCGGGATATCCTTGAATGCAGAGAGTTCCACCATCTTCGGGTCAATCAAAAGGAATTTCAACTCTTCAGGAGTTCTCGTCATAAGCAACGAAAGAATAACACTGCCGATACAGATAGATTTACCGGAACCGGTTGTGCCGGCAATCAGAAGATGAGGCATATCCTCAAGGTCTATAGTCAGTGGTGTTCCAGCGGCATCCTTACCAATAAATAAAGGCAGTGCTAATTTATGGCTTTCTTCCAGCCCAGGAATCAATAACTCTTTTAATCGGACAATACCTTTATAGGCATTGGGGACTTCTATACCGATGGTTGATTTTCCCGGAATCGGTGCGACAATCCGTACATTCGGGGCTTTCAAAGCAATGGCAAAATCATCTGCCATGCTGGCGACTTTATGAATGCTGATACCCGGACCTAATTCCAATTCGTATTTTGTTATAACCGGTCCGTGTTCTAAATTTACTAGTTTTGCAGAAACGCCAAAGTTTTTCAATGTTGCTTCAATGCTTTCTACCTGTTCTTTGGTATCTCTATCATCGGTTTTAGCAGTCGGTTCCGCATCCTCAAGCAAATCAAGTGGTGGTAATTTAAATGACGAAACCGGCCGTATAATTTTATCCTGCCGTGGGCATTTGAGCTTTACGGTTACCCCGGCAACGGGTTCACCGGAATCTGTCAGCTCTTCAGTCTCTTCATCTATAGATGTTTCTGATTCAGGAGGCATTACAGCAACAGTCCCATGTCCCGGTAAAACCTGTAGACTTGGCTGATGCCTCATCTTCAATCGCTTTACCTGTGCCACAAGCACCGAGGCTAATTTTATTAATAATGGCATAAGTAATTTGGATATCTTTCTGACTACCTCATAAGCCAGCCAATCTGTGGCTAATATGGCGGCAAAGAGCATTACAAATAAAGCAAGTGCGTAGCTTCCAAGATAACCGAAATACTTAGTGGTAAATGAGGTCAAAAGATACCCGGAAAAACCGCCGAATGTTTCCATACTGCGCGATAGCCGCCAATCGGAAAACTTATCAGGCGTAATTAATGACAATAATGTAATGAGTGAAAGGGAAAAGAAGAAAACGCTGATTAGTTTAACGGGCATATCCTGAATCTGGCGCCGGATGACCAGAAGTACGCCCCAGAAACCGATGAAGAGCGTGATGATGAAAGAACTCAGCCCGAACATCAGGAAGAAAAAGTAAGATATGGCAGCGCCTATCTGACCCGCTTTATTAGCCGTTACTGTATTAGTCGGATAACTCACCTGCGAATAATCTGCTGGTGAATGGGTAATCAAGGCAAGCATCAGGAATAAAGAAAAGAGAATTAGGAAAATACCTAATAATTCATGCTTGTGATTTGTCTTTTTATCTTCTGGCATATATTTTCAACGAGGATAAACCTCGTTGTCTACCGAATACATCCGTTTACACCTCTTGATAGAGAGAGAAAAGGTAGACAACGACCTTTATGGTCGTTGACACCCTAAAATACTTTTATAATCAGCACTATTGCTCCCAAGATAAAGCAATAAATACTGAAATAATATAATTTGCCTTTTATTACTACTCTGATAAGTATATTGAGCGCGACAATGCTGATTAAAAAAGCAGCAATTCCGCCTATTAATATAGATATCGGCTGAATTGTGGCGGTAAATTTACTAAAATCTTTGAGTTCCAGGACGGTAGCACCCAGAATAACGGGAATTGCCAGGAAGAATGAGAATATTACCGCCTGTCTCTTTCCCAAACCGCAGATAAGGCCGCCTGAAATAGTTGAACCGGAGCGGGAAATGCCGGGTATAATGGCAATCGCCTGGATAATGCCGATAATGAGCGACTTCTTTACCCCGATTCTTTCCAATGGAATCTGGGATATCCCCCACGCACCATTTTCTCCTATTAATAATATAACGCCATTAATAATCAAGGCGATTCCGATTAAATAAACACGGTCAACAGAAAATAGAGATTCAATGGTGTGTTTGAAGGCAAATCCCAAAATACCCGCTGGTATAATTCCGATAATTATCCATAAGATGATGTTAATATGTTTAGCGGTGAATATCTGCATTATCTCTTTAAAGAAAACTACCAGTATCGCAAGTAAGGAAGAAAAATGCAGAAATACAACGAAAGCCAGAGTATTTTCGGGATTGTCTAATCCGAATAAGGCTGAGCTGATGGCTAAGTGACCTGAACTGCTTATAGGCAGGAATTCAGTAATTCCCTGAAGAATACCTAAGATTAAGGCTTGTAACCAGTTCATATAAAGGTGCTTTCCAACAATACCCTCTCACCCCGTTAGAAAGCCCTTTAACTAGGCTCGCGCTCTCTAACACAGATACCAACATAATACCCCAACCTTTCTAACGGGGCTCATTTTTTAACCCTCTCCAAAGTCCTTACTATAAAGTCTGCCACTGCCCTTTTAGATGCCTGACTGAATCTTTTGACTATGCCCTGTTGATTCAGAATCACTACATCAGTCTTATTACTGCCAAAAGCACTCGGAGAATTTACTACGATGTAATCTAAATGCTTTCCCTTTATTTTCCTCTGTGCTTCTCGTAATAAGTTATCGGTCTCTAATGCAAACCCTACCAATATTATATTTCGGTTCTTGGCGCCGATTTCTTTAAGAATATCGGGGTTTCGCACTAATTTAAGATTTATAAACTTTTTATCCTTTTTAAGTTTACCTTTAACAACCTTCACAGAACGATAATCGCTTACGGCTGCGGCCATTATCAGGCAGTCTACTGACGGTAAATATTTTAGGACCGATTGCTTCATTTCCCGTGTTGTTTCTACTTGTTTGACAGTTACTCCTTTTGGCGGTGATATACTTACCGGTCCGGTTACCAGAATTACTTTATGACCGCGTGCCCGGGCAGAACTTACTAATGCATAACCCATCTTACCGGAAGAGAAATTAGTAAGATACCTCACCGCATCAATCGGTTCTCTGGTTGGTCCGGCTGTAATTAAAAACTTCATAGGGTTATCTCCTTGTACTTGGGCTGTTAGAGTCCCGCTTAAGCGGGACGAGTTACAACCCAGTATAGTTGGCAGTATTCCGCTAAAGCGGAACTGCCAACTATAATATTTCCTCTGAACAATCTGTTCGCCACGGCGAATCTGCCTGTGGCATGACCGGATTCTTACGTATGAAATCTTAATCGGAATTCGTATCAAAATAATAGTCCCGAATGAAGTAGCCCAAGTAGTGTCGCATCGGGATCCCGCTTCGGCGGGAGACTCTGCCCCCGACGTTACGTCGGGATACGCAGATATAAAGGATTTTTATCCCGACACAAAGTGTCAGGATGGGTGAAAATTCAAATTTCACCCGCCTATGGCGGGTCTGCGTTATCTGCACATTCGCTATGCTCAGTGTAAACGAAAATCTACGTCCCATTTGGTGGATATGGGGTAAAAATAGGCGTCGTCTGGTCATCTCTTTTGTTAAGTGGTTTCGTATACAATGTTAACTATGTTCGTAGACATAACTCCTGAAAACGAGCCTACGCTCGTCCGTCGCTAGGACGCATATTTACCTAAAAAATGCCGCCCGCCAGAGGCGGGTTTAGCCATTCTCTAACTCCTTTCACTTTATAGCGTTATCGCTACGACTTGTAACGTTATCGCTACGACTTATAACGTTATCGCTACGGGTTATAGCGTTTACGCTACGGGTTATAGCGTTTACGCTACGGGTTATAACGTTTACGCTACGACTTGTAGCGTTTACGCTACGAGTTATAACGTTTACGCTACGGGTTATAGCGTTTACGCTACGACTTATAGCGTTATCGCTACGACCTGTAGCGTTATTAACAAATTTTCGGGGGACATCTTACCCATTATTTCTCCTAATATAAACCGATGCGAACGAGGAAATTATTTCGGTTCGGGATAAAACTCATATTCCCAGACGGTCTGAGATTTCGGGACTTCCTGAACCTTACCGGATATTTCCTTTATATCATACTCAGCCCTCTCAATCTCATTGCTCTTGTCATCATATTTGAAAAGGAGCTTATAGTCTAACTTACCATCAACACCATACCGAGCCGACTCAATCAGATTGCCCTTGTCATTATATTTGAAAAGGTATTTAAGTATTAACTTACCATCGGCACCATACCAAACATCGTCAATCAGATTGTCCTTGTCATCATATTTGGGAAGGGTCTTACCTATTAACTTACCATTGGCATCATACGAAGCCTCCTCAATCGCATTGCCCTTATCATCATATTTGTGAAGGTACTTCCATTCTAACTCACCATCGGCACCATACTTAGCCAACTCAATCTGATTGCCCTTGTCATCGTATTTGTAAATGTTCTTATATATTAACTTACCATCGGCACTATACAAAGCCTCCTCAATCTTATTGCCCTTGTCATCATATTTGGGAAGGTACTTAGACTCTAACTTACCATCGGCATCATACTCAGTTCCCCCAATCTCATTGCCCTTCTCATCGTACCGGTAAATCCACTTATCGTCTAAGGCCTTTTTGGATTCGCCAGATTCTTCTACGAACTTATAGTTTATTTCTGTTTTCGTCTTGAGTCCTTTGGGTATCTTTTCCTTCCCGCCTAACGGACGGGCAGGTTTCTCGTTTTCTAAAGATAGATTACATTGGCTGAGACAGAAGCAGATACCGAGTAACATTACTCCAACTATTTCCCGAGGTCTTAATGCCTTCATAATTTATCCCTTACGGGATCCCGTTAGGGATCGCTTTCGTTAAATCTGTGTTAATCTGTGGCTTAGTATACCCTTTCGTAAAATGTTGTCAATAGAAATATCTGGCTTGTTAGAAAAAGTGCATCCATACATTGTGGTGCGTAAGGAGATGATGAAATAAATTCAGCATAACAACGTTTCACCCCAAACGAGGATGCACTTACAGATACCTTGAAACTAATATCTTTTGACATTTTATTTAATTGCTGGTTTAATTATAAGTTTGTATGAGTATACCAATAAGTAATATCCGTAATTTTTGTATCATTGCCCATATTGACCACGGTAAGTCAACTCTGGCAGACAGAATCCTTGAATTGACCAAAGCCATTTCACCCCGTGAGTTACGCGACCAGTTTCTGGATTCCAATGAAATTGAGAGGGAAAGAGGTATTACCATTAAAGCCAAATCTATTTCACTGGATTATCAGTATAATAACCAACCTTATCTTTTGAATCTGATAGATACACCGGGCCATGTAGATTTCAGTTACGAGGTTTTAAGGAGTCTCAAGGCATGCGAAGGCGCCCTTTTGCTGGTAGATGCCACGCAGGGCGTGCAAGCCCAGACTGTGGCAAATGCCCTTCTGGCGGAAGACGCCAACTTAGAAATTATCCCATTAATCAATAAAATAGACGCCCCATTAGCCCGACCGGATACAGTAAAGGAAGAAATGGAGCATGTATTGGGAATTAATCCTGAAAAGATTACGCTGGTGAGCGCCAAGGAAGGGACGAATGTACCGGAAGTATTGGAGAGAATTGTCCGCGAGATTCCGCCTCCAAGCGGTAGCCTTAAAGCTCCGCTCCAGGCATTAATATTTGATTCGGTTTATGACCCGTATCGCGGTGTGGTGGTTTATGTGCGAGTGGTCAACGGAGTAATTAAAAAAGGCGCAGAGATTCTAATGCTTAATGCCAACCATATCTTCCAAGTGGAAGAAGTCGGTAAATTCAAACCGAAGATGGTACCGATTGATGAACTGTGTGCCGGTGAAGTCGGTTATGTTATCAGTGGCATTAAAAATATCCGGGATGTTAAGATTGGCGATACCATTACACTCACCAAAATTGAAGGAGTCCAGCCGTTACCGGGTTACCGGGAGCCTTTGCCTATGGTCTTCTGCGGTCTTTATCCATCAACTAACAGTAATTTCAGGGAATTGCAAACTGCACTGGAACGATTGAGTCTCAATGATTCTTCTTTCCAGTATGAGCCGGAAACTTCGGCAGCCCTTGGTAATGGTTTCCGATGCGGCTTTTTAGGATTACTTCATATGGAAATCGCCCAGGAGAGATTGATAAGAGAAGAAGGGGCAGAAGTGATTCAAACCGCCCCTAACGTTACCTACGAAGTGGTATTAAGAGAAGGGGGGATGTTGAAAACTATCCGGATAGACAATCCGGCAAAGTTCCCTGATGAAGGCTCTTTAGTCGAGATTCGCGAGCCGATGGTAAGGTTAAGCCTGATTATACCTGCAGAAAGCATCGGTTCTATTATGAAACTTTGTGAACAACGAAGGGGAAGGCATATTAAGACTGAATATATCAGTCCGACGCGAGTTATCCTGAATTACGATATTCCTCTGGCTGAGATTATTTACGATTTCTACGATAAATTAAAGTCGGCGACACGCGGTTACGGCACGATGGATTATTCGTTTGTGGATTATGAAACAGCCGACTTAATCAAGTTAAGAATTCTCGTCCATGGCGTAGAGGTAGATGCGCTTTCTACGATTGTGCACCATTCCGTAGCGGAATTCAAAGGCAGGCAAATTATCAGGATACTTCGCAAGGAAATACCGAAACACCTGTTTGAAATTGCCTTGCAGGCAAGCATTGGCAAGCGAATCGTGGCGCGTGAAACTATAAAACCATTGGCTAAAAACGTTGTGGGGAAATGCTATGGCGGCGATATTACAAGAAAGCGCAAGCTCTGGGAAAAACAGAAGGAAGGTAAAAAGAGGCTTAAAAGCGTCGGACAGGTGGAAATTCCCCAAAAAGCCTTTATGTCGGTTCTAAGCTCAGAGGAAGAATAATTTGACTATCAGCTCATAAGCTTATAAGCTCGTATGTTATGTCAGACATTATAAATTCTCCTAATGAAGTGTCCCAGTCCGCCGTAGGCGGAGGGGGAACAGATAACCCGCTTGAGTCCCGAAATGATCGGGATCCCGCTTCGGCGGGACAGTTTGTCCAAGCCACTCCGAAGGCTTTAGGGGAAGGCACGACACGCGATGCAAAGATAAGCGTATTTGATTGGTTCAGGAGTAATCTGGAAGTCTTTCTCATTGCCTTTGTCTTGGCAATGACTATACGATGTTTCTGCATTGACGGCTATAAAATACCAAGTAGTTCTATGGAACCAACACTGATAGGTAACCCGACATCCGGTGATAGAATTATTGCTAACAAGTTTAGTCTATTTTTCAGTAAGATTAAACGTTTTGATGTAATCCTTTTTAAATATCCGCTTGACCAGACTAAAAACTTTGTCAAACGGGTTGTTGGATTGCCTAATGAAGAAATAACTATCCACAACGGGGATATTTACTCCAAGCCAAATGGCGCCACTAACTTTCAGATAGCGCGTAAGCCTCTGGAGATTCAGGAATCTATCTGGGTTCCGGTCTGGCGTTGGGAACCAAAATTAGACCATATTAGAGGAATATGGCAATTGCCTGAGGCTAATTTGTTCGCTTTTGCTAATAATCAATTATCTCTTTATCCTAACCGCAGTGTTCCGGCTGATGGCACCGCATCATTAGTATTACGAAATCGCATTGTTACAGACCAGTATAATGACGTGGTGGGATATAATAGTGTACAGGATATAAAACTTAGCTTTAGATGCCGGATTAGTGATAAAGAAAGTAGTATAATAACAAGTATAAATACCCTTTCAGGCAAATTTACTTTCTTCCTTTCTGCTAATGAGTCTTACCTGTCCCATACCCCTAACGGTCCGCCACAGGCGGATCCGCCGAAGGCGGAGAATAAAATATCCCGCTTTAGCGGGATTAATTCCTTAAAAGAGCATTTGATAGAAATTCTTCATTATGACGGAATGCTTTACTTGAAAGTTGATAAAGAAATTGTTGTTCAATATACAGTCCAGACTTTTTCAGATACCAATACCGACACAAGTGTCGGGACTCCCCAAATCGCCATAGTGGCTAAAACGAACTCACAAGCTCACGAGCAAACGAGCTCACAAGGAGTGGTGCTTTGGGATATTAATCTATATAGAGATATTTATTACACGGGGAAGAATATTACTATCCCTGAGAATAAATACTTTGTAATTGGCGATAATGTGAATAATAGCCGGGACAGTCGTGCTTGGTGGATGAAAACAATCGTCCTAAAAAATGGGAAGAGTATATACTGCGAATCTGATTATTTTAAGCAGACGGAGAATTACTATGAAATTTCCCGTTCCTTGGATAATAATAAAGGAGGAGATATCTGGGGAAATCCTCAGAAAATACCCGTTAACGAAGTAGAATATGTAACTGAATCAGAATATCCTTTTGTAGATTTAAATAATATATTTGGTAAAGCATTGTTTGTTTATTGGCCTATTTATCGGATAAAAATAATTAAATAATGATTTTTATTGGAAATTAGTATAATATTTATCATGTTAGAAATGATAGTATTGAGCTTAATAGGATAGTTATCTCACATTTATGGGGATGGATTATAAATATTTCTAATGGGAGGAACATTTTTTAGTTTCCACAATATAACTTCCCGTAAATAAAGGAGTTAAATCAATTTAAAAGATACTGAATGACTAATAAAATGGTGGCATTGCTAATTTTGTTCAGTACCTACTAGGCTTATTATGTTTACGTATTGTCTTGATTGTCAAGGTAATATAGCATTACCAGAAAGTAACATTATAAATAAGTTATAACCCCTTTGAATTATTGATGATAAAAGACTTAAATAGTTTATTATTAGTTAAAAATGTAAGTAAAAGTTATCCACAAGTTTTCCACAACCATAAAATAAGGTAAATTTATGCTTTTAAAAGTAGAAGATTTGGTTAAAATATATGGTAAGCGACGTGTTGTAAACGGTGTAAGTTTTGATGTAAAAGAAGGTGAGATTGTTGGATTGTTAGGCCGAAATGGAGCCGGGAAAACCACCTCTTTCAAAATGACAATTGGAATGATTACACCAACTGAAGGTAAGGTTTGGATAAAAGATAAGGAAATAACTCTTTTCCCAATGTATCTGAGGGCACGCGCGGGAATGGGATATCTTTCCCAGGAGACCTCGGTTTTCCGGGAATTAACCGTAGAGGAAAATCTTCTGGCAATTATGGAGACATTAAAAACAGACCAATCGCAAAATAAGGAAAAAACTCATCGCCTTTTGGAAGAATATAATTTAATAAAACTTGCCAAACAAAAAGCCCGTACTCTCTCCGGTGGCGAAATGCGTCGGCTGGAAATATGTCGGACACTCATTACTTCACCATGTATTATACTGTTAGATGAACCATTTTCCGGTGTTGACCCCATTGCCGTTAACGAAATTCAGGAAATCCTTAAGAAACTGAAATCACAGAATATCGGAATTCTTTTGACTGATCATAATGTCCGTGAAACATTAGCCGTTACGAATCGTTCTTATATTATTGATGAAGGGTGTATACTTTGCAGCGGGACTCCGCAGGAAATAATGAGTAACCCCATGGCACGTAAACGATATTTAGGAGAAAAGTTCAACTTATAATAATTGTAGTGAGATAAGCGAATCTAAATGAAAAACTATCTTAAACTCATAATCGCTTTTATTCTTTCATGGCTTATTCCCGGTTTTGGTTATTTGGTC
>Ga0315282_10012787_pt1 | contig 12785 bp, 10 predicted proteins | sample YL17G07_20_MG_FD_203693 | JGI IMG/M metagenome (GOLD analysis project Ga0315282, IMG submission 203693) | Sediment microbial communities from Yellowstone Lake, YNP, Wyoming, USA - YL17G07_20 | ecosystem: Environmental > Aquatic > Freshwater > Lake > Sediment | place: USA: Wyoming | collected... | reverse complement strand
CGGAAAATGGAAGGGATCGCAGATGCGGTCTTAGAGCTGGATGTTATTCAGAAAGGGTCCTCGTTCGAGCGGTACCTCTCCGTAAAAAAAATGCGGAATTATGCGAAAAAGATAGGTATTGCCCGCTATGTTATCGACGATAGCGGATTTGTCCTTGAGATGATTGAACGAATCATGTAAAAATGATTTGTTTTTTGTAATCGCTTCTATACGCTATAAGAAAAAATAAAACGAGTTTGGGGAATACTATTGCTTTTTTGATCATAGATAACATGATGATATGTTATGATATATCTTTCATGAAATGACATAGGGAACAAAGAGTATTATCGAGACAAAGCCGACCTATACTTTCAGCTTCCCCGACCACATGTTTATAAACATCTATTCTTTTCTACTTACAGAAGGGAATTCTTATGGGAAAAGATAAGGTGAATGAGTCACCACTTAGTGATTTACCTGGCGTCGGCCCTGCAATTGCTGATAAATTACTCGAAGCAGGATATGCAGATATGATGAGTATCGCAGTTTCATCACCAAAGGAACTGTCAGAAGTTGCGGAAATCGGTGAACCAACAGCAGCAAAGATTATTCAAGCAGCACGAAAAAAAGCGGATGTCGGCAGTTTTGAAACAGGCACCGCACTTCTTGAGCGCAGATCCAGAGTCGGTGCTATCACCACGGGATCAAAAACCTTTGACGAACTCATGGGTGGAAAAGGGTTTGAAAGTCAGGCGATTACCGAGATGTTCGGTGAGTTTGGCTCAGGAAAAACCCAGATAGTGCATCAATTATGTGTCAACGTCCAGCTCCCCCTTGAAAAAGGTGGGTTGGACGCGCATGTGTTTTATATCGACACCGAAAATACCTTCAGACCCGACCGCATCAAACAGATGGCAGAAGGTTATGATCTCGACTATAACGAAGTATTAAACAAAATTCATGTCGCGCGAGCATACAACTCGAGTCATCAGATGCTGCTCGTCGATAAAGTCATTGAGCTTTCCAAGGAGTTTCCCGCGCGGCTCTTGGTTGTTGATTCCCTCACCGCGCAATTCCGGGCAGAGTACGTAGGGCGAGGCGCGCTTGCCGATCGACAACAGAAACTCAATAAGCATATGCACGACCTTCTCCGTTGGAGTGACTTGTATAACGGTGTTGTTGCCGTGACCAACCAGGTCGCTGCAAAACCTGACGCGTTTTTTGGCGATCCCACCCGACCCATCGGCGGACATATCGTTGGACACACCGCAACGTTCCGGCTGTACCTTCGAAAAAGCAAAGGCGGGAAACGGATCGCTCGCCTCATCGATTCCCCGCACCTCCCTGAGGGCGAGGCAGTATTTTCCGTCAGCGAAATAGGCATCCGAGATTAACGAAAAACCCTGGGCGTTAGCTGTCATCTCCACTGGATTTTACCGATGCGGGATGCGAAGCAGATGACTCAAATGGTACCGAATACACTGGATCAGACGTAGCCCTTGACCGCATCCGAATCATTTTCACCATCGCAGACCCAATGAGAAGAACCCCAACAGCAGTGAGAAATATAGGGGAGAGGAGCACGGTTTTTTGATTCATTGCCACAAGAATCGCGATCGTAAACGCCAACAAGCCACCGATGATACCAGTCACCTCAATAGGGATCTCCATTGCCCCAAGTTTCATCACCAACGGTTTACGTTGTTCAAGAAGCTGCATTTTCGTCTCCATCTGCGCGGTCATGGCATGAACCGATCGAAGGTTATCCCGTACCGTAGGGATCAGCTGTTCCATCTCGGTCATGTGATCTTTGAGCGACTGGAATTCCTGCTCCCGCTTCTGAAGCGAGGTATATAGGAAATGCAATTCATGATCGATAACCTTCGCTTGTTCATCCATGGTTCTTTTTTTCCCATTTTTTACACTGGTAACCATCGTTTCCACAGGTCCTTCCATCACCGTCACAAGACCCTCATCAGATGATACAAATCCCCCAGAGAGCCGCGTTTCAACCGCAGCCAGCCGTGAACTGACACTATTGGTCGATTGTTCTATTTTCTGTATCCAGCTTCGTAACGACTGCACGGTATCCTCTGATGAACGATCCGTTGCACTCGTTTTTTTATTATGAATACTCTCCCTCTTTTTTCCTACCAACATTCATATCTCCCCACTATATGGGATTGAGCCCCTGTTCTGTTCTAAAGATCCAGGAGCCCATCCCTCCATGTGATACTTCATTTTTATGAATGGAGTATCTCCATGACCTCGTTTCACAAACTTTATTCTACAATTCCGCGATGAATCTTTTCTCTAGCTCAGCCGCATGACAGTCACAGCTGTATCATCAACGAAATCCTCGTACCCCGCAACCTTCACGGTAAGCGTCATGTGAGCCTCGTTGACATTGGCATCTAAGATCGGTTTAATACCAGTGATTTTCGCGGAACCATTATCAAGTGTTTTCCCTTGCCCTGCAACTCCAGCACCAACGAGCGTGACTGTGGCACCTGCGATAGGATCTGCACGTTGGTCGTTTGTTCTGACATTCACCCATATCGTGTACGTCTTGGAGAAGGTAAATGATCCTCCTCCAGTATTCCCAGGGTTTTCAGCGAGAAGAGCGTTTGATGTCACCTGTGCATTCATCGCACGTGTTCCCTTTGGTATCATCACAACAACCGCCGCGATCACGGCGACCGCGACAATCATTATGATGATCAAATACATGGGTATTCCTAACACGTCTCCTTCTACATTTCCTCTAAAACATCTTCTACTCATTTTTTTTTACCTCCCGACTTATAATTACGTATTGGATATTATGAATTATATACATATATCTTTCTAAATTTTTTGCAATAAAATTTTTATATGATAGAATGACAACGTGTAGCAAAGCTATGGATTCTAATCAAAAAAGGGAAAAAAATCGTGACTCTTACAGCATCTTTTATTTGAGTTTTTTCAATATCAATTCCGCTGCTTTCTTCCCGGAAAGAAGCATGCCCCCAAAAATAGGGCCCATCCGAGGCGCACCGTACACCGCATTCGCACCCATGCCAGCAATAAAGAGACCGGGATACACCTCTTTGGTGTTTTCCACGACTGTTTTTTCACCAATCTCGGCGCACATCGACCGTTCCTTTTCAAGGTCCCCGCTTGGGGTGTTCAAACGCCCGACTTTTTTCCGCACGATTTGACAGATCTCAGCGGCATGACCAGTCGCATCGATGCAATACCGCGCACGTATCGAGAGCGGATCGACGTGCAACCCGGCGATCTCCACCGCGCTCCAGTTGATGACAAAGCCATTGACTTTCTTTTTATCAAGTAACACATCCTCAACAGAAATAGCGTTGAATATCCGCACACCAGCATCAATCGCAGCAGCACACAGCTTCGTCGTCACCTCAATGGAATCAGCGCTGTAGTACCCGTCCCCTTCATCAGTTATTTTCACGCCCGCATCCTCAAGGATGAACTTGGATTCTTTCTGCACGACAATCACGGGGAACATCATCCCACCACCCCACATGCCACCGCCAACAGAAAGCTTCCGTTCAAACAAGACGACCTTTTTTCCTGCTTTCGTTAAATACGTCGCAGCGGTTAACCCTGCTGGACCACCGCCAGCGATTGCGACATCGACCTCAAGATTATGACTGAATTCCTTAGAAAACCGTTCGAAGATAATCCGCGTGACCGCAACATCATCAATCCCGATAGGAAACACCTCGCATCCACTGATAATTTCCATGTCTTCTTAAACATACCGCTAACCCTTTATATTTCCGGGTGGGTTCACCAATTGTGCTTGAAATCAGACAGGTTCAACCCGAAGATATTTTTTCAGTAGTCACCCTTGCCTATGACACACTCCCTGAGCGGTACAACCCAGCGATCTTCAACCAGTTCTACGAATCGTTCCCTGAGGGGTTCCTCGTCGCTGAACTACACCATGCACTCATCGGGTTTTTTGTTGGCACCAGGATAGACCAAAAAAAAGCACGAATCCTTATGCTTTCGGTAAAAAAGCAGCATCGACGACACCATATCGGCTCTGCGCTCCTCGTTCGATTTCTCAACGATATGAAACGCTACGAGATAACCCAGGTCGAGCTCGAGGTGAGAACCACGAATCACATCGCGATCGAATTTTATAAAAAACATGGATTCACCATACAAGAAACGTTACCAAGATTTTATCAAAATGGCGATGACGCGTACGTCATGAGCAGAGACCTATGACCGCAGATGCTCTTTTTCTTTCTCGGTCATGAACCTGATAGCCATTTGATCAAGACGATTCGCGATTTTCTCAAGGCCAGGGTCACCATTGTTGGTTGAGAGAATCCCCGCGATATCCTTACTTAGGGTGAACACCGCGAGTTTATGCTCCCGTTTTGACTTATGAATCTGATACGGCGTGATCTCCAGTTTCTCGTAGGTACTGCGGTCGCAACCGTTGTGTTCGCATATCTGTTCGAGTTGAGAGCGAATCTGATATAAAAACGTGTGGAGTTGAATGAGTTCATCTTTCTGCATTGTACTTGCCCCTTCCATAACGTGATACTTTAAGCAGTTTTTATATTTTTTCACGACGATTTCGTCTGCAACAGTTCATCGAATGAACGTTCAACCCTGTAATCACTGAAAATCATTTTTTGTAAGCACTTTCACTGCTTTTGGCATTTTGACGACATTGCCGAGTTTGATGCCGACAATTTCTTTGACGTTTTTGTTGTTCGCAATATCCAACAGTCGCTGCGTGATGATACCGTCAAAGACAATCGCGGAGACGTTCTCGCCTTTCTTGATCTCATCGGTCAATTCTCGGACAGGTATTGTACGAATCTCCTTTCCATTTTCATCGAGAAGCACTGCCTTTAAAGAACCGGAGATCTCATTCAGGACCGCCTCATAGTTTTTCTGTTTCTCCGTGGTGATCACCGGCTCAGTGACATCCTCGGCTTCTTCTTCCTTCCGCTGTTGCTGCTGCTCTTTTTTCTTCGCGAAAAACTCCTTTTTCATCCTCTGAGGTGGTTTTTCGCCGCCCTCTGCGCGTTTTTCCTCCCCGTTTTTACTTTCAATCTTGATATTGTACATATCCATGTACTGCTCGCGTGGGATCTTGTTCTTCAATGATTTTATGATGAGTTTCTGCGGGATTTCTTCAACCTCCCGTGTTTGAGGGGCGCGTGCGATGAAGTCAACATCTGCGACCTGCAATAGTTCTCGCAGGATCAGTTCCCCACCGCGATCGCCATCGACAAAGACGGTGGTGATTTTCTCCCGTGATAGGTCAATAACGGTCCGGGGAACATTGGTGCCGCCGACCGCAATCACGTTCTTAATTCCGTATTTTAAAAGGTTTAAGACATCACGTCTGCCTTCCACGATGATGACTGCGTCACTATCGCTGATGTTCGGTCCTGCAGGGCAGTGATCCGGGCCGTAACTGGTGATTTCCTCGACTTGCACTGCCTGGCGGACGTTTTCCGCGATGCTTTCGCTGTCGGTCTTGCTTTTCTCCATGACATCACTCAGTAGCGCCTTCGCCCGCTCGATGACCTGTTTTCGTCGTGAGACACGGACGTCTTCGACTTCCTCGACGTTAATGGTTGCTTTGCAGGGGCCGACACGGTCAATGCTTTCAAATGCGGCCGCAAGGATGACCGTCTCTACTTTATCTAGAGATGTCGGGAGCGTGAGGATTCCTTCGCTTTTCCCGTTCTTTGAGTCAAGCTCCACCTCGATTCTTCCGACTCGTGCTGATCGTTGCAGCTCGCGAAGATCAAGTTCATCTCCAAGGAGCCCTTCGGTTTGCCCGAAGATCGCTCCGACGACATCTGATTTTTCGATGATTCCGTCTGCCTTAATTTTAGCCTTAATCAGGTATTTTGTAGTTGATGGATCGATAACCATTACTTTCACCTCGTATGCATCAACTCTTTGAAAAATAGCACTTGGTTCTGCGCGTAGTGGCAGAGGTCTTAGATTTCTGCTCCCAATATTATAACTCTTTTTACATATCTCTTGAGAGGAATTAAATCGGTAATCTTAAGGTGATGAAGTACCATTTTTCATTATGTTGATACTTAATATAAAAGTATAGAACTTATTTCGTATATAAATGTTATGCTAAAATTTTACAGTCTGTAACTTTGGCTGATTTCTTCAGTTTATTCCTTTATAGGGGTGTATGGTATTGTGCCTTTCCGTTCTACAATTTCCGTACTGTTTCTTTTAATGTAGTAACTATTTTTTTCGTTCAAATGACACAATTCTTTTCGGAAGAATTAAAAGTCTTGCTTAGTATTCAGTCAGGATTTCCATGGGCGAAAAAATCTTCATCGGCGTCGCATGGCCATACGCAAACGGTTCATTGCATCTGGGGCATATCGCAGGGTGCTATCTCCCCGCGGACATCTTCGCACGATACAACCGCCTGAGAGGCAATGATGTCCTCATGGTCTCCGGCAGTGATGAACACGGGACACCAATCACCATAACCGCAGAAAAAGACCATACCACACCGCAAGCAATCGTGGACCGCTACCACCGTGAGCATACCGAAAACATGAAGCAACTCGGCATCTCATTTGACCTATTCACCCGGACAACAACGCCAAACCACGAGGGAACCGTACAGGAGATCTTCCTTGCCCTCTATCAAAAGAACTATATCTACAGAAAAAGCCTTGAGGCCTATTATTGTCAACATTGTACACGATTCCTCCCGGATCGATACGTTGAGGGGACCTGCCCGTACTGCAACACACCAGAGGCACGAGGCGACCAGTGTGACAACTGTGGAAAACTCCTTGATCCCTTTGAGCTCATCAATGTGCGCTGTAAGATCTGCGGGGGAACACCTGTCAAGCAAACCACAGAGCATCTCTTCTTCACCCTCAGTACCTTTGAAACGAAGCTTCTCAAATGGTTACAAGGGAAGAAATTTTGGAAGGCGAATGTCCTGAAGTTCACGAACAACTGGCTCCATCATGGGTTACAGGACCGGGCGATCACGAGAGACATCAGCTGGGGAATCAAAGTCCCGGTGTTCGGTTTTGAACACAAACGCATCTACGTCTGGTTTGACGCGGTCATTGGGTACCTCTCCGCGAGTAAAGAATGGTCAAAAAAGCATCACGACGCACGGAAATGGGAGGACTGGTGGAAGAACCCAGAGGCGAAACATTACTATTTCCTCGCAAAGGACAATATCCCGTTTCATTCCATCATCTGGCCTTCGATCCTCATGGGGTACGACGAAACACTGAACCTGCCGTACGACATCCCGGCGAACGAGTACCTCACGTTGAAAGGGGAGCAGTTCTCTAAAAGCCGTGGCATCGGGATTTGGGTGCCGGAAATCCTGAAACGATTCGACGCGGATGTGGTGAGGTATTATCTTTCTATCAACATGCCCGAGAACAAAGATACAGACTGGTTGTGGAACGACTTTGTCGCGAAGAACAACGACGAGCTCGTGGGAACCTATGGTAATTTTGTCCACCGTGTCGTCACCTTTACGAGCAAGAACTTCGGGTCGATCCCTCCGCTGGGAGCCTTGGAGCCCATGGATAAGGAAGCTTTGCAGAGAATCGAGGAAACTGCTAAAGAAATCGCGGAGTCCTTAGAACAATGCTCCTTTAAGAAAGGGCTTCGGGCAGCGATGAACCTTGCGCAGTACGGGAACGTCTACTTTGACCGTAACCAACCATGGAATCTCTTGAAAACACAGAAGGAACGCTGCGGGACGGTTCTCCATGTCTGTCTGCGTCTTGTTCAAGCACTTGCGGTATTTACAGAACCATATCTGCCCTTCTCTGCAGCTCGCATCTGGAAAATGCTGGGAAAGACCCACCCGATTAAGCACTGGGATGAGGCAACCGCGGAACTATCAGCAGGAACACCATTGGAATTACCAGCACCTGTATTCAAGAAACTTGAGCTAACACAGATTGTCTCGGAATCAGACCCGTTCTCCAGGCTTGATCTACGGGTCGCAAAAGTTGTTGACGTCCAAGACCATCCGCAAGCAGATAAACTGTACGTCATGCAGGTGGATTTAGGGCCACTCGGGAAACGCATCATCGTCGCAGGGATGAAGCAGTACTATTCCAAGGAGCAAATTCTTGGCAAATCAATCGTGATGGTCACAAACCTGAAACCCACAACCATACGAGGCGTGGAATCAAAAGGGATGTTACTTGCCGCGACAGACACTACGAGCGGTATGGTCACCCTCCTGAACCCACGGGAAAGTACCCCTGGCGCGGAGGTCGGTGTTGACGGAGTCGCCCGGGAGCCGGTACCCGTCCTGGAATTTACGGCATTCAAAGAAGCACCCATGGTCGTAGACAAGGAAGGTCGTGTCGTCTATAACGGAAAACCACTTAAAACAAAAAACTATATCGTGGTCACCGACCACAAGGTCAAAGAAGGAGCAACCGTTTCATAGAAGGATTATGGGGAGAAGATGATGAATGCACGAGTCGTTGTGAACACAGAGTTACCCTTACCCATTGTCAGCAAAGGCAAGGTTAGGGATATCTACAACGCAAACGGAAACCTGCTATTGATCGCAACCGACAGGATCTCCGCGTTCGATATCGTGCTGCCAGACCCGATTCCCTGGAAAGGCGTGTGCCTCACCCAGCTTTCAAAGTTCTGGTTTGAGTACACAAAAGACATCATCCCCAACCAGATGATTTCCACCGAGGTTGCTGATTTCCCTCAAGAAGTCCAGGGGTATCAAAAAGAACTTGCGTATCGCAGCATGCTGGTGAAGAAGACCAAGGTCGTACCAATCGAGTGTATCGTGCGTGGTTACCTCTCGGGATCCGCGTGGAGCTCCTATAAAAAAGACGGGACCGTCTGCGGGATTAAATTACCGAGAGGGTTGCAAGAATCCGAGAAGTTTGACGAACCGTTATTCACCCCTTCGACGAAAGCAGCCTCAGGCCACGATATCAACATCTCCATCGAGGAGATGACGCGACTTGTCGGACGCGACATCGCACACAAATTGAAGGACTACTCATTAACAATCTACAATACCGCGGTGGAGTACGCGTTGAAACGAGGCATCATCATCGCGGATACCAAATTCGAGTTCGGGCTGCTGAATGATAAGCTTCTCTGGATCGACGAGGCGCTCACGCCTGATTCCTCTCGGTTCTGGCCTGCGGATCACTATGAACCAGGCTACCTGCAACCAAGTTTTGACAAACAGTACGTCCGTGATTACCTGATTTCAACCGGGTGGGATAAAAACTCAACACCGCCACACCTCCCTAAAGAAGTAATTGATGAAACAACAAGGAAATATCAAGAGGCGTACGAGAGGATCACTGGCAAGAAATTTCTTTTTCGATAAATGAACGGAAGAGACGCCCGTCATTCTTTTTCACCAAGTACGTTCATAAAGGAAGACAAAAGATTAATGAAGAGAAATCAGTACTCTATAGTGAGTACAGGGGAATAAATATGAAGAAAAAAGGAAAAATCCTATTCGTAATCAGTCTTGTTTTTTTATTCCTCTCAGCATCATGTATTCAGGCTCTGTTGACATCGAAAAGCAATCCACTAGGGATGAATACTGCCTCAAAGGATTCTTCTCAACAAGACGGTCGCTCCCTTGTAAAGCTGCAATGGTATGCCCCGAAGGGGGAACTCCCTGGTACGTATGCTGACTACATACAAAACCATCCCTTGACGCTGGCGTTGTTTGCAACACCATATACGATGAATTCTGTTCTCCAAAATTATTCATTGGGAATTCTGGTGGATGACTCGTTGTACCCTTCAATTGAAAACAGTGTTTCACAATACCTCGCTGATCTTGAGGCAGAAGGATACGTCGTGTTCATCCAATCGGTTTCCGGGGGAACCCCCGAGGACATCAAGGCATGGATCAACGCACGGTACGACGCAGGAGCGAGTGGGATCGTACTTATCGGAGATATCACTGCCGCATGGGTTGACGTCTCCGGTGAGGTGTTTCCGAGCGATTTGTTTTACATGGATCTTGACGGCATGTGGCAAGACACCAATCACGATGGGATCTACGACACCCATGATGCAGGGAGCGGTGATATGGGCCCCGAGGTGTACGTCGCGCGCATCAATGCACATCCGCTGACGTATGACTCTGAAGCAAACATGATCAATGATTATTTCGCAAAAGCGCACGCGTATCGAACCGGGGCGCTTTCGCAGCGTTGGCGAGGGCTTGAGTACGTGGAAGAAGATTGGTTCGACATGGACGTGAATCTTGATTTGATCTACGGGCCGAACGTGACCCGGTACGACTACGGGTACTTCACCACCGCGGAAGATTATCTCCATCAGATGTCCCTTGGCCAGCATTTTGTTCAAGTCTGTGTTCATAGTTATTCAGGCGGTCATTACTTCAGCACGCGTCCCACTGAATCTGCCTCGTACGCGCATGTCTATGTGTACAGCCCGACGAGTCGCCCTGCGAAGCTGCTTGTTGGGAGTGACGACGGCATCAAGGTGTGGCTCAATGGCGCAAATGTGCTCACGAAAGATCGATATGGCGGCTGGACTGCGGATCAGTTCTCGGTCAATGTGTCACTTCAAGCTGGGTGGAACCGGTTGCTCTGTAAAATCAGTCAGGAAGGTGGTGATTACGAGTTCTCGGCACGGTTCACGGATTCAAACGGCGTCACATTTTCTGACCTCCTCTATCAAGTGAACGATCCCGCTTCGCATGGTGGGGAAGCGCCATATATACGCAGTTTCTTACTGAATGGGTTCCACCAGGACATATCAGATAATTTCTGGAAGTATCTCACGACCAATTACCTTGGTGTCGACGAAAGCGCTCTTGACCCTCATGCGGGGGATGTGACGAATGGAACAACCTGGACAACCTATGATTCAGGGAACCCGTACATCAACTTAGGTGAATATTGTAATAATGCGGAATTTGGCGTGTGCTATGCGTACGCCCGCGTCTATTCGATGGCGCAGACGACATGCCAACTCTGGATGGGGTACGACGACGGCGCCCGTGTGTGGCTGAATGGTAACGAGGTCGTGTTCGATAACCGGTATGGGGGATTCCAGGCTGATATGAAGAAAGTCAATGTGACACTTCAAGCTGGTGAAAACAGGCTGATGGTGAAGATTTCTCAGTGGATGGGAGAGCATGGGTTCAGCGCCCGGTTCTGCACAGCAAACGGCAGTGAAATCAGTGGTCTTTCATATGATCCTGAACCCACTCCAATAACTCATATTGGTACCTGGCTTATCAACGGTCCGTACGTGAATCCCGACAAAAAAACACGATTGAGCACCGATTACCTCGGGAATGAATCGACGGTTACGCCAGATGAAGGCGAGAGCGCGCCGTTTGGGACCTGGCAGCGAGGCATCGGGAACGGCTGTCCGTTCAACCTTGGTGTATTCTTTGACCATGGCGCATGGGTGTTTTCCCAGGATATCCAGAATCGTGATCCACCGGTGTTGTTTTATAACTTGTTTGCCTGTGGCCCAGGGCGTTTCACTGATGAAAACTACCTTGCGGGCTCCTATATTTTCCATACGACCTTCGGATTGATCACGATTGCGTCATCCAAAAGCGGAAGCATGCTGAATTTCGATGATTTCAACCGGCCGCTCAGCGAAGGGAAAAGCATCGGGGAGGCATTCCGCGAATGGTTTGATGCCCAAGCCCCTTATGTCCAATGGGAGAAAGAATGGTACTACGGGTTGGTCGCATTAGGTGACCCGACGCTCTTGGCTGTCACCCCGATCAAGATGAAGATTAACCGCCCAGAAAATGCAATCTACGTTGCTGATAAGAAGATTCTTCCGTTCCCGGCTCCTCTCTGTTTCGGAAAAATCACGATAAATGCCTCTGTACAGAGCACGAGTTATGGGGTCGATAAAGTGGAGTTTTACGTGGATAATATCCTGCAGGAAACAGTCGCCACCGCGCCATATACGTGGACCTGGAGCCATCTTGCGTTCTTCAAACACGTGGTAAAAGTGATCGCGTACGATACCGGTGGTCACAATATAACACGAGAAATAACGATGCGGAAATTCTTCTAGGCTCACCCTTCTTGTACGGGAGAACGCCAATCGATCCCCGGGGTTCGTATCCCCAGTTTTGGGATCATCGGAGTGCGTCGCTTATGCTGGCTTTTCACCCGCATGTTTCGGATGCGGTCCACCTGGAATCTTGTTGCATTGGCGGCCCTCTGTATTTCTTCATCCTTCAGTTTCAGCTCGAGGCCGTACAAGATTTTATCAAGGGTCGCATAGTTCATCCGCAGTTCCTTTTCGTCGGTCTGCCCGATCCATAACCCTGCGGTGGGCGGCTTTCTGAGGATTGGTGTTGGTATCTTCAGGTAGTGGGCGAGCTGACACACCTGTGTTTTGTACAGGTCGCCAAGCGGCTGGAAATCAACACCACCATCACCGTATTTCGTGAAATACCCGACGAGCATCTCTGATTTATTGGAAGTGCCGCAGATTATGCTGCCTGTTTCGTTTGCGAACTCGTAGAGAAGGATCATTCGTACTCGTGGTTTGATGTTCGCGATGGTTAATCGTTTTGGTCGTTGAAGAGAGACTTGAAATTGATGGACAAACGGTCCGATGTCGATTTCTTTGCATCGTAAATGAAACGTCTTTACGAGAAGCTGCTGGTGCCGTACGTCCGCCGTCGGGGTCGTCTCATCCGGCATGAACACGCACTGCACGTTCTTTACTCCTAGCGCCGCTTTGCACAAGAGCGCGGTCACCGCGGAGTCCACACC
>Ga0315282_10012786_pt1 | contig 12786 bp, 9 predicted proteins | sample YL17G07_20_MG_FD_203693 | JGI IMG/M metagenome (GOLD analysis project Ga0315282, IMG submission 203693) | Sediment microbial communities from Yellowstone Lake, YNP, Wyoming, USA - YL17G07_20 | ecosystem: Environmental > Aquatic > Freshwater > Lake > Sediment | place: USA: Wyoming | collected... | reverse complement strand
TCATGATCCAGCGGATATCTTTGTCTTTCACCGGGAACCATTCTTGCATGGTTGCCTGGCCTTCCTGGGGGAGAGCCGCGACGGCCACGCTCCAGCAGTAACCCAGGCCCTTGCGCAGGGCCTGGAATGCTTCACTGCGCCGTTCGCCTTCCGGGAGGATGGTAGTAGTGATAGTATCCAGGACCGCCAGCACACGCCGGGCATGTTCAGGGTTTTTCAGCAAGCGCGGTTCGCACAGGGCGGCTGCTGCGGCGCGCTGTTCGAGGAAATTGCCGGCGCTCCAGCGCTGCATCTCATCCAACAGAAGCTCCATATTGGCGTCACCCAGCCTTTGCAGCGCCATAGCCACCCCTTCACGCATCCGCCAGCGCGGGTCTGAAGCGAGCTGTCGCAGGACGGGGAACATTTCAAACCGGCCTTCAACCAGCAGGCGCCCCAGCCCGATGGCGCCGCATACGGCCAGGAATTCTGCGGGAGTGTTCTGGGGCGCCTGGGCGGCGTCCAGGGCAATGTAACGTTCAAAGAGGGCTGCGTCGCCTTCATCGGCGACCGCCTGGGCCAGTTCAAGGTTGGAGCGCGGGCCGGGGAGGTGTGATTCCTGCAAGAGATAGGCGTCCCAATCTGGCAGCGTGCGCATGCGCAGCATGGCGCGGTAGGTTTCGATTTTATTCATTTTTTACTCCACCACAGTGTAAACATGGACCTCTTTATCAAGCCGGTCATGAAGGCGGTCCTTCTCTACTTCAAGGTCATAACGAGTCTGCAAGTTGATCCAGAACCGCTCCGATAACCCAAAATACCGGGATAACCTTAGCGCTGTATCTGGGGTGATTGCGCGTAACCCGTGAACAATTTCGTTGATGCGTCGAGGTGGGACGCTAATTTCTTTAGCCAACCGGTATTGACTGAGTTTCAGTGGCTTTAGAAACTCCTCCATGAGGATTTCTCCGGGGTGAATAGGTGGTAGTTTTTCGTCCATGGTCATACTCCTATAAAAAAAGCATACTGTTTTGAGAGGGATCATTGGTAATCCACGATTTCTACTTCATAGGCATTTTCTTGTTGCCATACAAAACAAATTCGCCATCGGTCGTTAATGCGGATACTATATTGACCTTTCCTCTTACCAGATAGTTTTTCAAGACGATTATCTGGCGGGACCCGTAAATCTTGTAAAACCTCTGCGGCGTCTAAAATTTCCAACTTCATTCGAGCTGCAAGTTGAACGTTTTCTGGCAGTTTTCGTGAAACCGTACGATTGAATAATTTTTCGGTTTCCTTGTCAGCAAAGGTTTTAATCATCACAACAATAATAACGCCAGGCGTTAATAATGTCAAGCGTTATGAAAGAGTTGAATTTATTGTTACGAGTATGGGAATCCTGCGCAGCGAGTGGGAGGAATTCGTCAGTTCCTGACGCCGGACACCTTCCTTTGTGGTTTAATTGAATGGAAATAAAATCTGAATACATCGCAAGGAGGTTTCTTGTGGCTATTTCTGCTCAGACCCTGGCCAAGTTGCGCCAGTTCGACACTCCCACGATCTGTAATGTGATCGAAGTTTTTGAGGTGCGCCCGCGCAACGCCGGGTTTATGGATTCCCGCATCCAGGCCTGTTTTCCGGAGATGCCGCCGGTAGTGGGATTTGCTGCCACGGCGACCTTCCGCGCCTCAGCCTCGCCGCGCGCCGGCGACGTCTACTCTGCCATGGAGGAGCAGGTGCGCCGCTTTAGCGAGCTGTCCGGCCCGGCTGTGGTGGTCTTCCAGGACCTGGACAACCCGCCGGTCGGGGCTACCATCGGTGAGATCATGTGTACGGCTTACCAGACCTTTGGGGCAACCGGGTTAGTGACCAGTGGGGCGGCGCGCGACCTGGACCAAATCCACCGCATCGGATTCCCGGTCTTCGCCAGCAGCGTAATTTGTGCCCATGCCTACTGCCATGTACCCCAGGTGCATGTACCAGTGCACGTCGGCGGGCTGGCAATCTTCCCTGATGACCTGCTGCATGCCGATTGCAACGGGGTTACCACTATACCGCTCGACATAGCTGCTGAAGTAGCCGATGCCGGGGACGAATTTGTAGCGGCCGAAGCGGTTGTGCTGGATACGCTGCACAGTGAAGGCGCCAACTACCAGCGCTTCCTGGAGGCGCGCGCCGAATCGAAGAATCGTATCGAAAAACTGCGCCAGAAGGTGTCACGCAAGCGATAGGAGGGGAAATGACCGAAAGGCTTGCTTTTATTTCTTACGAAACGCCGTACGCTCCCTGTGGGGGGATCGCGGCGGTAATGGGGCGCATGCCCGGCTACGTGCAGGCGGCTGCCGGTGTGGAAACCATTGTGATTACGCCCTACCATCACCGCATCGGGAAGACCCGCAGCCTGCCGTTGGAATGGACCGGCAGGGTCGCCGTCAAGACCGCCGCGGGAGAGCTCCCGGTAGACATCGGCTTCTTGGTGGACAAAAACGGCATGGCCTGGTATTTCCTCAAGGCGCAGGATGAAGCTTATTTTACCGGCGAACGCCACCCTTATGATGTAGCTAAGACCCAGCAGGAGATTGGGACGATTCTGCAGCGCGATGCGCTCTTTTTTGGGGCAGCGCTGGCGCAGGCGCTGCCGGTCATCGATAAGGGCGCTCATTGGAACCTGCTGATGCAGGATTGGGAAGCAGCCACGGTGGCGCTGGCCCTGGGGCGCAAGCGCAGCCAATACGGGTTGTTCTTGACCTTGCACAACAGCTACGACAGCGGTGGGGTGAGCGAAGACCGGCTGGAGGCGGTGGGGATTGACCCGCGGTACTGCAAAGGCCCGTCTGGCGCTGCCCAGGCCTCCGTGCTCGAAAGGGTGCTCAGGTTGACCCATACCCCTGTTTTTACGGTCTCCAGGCAATTCGCGGTGGACCTGATCCGGGACCCGGTGCAGTGCAGGATCGTAGCGCCGCACCTGCAAGGACAGTTAAAGCAGCGCCTGTGCGGAATCGACAATGGGCCTTTTGCCAATCTGGCTGTTCGAGAAGAACTGCTCGACCAGGCGATCGCAGGGAAATTCACTGCGTTGCAAGAATGGAAAGAAGCGCGCAAGGCTGAGGCTCTGGACGCCTTGGAAGTCTCTCAGCCCACGCCAGAAAAGCCGGTATGGGGCGACCTGAACCGGTTTGACGGCGGCGACCTGCCCTGGTTTGTGATGGCCGGCCGGGATGACCCGCGCCAAAAGGGTTACGACGTGGCCGCCCTGGCTATCCGCCGGTTCCTGTCTAAAGGAGGGAAAGCGTGTTTCCTGTTTTTCCCTATTCCTGGTGACGAGGGCCAGGCTGGGCTTATCTTCTTGAAAAAGCTGGCGGAGGAATTTCCGGAGAGCATCCTGGTCCTGCCATTCATCTTCAAAGAAGGTTTTACTGCTGCGTTGCAGGGGGCGGCCTTTGGGCTGATGCCTTCTTTATACGAACCTTTTGGCATGGCCAACGAATATTATCTGAACGGTACGCCCGTGATCGGGCGGGCGACAGGTGGAATTATCCAGCAAATTGTACCGCTGCGTACGGTAAAGGTTTTTACCCCTGCGGTTGAGGCGCGGGCGGGTGTCTGGTATGCTACACAAGCCAACCCTTCAGGCCTCCTGTTTCGCGAAGAGGACGGGCTGCCGTCGCTTGAGGAGGATTGGCGCGGCGTCAACGCGGCTGGCTACGACTCACGAGGTGGCAATCCTGACCGGGTGGAAGAACGCAGTCGCTATGCCTTGATCCAGGCCATGGCCGGGCAGTTCCAGGCGGCGCTGCAAGATGGGCTAGAGGTTTATCAGGACCGGCGCCTGTATTTCGGTATGTTGGCGGATGGGGTACGCTTTATCCAGGCCAGCTTTTCCTGGGAGCGCTCGGCGCAGGAGCTGGTTGAACGATTATCGATCCGCTGATCGTCAAAGACACGGCCCAGCTTCGCCAGCGAACCGTGATATACTTGCCCGAATTAAATCGGGAAAGGAGCACCAAAATCTTTGAGCAGCGGAACTGCAATTCGAGCTGTCATTTGGGATATGGGCGGTGTGTTGGTGCGCACCGAAGATCAACCGCAGCGCGAACGCTTGGCGCAACGTGTCGGAATGACCTCCATCGAGCTGAACAGGCTGGTTTTCGATTCAGACACAGCCATCAAAGCTACCCTGGGTGAAGTTCCAGTAGAGGCTGTCTGGCAGAATGTGGCCGAAAGACTTAACCTGACTGCCGCCGGACTGGCTGAATTTATCCAGGAATTCTGGGCCGGCGATTATGGTGATGCGGACTTGTATCAATTTATAAAGGGTTTGCAGAAGAAATATAAAACTGGCCTGTTGAGTAATGCCTGGTCAGACGCCCGCGCGGCTATCGACAACCGTTTCCATTTGTTGGATGTCTTCGACGTGGTGGTTTTTTCTGCGGAAGTCCGCCTGGCGAAACCAGACCCGCGTATTTATCAACTGATGCTGGAAAAGCTGGGCGTCCAGGCGCCTGAAGCAATCTTTATCGATGATTTTCAGGAGAATATTGACGCCGCCCAAGCTCTCGGAATCCACGGCATACACTTCGAGAATTCACTCCAGGCGCGCCAGGCGGTTATGCAGATAATATGGGACAACAGCTACTCCTAACCGTCGGCGTCGTATCGGATACACACATTCCTGACCGGGTGGACAGCATCCATCCGCAGATCATTCCTATCTTCCGGGCGGCCCATGTCGACCAGATTCTACATGCCGGCGATATTTCTATACCGCCCGTGTTAGTCGAATTGGAGCAAATCGCCCCGGTGACAGCCGTGCGCGGCAACCGGGATTTAATCTTTGACCGTTCTCTGCCGAAATTACGCGTGATCGAACTGGCTGGGGTAAAGGTGGCGCTGATGCACGGCCACGGCTCCTGGGCTAACTACATTCGAGATAAGCTGATTTACTTTCGTACCGGCTACGAGCTTGAACGTTACATCCCGAATTTGTTGCGGACAGCGCCGGAGGCGCGTATATATATTTTTGGGCATACCCATTTTCCGGAAAACTTTTGGCGTGACGGTAGGTTGATTTTTAACCCAGGATCGGCCAGCTCGAGCATCAGCCGGAAGCTTGTCCCTTCGATCGGTATCCTGCGCTTTTACGCCAGCGGCGGTGTAGAAGGGGAGATTATCAAAATGGTTGGCTTGAAAATTGCATACCATCAATGGGTGGAATATAGTACAAACCTTAAAAATTCTTGATTTTTACTAGTAAAGTTGCTATAATGAACATTTGCTTATTTGATGAATTCGCTTATAATAGATGGTCTTGCACAAAACTCTTATGTTTTAGCCAGGTTTTTAAACTAGGAGAAACCAATGGCTTCTGTTCTTCCAACAAAGTCGTACGCACGAATTCCTGTAATTTTTGATTTGCCAGATTTGATTGAAGTGCAAATCGAATCGTTCCGGAGGCTTCGAGCCGAAGGCCTGGTGGATCTCTTGGATGAGATTTCACCAATAGAATCTTATAACAAAGGAATGAAGTTGTTTTTCCCCAGCCGCACTCCCGAATCGCAGCAGTGGGGTCTGAAGTACTGGTTTGGGGAACCGAAACATGCAATTGAAGACTGTGTCGAGCGTGATCTGACCTATGCCAGCCCGTTATACGTTTCCGTACTGCTGGCAGGCGCTGAAGTGCCCGAACCTATCAAACAGGACATCTTTCTGGGCGACTTCCCGGAAATGACCGAAAAGGGCACTTTTATCATTAACGGTACTGAGCGGGTAGTAGTATCCCAATTGATTCGTTCGCCGGGCGTTTACTTTGAAGCTCCGGTCGACCGTGCTACCGGGCGGCGCCTGGCAATGGCCAAGCTGATCCCAGACCGCGGCGCCTGGATGGAATTCGAAACCCGTAAGAACGATTACATTATCCTCAAGTTCAACCGCAAGCGCACCGTCCCGATCACAATTTTCCTGCGCGCTCTGACGGCTGTCTCAGATGGCCTGCCCGATGCCCCCTTCAAGGATGGCACGGACGAAGAACTGATCGCTTTATTCCAGGACGTGGATAATAACCCCGACCGGCTGTTCATGCCCTCGACCCTGCGCCAGGAACCCCCGTGGAACCTGACCGAGGGTCTGACCATTGCCCAGGCTGCACTGCTGGAATTTTTCCGGCGTATGCGCCCGGGCGATCCCGCCACCCTGGATAACGCCAAACAGTTCCTCGAAGAGCAGCTTTTTGACCAGCGCCACTATGACCTGGAACGGGTAGGCCGCTATAAGCTTTCACAAAAACTCGATCTGACCGAGCACATCCCGATCACTCACCGCACGGTTACCAAGTGGGACGTGGTCTACCTGGTGCGCCGCATGATCATGATTAACAATGAGGTGGAGGACAAGGACGACATTGACCACCTTGGCAACCGGCGCGTCAAGACGGTCGGTGAACTAATCCAGAACAAGCTGCGCATTGGTTTGCGCCGCATGGAACGGGTGATCAAAGAGCGTATGTCCATCCGCGACCAGGACAATATTTCTCCGGTTTCACTGGTGAATATCCGTCCGGTGGTAGCCGCCTTGCGCGAGTTCTTCGGCTCCAGCCAGCTTTCACAGTTCATGGACCAGACCAACCCATTGGCCGAACTGCGCCATAAACGTACCCTTTCAGCCCTGGGCCCTGGCGGTCTGCGTCGCGAGCGCGCTGGCTTCGATGTGCGTGATGTCCATCATTCTCATTATGGTCGCATATGCCCTATTGAGACTCCCGAAGGCCCGAACATTGGTCTGATTGGGCGTCTGGCGAACTTTGCCCGGGTCAACGAATACGGCTTTATCGAGACGCCTTACCGGCGGGTAATCAAGGTGTTGGCGTCCGACGATCCACGCCTTGAGAACCGCCTGCTGCTGGAAGATCTCAAGAACGCCGAAACCGGTGAAGTGATTGCTCGCAAAGGTGAACGCGTTACCAAGAACATGCTGCTGGCAATTCAGATGGTAAAGAAATCCAACATCTTCGTGGGGCCTTTCGTTTCCGACGAGGTGGAATATCTCTCTGCGGACGCCGAAGATAAGTTTGTCATCGCTCAGGCCAATACCCTCTTGAGCGAGCATAATGAATTCAAGATGGACCGCATTTCCTGCCGCCACCACTCCGATTTCACCGTGGCATCGGGTGACTCGGTCAACTATATGGACGTGGCTCCCCACCAGGTAGTGGGTGTTTCGGCGGCCTTGATCCCGTTCCTCGAACACGATGACGCTAACCGTGCCTTGATGGGCTCGAACATGCAGGCCCAGGCCGTACCGATCATCGCCCCGGATATCCCGATCATTTCAACTGGCATGGAAGCTTATGCCGCCCTCGATTCAGGCCAGCTTTTAATCGCCGAGGAAGAAGGCAATGTCGTTTCCGTCACCGGACGCCAGGTGGTACTGCGCTCTTCCGATGGAAAACTGCGCACCTACAACCTGCGTAAGTACCAGCGCTCCAATCAGAGCACCTGCATCGACCAACGCCCAGCGGTTACCAAAGGGCAGCACATTCGCAAAGGTGAAATCCTGGCCGACTCTTCTTCAACTGTAAATGGGCAGTTAGCCCTGGGCCAGAACGTGACCGTAGCGTTCGTTTCCTGGGAAGGCGGTAACTTTGAAGACGCCATCCTGATCTCGGAAAGGCTTGTGCAGGAAGACCGCTTCACCTCCGTACATATCGAAAAGTACGAGGTGGAAGCCCGCGATACCAAACTGGGCCCCGAAGAGATCACGCGTGACATCCCCAACGTAGGTGAAGATGCGATCAAGGACCTGGACGAGCACGGCATCATCCGCATCGGCGCTGAAGTCGGCCCGAATGACATCCTGGTCGGTAAGATCACCCCGAAAGGTGAAAAAGAGCTGACCCCTGAAGAGCGCCTGCTGCGCGCCATTTTTGGAGAGAAGTCGCGCGATGTAAAGGATACTTCTCTGCGCATGCCGCATGGCGAGCGCGGCAAGGTAGTAGACGTCAAAGTATTCACTCGCCAGGACAATTCCGACCTATCCGCAGGGGTAGATATGATGGTACGTGTCTCGGTGGCGCAGAGGCGTAAAATCACTGCCGGCGACAAGATGGCCGGGCGGCATGGTAATAAAGGTGTGGTCTCGCGCGTGGTAGCCGTAGAAGACATGCCGTTCTTACAAGATGGTACACCGGTGGATATCATCCTGAACCCGCTGGGTGTTCCTGGTCGTATGAACATCGGCCAGGTGTTGGAAACTCACCTGGGTTGGGCGGCGGTCCGCCTGGGATACCGGGCAGTCACGCCGGTCTTCGACGGTGCCAATGAGACCGAAATCGAAGCCGAGTTGGCGCGTGCCTGGATGACTGACAGAGCCTGGCAGGAAGCTGCCGAGCGCGCCTGGGAATGGCTCAAGGATCAAGATTATCCCCCCGAAAGTATCCGGGATGACTCGGAAGTGCGTTTGCTCTACCTGGAACAGTGGCTGGGCGAGAAGGATTACGACGTCTACGAGTTGACTTCGAACGAGACCACTGCGCGCCGGGCAGTGCTGGCTGAATGGCTGCGAGAGCACAAAATTAACCCGGATGACGTGCTCGATTTCGAGAACGTGCCCGCCGCAGCGCCTTTCATCCGTGAAAAAGACCTGGCGGTAGCAACGGTCTGCTTAAGGCTGTGGCTACATACCCTGGGTGAAGAGGTCGAAGGCGTACCGGATGGTGAAATCCGCGCCCGGGCCGAAGCGAAGAGTCTTGAAACCGGTAACCCTATCCCGATCCTAGGGAAACAGGTCCTGCATAATGGCAAGACCGGCGAGACGTTTGACCAACCTGTGACGGTGGGCGTGATGACCATGCTCAAGCTGCACCACCTGGTTGAAGATAAAGTCCACGCTCGTTCTACCGGGCCGTACAGCCTGGTGACACAACAGCCGTTGGGTGGCAAGGCCCAGTTTGGTGGTCAGCGTTTTGGAGAAATGGAAGTGTGGGCGCTGGAAGCCTACGGGGCGGCCTACACCCTACAGGAAATGCTAACGGTCAAGTCCGATGATGTGCAAGGCCGCGTCAATACTTACGAAGCCATCGTCAAAGGCCAGCAGATTGAAGAGCCCAGCCTGCCAGCTTCGTTCCGTGTGCTGGTGAAAGAGCTGCAAAGCCTGGGCCTGGCAGTTGAGGCTGTGATGGATTCGGGCGAAGTGATCCGCTTTGGAAAAGATGAAGAGCGGGTGAGACCGCCCAAGATGGAAACAGGTTTACTGGGCCTGGGCGAAGGTTTAGAGAATTTAGAGCAGGTGCCTTAACAAATGGCTGTCTTACTTGACGCTCATACTACCGCATGATATAATCCCTCCCCGCAGCCCTAAACGGGAAGGGTAAAGCATGCCCTTAGTCAATGAAAGCTGAGGCCATCATTGCAAAGCGATGGCCTCGCTTATTGAAAAATCAATTCGTTCTTCCGGTTTTGTCCTCTGGAGGCAAAAGGTGCCAACAATCAACCAATTGATCCGCAAAGGTCGCCAGACCAAACGCACAAAAAGCAAGGCCCCGGCTTTGCTGTATACACTGAATACCAAGAAGAACCGTCGTTATCGCATGGACGTGGGATCTCCTCAAAAACGAGGTGTATGTACTGTAGTGCGTACGGCTACTCCCAAGAAACCTAATTCAGCCCTGCGGAAGATTGCCCGCGTGCGTCTGACCAACGGACTCGAAGTCACCGCATACATTCCGGGCGAAGGCCATTCTTTGCAGGAACACTCGGTGGTGCTGGTGCGCGGAGGCCGTGTGAAAGACCTGCCTGGTGTGCGTTATCACATTGTGCGCGGCACACTGGATACAACCGGCGTTGCCAAGCGCGCCCAGGGGCGTTCCAAATACGGCGCTAAGCGCGCCAAGTAGGCCGGATGTTTTCCCGGCTGTGTCCCGGCGCTGTGCCTCAACAGGCCACCCAGGCACAGACTTGACCAAAATTAGTTTTTTGATGGAGAAATTGCATGCGTAGGACAAGACCCGAAAAGCGGGAAATTACTCCCGATGTGAAATACCAGAGTGTGGTAGTGCAATCCATGATCGCCCGCTTAATGCGGCGCGGTAAGAAAAGCACGGCCGCCAGCGTAATGTATGATGCGCTGGATATCGTTCAGGAGAAAACCGGCAAGAATCCAGCCGAACTGCTCGACCAGGCGCTGAAGAATGTTGGCCCGATGATGGAAGTCCGCCCACGGCGTGTGGGTGGCGCTACCTACCAGGTGCCAATGGAAGTCCCCTCCTCTCGGCGGATGACTTTAGCCATGCGGTGGATTCTGGATGCGAGCAAGGCGCGGGCTGGAAAGTCTTTTGCGGAAAAACTGTCGGGTGAGCTGCTGGATGCTCTGAACAACCAGGGCGCAGCCATTCGCAAACGCGAAGAGACGCACAAGATGGCCGAAGCTAACCGGGCCTTCTCGCATTATCGGGTCTAACCGGCAACGGCATTCAGATAGTCCGCAGGTAACCTGATGGCGCGCACTTTCCCCCTGGAGCGATACCGAAATATTGGTATCATCGCCCATATCGACGCCGGCAAGACGACGACGACCGAGCGAATTCTTTTCTATACCGGAAAGACGTACCGGATGGGTTCGGTCGACGATGGTACTACGGTGACCGACTGGATGGTCCAGGAACGCGAGCGCGGCATCACTATTGTTTCCGCAGCGGTTACAGCCGAATGGAAGGGGTATCAGATTAATATCATCGATACCCCGGGGCACATCGATTTCACCGCGGAAGTGCAGCGCTCGCTGCGCGTGCTGGATGGCGGCGTGGTGATCTTCGATGCTGTACAGGGCGTTGAGCCGCAGAGTGAAACTGTCTGGCGCCAGGCTGATCGCTACAAGGTGCCCAGGATTTGTTTTGCAAACAAGATGGATAGAACCGGCGCCTCTTATGAGATGACCATTGAGAGCATCCGCCATCGCCTGGGAGCCAACCCAATTGCCATGCACTTACCTATTGGGCAGGAAGCGGCATTTCGCGGCGTGGTGGACCTGATGACCATGCAGGCGATCTATTGGTCGGATGATTTGGGCAAGGAAATGACCATCGAGCCCATTCCGGAGGATCTGTTGGACCAGGCGAGTGGAATGCGCGCCCAGATGGTCGAGAAAATCGCCGAGTTGGACGACGAGCTGATCGTCAAATACCTGGACGGTGATGAGATCAGCATAGACGAAATGAAAGCTGGTTTACGCCGGGCAGTAATCCGCAGCCTGGCTACACCGGTATTCTGCGGCACCTCGCTGCGCAATAAGGGTGTCCAACCCGTCCTGGATGCCGTGGTTGATTACCTGCCTTCTCCGTGCGACGTTCCCCCGGTAAATGGCACTGACCTGAATACAAACCAGGAAATATCCTTCCCCACCGAAGACGATGCGCCGTTGACCGCCCTGGTTTTCAAGATCGTCACCGATCCCTACGTAGGCCGCCTGGCTTATTTTCGTGTATATTCCGGCACCATCACCCAGGGCGAGATGGTTTTCAACCCGACCAAGGGGAGACGGGAGCGCATCGGCCGCCTGCTGCGCATGTACGCCGATCGCCGCGAAGATGTGACTGAGGTATACGCCGGCGACATTGCCGCCACCCTGGGTTTGCGCGAGAGCTTCACTGGCGATACGCTATGTGAACCGCAAAACCCGGTCGTACTGGAAAGTATTGCTTTCCCGGAGCCGGTTATTTATGTGGCAATCGAGCCCAAGACAACCGCCGACCAGGACAAGATGGGTGAAGCCCTGCGCAAGCTTTCCGAGGAAGACCCAACCTTCCGTGTGCACTCGGATGAGAATACCGGGCAGACTATCATCGCCGGAATGGGTGAGTTGCATCTGGACGTGCTGGTCGACCGCATGCTGCGTGAATTCCGCGTGCAGGCGAACGTGGGCCGGCCGCGCGTCTCTTATCGTGAAACGATTACCCGTCCGGTAATCAAGCTGAATTATAAATATGTGCGCCAGACCGGCGGGCATGGGATGTATGGGCACGTCGTTTTCAATATGACTCCCATGCAACGCGGCAACGGGATTGTGTTTGATAATAAAGTCATCGGCGGCACCATCCCGCGTGAATATATCCCGGCGGTTGAAAAAGGCGTCCGCGAAGCCGCTGAAGCCGGGGTGCTGGCCGGTTACCCGGTTACCGATTTAAAAGTCGAGCTGATCGACGGTTCGTACCATGAAGTCGATTCGAATGAAATGGCTTTCAAGGTGGCTGCCAGCCTGGCATTTAAAGAGGGCGTGCAGAAAGGCGCTCCGGTATTGCTGGAGCCCATCATGAAAGTTGAAGTAGTTGCCCCGGGCGATTTCGTCGGGGATGTGATTGGCCAGTTGAGCACTCGCCGGGCTGAAATTCAAGGAATGGAAATGCGCCCAGGTAACGCTCAAGCGGTAAGGGCGATTGTTCCCCTGGCGGAAATGTTTGGCTATGCAACTGAGTTGCGTTCAGCAACCCAGGGTCGTGGGGTATTCACTATGGAATTCGATCACTATGCCCCGGTTCCTGCGCCTGTTGCGGAAAAAATATTAAATTCGTAATTTTTGGAAACCATCTAAGAGAGCTTTATTGCAAGGAGACTGGTATTATGGCGAAGCAAAAGTTTGAGCGGAACAAGCCGCACCTGAATGTAGGGACGATGGGGCACATCGATCATGGTAAGACGACCCTGACCGCCGCCATCACGAAGTACTGCGGCTTTCTAGGGAAAGCGCAGTTCCGGCCGTACGATTCGATTGACAATGCGCCGGAAGAGAAAGCGCGCGGGATCACGATCAACATTGCCC